>JGI10216J12902_100521001_pt1 | contig 10709 bp, 10 predicted proteins | sample KanNatreferecore_FD_12902 | JGI IMG/M metagenome (IMG submission 12902)
TCCACCATGCTTCGCATGGTCCCCCTCCCCGTTCCGGGGAGGATTGTTAGGCCGCGAAGCTCGACTTACGAGGCTGCCATGCGCCCCGACATCCTCAACCCGCTCTTCGCCGAAGTGGAGGTGCTGAAGGGAATCGGTCCCGCCCTCGCCAAGCCGCTGAAGCGGCTCGGCCTCGATCGGGTCGTCGACATCCTCTTCCACCTGCCGGTGAGCTGGATCGAGCGTAAGAAGGTGGACGTGCTCGACATGGCCGACGCCGGCGGCGTGGTCACCGTCGTGGTCACGCCCGTCGACTATCGCCAGGGCGGACCGCGAAGCCCGTTCCGAGTCTATGCGACGGACCGCGAGGGCAATTACCTCTCGCTCACCTATTTCCACAATCCGGGCTGGGCGAAGAAGCAGTTCCCGCTCGGAGTGCCCAAGGTCGTCTCCGGCCGGATGGAGATGTACGGGCAGGAGCTTCAGATCGTCCATCCGGACTATGTGCTGGAGCCCAATGAAGCGCTCGACCTGCCCGAGCGGGAGCCGGTCTACCCGCTCTCGGAAGGCCTCACCAACCGCCGCATGGCTGATCTCGCCGGCCAGGCCCTGGCCCGGACTCCGACTCTCGGAGAATGGATCGAGCCCAGCCTGCTCGCCGCCCGCGGATGGCCGGCCTGGCAGGACGCGCTCGGAGCGGCCCACCACAGCCGCGACCCGGCGCCGGCGCGCGAGCGGCTCGCCTATGACGAGATCTTCGCCAACCAGCTCGCCCTGATGCTGGTCCGGGCCTCGTCGAAACGTCGCCGCGGCCTGCCCCTCAAGGGCGACGGAAGGCTGCGCGATTCGCTCAAGCTTCCCTACGAGGCGACCGGCGCCCAGCGCCGCGCCGTCGCCGAGATCGAGGGCGACCTCCAGCAGGAGACCCCGATGCTCCGCCTGCTCCAGGGCGACGTGGGCTCGGGCAAGACCCTGGTCGCTTTGATGGCGATGCTGACCGCCGTCGAGGCCGGCGCCCAGGCGGCGCTGCTCGCTCCGACCGAGATCCTCGCCCGCCAGCATTTCGACACCCTGACCCGGCAGCTGGCCGGAATGCCGGTCAACGTCGCCATCCTCACCGGCCGGGAGAAGGGGAAGGCCCGGGAATCGACCCTGATGGGCCTCGCCGACGGCTCGATCCATATCCTCGTCGGAACCCACGCCATCTTCCAGCAGGCGGTGGCCTACAGGAAGCTCGGCCTCGCCGTCGTCGACGAGCAGCACCGCTTCGGAGTCGCCCAAAGGATGATGCTGGCCGCCAAGGCGGAGCGGCCGCCGCACCTCCTGGTCATGACCGCGACACCGATCCCCCGCACCCTCACGCTCACCCAATATGGCGAGATGGACGTCAGCCGTCTCGACGAGATGCCGCCCGGCCGGCAACCCGTCGAGACCCGGGTTCTGAGCCTCGAGAAGCTTCCCGATGTCACCGATGCGCTCGCCCGCCACATCGCCCGCGGCGGCCAGGCCTATTGGGTCTGCCCCCTGGTCGAGGAGAGCGAGGTCTCCGACCAGGCGGCGGCCGAGGAAAGGGCGCGCCTCCTCCGCCTGCGCTTCGGCGACAAGGTCGGCCTCGTCCACGGCCGGATGAAGGGCCCGGAGAAGGACGAGGTGATGGCCGCCTTCCAGCAGGGCGCGATCTCCGTGCTCGTCGCCACCACCGTCATCGAGGTCGGGGTCGACGTGCCCAACGCGACCCTGATGATCGTCGAGGGCGCCGACCGCTTCGGCCTCGCCCAGCTCCACCAGCTCCGGGGCCGGGTCGGACGCGGGGAGGGCCGGTCGATCTGTCTCCTGCTTCGCGGCAACGCCTTGAGCGAGACCGGCCGCGCCCGCCTGGCCCTGATGCGCGAAACCAACGACGGCTTCCGGATCGCCGAGGAGGATCTTCGGCTTCGCGGCGCGGGGGAGATATTGGGGACGAAGCAGTCCGGCGAGGCCCAGTTCCGGCTCGCGAGCCCCGAGCAGATCCAGGCTCTGGCGCAGGCGGCGAGCGACGACGCCCGGCTGCTGGTGGATCGGGACGGAGGCCTAGAGGGGCCGCGAGGCCAGGCGGCTCGGGTCCTGCTCTACCTCATGGAGCGGGACGCGGCGGTGGGGCTGCTTCGCGGCGGATAGTTCGTCGCCCCAGCGCAGGCTGGGGCCCCGGCGGGTGAAACCCACCGCGCCATTCACCCCCCGGGGTGCCAGCCTTCGCTGGGACGACGTCAGGGGGTGAGCAGCCCGTGCTTCTTCTTGCCCGCGGAGATTCGGACGTCACCGGATACCGGTATCGACACGTCCTCGCCCGCCGCCTCGCCGTCGATCCTCGCTCCGCCCTGCTCGATCAGCCGACGCGCCTCCTTCTTCGACGCGACGAGGCCGAGGCCGACCAGGGCGTCGACCAGCGAAATCTCCCCCTCGACCTTCAGGCTCGGCAGCGCTTCGCCCGAGGCCCCCTCCTCGAACGTCCGGCGCGCCGTCTCCGCCGCCTCCCGAGCGGCTTCCTCGCCATGGGCCATCGCCGTCGCGGCGTCGGCCAGCAATTTCTTCGCCTCGTTGATCTCGGCTCCGCCCAAAGCCTCCAGCCGCTCGATCTCGTCCAGCGGAAGGTCGGTGAAGCGGCGGAGGAACTTGCCGACGTCGGCGTCCTGCGCGTTCCTCCAGAATTGCCAGTAATCGTAGGGGCTGAGCTGGTCGGCGTTGAGCCAGATCGCGCCCTTTTCGGTCTTGCCCATCTTGCCGCCGTCGGCGGTGGTGATGAGCGGGGTGGTCAGGCCGTAGACCTGGGTCCCGTCGACCCGCCGGCAAAGCTCGATCCCGTTGACGATATTGCCCCATTGGTCGGAGCCGCCGAGCTGCAGCCTGCAGTCGGCGCGGCGCGACAGCTCGAGGAAGTCGTAGCCCTGCAGGATCATGTAGTTGAACTCGAGGAAGGAGAGCGACTGCTCCCGGTCCATCCGCAATTTGACGCTGTCGAAGCTCAGCATCCGGTTGACCGAGAAATGCTGGCCGATCTCGCGCAGGAAGGGAATATATTCGAGCCTGTCGAGCCATTCGGCATTGTCGAGCATGATCGCGTCCGTGGGCCCGTCGCCGAAGGTCAGGAAGCGCTCGAAGACGCGCTTGATCGAGGCGATGTTGGCGTCGATCGTCGCGTCGTCGAGAAGCTTGCGCGCCTCGTCCTTGAAGCTGGGATCGCCGATCTTCGACGTTCCGCCGCCCATCAGGACGATCGGCTTGTGACCGGCCTGCTGGAGACGCCGGAGCATCATGATCTGGATGAGGCTCCCGACGTGGAGCGAGGGCGCGGTCGCGTCGAAGCCGATGTAGCCGGGGATCACCAGCCTCTGCGCCAGGGCGTCGAGCCCCTCCGCATCGGTCAGTTGATGGATGAAGCCGCGCTCGTCGAGGACTCGGAGCAATTCGGATTTATAGCTGGACATGGCTGGGCGGTTAGCATGGCAAATCGTCATGCTGAACTTGTTTCAGCATCCGGTTTCGAGCAGCAGTGCGGGCCGCAGACCTGGACCCTGAAACCCGTTCAGGCCGACGTGGAGTATGAATGTCGCTTCGCCTGTCCCTCCGCTGCCATCCCGATACGCCCTGCGGCCCGATCGACGGGATCGAGGTCGAGCTGGCCCGGGTTCGTCCGCTCAGGCTCCAGCTGCGCTTCGTCCTGATGGGCAATATCCGCAAGGTCCGGCTGAGGCTCCGGGAGCCGGACCGGGGCGAAGGGCTTTGGCGCCATACCTGCTTCGAGGCGTTCGTGCGGGTCGGCGGCGACGAGGATTATCTCGAGTTCAACCTCGCCCCCTCCGGGGACTGGGCCGCCTACCGGTTCGACCGCTATCGCGAGGGGATGGCTCGGGCGAACGGGGCCGCCGCCTCGCCTCTCGACACCCAATATCGCGCGGAGCCGCTCGATCGGGAACGAAGGGCGCGGCTCAAGGACGCCGGGTTCGACACCCTGGAGCGGTTCGAACCGTCCTTCTTCTCGCTGAAGACCGAGCTGTCCTTCCCGAATTCGATGGGGCTCGCCGTGGCCCGGCCGTGGAATCTCGGCCTGTCCACGATCGTCGAGGAGAGGAACGGACGGATGTCCTACTGGGCGCTCGCCCATCCTCCCGGGAAGCCCGATTTTCACGACCCCGCTTGCTTCGCGCTCCAACTCCCGCCAGCGAGACCCGCATGAAATTCGGAATCGACCGCCTCCTCGCCGACCCCGCTCTGCGCAAGCCGCTCGAAGGCAAAAGGGTCGCCCTCCTCGCCCATCCGGCCTCGGTGACCGAGGATCTCACCCACAGCCTCGACGCCCTGATCGCCGCCGGCCTCAACGTCACCGCCGCCTTCGGCCCGCAGCACGGCCTCAGGGGCGACAAGCAGGACAATATGGTGGAATCGGACGATTTCACCGATCCCGCCCACAACATCCCGGTCTTCAGCCTCTACGGCGAGGTGCGGCGCCCCACCGGCCAGTCGATGGGGACGTTCGACGTCATCCTCGTCGATCTCCAGGACCTCGGCTGCCGGATCTACACCTTCATCACCACCTTGCTCTACGTGCTCGAGGCGGCCGCGTCGCACGGCAAGCAGGTCTGGGTGCTCGACCGGCCCAATCCCGCCGGCCGACCGGTCGAGGGGCTGACCCTGCTTCCAGGCTGGGAAAGCTTCGTCGGCGCCGGGCCGATGCCGATGCGCCACGGCCTGACGCTCGGCGAGCTCGGCCATTGGTTCGTCGAGACGATGAAGCTCGACGTCGAATACCGGGTGATCGAAATGGAAGGCTATGAGCCCGATGCCGGCCCCGGCTTCGGCTGGCCGCTCGAGCGGATCTGGATCAACCCAAGCCCCAATGCCGCCAATCTGTGGATGGCGCGGGCCTATGCCGGAACCGTCATGCTCGAAGGCACGACCCTGTCGGAGGGGAGGGGGACCACCCGGCCGCTCGAATTGTTCGGAGCGCCCGACCTGGAGTCCGCCGCGGTCCTCGCCGAGATGCGCCGGCTCGCGCCCGAATGGCTGGAGGGCTGCGCTCTTCGCCAGATCGCTTTCGAGCCGACCTTCCACAAGCACAGGGGCGAGACCTGCCACGGGCTCCAGATCCATCCGGAAGGGCGGTTCTACGACCATTTCGCCTTCCGCCCCTGGCGCCTCCAATCTCTCGCCTTCAAGGCGATCCGCCGGCTCCGGCCCGGTTACGATCTGTGGCGCGATTTCCCCTACGAATATGAGTTCGACAAGCTCGCCATCGACGTCATCAACGGCGGCCCCGGTCTGAGGGAGTGGGTAGACGATCCGGCGGCGCTGCCCTCGGATCTCGATTCGCTCGCGACCGTCGACGAGGAAGCTTGGGAAGAAGAGCGCCGGTCGGCGCTGCTTTATTGAGTTGAGCTGAGTTGAGTTGAAGCAGCATTTCCAAAGCCGCCTGATCGGCGTATGAAAAACGGCGAATTGGCCGCTGTGAGGCTTGCCGATGTTCGACGCGATCAGGGATCTGGCTGGCAAAGCCCTCGATAGGAGCCTGACCTATGCGCGGCACTGCGCCGCCATCGACGAGATATTGAAGTGCCCGACGGAGGAGACCGCGGTTCAGGCCTTGCGCGACCATGTGTCCGCGATCGACGGTGACGGCGATTTCCAGCTCTTCCAGGCGGCCATCCACCAGCAATATCAGTCGGCCCAGCAGGTGCAGGCGAATGCCGACTCCGCGTGGGGGACCAGCTTCGAGGACCGGCTCTACTACCGGGTGGCCAATTTCGGGGCAGGGGAGTCGACCGCCGAGGCGGCAGCCCGCCAGCGGCTCGCCTCGCTGGAGGTCATGTACCAGCTCGCCGAGCATTTCCGGGCCGAGGCGAAGCAGGCTCGGCCCTCGGCGGCCGTGGACCCCACTTCCATTCCCCGCTGACCGCAAGGTCCGCCGGGCGCCGCCGCCGCGTTGACGGAAAGCGCCTCGATACCTAGATAAATGCCATGGCCATTCGTCGCATCATCGAAGCTCCGGACCCCCTGCTTCGGCAGATTTCCTCGCCCGTCGAGGAGATCACGCCCGAGATCCAGACCCTGATCGACGACATGTTCGAGACCATGTACGCAGCCCCTGGGATCGGCCTCGCCGCGATCCAGGTCGGGGTGCCCAAGCGGATCCTCGTCATCGACCTCCAGGATCCGGAAGAGGAGGGCGCGGAGCCCGTCCGCGATCCGAAGGTGTTCATCAACCCCGAGATATTAACGAAGTCGGAGACTCCGCGGCCCTATAACGAAGGCTGCCTGTCGGTCCCCGATCAATATGCCGAAGTCGAGCGTCCCGACACGATCCGGGCCCGCTGGCTCGACCGCGACGGCGAGGTCCACGAGGAAGAGATCGAGGGCATGCTCGCCACCTGCCTGCAGCACGAGATGGACCATCTCGAGGGCATCCTCTTCATCGACTATCTCTCCCGCCTGAAGCGCGACATGATCCTCAGGAAGCTCGCCAAGCAGAGGAAGATGGCGGCTTAGGGACCGCTTCCACCGTCGTCCCACCAGCGAAGGCTGGGACCCCGGCGGGTGAAGAACACCGCGCTTTTCACCCGCTGGGCCCCCAGCCTCCGCTGGGGCGATGGCCGACTTTTCCACAGCTTAGGTGTCCCGCCCCTTTACCATTTCCCAAGCCTGCCTTAGGTTCGCCCTTCGTTCCAGGGGCGCAACATGGACTCCTCGCTCATCCTCGCCATCCTTCTCGCCCTCGCCGCGGGCGGCGCGCTCGGCTGGTTCCTCGGCGCCCGCCAGGCCGCCTTCTACCGCAAGGAGCGCGACGACCGGGTCGAGGATTTCCGGAAGGCGATCACCGACCTCGCCGACATGCAGGCGAAGCTCGACGAGGCGCGCCAGGCCTGCGCCGACGCCCGGACCGAATGCGCCCGCCTCTCGGCCGGCCAGGAGGAGCGCGAGCGCGCCTTCGAGGCCCGGCTCACCGAGCTTCGCGAATCCCGCGAGGCGCTGTCGGCGCAGTTCAGCGAGATCGGCGGAAGGCTGCTCGGCGAGGCCCAGAAGAATTTCCTCGAACGCGCCGACGCCCGTTTCAACCAGGCCGGCGAAAAGCATGAGGAGAAATTGCGGGCCCTGCTCCAGCCGGTCGAGACGACCCTGAAGCGCTACGAGGAAGGCCTCGCCCTGGTCGAGAAGGAGCGGGTCGGAAGCTACCGGGAGCTTCGCGAGGCGGTGGAGCTGGTCCGCTCCGGCCAGAGCCAGGTCCGCGACGAGACCGCCCGGCTGGTCAGCGCTCTTCGCCACAGCCCCAAGTCGCGCGGCCGCTGGGGCGAGCAGTCGCTCCGCAACGTGCTCGAGCAGGCCGGCCTGTCGCCCTTCGCCGACTATCGGTCCGAAGTCAGCGTCGATACGGAGGACGGCCGGCTCCGCCCCGACGTGGTCGTCCGGCTCCCCGGCGGCCGAAAGCTGATCATCGACGCCAAATGCTCGCTGAACGCCTTCCTCGACGCCTCGGAGGAAGTGGACGAAACCGCCCGGGCCGCCCACCTCAAGGCCCATGCCGCCTCGATCCGCAACCACGCCCAGAAGCTGGGCGGCAAGAATTACTGGGACCAGTTCGGCGACTCCGCCGATTATGTCGTCATGTACATCCCCGGCGAGCATTTCCTCACCGCCGCGCTCGAGCAGGACGACGGCCTGTGGGAATGGGCGTTCGAGCGCCGGGTCCTGCTCGCCACCCCCACCAACCTCGTCGCCATCGCCCGCACCGTCGCGAGCGTCTGGCGGCAGGAGAAGCTGGCCGAGGAAGCCGCGGAGATCGCCCGCCTCGGCAAGGAGCTCCATTCCCGCCTCGCCACGATGGGCGGCCATGTCGCCCGGATGGGCCGCAACCTCGAGCTCGCCACCGGCGCCTACAACGCCTTCGTCGGGAGCCTGGAAAGCCAGGTCATGACCCAGGCCAGGCGCTTCGAGGCGCTCGAAGTGTCGTCGGGCGCCAAGGCGATCGAGGACCTTCCCATCGTCGAAGGCGCGCCGCGCCCGCTGACCAAGCTGTTCCCGACCGAGAGCGGCGGCAAGCCGAGCTGAGGCCAGGCTCCGATAGGCCCGCCGCTCCCGTCACCCTGAACTCGGTTCAGGGTCCAGTCCTCCACCCGCGCGGCGGATCGTCGCTGGATGCTGGATCGAGTTCAGCATGACGGAGCGGTCCCGTCATCCCGGCGAAGGCCGGGACCTCGGCGAGACCCGCACTTTCGTCACCCTGAACTTGTTTCAGGGTCCAGGCCTCCACCGGCGGGGCGGTTCGTCGCTGGATGCTGAAACAAGTTCAGCATGACGGAGGCGACGTCTCGACGTTTCGGCGCGACCGCCCGGCCCTCAATCCTCGCTGCGGCGAAGCCTGATCGTGCCCGCCTCGCCGCTCAGCTCCATCATGTCCGCGGACGGGTGGCCGACCCGCATGGGGCCGCTCAGGATCCGCCACGCCTTGAGCTCCCGGCTCCGATACGGCTCGCCGCAGCCGTTCGCGGTCGAGCCGAACTCGTCGATCGTCATCACCCCGTCGGCGACTCGATAGCGCCCGCCGATCCGGTTGCAGCCGGAATAGCCGACGAAGCCGTCGCTTCCGAAATCGAGGGCGTAGCGGTCGTCCTTGAAGATGTCGCCGGTCAGGCCGGTCGACTCGCCGCCGATCTCGGTGAAATACCAGCTCGTGCCGTCCAGCGAATCCGCCGGAAGAAGGGCTCCGCCGCAACCGCCATAATCCTTGCCGCCGACGGCGAGGAACACCGAATGGGCGTAGCGCCGGCCGCCCGCCTTGTCGGTGCAGGCCACCGGCATGATCGACAGGGCAAACCCCTTGGATCGGTAATAGAGGACGCCCTCGTCGTCTTCGGGGACGGGCGCCTCGATGTCGACCGGCCTGCGCCCGTCGACCTTATAGCTTATGCGTCCGTTCTCGATGACCAGCGACCAGCCGGGCTTGCTGCCCTGGGCGCGGTAGGGCTCCGCTCCGGCGCGCGCCGGCTGGACTGCGTCGGCGAGGAGAAAAGCGAGGGGGAAAATGACCGGGTTCATGGCATCGCGGCTCCGGCGGGCGCGCCCGGCCCGTTCCGGGATCAAAGGCCGAAAGAACATCCAGTTCAATACCCAATGTCGATTGCCAAGCCTGCGACAGTCTCTACGCTGAAATCAGCGAGTCGTCATGCGTCCGGGCAAGCTTGGGCGCTCTCGCCTCGTGATTCTACGTAGTAAGTAGCGCAAGGGGATGAGTAATGAAGCGTAAGATCCTGGCGACCGCTGCCGTCGCTTTCATCATGGGAAGCGCCAATCCGGCCTATGCGGCGCCCTACCAGGAAATGTATTATTACTACCACCGCGACGCGAACGGCGCGGTCGTCGGGGTGCAGAGGGACCTTTGCACCAGCTCCGGAGTCGTCGTCCAGGGACAATGGATCTCGGGCTACGGCACCAACGACGTCGAGCCGGTCCTCTGGGTCGGCTGCGAAGACGGGCAGTGGGTCCCGCTCCAGTAATTTCCACCGGGCTCCGCGGCCGGACCGGTCGCCGGGCCGTTCGGACCGGCCTCTCCCGGGCTTTCTCGGGAGAGGCTGGAGCGCGATCGGCTTGAGTGGGGCGTCTTGGGGCGCCCCTGCTTCCCGGCGAAGGCCGGGATCCAGCCTCTCAGAGCATGGGTCTTTCTCGTCATGCCAGCCCTTCGACGCCGCCTGCGGCGGCGCTCAGGATAAACTCCGGCTGGCATCCATGCTGAATCCGTGGGCGTCTCTGCCCCGGCATGGACCCCAGCCTTCGCTGGGGTGACGGTGGAGGCGCCTCGACCTCAGTCGATCGCGCTCTGGCGCCGCCACTGGTTGATCACTTCGTAAGCCATGACCGCGGTCGCGACGGCCGCGTTGAGGCTGTCGGCCTTGCCGAGCATGGGCATCTTCACGAGCAGGTCGCATTCCGCCTCATAGGCCTCCGGCAGGCCCTGCGCCTCGTTGCCGACGAGCAGGAAGGCGGGCCTGGCGTAGCTCGGCGCCTGATAGTCGAGCTCGGCGCGCAGGCTGGTCCCGATCAGCTGGCCCTCGCCGCCGCGGAGCCAGGCCAGGAACTCGCCCCAGGGCGCCGCGGCGATCGTCTGGGTGAACAGGGCGCCCATCGAGGCGCGCACCGATTCGACCGAGAAAGGGTCGACGCAATCGTCGACCAGGATCAGCCCGCCGGCGCCGACCGCGTCGCCGGTGCGCAGGATGGTGCCCAGGTTGCCGGGGTCGCGAAGCGCCTGGGCGACGATCCAGAGGGGCGCGGAGTCGCGTTCGATCCGGCCGAGGCTCGTGTCGAAGCTGCGGTAGATGCCGATGACGGTCTGCGGATTCTCCTTGCCGGACAGCTTGTGGAGGATGTCGGCATTGGTCTCGATCACGTCGCCATGCGCCGCCTCGACCTCGGCGATCAGGCTTTCGAGAAGCGGGTGGGACGTGCCCGCCGCGTAGAACAGGATCGCCGGCAGCCTCCCCGCCTCGCGCGCCTCGGTGAGGATCCTGAGGCCCTCGGCCAGAAACATCCCCTGCCGCCGCCGCCCCTTCTTCTCGCGAAGAGCGCGCACGTCCTTGACCAGGGGGTTGGAGAAAGCGGTGATCTGGCGGGGCATGGGGGACGCCATGCGGGGAGCGCGGGGCGGACGCAATAAAATCCTCCCCGAGATTTCTCGGGGAGGGGGACCAGGCGAAGCCTGGTGGAGG
>JGI10216J12902_104299516_pt1 | contig 10707 bp, 4 predicted proteins | sample KanNatreferecore_FD_12902 | JGI IMG/M metagenome (IMG submission 12902)
CTGCCGCCTCGGCGGCTGCGCGGTCGTCTCCTCGCGCCAGGGAGACCCAGCCGGCGGCCAGGAGCGCACGGACGTGATAGAGCCCCTCCCCGTAGTCCAGGGCTCGCTCCGCGATGCCGGCTGCCGCGACGGGGTCCTCCGCGACGAGCACCTGGGCCAGGCCGGAGTAGGCCGGGACCAGGCTCTGGATGTCCCCCGACCCCTCGGCGTGGGAGATGGCCTCCTCGTAGGCCATCCTGGCCAGGGCGGTGTCGCCGCGCTCGCGGTACACGTCGCCCAGCCCCGAAAGGGGATACGCCACGTTGCCCGATCCCATCCGCTGGTACGTGGCCCTGGCGGCCTGGTAGTCGGCGATGGCCTCCTCCAGTCGTCCCAGACGGAAATGGGCCTCCGCCCGATTGTTCAGGCCCAGCGCCAGGAACGCGGCGAACCCGGTGAGCGACGCGAGTGGGATCGTGACATCGAGCTCCCGGAGGGCCTCGTGATACGCGGCTTCCTCCGTGAAGTGCGAGGCCCGGTTGACCCGGATCCTGATGACCTGGAGGAGATCCCCGGCTCGCTCCGCCGCCTCCAGCGCCCGGGCGTAGTGCTCGTCATTGCCGCGACGGTCACCGCGCATGGCGGCAAGCAGGGCCAGTACGGTGTGCGCGCCGGCGATCGCCTGCGGGCTGGCCGAGCGTCGAGCGACCTCGAGCGAACGCTTCGCCAGCTCCTCGCATCGCTCCTCGTGGCCTAGGCCCCAGTGTGCGGAGGCCCACCATCCAAGCAGCAGGGCCTCGTCCACGGTGTCGCCCGGGCCGATTCGCCCCCGCCCGTACACCTCGATCGCCTGGTCGAGCTCGGACCGCAGATAGTGGATCAGGCCCATGCGCCAGGCCAGCCCGGGTTCCAGCTCCCGGTCGGTCCCCGCAGCCCGCTCGAAGCACGTGAGAGCCCCCTCCCAATCTCCCCTGACCTGGAGCGCGTGGCCCAGCAGCTGCTCCAGTCGCGGATCCCGGAGGTCCGGCGGGATGGCGCTGGCCGCCGTGATCACCGGCTCGACCCGGCCGGAGGCCAGCATCTCGAAGCCTCGCTCGCGAAGGAGGCGAGCCGCCCCGTCTCGGTCACCGATCATGGCCAGGGAGCGCAGGGCGGCATCGAGGTCCCCACTCCGCTCGAACCAGGCCGCCGCCTGGCGGTGCAGGTCGCGGAACTCTCCGGGTGACAGGGGCATCCGCTCCAGCGCGAATTCCCTGACCAGCGCGCTCAGGGAGTGGAAACCGTCGGTGCTCACCGCGGACTCCAGAAACAGGCCCCGTCGCGCCAGCTCGGCGATGCCCTTCTCTGCGTGCTCGATGCCGATCGCCCCGCATAGATCCGCATCGAACCGATCGAGCTGGGCCATGCGGCGGACGATGTCCCGGATCTGAGGTCGTTCCCGAGCGAAGACCTCTTCCGCCAGATAGGCGAAGAGCGGTCCACCCGGCCGGCGGAGTCCCTGCAACGTTGCCTCCCGGCGATCGGGAGGAGCCCCCCGCAGCGCCTCGATGGCGAGAACCACCGCCGCCGGCCACCCACCGGTCATCTCCCACAGTGGCCCGGCGAGGGCATCGGTCCCGGGGCCGAGCGCTTCGGTGACCAGCCGGGTGGTCTCATCGACCGAAAACGTGAGCATCGATGCGTCGATGTCCAGGACCTGGCCCCGTCCTCGGAGCCGGGCGATGGGGAACGGGGGATCCGATCGCGATGAGAGGACCAGATGGAACCGTGCCGGGGACTGGCGGCACAGGTCCTCGATGAGCCGGCCCGATGCCTCCGCGTCGTCGATCTCCTGCACGTCATCGATGACCAGGACCAGGTCGCGGACCAGGTGATCGTCGAGGGCCTCGCAGAGGAGCGATGCGAACGCGTGCGCCCGGGCCTCATCACTGGCGTCCGGCCCGAGAGCACCCTCGACCGGGCCGGAGATGGTCCTCGAGATTCCGGGAACCCGCAGCCGAAGGGCATCGACTAGACCGCGGGCCAGCGTGGCCAGCGACGCGTCCTCGGCGCCCAGCGTGTACCAGGCACAGCCCTCGCTCGAGCCCCACCGGCCGAGCAGTGCGGACTTGCCGAACCCGGCGCCGGCCACGACCGTGGTGAGGCGTCGGGCTGTCGCGTCGGCCAGGCGACGCTCCAGACCGGGGCGCGGGAGATAGGACGACGGGGGGATCGGAACCAGGATCTTGGCCGTCGGCGTCGAGCTCACTCCGCCGGCTCCTGGAGCCTCGAGGGTTCTCCGGTTGCGAGCTGCATCTCCGTTCGTCGTCATTGTTCGCCCCCAGTTCGAGGCAATCAATAGCTGGATCGGCCCGGTCGGCTGGAGACTGAAGGCCCACTGCCACCCTGGACCGCGTGGCCGCCGTGAGGGGGATTCCCGGCGGAGTGCACCCCGCGTACACTTCGCGGACCGAGGAGGTGACCGCGGCCTTGCGCGGACCCAATCAGATGGAGAACGATCGAGAGACGTGCCCGGCGTGTGGCCGGGCGAACCCTGCTGGGTTCAAGTTCTGTGGGAACTGCGGAGCACCCCTGGAACGGACGTGCCCGTCGTGCGGAGCGACCAACCCCCCCGCCTTTCGATTCTGCGGCACCTGCGGCTCGTCGCTGGATGCCACCCCGCCTCTGGCAACCGACTCACACGAGGTCGAAGAGCGCAAGCTGGTCACCGTCATGTTCGCCGATCTGACCGGGTCCACGGAGCTGGCCACGAGCATGGACGCCGAGGACCTGAGAGCGGTGCTCACCGGTTTCTTCGAGCCCATGGCCGACGAGATCCGCCGGCACGGGGGCACGGTGGAGAAATTCGCAGGCGACGCGGTCATGGCTGTGTTCGGGGCCCCGGCGGCTCACGAGGACGACCCGGAGCGAGCGGTCCGGGCCGCCCTGGCCATGCACCGGCGCCTGCGGGACCTGAACGAGCGGCAGGCGACCGGGGGCGTGCAGCTGGCCATGAGAATAGGGATCAACACGGGCGAGGTGGTCACGGCCTCGGGGATCGACCGCGAGGGCCTGGTCACCGGGGAGCCGGTCAACCTCGCCGCCAGGCTCGAGACGCTGGCACCTCCCGGAGGCATCGTGGTCGGTGACCGGACCCAGCGCGACACGAGACAGGTCGTCGCGTATCGGAACCTGGGGGAGGTCTCGGTCAAGGGGTTCGATCGCCCCATCCGCGCGTTTCAGGTGGAGGATGAGCTCCGTCCGGCGTCCCGGCCGAGCGGGGGCACCTTCGCCCGGGCGCACCTCGCCTGGGGGCCGGGACAGGTCGCCCCGATGGTGGGCCGCGACGCCGAGCTGGAGCTGCTGCGGCTCATCCTCGACCGTACCGAGCGCGAGGGGCGTCCCACCCTCGCTACCGTGGTCGGTCCCGCCGGGATCGGCAAGAGCCGTCTGGCATACGAGTTCCAGCTCCGGGCGATCTCCCGCCCCAGGCCGGCGATTGTCGTGCGCGGTCGGTGCCTTCCCTACGGGGACGGCCTGACCTACTGGCCGCTGGCGGAGATCCTGAAGGGGGACGCCGGGATCATGGACAGCGACCCGCTGGAATCGATCGTGGCGAAGGCGCGAGATCACCTCGTCGGGCGGCTCCAGGCGGACGACCCCGAATCCACCGTGCGCGTCCTGATGGCCTCCGTCGGCGTCCCCGTCAACCCCGACCCCATCGCGGGCGCCCCGCCCCAGGTGGCCCGGGAGCTCATCGCGAGGTGCTGGCGGGCATACTTCGAGTCCATCGGCCAGAACAAGGCGGTGGTCGTGGTCATCGAGGACCTCCACTGGGCCGATCCGAGCTTGCTCGACTTGCTGGAGGTGCTCGCGTCGCGGGTCAGTGGGGGGATCTTGTTCTTGGCCATGGCCCGACCGGACCTGTGGGAGCGGCGGGCGAGCTGGGGGGCGTCGGTGGGGAGTGCCACCCGCATCGAGCTGTCCCCGCTGCGCACGGCGGAGAGCGAGGACCTGGTTCGGCACCTGCTGGGCGATGCGAGCATCCCGCCTGAGGCGCTCACGCCGATCCTGGGTCGCGCCGAAGGGAACCCGTTCTTCTCCCAGGAGCTGCTTCGGATGCTGATCGAAGAGGGCTACCTGGTTTCCGCCAGCGGAGCCGGTGCCGAGGAGCAAGTGTGGAACCTCGAACGGTCCCTTCCCGCGGCGCTCCCCGACACCGTGCAAGGGGTCATCGCATCGCGCATCGATCTCCTGTCCCCGGGTGAGAAACGGACAATCCAGGATGCGGCGGTGGTCGGCCGGATCTTCTGGGAGGGGGCCCTGGACGCCCTGGGCGCGACCCCTGGCGGGGCCAACCTGGACTCGCTCATCGAGAAGGGGTTGATCTGGGAACGCGAGGGCTCAGCGTTCGAGGGAGAGCGCGAGCTGATCTTCAACCACATCCTCACCAGGGACGTCGCGTACCAGAGCATCCCGCGGGCCCGGCGGGCAGTGGTGCACGCGGACGCCCTGGCCTGGGTGGAGGCGATGACGCGCGGCCGGGAGGAGGAGTTCGCCGAGATTCTCGCCTACCACGCGGAGAACGCGGGCGACGGAGCACGCACGGCCCGGTACGCGATGCTGGCTGGCCACCGCAGCGCTCGGGTGTTCGCGGCCGACGAGGCCATCCGATGGTACGGGCGGGCCCTCGAGGCATCGGAGTCCATCCCCGCGGAGGAGCGGGCCGACCTGGTGGCCGAGATCGCTCTCTCACGGGGCGAAGCCCTCGAGCAGCTGGGCAAGTTTCCAGAGGCGGAGCCCGACTACCGTCGCGCGATCGACGCCGCCAGCGAGGGAGCGGACCCGCTGCTCGTAGCGCGCGGGCTGTCCTCCCTGGCACACGTGCTGTGGCTGATGGACCGGTACGAGGAGGCCCAGGCCGTCCTGCCGGACGCGCTCGAGCGAGCCAGGGCGGCCGGCGCCACCAACGTGTTGGCCAAGCTGCTCTACACCGCCGGCACCATCCAGTTCGGGCGGGGTGACTTCACCCGGGCCCTGGCCTTCCACCAGGAGGCGCTGGCCGAGGCCCAGGCCGCCGGCGACCTCGAAGGCGAGGCGTGGGCCCGCCACGGCCTGTGTGAGACGCACCTCTTCCTGGGACCCCATGACCGGATGCTGGAGGAGGGTCTGGAGGCCGATCGGCTGTTGCGCTCGATCGGCCAGCGGCCCATGGCCTATCACAACCTGTACATGGTCGCGTACGCCCACGCGACACTGGGCCGCTTCGAGGAGGCCCGGGCGGCAGCGGAGGCGTCCATCGTGGGCAATCGCGAGCTTGGCAACCGGCGCGACGAGACCTTCGCCGTGGGGAGCCGTGCGCTGGTGGCGTTGCTCGCCGGGGACCTCGGCCAGGCCATCGAGGCGGTCGAGGAGTCCGAGGCGCTGGCTCAGACCATCGAGGCCCCACGGCTCCTGTTCGCCACGCAGGCGCTGCACGCGTCCGTCCTGCAGCAGCTGGACGATAGAGAGCGAGCCCGACCGGACGTGCAGAAGGCCATGGCGATCTCCGACCAGCTGGGCACCCTCTTCTACCGGCCCACCATCCTGGCCCTGGACGGTTGGATCCGTGCCCGCGACGGCGACCGGGATGGCGCGAAGCGGCGCTTCGAGGAGGCCAGGCGGCTCGAGGCGGGCCCGTTCCAGACGATCCAGGCCGCGTGGATCGAGGCGCTCACCTGGGACGACGCTGGCGATGCGGACGCGCTGGAGGTCGCGTCGAACGTCATCCTCGAGCAGTCGGGCCCGGACGGCGTGGTTTTCGGGTGCTGGGGCAGGTATGGGCTGGCGTCTGCGGCCGCCCTCCGGGGCGATCCGGATGCCGTCACGATCCTCCGCGAGGTTCGGGCCGTTGCCGAGAGATTCCCGGCTCGAATGGTCCAGTGGCAGGCGGCAGCGCGCGAAGCGGTCCTGCTCGAGACGACGGGGCGCGCGGACGAGGCCAGGTCGGCACGAGCTGCCGCCGCCCACATCATCCGATGGATCCTCGACCGGATCCGCGACCCCGACCTCGCCGCGGCCTTCGGCCGGCGTCCCCGAGCGGAAGCCATCTTGGCGGCAACACGACCGGCGATCTGAGTGGTCGTCTCAACCCGACGATCGGGGACGAATCGCCCATAGCGGGCACCCGAGTTGCGGCCCGTGATAGGGTCGGCGGAGCCCGAAACAGCCGCACTTCGCGGGATGGTCCTCATGAAGAAGCCCCTCCTTTCTGCTCTCTTCATCGCTATCGTCCTCGGGGCGACGTCCGTCGACGGTGCCGCCGCGCCGAAGGCCGGCCCGACCCCGGCCCAAGCCGCCGCGACCAGGACGTTCACGTTCTACGGGTCCGGCTGGGGGCACGGCATCGGGATGTCGCAGTGGGGGGCCTACGGCCTGGCCTCGAGAGGCCGGAGCCACGGGGCGATCCTCCGGCACTTCTACCGTGGCGTGCGGCTCGGCGGCCCGCCGGGTGGGAGCCCATCGCGGTTTCGAGTCGGGCTCACGTGGACCCGGCCACGACTCCGGCTCACGGCGGTGGCCGGGCCGGTCGGCCTTCGGTTCGGATCGCCGTCTCGCCCGGTGAGGTTCCGGATCCCGCAGGGCTCGACGTGGACGGTGGGGTCGCGTCGAGGCAGGTTCAACCTGTTCAACGGGAACGGCAAGAAGGTGGCCTCCCTGGGGAGCCCGTCGTGGAAGCTGTTCGTCACGTATCAGTCCATGCATTCCCGCGTCTTCATTCCCGCGGCCGGCCACAGCTACGGACGCGGATATGTCGAGCTGAACGTCTACCGGGGCTGCCCCGGGTGCGCCTGGCGCCTCCGAGCCATCGCCGTGGTCCGCCCGCAGCAATACCTGTACGGGTTGGGCGAGGTGCCGAGCAGCTGGCCCATGGAGGCCATGCGCGCCCAGGCCGACGCCGGGCGGACGTACGCGTTCGATCGGGTGCTGGCCCGGGGGCAGCATCTGTCGCCGTGCAACTGCGGCCTGTACGCATCCACCGTCGACCAGGTCTATCTCGGCTACGACAAGGAGCTCGCCGGAGCCGGCTGGATCAGGGCGGTGAACAGCACCGCCGGCGAGGTCATCCTGTACGGGGGCCGGCCCATCTCGGCCTTCTACTTCTCCACCAGCGGCGGCCACACCGAGAGCATCCAGAACGTGTGGTTCACCTCACCGGTGCCCTATTTGCGGGGCGTGTGCGATCCCGGCGACTACACGGCGGCGAATCCCCTGCGGACGTGGCTCACCCGGATCACCGGCGCATCCCTCGGATCGCATCTTGCTTCCGCCGGGCTCCGGGTGGGAACCATCACCGGCTTCACCAACATCCAGAGGGGACCCTCGGGCCGGATCATGCGGGTCACCGTCCGGGGCACGAGCGGGAGCGTGAGGATCACCGGCTCCCAGCTGAAGGCGAGCCTGGGCCTGCGCGACAGCAAGGTGTGGATCAACCACGACCTGAACGTCGTCGGCGCGATCCGGGCTCGCTACGACGCCCTGGGGTGCAGGCCCGGGCTTCCCACCACCCCACGGCAAGGCGTGCCGGGAGGTTCGCGCCAGCGATTCCACCAAGGCGCCATCTACCGCAACAACCGCGCGACCCTCACCGTGTGGCTGCGCGGGACGGTCTATCGGAAGTACGTGAGGGAGGGCGGGGCGGTGGGGATGCTCGGGCTGCCCCGATCGCCCATCCAGCAGGTGGGCAACACCGGCGGGAACAGGCTGCTGCTCCAGCATGGACGGATCTACGGAAAGCCCCGGGCCGGCGTCCACGAGCTCCACGGGCGGGTCCTCCACAGCTACCTGGGGCGGGGAGGTCCATTCGGTCGTCTGGCCTACCCCACCTCCGACGTGCGACGGTATTCGGCAGGAGTGATGGCGAGCTTCCAGCGCGGCACGATCCTGTGCCCGACGGGAGCGAGGTGCCGACTCAGGTAGCGGAGCCGGGAGCCCGGAGGGCTTCCTCCACCGCCTCGATGGTCCGGCGTTCCCCCTCCGAGACCCGAGTCCCTCCGATCCCCAGGACGTCGCCCTCCTTGGCTGCCTCGGCCACACGCTGCGCCACCCCAACCACGAGCGCCCGGTAGTGCTCCGCCTCGTCCGCGGTGGCCTTCCGGGCGAGAACCGCAGCGGCGTCGCGGCACGCGGAGAGCACCTCGCCTTCGATCTCCTCGAAGCTCCGGTGCTCGCTGCGCATGTTGGCGGCGCCGTCCGATCCCCACTCGGTTCCCTCGTCGGTGGCGATCGCCTGGATCAGCTGGTCATCCGGGAACCGTCCCTCACCTCGTGCGATCTCCTTCATAAGGACGAGCAGCTCGCGCATCGTGCCGCCGCGAGCCGATCCGGCGACCGCCAGTCCGGCCAGGGCGGGCACCCGCATGAGCAGGCTCCACTCCTCGTCGGTGAACGCCTCTCGGGTCGTCACTGCGGACGGAGCGCGACCACTTGTCCGATGTTCGGCGCCCCCGATCCCGTCTTCGCCGTGCGCGTCCCCGTCGGGCCCGCCGTCGTGAGCGACTGATCCTCGATGGAGTTGGCGACGGAGTTCCGCACCGACTCGATGCGCTCCGTCATAGCGGGATCTGGCGTGAACGTGTCGTTCCGGGCGGTGCCGAAGAATCCGACGAGCCAATCGCTCGCGACGGTCGTGGTCACCGAGGGAGCGATGATGGCCTTCTGTCCCGGGTTGATCTGTCCCCCCGACACGTCCACCGGACTGGCCGTATCAACGCCGCTGTACGCACCGATCGCGGCGGCGCCGGGCTGCGAGCTGGCGAAGGTCCACGTGTAGGACGACGGCTCGGAGGATCCCGCGACGCGCAGGTACACGTTCTGGGTGAGGCTGGTTCCGTTGACCTGGTGGTCCACCAGGCTCCATCCGGATGGCGCGGAGATGGCCACACCGCCCCGCGCGGCGATCCCAGCGAGCATCACGTCACCCGAGGCGACGCCCGACGGGGCCGGAACGGTGATTTGGGTGCCGAGGACTGTCGCGGACGATGAGGATCGGAACGCGATCGAGCCTCCGCCTCCACCACCCTGACCGGACACGGTCCAGTTGAAGTTGACGTTCGTGGTGGCCGTACCGTCCGAAACATGGACCTGAACGGCGTACGGGCTGTTGGCGGACGCCCCGGCCGCGATGGTCCCCGTGATTCGCCCATTCGCCGAGCCGATGGACAGTCCCGGCGGCAGTCCGGTTGCGGAGTACGTGAGCGGGTCACCGTCCGCGTCGGAGGCCTGGATCTGGAGAGTGACCGCGTCTCCTTCGGCGTTCGATCGGTTGCCGGGGTTCGTGACGGACGGTGGGTGGTTGCCGGACGAGGTCACCGTGATCGTGTCGGTGACGGTGTTCGAGCTCAACGAGGCGTCGGTGGCCTTGTACGTGAAGGTGTCCTGGCCGCTGAAGCCGGAGTTGGGCGTATACGTCAGGGAGCCGTTGGCGTTCAGGCTCAGGTTGCCGTGCGACGTGCCTCCTACGAGGACCGCGGTGATCGGGTCGCCGTCGGGATCGGAGTCGTTGCCCAGGACGCCCGGCGTCGGAACGGTCAGCTGGCTCCCGGACCCCACCGAGTACGAGTCGGGCGTAGCGCTCGGGGGATTGTTCCCACCCCCGGACGAGCCGATGCGAATGCTGACCTCGTCGAGGCGTCCCACGTACTTGTCGCCCGGCGGGTGTGCCCCGATGACCACGGGAAGCGTGTTCGAGATCGATCCGAGCACGACGTTGTTCGTCCAGGTCGCGCCGTCGATCGTCAGCTGGATGTTCGAGGCCGTCTTCTTGACCGTGATCCGATGCCATTGGCCGTTGTGTAGGTCGGGACCGGCCTGAATGCCGCCGCCCCGCGCCGAGCCCCGGAATCCGGCGGAGACTTGCCCGTTGGGTTGCAACTCGATCTTGTACTGCGGTCCCCCAGACACGCCTTGTCGAACTAGGTCGTAGTCCGGGACTGGTGGGACGCTGGTCGTGTTCAGGCTGAACGAGACCTCGAAATCAGAGCTGCCAGGGGTCAAGTTCGCCGAAGGCACCGTCACCCACCCGCCGCCGGTGAACCGGTAGGCGGTTCCCGAGTAGGCAGGGTCCCCCGGAGCACCCAGGGTGACGTTGTTCACGATGGTCCCGTCGTTGTTCCCGGCAGAGTCGACCATGGTCGTGCCCGAGGTCTCGTTCATGTGCCAAAGCGCGACCGCGCCAGCAGCTGCATGTCCAGTGCCCGGATGGATCACGAACCATGCCGCTGTCGCGAGCAGAGCCAGCCCCATTCGGCCGATGGCCCGCGACCGTCCCAATCCACGGATGCCGGTCAAGTCCTCCCCCAATGGTCGATTGTCCCGGATGCAGGATGGCAGCGAGCCCGTACCTTGACAAGGGAAAAATCCCCATTTCGTCTGTGATGTGGTCACCCCCCCGCGCCGACGGTGGTTCGCGCACACAACCGTCAAGTGGAGGTGAGCGGATTCGAACCGCCGACCTCTGCCGTGCGAAGGCAATTCTGGCCGATTCCGCGACCTGCGCCGATGTCCCAAAACCGGCCCTGAGCAGGGATTTTGTCTACCCGGTCCTACCGGTCGTTTCGCGTCGCTGCGCGGTACGTGACGGGACAGAGACGGGACGACGAAAGCCCAAAGCGCCTTTGACCTAGCTCCTTTGCGGGGGCCAGGGGTTGCAGGCGCTCCGGGGCGCGAGAATCCTAGCGCGTGCGCGCGGCCGCCTTCAGTTCTCCCGTG
>JGI10216J12902_101500862_pt1 | contig 10703 bp, 8 predicted proteins | sample KanNatreferecore_FD_12902 | JGI IMG/M metagenome (IMG submission 12902)
TAAGCGAAAGTAGCTGCGGCGCAGACAAGTTACCGTTCACCGATTTGTATCTCGCGCCCATCTTGAGCTGATGCTCGATCGACAAGATTGGGGGGCGGCTCGCCCTTTTCATCCACCTCCTCAAGACGCAAAGTTAACGTCCCGAAGAGCGCGGCTATGATCCGCAGACGCCGGCGGTGGGGCGCTTCTGAAATGGCTGGCCTCGGTCATCGGCCGAGGTACGATCTGAGAACCTCGGAATTGTCGATCAAACCGGCTGCATCGCCTGAGAAAGAAATTTCTCCGCTTTGTAGAACATGGGCGTACTCAGCGACGGCAGCAGCCACACCGATATTCTGCTCGACCAGCAGGATCGTCAGGCCGCGCCCGTTGAGCGCCAGAATTGTGTCGACCATGTCGCTGACGATGGCCGGCGCGAGCCCAGCCGAGGGTTCGTCCATCAGCAGGCAGCGCGGCCGTGCCATAAGCGCACGGCCGATGGCGAGCATCTGTTGTTCTCCGCCACTCAACGCGCCGGCTGGACGCTTGGCGTGCGGCTTGAGCTTCGGAAGCAGGCTGAGAATATCGTCGAGATCAGTCTTGATCGCAGACCAATCGCTGCGCGTGGCTGCGCCCAGCTCGAGATTCTCCAGTACTGACATGTTAGGCCAGACCTCACGGCCCTGCGGCACCTGCGCGATCCCGTGCCGAACAACCTTGTCCGGTGGGAGGCCCGTGCAATCGATCCCCTCGAACTTCACCGACCCCGCGGAAGGCCTTACGAGTCCGATTAAGGTGTTCAATAGCGTTGTCTTGCCAGATCCATTGCCGCCCAGCAACGCAACGATCTTGTGTTGTGGGACCGTGAAAGTGACATCCCGCAAGACCTCCGTGATCCCGTACGAGACCCTAAGATGCTGAATGTCGAGCACGGAGTTCCTTCCCGAGATACGCTTCGATGACAGCCTGATCGTTGCGCACAGCAACTGGCGCACCATCGGCGATGACGCGGCCCGAATCCAGAACCGTGACCCGGTCGCAGACGTCCATGACAAGCCGGATGACGTGCTCGATCAGGATGAGCGTGACGCCCTTCTGATCGCGGATCCTGCGTAACAGCGCGTCGAGCTCGGCGAGCCGATTGATGCTTAATCCCACGGCAGGCTCGTCGAGCAGAACAATTTTCGGATCGCCGATCAGCGTGCGGGCTATCTCGACCACGCGTTGCTGGCCGAAGGACAGTGCAGTCGCGGGCCGATCCGCGAATTCCGACATGCCGACGAAATGCAATGCGCGGCGCGCCTCCTCCTCGGTGCGCGCTTCCTCGTCCCGCCCCCGGCGCAGGCAGAAGCCAGCACTAAGAAAGCCGGTTGTCGTCTGGCGGTGCAGGCCTGTCATCAGGTTCTCCAGCACCGTCATGCCCTTGAAGAGCTGAGAACTCTGGAACGTTCGCCCAAGTCCCATTTGCGCGATGTCGCTTGGCTTGCGTCCAATAACCGACGTTCCATCAAGCCGGATGCTGCCCTGTTGTGGGCGATATATGCCACAAATCGCGTTAAGCAGCGTCGTCTTGCCTGCGCCGTTTGGACCGATCAGTCCACGAATCTCCGGGCGGCGGACATCGAAACTGACACCTTGAAGAACGCGCACGCCGCCGAAGCTGAGATGAAGGTCCTGCACCGAGAGAAGCAGCGCGCTCATTTGTCGACCACGCTCGGTTGGGGCGCGGCCCGCGGCGGTGTCTCCGTACTCTCGCCCCCCTTGATGCGCAATGGTTCTTCCCAGCCGCGCAAATATCGACGCAACACAGTTATCAACCCGCCGCGCATAAACAGAACAAACCCGACCAACAGGGCTCCGAAAGCGATTTCCTGCAGGCCTTTGACCTCGCGCAGCAACTCAAGCACCAGGATGATAATCGCGGCGCCAATCACCGAACCTGCGATCGACCCCATCCCGCCGACGACGATCGTCGCCTTGTGAATGATCATCTGGAAAAGGTCGTAGCCTTCTGGCGCCACAAAGTTGAGCAGAGCTGAATAGAGCCCACCCGCGATACCAGCGTAAAAACCGCTGATGCCGAAGGCGAGCGCCTTGTAGCGCAGGAGATCGATGCCGAGAGACTCCGCAGCGATTTCACCGTCGCGCACCGCCACGAACGCGCGCCCGGTTCGTGAGGTCACGACATGCCGCGCGAAGACGTAAAGAAGAACCACGAGACCAAGACTGACGTAATAAAGGCCAATCGGCTTGCTAATCGGAAGCGGGGCGAAAGAGAGCTGCGGGGTCTTGAACCCCCCCGCGCCGAAGGTTACGCGCTCCCAGTGCAGGAACACCCACTGGGTCGCTTGTGCGAATGCGAGCGTTGACAAAGCCAAGTAGAGACCGCTCATTCGCAGTGCAGGCAGTGCCAGTAAGGTACCGACTGCCGCCGCAACGAGGCCTCCGCTCGGAAACGCGATCCAAAATGGCCATCCAAGATGCACCTGCAGCAACCCGGTCGCATAGGCGCCGATGCCAAACATAGCAGCGTTGGCGAAAGCGAGTTGCCCCGCATAACCGACGAGGATGTTCAGCCCGATCGCCAGCAGGATGTAGATCGTCACGAGATTGCCGACGAAAAGCTGATAGCCATTCGCAAACGCGGGAATGATCGCGCCGATCGCGAGCAATGCGAGGAAGACGTTGCGCCGGCCGAACGGCACTACACTCTCCGCGCTTTGCGGAAGCTGAGAAGCCCAGTCGGTCGCAGTACCAGGACGATCATGATCACCAAGAACGGTGACAGTTCCATCACGCTGGAATGGATGTAGCCACCGGCCAATGACTCTGCGATTCCGACGATAAGCCCACCGAGAACTGCGCCGGGCAAGCTCGTCAGGCCTCCCAGAACCGCCGCGGCAAATCCCTTTAGAAAGAACGCGAAGCCAATGTCCGGGTAGAGCAATGTGAGCGGCGCAGTCAGCACCGCTGCAGCAGCCGCGATCGCGGCACCGGTCCCGAATGCAAGGGTGTAAATGCGGTCAGTGCGAATTCCGACGAGGAGCGCGGCACGTGAATTATCCGCGGTTGCCTGCATCATCTTGCCGGCTCGGGTCAGGCGGAAGAACGCCGCGAAGATCAACATGATGATGATGGTTCCGGCGAGAACCGCGAGCTGCTGCGGGATCACCATCAACGAGCCGACCATGATTGGCTCGGGGGAGGTGATCGGTGGAAACGAGAGATAGTCCGCCTTGCCGCCCCAAATGACGCGCGCAAGTCCCTTCAAGATGAAGCCGATCCCGACGGTGGCCAGTACGAGGCTCACAATGTCAGTTTTGGCGATCGGACGGAACGCGATGCGATCAGTCAGTGTTCCGAGAAGGAAACCGACCGTCACGGCAAGTAGAAACGATAGTGGATAATTCATGCCGAACTGGACGTGCAGCATCCAGCCGACGAAGCCGGTGAACATGAAAAACTCGCCTTGGGCGAAATTGATCACGCCGGTGGCCTTGTTCACCACCACAATGCCGAGCGCGACGAGGGCGTAGAGCGCCCCCGTCGTTATTCCGCTCATCAGCAGATAACTGAAGAGCAGCAAGGATCACTGTCCGACGACAGTGAAGCCGAGCACTTTTATCGGCCCGCCGGGTTCCTTGGCCATCCACGCCGGACCCTTGTTGCAGCGATGATCGGTCGCGCTGCAGGTGATCGGTGCGGCGTACACTTCGGTGGCGAAATCCTTCATGTTGGCAAACGCGTCGACTACTTTCTCCCGCGTAAGGTCCTTGCCTGCGCGCTTGAGCGCTTCGACGAGGACTTCGGCGCTGCCGATTCCAAAGAGATTGTAGACGGAGAGGCGATCGCCAGGGAACTTCGCTTCCACGAGCTTGCGCCATTTGTCCATCTTGGGATCCTCAGGCGTGTAGCGAACTTGCGAAATCGTTCGGAAATTGGCGGTCGCGCCCGGTACGCCAACCTGCTCTTCAAACGCTGCCGGATCGGCGATGCCGGTTTGGCCGAGCGAGAGCGGCTTGAATCCAAGCTTTTGCGCATCGCGAATGAAAATGGCCGCCGGCTTCGGATAGAGCAGCATCAAGACCGCGTCCGCGCCCGCTGCCTTCAACCGCAGGACTTGCGCCGTGGCGTCGTTGGCGTCCGGAGAGAGTTCCTCGTCTGCCGTGGGCGTGATGCCCTTTGCCTTGAATGCCTCGATGAGCGGCGTGTATCGGGCGCGACCCCAGGAGTCGCGCATCGAGATGATCGCGATCTTCTTCGCGCCCTGTTCGATCGCGTAGGCGAGTTGCGCCTGGCTCTCGATTGTTGAGGTTGTGGCGGTGCTGAAGATGTTCGCGGCCGGCGGTGTCGTTATTCCGTCGTGCACGGACGCGAAGATGAGTGTCGGTACCTTGGAGGCTTCCAGCGTGTCCTTGGCGGCGAAAGTGGCGTTGCTGCAACCTCCGCCGATAATGGCGAAGACTTGATCCTGCTCAACCAGCTTCTTCACCGCGCCGATCGCCGCGGTTGGATCGCAACGATCGTCTTCCCGCACGAGCTGAAGTTTGCGGCCATGGATGCCGCCAGCCCTGTTGATCTCGTCGAACACGACTTCGACGCCATTCATAGGCAGCTTGCCGTAAAGATAGCCCGGCCCGGTCAGTGCTCCGAACGTGCCAATCTTGATTGTGTCCGCAGTTATCCCCGGCGTCTGCGCCGTGGCCGCCGAAACGACGAACGCCGCGGCGAACAATGTGGTTGGTCCTGCAAGTCTCTTTCTCATCTCCATCCTCTTCGGTTTGGTCTTATGCATGTATGCACATCGTGATCGTGAACTCTCACCTCACTTCACGAAGAACTTCTTCGGTATGTTCGCCGAGTCGCGGCGCCGGTCGCCGCAAGGCGCCCGGCGTTCTCGAAAGCTTGGAAGCCACACCGAGCGTTCGGAATTTCCCGGCTGAGGGGTGCTCCGTCTCGACGGCCATCTCGCGTGCGACGATCTGAGGGTCTGCCATTGCCTCATCAAAGCTCAGGACCGGGCCAGAGGGAATGCCGGCCTGCTTGAGGACGTTTAGCCAATGCTCGGATGGTCGCTCCCGGAGTCGCGCTTGCAAGATCTGCACCAGTGCGTCGTTGTTCTTCACGCGCTCGGCGTTGGTTGAGAAGCGCGGATCGAGCGACAGTTCGGGCATTTCGAGAATTTCGCAAAGACGCACCCAAAAGTTCGGCTGTGACGCACCCATCGTGATACTGCCATCTTGGGTTTCGAAAAGCTGATAGGGCGAACTGCCGCGGTGTGCTTGACCAAGCCGCGGCGGCCGTTCACCGGTTGCGGCGACATGCGCCGCTTCATAGACCCCGAATGACAACGCGGACTCGAGCAGAGATGTCTCGACGAACTGTCCTAGTCCGGTCCGATGCCTCTCCTCCAGTGCGGCCAGAATGCCGACTGCGAGGTGCATGCCGGCAGCGATATCGGAGATCGCTATCGGCAGCCGGTGGGGAGGGCCCTCCGCAGGGCCGCATGCACTCATCAGCCCCGACATGCCTTGGGTGATGAGATCGAAGCCGCCTCGGTCGCGATAGGGACCAGTCTGCCCAAAGCCCGAAATCGCCGCGTAGATCAGGCGAGGATTGCGCGCCGACAAGGCAGTCCACGAGAATCCAAGCCGTTCGAGAGTGCCGGGGCGAAAATTCTCGATCAGGATATCGGCCATATCGATGAGCTTGAGCAGCGCGGCCTTACCATCCTCACTCTTCAGGTCGAGCGTGATCGATCGCTTGTTCCGATTCCAGATCAGGAACGGCGCACTTTCGTCGCCGATGAACGGCGGCATTGAGCGCGCATCGTCGCCCCCGTCAGGCCGTTCGATCTTGATGACGTCCGCACCGTGGTCGCCGAGCAGCATCGCGCAATACGGTCCGGACAAATGGCTCGAAAGGTCGATGACTCGAATTCGATCCAACGCTCCGGCCATGGGACACATGCACCATCTGGACAAAAATCCTGTATACTGTACACGACGTTGCTCACCTCGGTAGCGTTTTTTGAGGGCTCAAGTGGCGGAAGCGCACGCAATAAAGACCGCCGTCGATGGCGGAGGTGTTGCTGTCGTCACCCTGAATCGACCCGAAAAGCGCAATGCCGTCAGCCTCGAAATGTGGCGCGCGCTCGGACGCCTGTTCGGTGAATTGAACAAACGTGACGATGTTCGCGTGATCATACTCAATGGCGCCGGTGACAACTTCTGCGCCGGCGCGGATATCTCCGAATTCTCGAAGGTTCGCTTCGATGCGGAGAGCGGTCGCATCTACGAAGAGGCGGGCGAGTTCGCGACGCTCGCGATCCGCGATTGCGGGAAGCCGACGATCGCGGCGATTTCCGGATACGCGCTTGGCGGTGGATGCGGCCTGGCGCTCGCTTGCGATTTCCGCATTGCGGATCGCTCTGCGCGCGTGGGCATTACGGCTGCGCGGCTCGGTATCGTGTATGGCACGCTCGACTGCGAATTGCTGTACCGCCAGGTCGGGCTTGCGAACGCGAAGCGTGTCCTGTTCTCGGGGCAGCATTTCGCGATCGAGGACTGCGTCGCTATGGGGCTTGTCGACATCGTCGCTACAGAGTCAGCCCTCGCGGCCGCGCAGGCATACGCGGCGACTATCGCCGCCAATGCGCCCCTTTCGGTCGCAGGCTCCAAGCTGATCCTCGAGGCGATTGCTGCGGGTGCGGCCGAGGCGTGCAAGATGGAGATCGCCGAGGTTATCGATCACGCGATGAAGAGCTCGGATTATCGCGAGGGTGCGCAGGCATTCATCGAAAAGCGCCGCCCGAATTTCACGGGACAATAAACAGGAAAGTGCGAATGGCGTGGTTGGGCGTCGACGTCGGAGGAACATTCACGGATCTTGTTTTGTTCGATCGCGATTCGGGACTTCTGAAAGTACTGAAAACGCCGTCGACCACGCAAAACCAGTCCGAGGGCATACTCGCCGGCATCGACAAGCTTGGCATCGTGCCCGCAGGGATCGACAGGATGGTCCACGGCACGACTGTCGCCACCAATACCGCGCTGGAGCGTGATGGCGCCAAGATGGCGGTCGTAGTTACGGCTGGTCACAAGGATGTCCTCGTGGTCGGCCGCGGTAATCGCATGCTGATCTACAACATCAAGGCGCCGCCGAACCGACCGCTGGTGGCACGCTCGCGATGCATCGAAGTGCGCGAGCGCATGCGGGTGGATGGAACCGTTCTCGTGCCACTCGACGAGGCCGAAGTCGACGCGATCGGGGAGCGGCTCGCGGCCCAGGAGATTGATGCGGTGGCGATCTGCTTTCTCCATGCCTACGCCAATTCCGAGCATGAGCGAAAATGTGCTGAGCGGCTTGCGAAATTTCTTCCCCATGCGACGATCACGACGTCAGCCGAGGTACTGCCCGAGTTTCGTGAGTATGAGCGCTTCTCGACGACCGCGCTGAACGCCTATGTTGCCCCGCGCATGCGCCGCTATCTCGGCGACCTGCGCGGGAAGCTTGCCGATGCCGGCATGTCGGCGCCGCTCTCGATCATGACGTCGAACGGCGGGTCGCTTCCTGCGCGACGCGTGGAAGACATGCCGGTCCTTTCCATGCTGTCCGGTCCTGCCGGCGGCGTGATCGCGGCGAGCTTCGTCGGCACGGCCGCGAAGTACCCGGACTTGATCACGTGCGACATCGGTGGAACGTCGGCGGACGTCTGCCTCGTGCGCGGCGGCGAATTCGCTATGACAACCGAAGGTCGTGTCGGTGCGTTCCCGATCAAAATTCGTCAGATCGACATCAATTCGATCGGTATTGGCGGCGGAAGCATAGCGTCTCTGACATCGGGCAAGTTCCTCTCGGTCGGGCCGCGCTCAGCGGGAGCCCGGCCAGGCCCCGCGTGCTACGGCCGCGGCGGCACGGAGCCGACCGTGACGGATGCGAACGTATTGCTCGGACGACTCGGGACGAACCAGCCGCTGGGCGGCGAGATTGCCCTCGACCGGGCTCTAGCCGACGCCGCGATCGCGAAACTGGCGGCACAGCTCGACCTGACGCCGGTCGCGATGGCGGAGGGCATCCTGCGGCTTGCCGCGGTCTCGCTCGCGGGCGCCATCAAGGAAGTGTCGGTGATGCGCGGGATCGATCCGCGCGACTTTGCGCTGTTCCCGTTCGGCGGAGCGGGTCCGCTGCACGCGGCTGAGGTCGCAGACGAGCTTGGGATGCAAACGGTCGTGGTTCCGCCACTGCCGGGCAACTTCTCGGCACTCGGCCTCCTCATCGCAGACGTGCGCCGTGACTTTGTCCGCACCCGCGTCTCGCAGACGGCCAGCACGGATGTTGCCGACGTCCGCGCCGCGTTGCGAGAATTGCAGGACGACGGCGAGAATGAACTGGCCGCGGCAGGCTTTGCACCGGAGCGCCGCCGCTTCGCCGCAAGCCTCGACATGCGCTACGCCGGTCAATCGTTCGAGCTTTCGGTGCCAGTCGCACTCGATGTTGCAGGCATCAAGGAGATCGAGCACGCGTTCGGTGAGGTCTATACGGCGCGCTACGGCGCCAAAAATGACGCCGTGATTGAAATCGTAAGCTACAGACTGGCCGCGTGGGGCCTATCGGCTAAGCCGACACTGCCGCCGATCGAGCGGGTCGGACGGTCGGAGCAGGCCGCAACTATCGGCAGCCGCGATGCGATCTTCTGCGGTAAGGTGCATCGGACGTCAATCTTCGGCCGCGACAAGCTGCCGCCCGGCTATTTGGTACGCGGCCCAGCGCTCATCGAAGAAGGCGGGTCCACAACCGTCGTCCCGCCCGGTTGGAGCGTTTCGCTCGACGATCTTGGCTGTCTCGTGTTCGAACGGAGCTGACATGGCCGACACGGTCGACCCGATCACGCTTGAGGTCCTAACGCAGGCCCTCATTTCCACGGTTCGTGAGATGCGCGCAACCGTCTGCCGAACGGCGAGCTCCGTTGCGATTTACGACGCCAAGGACTTCTCTTGTGGCCTGTTCGGGCCCGACAGCCAGGTCGTGGCGCAGTCCGAGGATATCGGCTCGCATGTGGTACCGCTGCCGTGGTCGGTGCGCTCCGCGATGGAGAAGCTCGGTGATACGCTCGTGGCCGGCGACGTCATACTGGTGAACGACCCCTACGCGGGCGGAACGCATCTCAACGATGTGACGATCATCTATCCGGTCTTTCGCGACGGAAGGCTGATCTTCTTCCCAGCCGTGCGTGCGCATTGGGCAGACGTTGGCGGGATGGTGCCAGGCAGCATGTCCGGTAAGGCGACCGAGATCTATCAGGAAGGGATCCGGATCCCCCCGGTGAAGATCATCGAAGGCGGCAAGATGAACTCCGCGGCGCTTGACTTGCTGCTCGCTAACATGCGCGTACCCGACGAGAGACTTGGTGATCTGCAGGCGAGTATTACCGCGTGCCGCGTCGCCGAGATGCGCATACACGAGATCTGCGAACGCCACGGCGTCGAGAAGCTGCTCGAAGTCGTGCGGCTCGATCTGGATCGTGCGGAAGCGCGCATGCGCGCCTGCATTGCGAGCCTCCCCGATGGTACGAGTTATTATGAGGACTATCTCGAAACCTTCATGGGCGGAAAATTCGAACCGCTGTTGCTGCCGCTCAGCCTGACGATCGAAGGAGATCGTATGATAGCGGACTTCACCGGCGCATCCCCCCAAGTGCCGTTTCCCGTGAACTCGACTGCTGCGGTCTCGGCCGCATCAGTCTTCATCGCAGTCAAATCGATCTTCGATCCTAAAGCGCCGCTCAATCAGGGTTCTTTCCGCCCGATCGAGGTGATTGCGCCACCCGGCACTATCGTCAACGTGCAACGCCCGGCGCCCGCCGGCTCGCATGGTGAAATTCGCAAACGCGTGATAGCCACTATGGTTGGCGCGCTTGCGCAAGTGACGCCGGAGCGTGTCGCAGGCGATCTCTGCCGAACCTCGTTCCACAATTTGCTCGGAGGATTCGATACCCGCAAGGGTCGAGAGTGGGTGCACTACGAGTGGTCGGCTGGCGGTAACGGCGCATTTGCCGAAGACGACGGGCCGAGCGCGATGGCGACGATCGATTGGGGCGATCTTGTCACGGTGCAATCGTCCGAGGTTATGGAAACACGCATGCCGCTGATCGTCGAGAGTTCACGCTTGGCGGTCGATTCCGGCGGGGCCGGCGCGACGCGCGGCGGACTTTCAATGCAGCGCAGGTTGCGTGTGCTTGCGCCGGAAGCGCGGTACTCGTTGCTGTCAGATGGCGCAATCGTTCCAGCGTTCGGGGTGGTCGGCGGTCTCTCGGGCTTTCCGGTCGGCTCATGGATTGATCGCGACGGCGCGATCGAGGACTTTGACACCCCTGGCAAGGTCGCCGGACATTTTGTGGAAGAAGGCGCAACTGTGGTCATCAGGTCCGCAGGCGGCGGCGGCTACGGCGATCCGCTCCTGCGCGACCCGGAGCGCGTCGCCGCCGATTTTCATGAAGGATACGTTTCATCGAACGCCGCGGTTCGGCTCTATGGCGTCATCCTGAAAGCGGACGGGTCGTTCGATGCCGCCGCCACTGCCGCTTTACGGACGCGGATTCGCGATACGCGCTTCGCGCTGACGGTAGTGGCAGCGAACGAAAGTGATGTCTTCGAGGCCGGCGCGTACAGCCGGCGCCGCATCTGCCGCCTCAATCCGGCGGATGCAGCGGCCGGCCGCTTCCA
>JGI10216J12902_104240733_pt1 | contig 10698 bp, 9 predicted proteins | sample KanNatreferecore_FD_12902 | JGI IMG/M metagenome (IMG submission 12902)
TTGCAGCAGGGGCTGGCGCAGTTAGTGGACGCCGAACTGGTCTACCAGCGGGGTCTACCGCCGCGCAGCCAGTACGTCTTCAAGCATGCCCTGATCCAGGAGGCCGCCTATCAGTCGCTCTTGAGGAGCACACGGCAGCATTATCACCAGCACATCGCTCAGGTACTGGAGGGGCAGTTTCCCGAGACTGTCGAGACACAACCGGAACTGCTGGCGCATCATTACACGGAAGCCGGCCTCAGCGAGCAGGCTGTAGGCTACTGGCAACGAGCGGGCCAGCGTGCCAACGAGCACTCGGCAAACGCCGAGGCCATCAGTCACCTCACTAAGGGTCTGGAAGTGCTGAAGACGCTCCTGGAATCTCCCGAACGTCTCCAGCGCGAACTCACACTGCAAACTCTCCTGGCACAGGTGCTGAAGGATGCCAAGGGGTATGCGCATCCAGCAGTGGAACAAGCTTACACCCGGGCACGGGAGCTGTGCCGGCAAATCGGGGAGACCCCCCAGCTCTTCCCTACCCTCCTGGGACTATCGATCTATTACGTCGTACGGGCGGAACTCCAGACTGCCCGTGAGCTGGGAGCGCAGCTCCTCAGCCTGGCCCAGCGTGACCAGGACCCCGTGCTCCTCGTGGAGGCGCATTATGCGCTGGGCGTCACCTACTTCTGGCTTGGAGAATTTGCTTCTGCCCGTGAGCACCTTGAGCAAGGGGTTGCCCACTATGACCCTCAGCGACACCAAGCTCATCTCGCACTCTTTGGCCAGGCCACAGGGGCGGTGTGTTTGTGTCGCGTGGCGCCGGTTCTCTGGTATCTTGGGTATCCGGACCAGGCGCGTGCACGGAGTCATGAGGCACGCATGCTGGCCCGGGAGTTGTCGCATCCCTTTAGCCTGGCATATGTGCTGTTCTGGACTGCCTTGCTGTATACCCACCATCGGGAGGTACAGGAAACCCAAGAGTGGGCAGACGCCGCGACTGTACTCTCGATCGAGCGGGAGTTTCCCTTCTGGTCTATACAAGGGATGATCTTGCAGGGCTGGGTACTCGCCGCGCAGGGGCAGGGAGCAGAGGGCATGGCGCAGATACACCAGGGCCTGGTCGCCCTGCGAGGCACCGGGACAGAGGTATTACGGCCGTATTATCTGGGCCTGCTTGCCGACGCCTATGGAAAAATGAGACAAGTAAGGGAGGGACTTGCCCTGCTAGATGAGGCACTGGCGCTGGTGAATAAAACTGGGGAACGCTGGCCGGAGGCAGAGTTGCATCGGCTCAAGGGAGAGTTGCTGCTGTCGCTGTCTGCCGACAACCATGCGGAGGCTGAGGGATGTTTGCACCAGGCCCTCACCGTAGCCCGCCGCCAGCAGGCGAAAGCGCTGGAGCTGCGAGCCGCCATGAGCCTGAGTCGGTTGTGGCAGCAGCAGGGCAAGCGACCAGAAGCGCACCAGCTTCTGGCGGAGATTTATGGTTGGTTCACCGAAGGCTTTGACACTGTCGACCTCCAGGAGGCCAAAGCGTTGTTGGAAGAACTGGCGTGAATCTAGAGGTCTGAGCGTGCAAGTGTCCTGCCTGCCTTGGCAGAGCATCGCAACTTCCTGGGTACAAAAAAACTTGACACCGCCTACAGCCATACGTAGTATGTTCCCCACTTCGTATGATCCGTAGAGAAGTGAGGCCCACGAGGGACGACGGAGGGGTCCATATGGCGTACCGTTTGCAAGGCAGTATCTTGGAAGTCTGCACCTGTAAAGTACTCTGCCCGTGCTGGATCGGTGAAGACCCGGATGGCGGCACCTGCGATTCAACAGTCGCCTATCATGTTGATATGGGAAGTGTGAACGATGTCGATGTGTCGGGACTCACCTTGGCCGTTGCGGTACACATTCCTGGCAACGTCCTCAAGGGGAACTGGCGCGTAATGGTGTTTGTGGATGATCGCGCTACATCCCAGCAGGAGCAAGCGCTCACGCAGGCGTTCTCTGGGAAGCTCGGTGGCCCTCTGGCCGACTTTGCCCAGTTGTTCGGCGAGGTGGTAGGGGTGCAACGGGCTCCCATTACCTTCGCTGTGGAGCAGGGGAAAGGTCACCTTCAGATCGGCACGAGTGTTGACGCCGAGCTCGAACCGTACCTGGGGACGACGGGCGCACCCACCACGCTGCATGACACCATCTTCTCCACCATTGCTGGTGCCCCCGCCTATGTGGGCAAGGCTCCAAGGTTCAAGATGACCAACACCGGCTTGGGTATCGACGTCGATATCCAGAACCACAACGCCATTCAGGGGAGCTTTCTCTTCGAGGGTTAGCGCACACGGCTTGGTGTGTATCGAGATCAGCCACAGGCGCTATACCTCAGCAGAGCGCTGAGGTGCAGAGTGTGGCAGCCTTGAGTCTCTCGAAGGGAGTTATGTGCATGCGGGTTGTAGCGGACCGCAGATATTTTTTGCTCCTCATGGGCGGGTTGATTGCCCTGGCCTGGCTGACGCTGTGGCTCTGGGGACAATCCCCCTACGGGCGCTTGCTTAATCATGATGAGCTGAGCGGAGCCGATCTCAGTAACGGCCGCGTGGTGCTGGTCATTGTCGTGGGTTGGACCCTGATGGTTGTGGCCATGATGCTGCCCACGAGTCTACCGCTGGTGGCGTTGTTTCACCGCCTCACACGCCAGCGGCAGGATCACGCGTTGCTGGTGTGTCTGCTGATTGCTGGGTATCTCAGCATGTGGACCATCTTTGGCATGATAGTCCATCTCGGCGACGGACTCCTGCACGCGGCCGTGGAGCAGAGCGCCTGGCTGGAGGCCCACGCCTGGGCTATTAGTGCTGGTATCCTGGTGCTGGCCGGATTGTATCAGTTCACGCCCCTGAAGTATGCCTGCCTCGACAAGTGCCGCTCGCCCCTGAGCTTCATCACCGAGCACTGGCGCGGGAGCCGTGAACGGACCCAGGCTTTCCGGCTGGGGGTGCATCACGGGCTCTTTTGTATCGGGTGCTGCTGGTCGCTGATGCTGCTGATGTTCGCTGTCGGGGTCGGGAATCTCGGGTGGATGCTGGTCTTGGGTGCCGTGATGGCCATAGAAAAAAACCTGCCATGGGGTCGACGCTTCAGCGCCCCACTGGGTGTTGTTCTGCTCTGCTGGGGCCTCACCCTCGGCCTGCAAGCGGTGCTCGCGTCGTCATGATCCACTATGTCCAGCGTGTCACGCGGCCTCTCCCTCACAGGCGTAACAAGCCTGAGGGCCGAAGCGGCTGAGAGCCTCACACGTAATAAGGCATCACCTCGGAAGTGAAGAACTCGATGGAACGCATGGCCTGCTCATGGTTGAGGTCACCCCATTGGAAGGAGCACACAAAGTAGTTGGCGCCGGTTTCCCTATACTCGTCCAGGTAGGTACGCATAGAGGCAGGTGAGCCAGCGACCACCAGGCTACTGATACCACCTGGGTTCATGCGACGGTGCTCCTGCTCCTCAGAACGCTCGATCGAGGCGAACAAGTCACGCCGCACTTCGCGGGCTGGGGCTGCAGTCGGGCGGCGCCCCATATTGGCGCCGAGGAACTGCGTGAGCCCACGCTTTTCTGCTTCGAGGCGGCGGGGTGCCCCCAGGTTCCAGCGGTATGCGGCCCAGGCGAGTTTCGCCTCGGCCTCGGCCTCCTCGTCCGTCTTGGCGAGGAGCATGTGCATGATCAGGCCAATTTTCGGCTCAGTGCCCTGGAGGGTCAGCGCACCGACACCCTGGTGTTCTTCCCATAGTTCACGGTAGCGCTTGACATAGGTGTCAAACTCGCCTAGCGAAATGTCCAGGACGGCATTCATTCCATGACGTGCCGCGGTCTCAATATTGCGCATGTACCACAGGGGTGGGTATGGGGTTTGCTTGGGGCGCATGCGCATGGGCAGGGCGTCGAAGTCGTAGAATTGTCCATGGTAGGTCAGTTCATCATGGCTCAACCCCTCGCACATGACCGCCAGCGTCTCGAGGTAGCGCGTATAATTCACCTCAACATCGGCGTCCTGGCCCCAGAAGTAAGCTTCGAGGACACCACCACGCCCTACCTCAATCTCCATGCGTCCACCACTGAGGTTGTCCAGCATGCTAATCTCTTCAATGAGACGCACTGGATGGTGCAGGGGCAGGACATAGACACACGGCCCGAACCGCAGACGCGTGGTGCGCTGGGAGACGGCCGCCAGGAAGACATTCTGCGACGGCGCCAGGCTGTGCACCGCCGGGGTGTGGTGCTCTGCTAAGTGGTAGGCATAAAACCCAGCCGCATCCAGCCGTTCAATCTGGATGAGCCGCTGGGCATAAATGTGTTCGAGGTCTAAACCGGGGACAGGTTCAATGTGATCGAAGACACCGAATTGCAGAGCCATATCGCTCCTCCTGAGCGCTGCTACGCGGTCGTCACAGCCGCCTGTACAGGCACATACCGGGCAATGAAGCAGGCCATAGCATCGGCGACAGCAGCGCTGAACTGTGGCTCCTGGTCGAAGAAGTGATCTTGTCCGGCGTACAGATGCAGATCTACCGGCACCCCTGCCTGCTCCAGCGCCTGATACATCTGCATGGTCATGGTGTGCGGGACACGGTCATCTGCAGTACCGTGTACGAACAGTGTCGGCGGATAATCTTTATTGGCATAGGTAATCGGACTGGCCGCCTTGACGATCTCTGCTGCAGGGTTATCGCCAAAGAGCCCGGCCATCGACGGCCGGTGGGCAAATTCCGTGAGGTCAGCGACCGGCGCCACGCCGATAACGGCAGCCACCTCGCTGCTGACAGTATTATTGCCACTGTCACCCTCAAATGCCTCAACGCCGCTGGTTCCAGCTGCCAGCAACGCCAGGTGCCCACCTGCTGATTTGCCACCCACGACAATGGCCGCTGGATCAATCCCAAGACGCTCACTCTTGGCCCGCATCCAGCGAATCGTCGCCTTCACGTCCTGGATCTGGGCCGGCCATGGCGCCTCATCCATGACGCGGTACTCGCCGGTGACACAGACATAGCCATGCTGGGCCATGCGTATACCGTAGCGCTCTTTGAGGGGAGCGCGATTGGCAGTTTGCCACCCACCCCCAGGCAGGAAGAGGAGACCCTGCACCGGACCCGGGGTGTCTGCTGGTCGAAAGATATCGACGGTTAACGCACGCCCTGCAACAGTATGAATGACCACATTTTCTTCAATGCTAACGTTCGTCATCGCCATCTCCTGTTGACTTGCAAAGTCGTTATTGATGCATAGCATGTGTTGCAGCAGCATAGCACAATGTAATCTTCGTGGCGATACCTCCCAAACCCGCAGCGGAGCCCTGCCCTCGCGGTGAGCCAAGGGTCAGGCGTCGCTGGAGTTGTCTATACGTATGCACAAAACAGCCAGTACTCCATGTCAATAGCAAGAGTGCGCGCACAGTTGACACACCAGGCATTTTGCGTAGTATATGGCGCACGCGTGATTGTCTCGGAGGGGAACGTGACAGCGTGAGTACAATGCTGAGATGGGGTTGATAGCCTGAACGCATAGAGTGGAAGCACAAGGCTCCTCAGACAATCTTTTCTGGGGAAGGGAAGAGATCCGCCTTTGTTGAGACGCAAAGGCCATGGCTGGGCTGCACGTATAAGGAACGTGAGACTCGCGATTACCCTTCCTCACAGAAAGAAGGTAGAACCGAGGGAGGTGCCTCACGAGACGTTCTACGTTGAGCAAGTCCATGTTGTCCGTGTGTGTTCCTTTTGTGCTGGTGCTCCTGGTGGTGCTGGCCTCAACCCTGGTGGCTACGCCAGCGCCGACGTTGGCACAAGAAGCTAAGGTCCAGCGCGTCATCTTTGGTTCCGCCGGGTTCACCGAGAGCAACCGCTTCTGGACCATCGCTCGCCCCGAGCATCTGCAGTACGACCCCTTCTTGGAGACGCTCCTCGACATCGACCCCAAGACGGGCGAGTATACGCCTCGCCTGGCGGAAAAGTGGCAGGCGAGCTCGGACCTCAAAGAATGGACCTTTGATTTGCGTAAGGGAGTGCAGTTCCACTACGGCTTTGGCGAATTCACCGCCAAGGATGTGGCTCATTCCCATGCCCTCATCGTGCGTGAAGATTCCACCGCTGGCTCGGCCCCACTCTGGCGCGAGGCCGAGGAGGTGAAGGTCGTCAATGACTACCAGATCGTCTTCCGCATGAAGCGTCCGATGTCGATTATCCCATATCTCGCCTCCCGCGCGAGCGAGCTACGGATCGTCAGTAAGGCACAGTGGGATAAAGAGGGCTTAGAGGGGTTTGAAAAACGGCCGGCCGGCACTGGCTCGTACCGCTACGTCGGACGTCAGACCGGCGTGTCCATCGCGTATGAACGGGTGGACAACCACTGGGGTGAGAAACCAGACTTCAAGGAATTAGAGATCCGCATTGTGCCAGAGGAGACGACGCGGCTTGCCATGCTGATGAGTGGCGAGGCGCAGATTGTCGATCTGCCCCGGGAGCTGCAGAAGGAGACCCTCAACAAGGGCATGAAGGTTATCTCGTCCTCGCAGCCCGTGGACTGGATGGCTGTCTATTTTGGCGGCCAGTACTACACGCCTGGGGACCCCAAGTTCCTGGCCAGTGTACCGTGGACCAACAAAAAGGTGCGGCAGGCGATCAATATGGCGGTCAACCGTCAGGAGATCATCCAAACGATTTTCGCTGGCGAGGGCAAGCTCGCCTATGTGAGCGGTTGGCTCCCCATCTCCGAAGGCTGGAACCCGGAGTGGGAGAAGCGGTTCGAGCAGCAATACGGCTACAACCCGGCCCGAGCCAAAGAGCTCTTGAAGGAGGCTGGCTATCCCAGCGGCATGAAGCTCAAGCTCTTGGCATTCACCAACCCGGGAGAGTCGGAGGGCCCGCAGGTGGCCGATGCCCTGGGGATTTATCTCAAAGAAGTGGGCATCGAGCCGGAGATGGAGGTCATCGACTGGGCCAGGTTACGCGACATGTTCAGAAACAAGAATATCCAGTGCTGCATCTGGCCCAATATTATCTCGTGGCGGCCAGTGGAGGACTGGATCCGCGTTGCCTATTCCAGTAAGGGGGCGGGGCATATCTTTGAAGACGAGTTCATCGACAAGCACTACCTTGCCCTCTCCCAGACGGTCAACCCCGAAGAGCGGCAGCGCCTGGCCAGGGCGATTGGCGACCATCTCTTTGACGAATTCGCCGATATCCCGCTCATCTGGTTCTACAATGAGGTGGTAGTGAATCCCAAAGTGGTGGCCGATTGGCATTACCCAGGCATGGGGGCCGGCCGCTCAACGCATTTCCATCTGTTAAAGGCCGTCAAGTAGACCGCCGGGATACGGCGTCTCAGCAGATGGAGGGGATACCTGTGCCGCCCTGACGCATACGTCGGGGCGGCAGGAGAAGGTTATTGTCGGGCATGATTTAGGCAGTGACAAAGGCGGCGTAGTGATTGCCCTTGGAGATCGGTGCCAGACCGCTGAGCACCTCAGTCCAATGCTCACCGCCGTCGTCGCTGCACCATACTTCACCGGTGGCCGTCGCCCCGAAGAGGGAGAAAGATTCGCCCCAGTCCTCCAGGCACATGGCCTCAAAGGCTGTCCGGAGCCGGTCAGGGAAGCCGTTACGCACTGCTTGCCAGGTTCTGCCGCCGTCGGTGCTCTTGGAGATGCGGGAGCCAGCATAGTGCTCCTGATACCACGAACCGGGACCCTTCTGGGCCGATGCTACGAACAGGAGCTCTGGCTGTCGCGGATGCAGCACCAAGAGGTCGGGATAGCCACCGATCTCGTGCTGCAGATCAGTCCGTTGCTCCCAGGTCTTGCCATCATCAGCGGTGACATACATCCCGACGCCCGTAGTGATATACATCTGGTCGGGGTTCAGGGGATTGATCACGGTGCGGTGCACATCGTCGTCCATCCCAGGGATCACCCGGAAGGTGCGCCCATCGTCTGTGCTTTTCAAGAGGCCACCCTGCTCGATGCCGACAAACAGAGTGTGCGGGTCCTGGGGGTGGAAGTTGATGTGCTTCGTGTGCGCGATGTGGGGCGGCGCCGGGAAACCCCACCGGGACATATCCACCGACCGCAGGGCCGGGAGTTCCGTCCAGTTGCGGCCGAGATCGTCGCTATAGAACAGATGTGCCGGCTCCGTGCCGGCATAAAGGCGCGCACCTCCAGCTAGTCTGGTGCACGCCAGGCTATAGACGTCGTGCTGCGTGAGCCCACTGTCTCGCCGCTCCCAGGTATGGCCGCCATCACTGCTGGCGAAGATCGTGCCGTGGTTCACTCCCGCGAAGATTGTGCCACTGTCTGGCTCGATGAGGAGGGCGTGGATGTGCTTATCGGTCAATGCCTGGTGCGCCACGTGCCACCCTGGGCCATCGGGGTTACGCTCCATGCACACCACGCCTTGAATGGTGCCGACCAGCACCTGCTTCGAGGGTGCCGGAGAGCGGTAGATCGTGGGTCCGCCATGCGAGAGAGTTATGGCCATGGTTGCCTCCTTTAGACCGGTCTCCGGTCTATGGCTGCTGTGATCTCTATCATGAGCTACGGTGAATATATTTTGGCCCACTGCCGCTGTCAAGTAGCACCACAGATTCTACGGCAAGCAGCCCGGCCCTAGCCGTCACTACCATACAGAAAATCTCTAGATAGTCGCCAGCAAGTCCCCAGGTAGTGAACATATCCTGGCTTCACTGCATGGTGAGGACACGGAGGGCAACAGTCTACACGCACAGAAGGAGGATGGGCTGCTCGACTGGCAAGTCAGCCGGCTTCGCGTCCTTCAGGACCTTGTCCGCGTAGGTAGCGGCGCGCCGGTACATGTCCACAGTGTCCGCGCCGTAGGCCATCAGGGCTCCCGCCTCCGGCAAACTCAAGATGCCGGATATGATGGGTAGCTGGTGCTGCGCCGCCAAGGCGATGATATGGTCGCGGTCGCGACCGAACAGCGGGGATCGCAAGACCAGGAGGGCTTCGGCTCCTTCCCGGGCTGCGGCCGCAAAGGCGCTGGCGTAATCTAAGCCAGCGGGTCGCGCAGTTCGAGCGATTGGAGCTGCACCCTGAGCACCTGTGCCACCCTTTCCGCTGCGCAGAACTGGTCGGCAGATATCGCGTCCCAGAGCACGGCCACGCGGGTGACCTGGGGAAGGGCTTCCTTGAGGAGCTCGAGGCATTTGCTGGTGACCTCGATTTGCTGGAGGAACAGTCCCGTAATTTGCTCGCTTGGCCGCGGCAGCCCCACAATGTACCCTAAAGCAATTGGATCATAATCCGTCGCGACCATGACAATGGGGATCGTACTCGTGGCCTGCCTGACCATGCGCAGCGTGACCTCAGGACCGCCGGGGACCAGCACATCCACATTGCGCTGCACGAGCTCGGCGGCGAGGGCAGGGAGCCGCTCAACGTTGCCCTCCGCGGTACGGAACTCGATGACGAGATTCTGGCCCTCCACATAGCCGAGGTCCCGCAGTCCATGCTCAAAGGCTTGGACGAAGGACGCGGATTTCTTCCGCCATCGCCATACTCGACGTTTACTCAGGGGCGCAGTTTCCCTGTACAGGCTTTCCCCACGTGATATCCACCACAATGGGTAACTCGACCTGGGCGGGATTAACCGCCGAGACCAGATGGCGCAGTGCTTGATCAAAGGCGTCGGCATCTTCTGGAGGCATACGTGCCCGCGAGAGGGACGCCCGACCATGGAATGACTCAATGTAGGCCTCAAGCGATTGGACAAACGGGACAGGCTCCGTGCGGTGTCTCCCCACCACGGAAAACAGCTGCCGCTGCTCCAACGCGGCAACGAGATCCACGCGCTGGTAATCGCGGATGGTCGAGTACTGTTGGATAAGTGCTCGCAGCGCCTCACTCCAGGGCACAGGGCCATACGCAATCTCCAGAATGACCAGCATCGCGTGTGGGGTGAGGAGTGGTTGCAAGCGCGGCAGCAGCGTGTCCCAGTCCATCCAATGGAGGCTTTCACCCGCCGTCATGAGGGCAGAGGGCGTCACGAGCTGGACATCTTCGATCCGCCCGATGATCCAATTGAGATGCGGATGGTCGCCGTTCGGCAAGTGTCGGCCCTGCTCGATCATGGCCGACGAGACATCCACGGCATCCATCTGATCCGCCATCGTGACTAAGTGGCGCGCCAAGGCGCCGGTCCCACATCCAATATCCAAGACCCGCCGCGGGGTATCAACGATCAGCGTCGCCAGGAGATCAAAGACGACAGGCGGATACAGGGGACGATAGCGGTAGGCGTGGGCGACGCTCAGGTCTTGAAAGGCCGACGCATTGTACTCGCCAAGGCAGGCAGGCTTAGGAGTCATGACGTGTCCCTCCTTCTCACTACTCCGAGGCACACTGGAGGTGCGAGTTGTATACCAGTCTCCCCTGTCCGGCACCTCTCACCGATATGTGCACAGATGGAGTGGAGCAGATTTCCGCAGGCAGGTCAACTCCTTGGAATGACCCTGGGGGCCAGATGGTCATCACCCCAGGCGCACGTGCCACTCTTGAACACGCACACCCACCAAAGACCGCTGCAGATGTGCTGTCATCAGTCTTTGGTGCCCCAGCCTTTTTCATATGACGCACTCATGCGGCTGTGCGCACGCAGATGCTGGTACTTCCATGCGCCATTCACCTTGACGTAGTCCTCCTCGTAACGCACAGCGAGCCATCGTGCCTCGTT
>JGI10216J12902_102092431_pt1 | contig 10697 bp, 11 predicted proteins | sample KanNatreferecore_FD_12902 | JGI IMG/M metagenome (IMG submission 12902)
GCGACGACATCCTGCGCTCGCTGGTGAAGATCCAGTACTCGCGCAACGACATGGGGCTCGAGCGCGGCACGTTCCGCGTGCGCGGCGACACCGTCGAGATTCTGCCCGCCTACGAGGAGCAGGGCGTACGGGTCGAGATGTGGGGCGACGAGATCGAGCGAATCGGTAAAATCAATCCTTTGACTGGAGATACCATCGCCAATCTCGAGAAGGCGGCGATCTATCCGGCCAAGCACTTCGTCACATCGCGCCCGACAATCGAGCGCGCTGTCGCACTGATTCGCGAAGAACTGGCGCATAGACTCAGCGAGCTGCGGTCGGCAGGAAAGCTGCTTGAGGCGCAGCGACTCGAGTCGCGGACGAACTTCGACATCGAGATGATGCTCGAGATCGGCACCTGCGCCGGCATCGAGAACTACTCGAGGCATCTCTCTGGTCGCGCGGAAGGAGAACGGCCTGCCTGTCTGTTCGACTACTTCCCCGAGGACTTCCTGGTGGTAGTGGACGAATCGCACGTTACGCTGCCGCAGATCGGCGGCATGTTCAACGGCGATCGCGCGCGCAAGCTGACGCTCGTCGAGTACGGGTTCCGCCTGCCCAGTGCGCTCGATAACCGCCCACTGATGTTCGACGAGTTCCTCTCGCTGACCCCGCGCGCTCTCAACATCAGCGCGACACCAGCCGAGATCGAGCTGCGGCTCTCCGAAGGCGCCGTCGTCGAGCAGATCATTAGACCGACTGGTCTCGTCGATCCCGAAATCGAAGTACGGCCTGTACGCGGGCAGGTCGACGATCTCCTCAACGAAATTCGCCTTCGTGAGCGACGCGGTGAGCGCGTGCTCGTAACGACTCTCACCAAGCGGATGGCGGAGGATCTGGCCGACTATCTCCAGCAAATGGGCGTCCGCGTCCGCTACATGCACGCCGATATAGATGCAATCGAGCGAATGGAGATCGTACGCGGACTCAGACTGGGCGAATTCGACGTGCTGATCGGGATCAACCTGTTGCGCGAAGGACTCGACCTTCCCGAGGTCTCCCTCGTTGCGATTCTGGACGCCGATCAGGAAGGATTTCTTCGTAGCGACCGATCTCTGATCCAGACTGTAGGCCGAGCGGCGCGGAATCTCGCCGGCCGGGCAATCTTTTACGCCGACAGGATGACGGGCTCGATGCAGCGCTGCATCGAGGAGACCAACCGCCGGCGCGAGATGCAGCAGGCGTACAACCGCGAGCACGGAATAACCCCGGCGAGTGTGCTGAAGAGCGTCGATCAAGTGCGCTTCATCACCCGCGTTGCCGACGCGCGCACCGAACGCGAAGAGCGCGAGCGTGAAAAGGGCCGCCGAGTTGCAGAAGCGGGCGCGAGATACGGAGCGGACAATCTTCCCGCTCTGATCGCCGAGCTGGAGGCACAGATGCGGGAAGCTGCGACGAATCTCGACTTCGAAACTGCTGCGCGTCTCCGTGACGAGCTGTTCGAGGTCAAGGCGAAAGCAGGTCGTCACGAAAGCCGAGGATCGCTGGCAGGCCTACGCGGCCGCTAGCGATGTCAGCTCACCGGCACGTCGTTCCTCCGCGCGCTGACAAAGGCCACCTCAAAGTCACCGAGAGGGAGCTCCGCCACTGGGGCGAAGAGCTTGGCCGCGCGATCACTCCACCGCTGGTCGTAACACTCGCCGGTGAGCTCGGCGTCGGCAAAACGACGCTGGCGCAAGCAATTTGTCTTGGGTATGGCGTCAGCGCGGGAATTACCAGCCCGACTTATGCCCTCGTTCAGGAATACGCCGCGCCGCGATCGGTCGTGTTCCATATCGACCTCTATCGTCTCGAGTTTCCAGGCCAGCTGACCAACCTCGGCTGGGACGAGATCGTGTCCTCTCGATCGCTGGTGCTGGTCGAATGGCCCGAGCGTGCCGGTGAACGTCTGCCCCCTGATCACCTGCCGATCGATCTCGATTACGTGAGCGGCGATCCGACGCGGCGAATTCTGTTGGCGGGATGAAAGACATCACTATCGCCATCGAGGGCGCAACCTACGATGGGAGCGTAGCGATTCTGCGCGGCGCCGATGTCTTGAGTGAGCGTTCGCTCAGTGGCGATGATGGCACTCTTCACCGCGCGGGTCGTGGCGAGCGCTTAATGCCGGCACTGGCAGAGTGCATCGCGGAAGCCCGGGTGCGCGGCGCCGACGTAGTGCGCGTGGTGTGCGGCTCGGGACCGGGAAGCTTTACGAGTCTGCGCGTCGCCGCCTCGGTGGCGAAGGGTCTGGCGAGCGGTTACGGGGTCGATCTCTATGAAGTGAGCTCGCTCCTGTTGACCGTAGCAGGCGCGAAATCGAAGCTGGCGCCCGGTCCTTATCTGTCGGTTCTCGATGCGATGCGCGGAGAATTCTTTGCGCTGCGCGTGCTGGTTGAAGAAGATGGAGGAACGAAATCAATGGGCCGACCAGGCGTGGTGTCGACGGACGACATCGCCGAGCTTCGAGAACGCAAGACTGTGGTGAGTTGTATCGGCCCCGGCCAGGAGATAGACACTGGGCCTCACGCTCGCGGCGTAGCGATGCTTCTCGATACCATCCTCGAGCAAGGTCGGGTCGATTTGTCCTCGTGGGAGCCCGATTACGGTCGTCTCGCCGAAGCGCAGGTCCGTTGGGAAGCTGCGCATGGACGTCCACTGACCACGTGACCGCGCTCCTTCGCCCCGCCGCTGAAGAGGACCTCAATCAGATTGTTGAGATCGAGCGCGCATGTTTCGCCGATCCCTGGACGGAGGAATCTTTCCGTCGTCTCCTCGCCGGTCATTCCGCTATCTTTCAGGCGGCCGCGTATCCGCCGGATTTTCGGATTGCGGGCTACATCATCGCGTTCGCCATCGGAGAGGACGCCGAGCTTCTGAACGTCGCGGTCGCGCCGCAGCATCGGGGTAAGGGTTTGGCGGGACAGATGCTCGACGCGGTGCTGATTGACCTGGGTGGTCGCGGTGTCCGAACTGCGTTCCTGGAAGTTCGCGAGTCCAACCGCGCGGCACGCGCGCTGTATGGCTCGCGGGGATTCACGGAGATCGGAAGGCGCCGGAATTACTATCGCCGCCCGGTCGAAGATGCGCTGGTGATGCGCAGGATTCTGGAAGTCGCCGAAGGTGATGAGAAAAAGTCGGCGGGAAGTTTTGCTGATCGTTGAAATCGTTGGTTTGCTCGGGCACTGAGCCCGGTCTATACTATTCTGGGCGGAGCTCTCGCCAGGAGGCACAGTGAGCAGAAGTCTTAACAAAGTGATGCTGATCGGAAATCTGGGCAGCGATCCCGAGGTGCGCTCGACAACGGGTGGCAACCGGGTCGCGACTTTCTCGCTCGCGACGAGCAGGCAGTGGAACTCGCAGAGTGGTGAGAAGCAGGAGAAGACGGAGTGGCACCGCTGCGTAGTGTGGAACAGCAAGGGCACCGGTCTCGCCGACGTCGTCGAGAAGTATTGCAAGAAGGGCGACAAGATCTACGTCGAGGGGCGCATCGAGTACCGGCAATGGCAGGACAAGGAGAACCAGACGCGCTACGCCACTGAGATCAACGTGCGCGAGCTGCTGATGCTCGGCGGCGGTCGCGGTGCGTCGACCGATTTCGAAGGCGAGAGCAGTGGCAGGAGCCGCGCACCTGCGGCGGCTGGCGCGAAATCAGGGGCGGCGGCCACGACTGGCGGGGATTTCGAGGATTTCCCCGGGGCGCTAGAAGAGACGGACGACGATTTACCGTTCTGACCGACTTAGATCGTCGAAAAGCGGCCCCGTGAGCGGGGCCGCTTTTTTTACTGCATTGCCATCCCCGGGCAGGAGTCCGCAGCCGCGTGCGTGACCTTACGCCTGCGGCCCCCGTCCAATTGTTGACTCGCCCTGCGCGGGCGACTATCCATCCGTCAAAGTTCCGGGAGCACGAGTGATCGGTCATTTCGTAAGGGCATCGTCAAGAGCCGCAACAGGGTCCGGCGTTCGCGCCGCCGCGTTAGGCGCGGCCCTGATTCTTTCAGCGACTGTCGCCAATAATGCGCTTGGTCAGGTGCCGACCAAACCGGATACCGCTAGACCGGTCACGGTGGATACGACCAACAACCTCGTCATGACCGCGGACACCACCCAGGAAGTCAAGCACGTGGTGAAAAAGGGTGACACGCTCTGGGATCTGGCGAATTTTTACCTCAAGAATCCGTTCCGCTGGCCGGAGATCTTCCGCCGTAACACTGACGTTGTTGAAGATCCGCACTGGATTTACCCCGGCGAGATCATTCGCATTTGGGGACACGAAGTGAAACCTGAAGCGCTGGCCAAAGCCGACAGCGCCGGCGAAGTAGTTTCCCATGTTACGACGCGCGGTTTCGAGCAGCAGCCGCAGCAGCAACTGGTCGGAGGTCGCTCGGATCTCACTGTTTTCGCATCGCCGATGAGTCGCGCCGCGGCTGCGGCCCAGGCCGACGTGATGGGACGGTCACGGGGCGGCGGGATACGCAAGGGTGAAGTCGAGGCTGCGCCCTACGCCGAACGTGGCGGTGGACCGAGAGGCGCGGGACGGCTCGTCGCCAGCGTCGATCGCCCCGGCATCAAGACCAGCATTGTTCAGTCGAGATACCAGCTGAATGATGAGCTCTACATAGATGTGCCGCGGGGAATTGCTCCGCGCCTTGGCGACGTGTTCATGTCCTACGTTCTCGGTCCGGACCTTGGCGACAACGGTCAAGTCGTTGTTCCGACTGGGATGCTTCGCATCGAATCGCTGCCGCAAGGTCAACGGCCCATCGCGCGAATTGTGAAGCAATTCGGCGAAATCAAGCTCGACCAGCAGATAATCTCGGCGCCCGATCTTCCGTTTGGGACCGGAGATCTGCAGCCAGTCGTTGGCGGCATGAGAGGCAAAGTCGTTTACGTTCACAACGAGCCGGTGCTACCTTCAATTGGGCACTACGTCATCATCACGCAAAACGCCAAGAGTGGCATCAGGCCAGGCGATGAAGTGACGTTCGTCGACAATTCAACCGGGCGTGGCGACGAGAATCCTGCTCCTGCTGTGACTGCCGGTGTCGGTCAGGTTGTTCGGGTGACACCTTTCGCTTCTACCGCGATCATCGTCCGACAGGATCAGCCGACAATTCGTGACGGAATGCCAGTGCGTCTGACTGGCAAGATGCCCTAAAGCATTTGTCGCCACGCCGGCTCGATCGAGCCGGCAGCAATGCGCTAAAAGAGCAACAGGGAATTAAATTAGGGCGATCAGATGATTCCGATCGCCCAGTTTATTGCCGTCACCTTTTACCTCGGCGCCGCGGCTATCGCGGCGCTGCCGTTTGCGCGTCCTCTGAAGGCTCCGGTGACCGGTGTCGTGGTCGCGCTGCTACTTGGTATTGCAGCCCACGCCACAGCGCTGGCGGGACTCACCAGACACGCAGGCGCAGCATCGCTCACCGGACTGGGCCCCGGCCTCTCCTTCGCCGGTCTCGTGCTCGTGGTCTCACTGGTAATCGTCGAGAGTATGGCGCGTGAAGTGAGTCTTACACTCGTCGCGGCACCGGTCGCTGCACTCATCACCGTTGCAGGGAATATCGCCGGCATGCGTCCCTTTCTTGAGCCGCAGGGCGCGCGCGCGGTCTGGCTTGCCACACATATTGTACTGAGCTTCGTCGGCATAGCAGCGTACGCAACGGCAGCCGCAGCCGGTACGATGTACCTCGTCGCGAGAAGAGAGCTCAAGTCCGCCCATTTTGGGCCGATCTTCAGGTTCTTCCCGCCACTGGACACGCTTGATCGCGTCAATCACCACGCGTCCATTGCTGGATTCCTCGGGCTGACCCTCGGTCTTGCTTTGGCGGCGGCTTACTCGTTTCAGTATCGCGCGTTGGTGCTGCCTCAGGTGATATGGGGCATGGCTGCCTGGGCGGGTATCAGCGCGCTGGCGCTTGGACGCGTGCTGCGCGGATGGCAGGCGCGCCGCGCGGCGCTGATGTCGGCTTTGACTTTCGCCAGTGTGATCGCGCTGTACGTGGTGTTTAGAATGGCGTCGCTCAACCGGGGACAGTTCCTGTGAGCGATTTTCCGATCGCGCTGCACGGTGAGCGCGTGACCGCTGTAGTTATCGGCGGTGGCTCGGTCGGTACGCGAAAAGCCTTGGCGCTGGTCGAGGCCGGTGCGCAGGTACGCGTCGTGTCACCGCTCGTGACCCCGGAGCTCGAAGATGCAGCCAGACTCCACCGGATCATTCTCCTGCGCGAGGCCTACCGCCGAGATCATCTGGAACGCGCAACGCTTGTGGTTGCCGCCACGAATTCGCGCGAAGTGAACGCCCAGATCGCCGTCGACGCCAAGGCGCGCGGCATGCTGGTCAACATCAGCGATTATCCCGACGAGGGAAACTTTCACACTATGGCGCTGCACCGTTCGGGCGAGGTGACGATCGCGGTATCGTCGGGTGGAGTTCCCGGCGCGGCGGCAAGAATTCGCGACGCGATCGCTGAGCGCTTCGACGAACGTTACGACCGCGCAGTATCCGCCCTTCGCGGTCTGCGCACGCGTCTCATTGTGGGAGGAGACGACCGTTGGCGCGCGGCGGCGCCGAAGCTCGTCGGCGAAGATTTCTGTAGCTCGGTGGAGGATGGATCCTTTACCGAGAAGGTGAACTCATGGCGCTGATCGTTGCCGGCGTCAGCCACACGACGGCGCCGATTGAGGTGCGCGAGAAACTCTGCTTTCGACCGCAGGAAGCGGTTCGCGCTCTCGCTCGGCTTCGCGAAGACAGACTGATTCGTGAAGGAGTCATGCTTTCGACGTGCAATCGAACGGAGATTTACGCCGTCGAAGAGACTGATGAAGCGCTGACCAGGATCGAATCGCTTTTGTCGGAGCGGCTCGGGGAGGAGGCTGATCGTTTCGTTTACGTGCGGCGCGACCGGGAAGCGACTTCGCATCTCTTCGCTGTCGCTGCCGGTCTCGACTCGATGATCCTCGGCGAAGCGCAGATTCACGGACAGGTGAGAGACGCGTGGGAAGAGTGTCGCTCCGAATCCGGACCAATCCTCAATCGGATGTTCCAGACAGCGTTGCTGGCCGCTTCGCGCGCGCGCGAGGAAACCGGCATCGGCCGCGGCGCGGCGTCGGTGAGCTCGGCCGCAGTTCAGCTGGCGAAAAAAATCTTTGGCGGGCTTGCCGGCCGAAGAGCCATGATTCTGGGAGCGGGTGACGTCGCTGAGATCGCACTCGAGTGTCTGTTGAACGAAGGAGTCCGCGTCGCGATCGTCGCGAACCGAACCCACGAACGCGCGGTGTCCGTCGCCGAGCGCCATGGCGCGACCGCACTGCACTACGACGAATGCTGGCAATCATTGCGCGACGTCGATCTACTCATATGTTCGACCGCGTCACCCGTACCAGTCGTCACGGTTGCCCGAGTTCGGGATTCGATTGAGGCGCGGGGCGACCGTCCTTTATGCGTGCTCGACATCGCGCTGCCACGCGACGTGGAAGCAGCGGTCGGAGATATCGATAACGTCTTTCTCTACGATCTCGACGACCTGCGAGCCGCGGCTGCGGCCAATCTCGAGCAGCGCGAAGAAGATGTGCCGGCCGCGCGCGAGATCATCGCCGTCGAGGTCCAGAAATTCTGGGATTGGGTGGCTGGACTGGCGGCCGTCCCGGTGGTGCGGGAGTTTCGCGATGAGATGGACAAGTTACGGAGCGCTGAGCTCGCCGCGGCGCTACGACGCATCGGACCGCTCTCGCCGGAACAGGCGGACGCAATCGAACAGTTCTCGAAGTCGCTGATGAACAAGTTTCTCCACGAGCCGAGCGTCCGATTGAAGGCGGCCGCCGCCAACGGAAGAGGACTCGGCGTAGTCGACGCGGCGCGTTATCTGTTCGCCCTCGAAGCGAAAACCGACGCCGAGGGCTCGACCGACATTGGCTAAGCTTCTGATTACGGGTGGAGCTGGCTTCATCGGCTCGCACGTGGCCGATCTCTTTCTCGCCAAAGGATTCGACGTCACGGTCGTCGATGATCTGTCCACCGGGAAGCGGGGAAACGTGCCGGAGAAGGCACGGTTTCACCAGATGGGCATCAACTCGAAGGAATTTGCTCAGCTGGTGAGCGAAGGGCGCTTCGATGTCATTGCGCATCTGGCTGGTCAGATCGACGTGCGTAAGAGTGTCGCCGATCCCGTCGTGGACGCGACGACCAACATTCTGGGCACGCTCAATCTCATGGAAGCCCTGAATGTGACCAATGCCGGGACGCGAGTGGTCTTCACGTCGACGGGCGGCGCTATTTACGGCGACTTCAACAGGCCGCCGAACGTCGAGACTTTTCCGAAGGATCCGGAGTCTCCCTATGCAATATCGAAACTGAGTATCGAGTACTATCTGGCTTATTACGGGCGCGTGCATAACAGAGACGTGATCGCGTTACGCTTCGGAAATGTTTACGGTCCACGACAAGATCCGCACGGAGAAGCAGGCGTGGTGGCGATTTTCTGCGGGCGAATCCTCAACGATCGCCCGCTTACAGTTTTTGGGGATGGACTTCAGACGCGGGACTACGTTTACGTCGGCGACGTCGCGCAGGCGGTCTGGCTTGCGGCAACGCAACCGTTGCCGGAGAAGGGACGTCTCGATGCCCGCGCGTTCAATATCGGAACGGGCGAGGGCACTAGCGTGCTGGAGATCGCCAAGCTCCTTCAGCAAGCGGCACGCAGCAGCGTTCCGATCGAGTTCGCGCCCCGAAGACCCGGCGAGCAGCAAGAATCTTTCGTCGAGGTCACCAAGGCGCGCGAGATATTGGGCTGGACGCCCGAGGTCTCTCTCGCCGAGGGCCTGGCGAAGACCTATTCCTGGTTTGCCGGCGAGATGAGCGAAGCCACACGATGAACATTTCTCTCTATCCGCTGCTCGCTCAGGCGATACCGAGTTCGCCGTGGGAGCTCGTGACCAGTTCCACCGGCGCGACGAAAGTCGTTCTGGCGATTCTGATCGTGCTGTCGATCATCAGCTGGATGATCATCTTCGCGAAAGGAATCGAGCTACGGCGTGCGCTGCACGTGACACACATATTTGGGCGCGATTTCGCCGGCGTTCCGACACTCGACCGAGCGGCGCAGCTCGGGCGTCAAACGGGTGGGCCGCCGGCGACGATCATGGAGCGTGCAATGCGGTTCATTCAGGAAACCACTCCAGCGCTCCACGGAACCTCCGAACGCTCGGCGCGTTTCAGCAGCGCCCAAGTCGAAGCGCTACAGCTGGTGTTGGATGCGGAAACGAGCTCTGAGCGGGACAGACTTGGTCGATGGGTTCCATCTCTCGCGACGATCGGTTCGGTAAGCCCGCTTATCGGGCTGCTCGGTACCGTCCTTGGCGTCATCGACGCGTTCGTCGGAATCGCTGCCAAAGGATCAGGAAACATCGGAGCAGTAGCGCCAGGAGTTGCCGAGGCGCTCATTGCGACGGCCGCCGCACTGAGCGTTGCTATTCCGGCAGTGTTCGCGTACAACATCTTTGCAGCTCGACTCAACAAGATCGAAGGCGAGCTGGAGAGCGTCGGCTCTGAATTGATCGCGCTGATGGTTAGAGAGGGAATGATCTAATGGCGCGGCGCGGACGTGGTCGGGATCGACTGACCCTCAACGCCGAGATCAACGTCGTGAGTCTGATCGACGTCATGATGCTGCTGATGATCATCTTCATGATTACCGCGCCGATGATGCAGGGCGGTGTAGACATCTCGCTTCCCAAGGCGCAAGCGCGCCCGCTCGAGTCGAAGAGCGGGCTAACTGTGACGATCGATCGGCGTGGGACGATCTACGTAGATGATGCACGTCTTACTCTCAATCAGTTCTCGGCGAGCTTCAAGGCGTTGGCGCAGCGACGCGGAAGCGGCGGAGTCTATTTGCGGGCGGACGATGGCGTACCATACGGGTCCGTGGTTAAGGTGCTGGCGATCATGCGAGCGAGCGGTGTCGGAGACATCGGATTGGTGGCAGAGCCACTCGAGGTGAGGTGATGCCGCGTCGGGAGACCAGAGCGCCATTGGTCGCCCCTCTGACACTCTCGGCCATACTGCACGCGATCGTCGCCACGTTCCTGTTCAGCACGCTGAACGAGCGCAAGCCCGTCGCGCTTCCGCCGATGTACCGAGTGGAAATAGTGGCCGCTCCACCAGGAGAGAGGGCGATCGGCGAGGTCAGGTCGGGGGAGGCGACGCCCCGAACATCTGTTACGCAGCCCGCGGCAACGCCGTCAACGGTCAAGGAAATGCCGCTTCCGACCGCCAAGCCCGCGCCGAATACACCAGCCCGGGCGACGCCGACGAAGGGGAAAGTTGCGCCATCGCCGAAGGTGAGCGCTCCGACCGTAGCCAAAGTCACACCGCAGCCCAAAACCGAGGCTCCGAAAGCGGGGGGTGGACCGACCGGCGGTAAGGGAACCGACGTCGCGACCGTGCGCAGCGAGGGGATCGAGTTTCCGTTTCCAGGGTATCTCAACAACATCGTTCGTCAGATTGCAATCAGATTCAAACCACGAAACCCTGCTGCGCGCCTCAAGGCAGAAGTGAGGTTTCTGATTCACCGCGACGGTTCAGTGTCAGACATCAACTTCATCAGACGGTCCGGAAACTTTTCCTTCGATCTCGAGGCACAAGGCGCCATCGATGCGGCCTCGAGCGCGCTCGCGTTCGG
>JGI10216J12902_103706707_pt1 | contig 10695 bp, 9 predicted proteins | sample KanNatreferecore_FD_12902 | JGI IMG/M metagenome (IMG submission 12902)
CTGGTGGGTACCTGTTACCGAACCCTCAACCTATCTCCATGGATTGTCGCGAGTTTTGTGAGCAGCACGTTGCGTTCGTAGACGACACCCTCGCCGGGATCGAGCTGGTTCGGATGCAGCGGCACATTGCCGAATGCGAGAGTTGTGCGAAGCACGATGCGAAGATCCGACGAGCGCTTCTTCTCATTAGAAATCTTCCTTCCATCGAGCTCTCCGCGGATTTTTCGGAGCGGCTCGAGGCGCGTCTGAAGGAATGTCATAGCGAGCATTTACTGGCGGCCACGCAGCGCAACCTCAAACGTGGCGCAATTGCCGCCACGCTCGCCAGCGCAGTAATGCTGGGATACATAGGCACTACGCTCTACCACCACACTGATGCTCCGCGCGATCTTGTCATGCCTCCAGTGGTCGCGTCCCTTCCCGAGCCCGAGCTTACCCCGATAACGACCTCGACACCTGCTATCGTTGCGTCAGTTTCCGCGGGCCTGTCGATCTGGCCAGTTGCGCTGTTTGCAGAGCAGGTTCCGGTGCGATTCGCGCATTCCAAGCTCGAGCTCGCGAACTACACGCGTTAGCATTCCATAGCCATCGGCGGTCCGGCAGGCCGACCGTATATTTCGAAGATGGCAGCGTCCTCTCTCAGAACACTTCGTGATGCTATTAGGCGCCGGTCATTCGACGGCGCTTACTACATTTTTGGGGACGACGACTATCAGAAAGATGACGCAGTGCGTCAACTCGTCGATGCTGCCCTGGAGCCTGGCACCAAAGACTTCAACGTCGATACGAGGCGAGGCTCGGACATCGACCCCGAGACCCTCGAAGTGCTGCTCTCGACACCTCCGATGATGGCCGAGAAGCGGGTGGTAGTGCTTCGCGAGGTCAACGCCCTGAAGAAAGAACCGCGAAGGGTTCTCGACGACTACTTGAAGAACCCTGCTCCTGATCTGCTACTGCTTATGACTGCAGCTGCTGGATGCAAGGCAGACGGGACACTCATGGAGTCGAGTACTCCGCTTCAGTTTGATCCTCTTAGCGGGGACCGTCTCCCCAAGTGGATAGCGCACACCGCGAGCAGCGAATTCGGAGTGAAAATCAGCGAGCCGGCAGTCGAGCTCCTCCAAGCAGCGGTCGGCAGCGACCTGCACCAGCTGGCTGGCGAATTGGACAAGTTGGCTAGTTACGTAGAAGGTGATGGCCGTGAGATTGGCGAAGGGGATGTCGCTGCTGTAGTGGGGGTACGACGCGGTGAAACGCTGTCGGATCTTCTTGATGCGGTAGCTGAACGGAACGCTTCCCGAGCGCTCGAATTGATTCCCCACGTTCTCGCTCAGCCGAAAACAACGGGCGTCTCGATCGTCATGGCATTATCGACACAGATGCTGGCCATCTCGTGGGGTCGCGCGAGACTAGACGAGGGTGTGTCGAAAACCCGTTTGGCTCAGGAATACTTCGATCTTCTTAGGGAGACAGGGGCCTTTACCGGCCGGCCCTGGGGATCCGCCACCGCTATCTGGGCTCGTGCTGCCGAACGGTGGAACCGAGGGTCTCTCGAGCGTGCACTCGATTGTCTACTCGAGGCGGACATTGCCCTGAAGGAGAGCAGAGTTTCCTCGGAGGAGCAATTGCTGGCTACAGTGGTTTTGAGACTTTGTGCGGCCGACGCGAGAAGTGCTGCCGCATGATTGAGTTCATTGCGGTGAGGCAAGTACTCCCGCGTGAGTTATTAGGAGAGTGGTGAGATGTTTAGATGGACCCTTCTTTCCGGCGTGGCGCTATGTTGCGCCGCAACGGTGTCAGTTGCACAGGCTCCACCGCGTCCGCTGGATCCGGTTTTCGTCAGAGCTCAGACGCTGGTCAGCGACGGTAACGGCGCCGCAGGCAGGGCGTTGATTGATTCGGTAATTGCGGTAACACCGCCGACGGCTCGGCTATACCCGGAGGCGTTGTACTGGCGGGCGAGTCTGGCAGCAAATGCGGCCGATGCTGAAAGCGATTACAGACACATAGTCGTGGATTATCCACTCGCACCGCAGGCCGAAGATGCTTTGCTGCGGCTGGCACAGCTGGAGCTGGCGCGCGGTGACCGTGACGGAGCGCTAAGACACCTGCAGCGGATTCAGCGCGATTACCCGCGCAGTAAGTCACTGGCGAGAGCAAGCTACTGGAGTGCTCGAGTCTTTTTCGAGAAGAACGACATAGCAAGCGCTTGTGCGGCGAATGCCAATGCGCTGTTGCAGGCAGGCACTTCGGAAGTGGAGCTGAGGAACCAGATTCAGTATCAGGGTCAGCGCTGCCCAGCACCTGCTGTTGCGAAAGCAGATTCGCCGACCACGAACGTCGTTGCGAATAGCGTGACTCCCTCTCCGAGCTCCTCTACTCCGAGCAGGACAACCAGTACCATCGAGAGTGCTTCCCCCGTCACCAAAACCGCTTCGACAACGCCCAAGACAATTGACTCTGCACCGCGTCCCAGGCCTTCGACGGAAGCGAACGATTCGAAACCCAGCGTTGTCGACCCGACCGAGGCACTGAAAGCAGCGATTTCGCAGCCTGCTCCCAAGCCTCCCCCCAAGCCTGCGGCTCCGGCATCACGAGGCAGCGGCTACTCGGTTCAGGTAGCAGCTTTCAACGCCAAGGGCGAAGCTAATAAGCTTGTGTCGAGCTTGACCAATCGTGGATACTCGGCACGCGTTGACGGCACGGTCGCGCCATTTCGGGTTAGGATCGGACGCTACTCGACAGCGAAGGAAGCTGAGGACGCTTTGAGGAAGATCAAACCCAAGTTTATGGACGCTTTTGTAGTACGGGCACCCGAGCGGTGACGCGCGCCGCATCAACTCCGTTGATGCAGCAGTACCGGGAGATCAAATCGCGCCACCAGGACGCGATTCTTTTCTTCCGCATGGGTGACTTCTACGAGATGTTCTACGAGGATGCGGAAGTCGCCTCAAGAACACTGGGGCTGACGCTCACCTCACGAAACAACGGTGGTGCCAGCGAGGTCCCGCTCGCCGGCGTTCCGGTCAAGGCTGCCGGAGAATATCTGCGGCGTCTGATCCAACAGGGGTTTCGCGTCTCTATCTGCGAGCAAACGGAAGATCCGAAGTTTGCGAAAGGCATCGTGAAACGCGAGGTCATCGAGACCATCACTCCTGGTGCCGCCTTCTCGGATGATCTGCTTGACGGAACTCGCAACAACTATCTCTGCGCCCTCAATCGGGATGCTGATTCAGTCGGCATCGCAGCGGCGGACCTTTCCACCGGCGAGCTCAGGCTTACGACGGCTCGACTTCGTGACCTCGAGTCTGCGCTATCCAGATTCACTCCGCGAGAAGTGATTCTTCCACGCGAGGGAAATCTCGGCCATTCGCTCAAAGGACCAGTCGGTGAAGAAGGGCCGATGGTGACGGAGCGGGAGATCTGGGAGTTCGACGCTGACCTCGGCCGCGATCAGCTGATTGAGCACTTCCGCGTAAACTCTCTGGAAGCATTTGGCATCGAGAAGGGAGATAGCGCGGCGGTAGGAGCTGCCGGTGCATTGATCCGCTACCTCAATGAGCTTCAGCCATCAGGCACGTCACATCTAGCCCGACCGAAAGTCGAACGTCCCGGAGGGATTTTACCTCTCGACGAGATGACGCGGCGAAATCTCGAATTGGTCGAGTCGATGCGTGGCGCCGAGACTTCGGGAACGCTTCTCGGAGTTCTTGACCGGACTCTCACGCCTATGGGCGCACGTCTGCTGCGACAATGGATACTTGCTCCACTCGTTGACCGCGCCGAGATCGACGCGAGGCTCGGGGCTGTGGATGGTCTGGGTGACAGCCTCATTCGTGCAGCAATGCGTGAAGCTCTGGATGGCGTTCGCGATATCGAGCGCCTTGCGGGGAAAGCAGCTGCTGGCCGCGCTTCGCCACGAGAATTACGCGCGCTCGGCGATTCGATCGGGCGGCTACCGGCGGTCGAATCCGCTCTTGGACGGGCAAGGGCAACAGCGGCACCCGGAAACGATATGGCGTTCGTCAGGCACGCGGCTCTGTGGGATGACTGCGCGGACCTGTGCGACGAGATCATGGGAACACTTGTCGAGAGGCCGCCAGCAGTGATTGGAGATGAGCCCAGCATACGCGAAGGCGTAGACGCGTCTCTCGATGAATGGCGAGCGCTTCGTGACGGAGGAAAGGATGCTATCGCCGGAATTCAGTCCGAAGAGCGTGCTCGGACGGGCATCAACTCACTGAAAGTCGGCTACAACAAGGTTTTCGGCTACTTCATCGAAGTCACGAACAGCAACGTGCATCTCGTGCCGGCCGATTACCAGCGAAGACAGACGCTGGCGGGAGCCGAGCGATATGTCACTCCTTCCCTGAAGGAATACGAGGAGCGCGTGCTGACCGCGGCCGAGCGTGTTGAGGAGAGAGAGCGAGAGCTGTTCGAGAAGGTCCGGTCAAGGATCGGCGGCCAGGTTGCTCGTCTGCAGTCCGTCGCGGCAGTCGTCGCCGAGCTCGATGTTCTTGCCTCATTCGCCGAGGTTGCGGCGAGGGAAGGATATGTGCGGCCGATTCTCACGGCCGATTTTTCGCTCGAGATCATTGCCGGGCGCCATCCGGTGGTAGAGCGGATGATGCCACGCGAGAAGTTCATTCCCAACGATGTCATGCTCACCGAGGATGCAAGGATTATCATCCTCACCGGGCCGAACATGGCAGGGAAATCGACGGTACTCCGGCAAGTTGGGCTGATCGTGCTAATGGCGCAGATTGGCAGTTTCGTTCCGGCCAGCCGCGCGACAATTGGTGTGGTGGATCGCTTGTTCACCCGCGTCGGAGCCAGCGACAATCTGGTGCGGGGTCAGTCCACCTTCATGGTGGAGATGTCGGAAACGAGCGCCATCCTTCATACCGCGACGCGGAGGAGTCTGGTGCTACTCGACGAGATCGGGCGTGGCACTTCCACTTACGACGGAATCTCGATCGCGTGGTCAGTGAGCGAGCATTTGCACAATGCCGTTGGGTGCAAGACAATCTTCGCGACGCACTACCACGAGCTTACTCAACTGGCAGACAATTTAGTCGCAGTTCGTAACTATAACGTTCAGGTACGCGAAGTCGGGGACCAGGTTCTCTTTCTTCACCGTCTGCAACCTGGTGGCGCCGACCGGTCCTATGGAATTGAAGTTGGCCGGCTTGCCGGGCTTCCACCCACCGTTCTCCGGCGAGCAACCGAGCTGCTGAGACTGCTGGAAGCGGAACAGATCGTGCCTCGATCGGGACGCGCTGCAGCGGTGCCGAAGACTGTTGAAGATGATCAGCTGGCACTGTTTGGCGCTGCGACGCATCCTGTCGTGCAACGTTTGAGGAATGTGGAACCCAATACGATGACGCCCATCCAGGCATTGGAGATGCTCGCCCAGCTCGTTGACGAAGTGAAACGGGAAGAAGCGGGAAGCGGGAAGCGGGAAGAGAGAAGGGTTTGAGCATGGATGCTTGGCTGAAACCTCTGCTTGCGCTAACGACTGCGCTCAGTATCGCGGGTTGCAAGAAAGGCGAAGGATCCGGGCTACCGTTCCAGACGGTCGGCAAGCAACCGGACGTGGCGCCGGTAATGCTCAATAAGGAATTACCGTTCCGTTATCCGCCGGCGCTATACGCCCAGAAAGTTCAGGGGAACGTCACGCTCCGCATCTTCATCGACAGAGAAGGAGCGATCGTCTCCGACTCGACGCGGATTGCGGAAACGTCGGGGTTCACCGCGCTCGATTCGGCGGCAATGAAAGGATCGCGCGAGCTCAAGTTCGAGCCGGCGAAGACTCAAGGCCAGCCTGTGCCGGTGTCGATTCTGTTACCGGTGTTCTTCAGGCACCCGGATGCGCCACCGCTGGCGGGGGATTCAATCATCAAGCGAGACTCCTCGAATACCAGCAGCATCAAGTCGACTGATACTGTCAAGCCAGATACAGCCAAAGCGGCTGTTGTAACTACACCAGCGAAAAAACCAGCGCCGAGAACGACGACAAGGCGTAGAACCCGCTGATGAGGCACGAACGCAATCGGCAACCGTACGACAGCGTCCTGGAGACGATCGGCTGGACGCCGCTCATAAAGCTGAACCAGATAACGCGCGGAATCAGGACGCCGGTTTATGCGAAAGCGGAATTCTTCAATCCTGGCGGCTCGGTAAAGGATCGAATCGGGCTTCCGATCATCGAGCGTGCGGAAAAAGAAGGGAAGCTAAAGCCGGGCGGGACGATAGTAGAAGGCACAAGCGGTAACACCGGCGTGGGCCTGGCGATAGCAGCTGCACTGCGAGGCTACCGTTGCATCTTCACTATGCCCGACAAGATGTCGCAGGAAAAGGTCCGTCTGCTAAAAGCGTTCGGCGCCGAGGTCATCGTTACTCCGACAGCAGTTCCACCGGACCATCCCGATAACTACATAATGATGGCAAAGCGGATCGCAACGGAAACGCCGAACGCCATCCTGGCTGACCAGTTCTACAACGACGCGAATCCGGAAGCTCACTACGCGACGACGGGCCCGGAGCTGTGGCAGCAGACGGGCGGAAAGATCACGCATTTCGTGGCATCGGCGGGTACAGGTGGGACGGTCACTGGCGCCGGTCGGTACCTCAAAGAGCGAAACAAGAAGGTTAAGATCATCGCCGGTGACCCTGCGGGCTCGATACTGGCTGAGTACTGGCGGAGCAAGGGGAAAAACAAGATCGAGGGTACGCCATACAAAGTCGAAGGGATTGGGCAGGACAAGCTCCCCGGCACCCTCGATATGAGTGTCATCGACGAGTACTACACGGTAAGTGACAAGGAATCCTTCGCGATGGCGAGGCGGCTCACGCGCGAAGAGGGTCTGTTCGTCGGCGGATCGTCCGGACTCATTACGTCGGTTGCGCTCAGAATCGCGCGTGAGATCGACGACCCCAATGCAATGGTGGTGACGATCCTGTGCGACACCGGTGAGCGGTACCTCTCCAAGCTTTATAGCGACGAGTGGATGCGCGAGAACCAGATGCTCGACGTCCCCAAGGTCGCGCTGCACACTGTGCTCGGCAGAAAGAATGGTGGGGCGCCAGCGGTGGTAAGCGTGGCGCCGGGAGCGACAGTGCGTCAGGCCATCGGACTAATGAGCCTGCACGATGTGTCACAGCTACCGGTCATGGATGGTGCGAACTGTGTCGGCTCGGTGAGCGACTGGTCTCTTTCTCAGAAGAGCCTGGAAAATCCGAAGCTGCTCGATACGACAGTGAGCGAGATCATGGATTCACCCTTCCCAATGGTCGCCTCGGATCAGCCGGTAGACAGCGTGGTGAAACTGTTGTCGAAGGCGAACCCGGCAGTCCTGGTGCAGGAGCACGGCGTAGTGCAGGGAATCGTGACGCGATCCGATATGCTGCATTTCATGATGTCGCGCTAACAACGGAAATTCGATCGAATGAAAATTACGGTACTCATGGGTGGGACATCCTCTGAGCGGAATGTCTCACTTGCGTCTGGAATCCGCATCACAAATGCATTACGGGAGCGCGGGCACGATGTGATTGCGCTCGATCCGGCGCGCGGAGTGATCAGCGCCAGCGAGGAAGGCGAGCTGAGCACGGGGAAGGTAGGCACGGAACCGCCATCGCTGGAGTCACTGTCGAAGTTCGCGGAAGGCACTTTTCTGCCGAACCTCACGTCAATGAAAGAGATCAAGGATGCGGATGTTGTGTTCCTCGGACTCCATGGTGGGCAGGGAGAAGACGGGACGATCCAGGCGCTGCTCGACATGGCGCGTGTGAAATACACGGGAAGCGGACATCTGGCCAGCGCGTTGGCGCTGGACAAGGACCTTTCGAAAAGGCTCTTTCGTGCAGCGGATGTAAATACCGCCGACTGGCTGATGGTGCCGGCGACAATTGAACAGGTAGAAGGAATTCTGAGCCTTCCGGTCGTGGTCAAGCCATCGAAAGAGGGATCGACAGTAGGGCTGACGTTGGTCAAGAAGCGGGCTGATCTCGCCGCAGCGATTGAGGAAGCCGCCAAGTACGACGATGAGGTGATGATCGAGCGTTTCGTCCCCGGACGAGAGCTGACGGTCGGGGTACTCGGCGACATTGCACTGCCGGTGGGGGAGATCATCTCGAAGCACGAGATTTACGACTACGAATGCAAGTACACGCCCGGAATGGCGAAGGAAGAATTTCCGGCGAAGCTCTCGCGCGAAGCCACGGAGCGAATTCAGCAGCAGGCGCTGGCAGCGTTCAAGGCTCTCAAGCTGGGCGGATGCGCCAGAATAGACTTCAGGCTTAGCAGTGAGGGGGAGTTCTATTGTCTCGAGGCAAACACGTTGCCTGGAATGACCGAGCTCAGTCTGATACCACAGGGAGCCGCAGCGATGGGGATCAGCTTCCCCGAGCTGTGTGAGCGCATTGTAAGACTCGCTCTCGGATAGTTTTCCCCCGAAGGAACCCTGCGCCGAACGCTGGGTCTTAGGATGTAGTCTCCTAGCTTGCAGGTCCGCATGACCGAGCTGTACGACTCACCAGAATCACCGCGAATGACGCGCGCCGTTCAGTGGCTGCTGGCCCTGAACATCGGTGTCTATTTCCTGCAGCTGACGCTGTTCGGACAGGACGCGCTGTATTCTGCGCTCGCTCTCGATCCGGCGCGGTTCCCGGGCAACTGGTGGACGGTGGTGACGTACATGTTCGTCCACGCCTGGGTGGCGCATCTGGCGTTCAACATGTTCACGCTCTGGATGTTCGGCCCGCGACTCGAGCACGAGTGGGGGACGCGCACATTCGTTCAGTTCTACCTGTGGTCCGGCTTGGGCGGGGCAATCGCGCATCTGCTCTTTGCGCAACACACCGCTGTCATTGGCGCATCAGGCGCGATCAGTGGTGTGCTCGTTGCCTACGCACTGCGGTGGCCGGACGACGAGGTGTATCTGTTCGGTGTCATTCCGATGCGCTCACGCTGGCTGGTGTTGGCGATGCTCGGCATGAACATCATCTTTGCGCTGACACCGGGCTCACGGATCGACTGGACGGCGCACGTTGGTGGCATGGCTTTCGGGTGGATCTTCCTGAAGCTTTACTCGATGGGTGGAATCACCCGCGTCCGCGGCTGGGTTTCCGCGGTGCCTGATGAATCAGAGGACATGCCGCGCGCGGTTCCGCGCAACCGTGGACCAATACGTGATCGCGCGCGGAACGTTGACGAAGTTGTTGCGCGCAGCAATGCGGTGGTATTGCGCGAGCACAAGCCTCTGCAACATGTACCGAAGCAGGAGACGCCGAATGAGTACGCGGCGAGGGTCAATCGTGTGCTCGACAAAATCTCGCAGCAGGGGATGGCCAGTCTGACGAGAGACGAGCGGCGACTGCTCGAGGACATGTCGCGAAAACTGCGCGACGAGTAAACAGCGCTGCTTGAGTAGCGATCCCAGAGAGTGGTCGCGCGCGGATTGATCCGCGTTAACCGCCAGTGCATCGTTCGAGGATGCCCAAGCCAGAGCTCCTCGAAACTTTCGACAATCCGTACGCCGACCGTGACTACGAGATCCACATGGACTGCTCGGAGTTCACATCGCTTTGCCCATTGGGGGGCGTTGAGAGCGACGCTGAGGAGCTCGAGCTGCTGAAGGGCGGCGCGCCCGATTTCGGGACGATCCGCATCACCTACGTGCCGGCGAAGAAGTGCATCGAGTTGAAGAGTCTGAAGCTTTATTTGTGGAGCTTCAGGAACGACGGCATTTTCTACGAACGGGCGGTCAACCGGATTCTCGACGATCTCGTTGCCAGCTCCTCGCCCAAATGGATGCGAGTGGTGGGTGACTTCAACACTCGTGGTGGCATCAAATCAGTGATTACGGCGGTTCACGGCAAGGCCCCGTCTCGCTGAGGCCCACCGCACAGTGGTAGCGGTTTTGCACGGCTCTATATGCCCGACCGCGAATTAGTCATGTCATCCTCTTCCGAATCCCCGGGTAAGGACCCGCTTCAGAACCTCCTCGAGGACACCGAGACCGAACTCCGCCGCCGTCTTGAAGAGGCATGTGAAGCCGAAGCAAAGGGCGTGTCGACGGAATCCACGGAAGAGATTCGCCGGCTCGAGGATACTCTCCTCGCCGCTGCGGCAGCGGCGAACCAGACGATCAGGGTACGCCGCCACATGAGAGGTCGTCGCCCGCCAGAGCGCGAGCGGTCGATCAAAATCGACGAAACGGCAGACCGTGCTATGCGTGCAGACGCTCCGGTGGCGGGAAGGCCTGGTGAATCGGGGCCGGCCGATCAAACCCGCAAACCTGACTTGGGCGTTCGTGAATTCATCGACGATAAAGGTCGTCCGTGGCGCGCATGGCCAGTCATACCCGGTCAGACCAGAGCCAGTGCGAGCGGGCGACAGTTCCTGGGCGATTTCCAGGATGGCTGGATTTGCTTCGAGGGATTGGGCTCGTCAGCGCGTCGGCGATTGCCCTATCATCGCCAATCCAATTGGGGCAGTGTAACCGATCGAGATCTTCAGCGCCTGCTGGACCAGGCGATCGATGCACCGGTGCGCAGCAAAAAGCCGCAGGACTAGCACACTTCGACCGTTGATTCGAAGATCGCGACCCGCTTAATTGTGCTTTCCAAGCTTCAAGCGGTGGCGGCTAGGTAGCTCAGTTGGTAGAGCAGCGGACTGAAAATCCGCGTGTC
>JGI10216J12902_103449499_pt1 | contig 10687 bp, 8 predicted proteins | sample KanNatreferecore_FD_12902 | JGI IMG/M metagenome (IMG submission 12902)
CGTCAAAGCCATTCCACCAAACAGCAGGGCGAGCCCGGCGGCACGGCGGGAGCGGCGTGAAATACCTTCGGACATCGGCGAGGTTCTCCGGCGGCACGGAAGCGGCGGCCAATCACCGGCTGCCCGGCCGCCCTTACGGGCGCTTTCCCACGGATCTGTATACCTGGTTAATACGACGATTGCGCTGCGTGCCGCCTCCGGGACCACCGGCAGGATGTAGGACGCAGCCGGCAGTAAGGACCGGGCGCGCCGTGGCGGCAGTATCAATATAGTAGGACGCGTCACGGGCTTCCAGAGGTCTTGGGAAAGGGTTGCGTTCAGGTTTCCCGCCAGTCCTCAAACAGGGAGCGTGGAGCCCGGCCCAGCCGGGCCATTTATGCTGAGTTTAGCGATCTTATCGCGACGGGATAATTTTCCTAATAAGGTGATAAACTCGCCTCGATGGATCCTGTCTCCAATCCTTTTGCGCCCGGAGCCGGGACTCCGCCGCCCGAGCTCGCGGGCCGCGACGAGCTTCGCGAGCGCATCGGCGTCGTTCTGCAGCGCGTGCGTCTCGGCCGGCCGACGAAGAGCGTCCTGATGGTCGGTCTCCGCGGCGTCGGGAAGACCGTTCTTCTGGATCGAATGCGCGAAGAGGCGGAGAGCCGCGGTGTTCAGACCGTGCGCGTAGAGGCGCCGGAACACCGCTCGCTTCCGGCTCTGCTCGCTCCCGAGCTGAGGGTTGTGCTGCTTCGCCTTTGCCGCAATGAGCCGGCGAAGGAACTGGCCCAGCGCGCACTGCGCGCACTGGCGGGCTTCGCCAAGGCCCTTAAGTTCAAATACCAGGACATCGAAGTCGGGCTGGACTTCGATTCCGAGCCGGGGCTGGCAGATAACGGGGATCTGGAGCAAGACCTGCGGGCATTGCTCGAGGCGGCCGGCGCGGCGGCAAAGCAGGCGGGCACGGCGCTGGTGCTCTTCGTTGACGAGCTGCAGTACGTCAAGGAAGACCAGCTGGCGGCTCTGATCACGGCGCTCCATCGTACGGCGCAGCGGCAGCTTCCCACCACGCTTGTCGGCGCCGGGCTGCCGCAGCTGCCCGGGCAGATGGGCCGCGCGAAGTCCTATGCCGAGCGCCTCTTCGACTTCCCGGAGATTGGTCCTCTTCCGGAGGATGCGGCGCGTAGGGCAATCAGTAAGCCGGCTAACGACCAGGGCGTCCAAGTAACCGAGGAAGCGCTTCACGACATCTTCGTGCAGACCCACGGCTACCCGTACTTTCTCCAAGAATGGGGCAAACATGCCTGGGACGCCGCGTCCGCATCACCCATCACGCGTGCGGATGTGCAAGACGCCTCGAAAGCGGCCATCGCCGCACTTGACGAAAGCTTCTTTCGTGTCCGGTTCGACCGTCTCACGCCGGCGGAAAAGCGTTACCTTCGCGCGATGGCGGAACGGGGACCGGGCCCGCATCGTTCGGGCGACATCGCGGCAGAGCTTGGGCGCAAGGTTACCTCGCTGGCGCCGCTTCGGAACCAGCTTGTTGCCAAGGGGATGGTTTGGAGCCCAAGTCACGGTGATACGGCCTTCACGGTCCCGCTCTTTGACGAGTTTATGCGACGGATCATGACCGCCGAGGACTGGCGGACCGCCTAATAGTATGGCGGAGAAAGCCAGCGCTATTGCGGCACCGGGGAGGGCGGCACCGCACCCGATAGGAAGACAGAACTTATGGACGAGACCACAGCATTCGAGGAGCTTCAGAAGCGGCGTCAGGCGGAGCTGGCGGCGCGCGGGTGGCCTTGGCCGCTCGTCAAGTCCGCCTTCGATCCGTTCGACTATGCGGTCGGGCTGCGCGATGGAAGCGTGGTCCGCTACGAGCACGCCGATACCACCGAGAGCGAGGAGTGGGTCACGCTGATCGAGCCGAAGATCGTGGCCGCGGGGGCGCTGCTGCGCGGCGCGACGGAGGCGGGATTCACTTTTGAAAGGGGCCTGGTGGTCCGCCTCTCCGAGATCGCGTGGGCGAGCGACGGTCCCGTAGGCAGCTGACCTACGGGATCCCCAGCCACTTGTGCGTCTGGACGGACAACTGCCAGATCGGCCGCTCCTGGCAGATGCGGATCACGTCCGCCGCGTTGCTGGTGCCGTCGGGCCGCCACAGCGGCTGCAGCGTGCGCATCGCGAAGCTGCCGAACCGCTCCCAGGCAGGCAGGTCCTCGGCGCCGGTATAGACCACCGACAGCTCCAGCCCCCAGTCCTGCTTCGTCCGGTTGGGCCGCGGCTCTTTGGGAGAGACGCGGATGTAATCGACGGGCCCCTCCAGGCGGCGGGGGAGCCCGCTGGTCTCCACCCGCACCCGCTTGCCGCGCGCCTGCAGCGCCCAGAGGAGGGGCTCGATCACCTGCTCCAGCGGCTCGCCGCCGGAGATGCTGACCCACGGATAGGGGTACGGCAGGCCCTCATCGAAGCTCATCACCCGCTCGACGACTGCCTCCAGGCTCATCTCATCGCCGGCGTCCGGATCGAGCGCCGCCTGCTGGTCGCACACCTTGCGCAGCTTGCACTCCTGGGCGCACCCTTGCAGCCGCACACGGACCGTCGGCGTTCCGGGGTTATGGCCCTCGCCCTCCAGGCCCGCGAAGATCTCGTTGACGCGATACCGCATACACTTAGTCTACGCGACTCAGTGCTTGCGCGGGTGAAACTGCGTAAACCGTCGCCGGCAGCGGAGTCCCGACGTTACTCGGGTCACCGGAAGGCGCCGCTCACGGGCTCGGGCTCTCGTCCCACGCCGGCGCCGTTAGACTCCGCGCTCACGTTAAGGCTCTCCACGTTCACCGCGTGGCTCACGGCCGTGTCGTAAGTGATGATCCCCTGCTGGTAGAGGTCGCGGAGGGCGCGGTCCATCGTGTGCATCCCCTCCGCGCGGCCCATCTCGATCGTACTGCGGATCTGCGTGGTCTTCCGCTCGCGGATCTGCGTGCGCACGGCGGGGCTGGAGATCAACACCTCGGTCGCCAGCACGCGGCCTTCCCGGTCGACGCGCGGCAGGAGCTGCTGGGCGACGATGGCCTGGAGGCAGCACGCGATCTGCGTGAGGATCTGCTGCTGCTCGTCCCCGGGGAAGGCGTCGACGATGCGGTCGACGGTCTGCGCGGCGTCCGGGGTGTGGAGTGTGGCCAGCACCAGGTGGCCGGTCTCCGCGGCGGTGATGGCGGTGGAGATGGTCTCCAGGTCCCGCATCTCCCCCACGCCGATCACGTCGGGGTCCTGGCGCAGGATGTGGACCAGCGCCTGGCTGAAGGAGCGCGTGTCCGCGTGGACCTGCTGCTGGACGATGATGCTCATCCGGTTGTCGTGGACGTACTCGACGGGGTCTTCGACAGTGATGATCTTGCACCGCCGGCGGCGGTTGATCATGTCGATCAGGCAGTTGAAGGTCGTGGTCTTGCCGCTGCCGGTGGGCCCCGTAATCAGGATCAGGCCGCTGCGTTTGTCCACCATGCGGTCCACCACCGCCGGAAGCCCCAGCTCCTGGGGCGAGCGCAGGCTTAGCGGGCAAACCCGGATGGCGGATTCCACGTTGCCCTGATGGTAGTACACGGTCACGCGGAAGTGGCCGATCTCCGGCAGGAAGATGGACACGCAAAGCTGCCACTCGCGCTCGAACTCCTCTCGCTGGCCCTGAGTGAGCACCCCGTAGATCAGCTCCACGGTGTCGTCCGGCTGCAGCGGCCGGTCCGAGGTCGCGATCAGCTCGCCGTCGATGCGGAAGACCGGCGGCAGGCCGACGGTGAGGTGGACGTCGGACGCCTTCTGGTCAATGGCGCGCCTGAGGATCGGCACCAGCCGCGCCCCCGCCAGGTGCGCGGTGTCCAGCTCCAGCCCGGCCATGCGGCCGCTGCGGCCAAGGGTCATGTCGACGGCTCCTGTTCCGCTTTTTGACGACGAATGGGGGAGCGGGAGAATGGGACGGAATCACCGCTCAATCCCTTGTAAACGCCGGCTGACTCGAATGGATACGAAAGAAGCGCGACCTACTTTTCAGCGTCTCGCGAGCGTTAAATCTACTGAGCGGTCCAGCCGCCGTCGAGGGTGAAGGCGGTTCCCGTGATGCCCGAAGCGGCGTCCGAGCAGAGATAGCGGACCGCGTCCGCCACCTCATCCGGCTCCAGGAGGCGTCCCAGCGGGCAGTTCGGGAGGATGATCCGGCGGATGACCTCCTCCTCCGGGATGCCGTGCTCCCGGGCCAGCCGCGGCACCTGGACCTCGATCAAGGGCGTGCGAACGTACGACGGGCAGATGCAGTTTACGGTAATCCCCGTGCCGGCCGTCTCAAGCGCAGCGGTTTTGGTGAGGCCGAGCAGCCCGAACTTGGCCGCCACGTAGGCGGATTTGTACCGGGAGGCGACGAGAGAGTGGATGGAGCCGAGGTTCACGATCCGTCCCCAACCCTTCGCGCGCATGTGCGGGATCGCCAGCCGCGTGGTCAGGAACGGCGCGGTGAGCATCGTCCCGATGAGCTGGTCCCATTTCTCGACAGGAAACTCCTCGACCGGAGCGACGTGCTGAAGGCCGGCGTTGTTTACGAGGATGTCCACTCCGCCGCACGCGGACCGGATCTCCCCGAACCAGCGTTCCACGTCCTCGGGGTGAGCGACGTCGCCGGCGAGATGCAGCGCGACGCCGCCCGAGGTGACGATCTGCTCGCAGGTCGCCAGGGCCGCCTCCGGATGAAGGTCGGCGACCACCACGGTCGCTCCGTCGTGGCCCAGTGCGAGCGAGATCGCGCGCCCGATGCCGCTGCCGCCGCCGGTCACGAGTGCGGTCTTAGGATCAGGCGATCTCATCGGTTCAACGGCGAGCCGCACGAGCGGTACCCGGTGCGCGGAGCCGCCAGACTTTCACCGGAACGGGCTCGTTCTCCGGTAACTCGCCGCCGGCTGCCAGGACTTTGCCGTCCGGAGAGACGGCGAGACTCGTTACCCCTCCCTCGTACGCCTGTACTCGGTCGAGGAGCCTGCCGGAGGCGGGGTCCCAGATGCGGATGATGCCGTCTTGCCCCGCGCTCGCAAGCCGCCGCGGGCTCAGCCAGGCGAGGCGGCGGACTGAGCCCACGTGCCCCGGCAGGGTGCGCCGGACGGCGCCTCTCCGCACGTCGAGCAGGCGGATGTTGCCGTCGCGGCTTCCGGTCGCGAGGGTGCCGCCGTCGGACGAGAAAGCAATGCTGTCGACAAATGTGGTCTCCTTCCCCAGAACCTTCTTCTCCTCACCGGTGCGAGGGTCCCGGAGCGACACCTCACCCCACCCGATGGCTCCCTGGGCCACGGCCAGCATCCTGCCGTCCGGCCCCAGCGCCAGGGCGTGAGCCGCCGTCTTTAACTCCGCATCGCACGTGACGGTGCCGTTCGACGCATTCCACACTCTCAGCCGGCGCTCGTTACTCACCCCGGCGAGCAGCGAAGAGTCTTGGGTGAAGGTCAGCAGGCGGACCCGCTCACCCTGGGAGGGCCACGTCCAACGGGCGGTCCCCGAGGCGGGGTCCCATACGATCAGTGTCCGGTTCGGCGACGCGCTTGCGAGCAGCCGCCCGTCGGGGGACACCGCCAGGCTGTCGGGGGCTCCCTCCTGGCCTTCCAGCTTTCTGGGCGGACCGCTCCGCCCGAGGGCGTGCGAAAGGATGCCCCTCTGCACCCCGGCGCTGAAAACGACGGAGCCGTCGGGCGCCAGCGCGACGGCGTTGATCACTCCCCGGTAACCCGCCAGCTCCAGGGGTCTTGGAAGTCTCTCCGCCGAGCCCGGCGCGACGCTGTCCCGGGCAGCGGCGCCGAGCAGCGCGGGATCCGGCGCCGCGGGCACATCCCAGAGGACCACGGTCCGGTCCAGCGCCGCGGAGGCGAGGCGCTTTCCGGCTGCGGTCCACGACAGGCCCGCGACGGTCCGGTTATGGTCCTCGATGCGGCGGACTTCCCGGCCGGTGCTGCTCTCCATGATGTGGATCAGCGTGTCGCTGCCGCCGCAGGCCAGGCGCTTGCCGTCTGCACTCCACGAGAGGGCGAACAACCAGGTATCCGGGAGGCGCACGGACCACCGCTGCTTGCCGGTGGCCGCATCCGCCACGGAGAGGTGCCCCCGGAAGCTGCAGCCGGCGAGCTGATTCCCGGTCGGGCTCCACGCAAGGCGTGAGATATCCCGGTGATCCAGAGCCACTGATTGCTTGTGCTCTCCCTTGCCGTCGACGACCCAGCACGCGTTGGCCTGATCGCCCGCGCACGCGATCCGGTTACGAACGCTCCACGCTATCGCGCGGATCCGCCCCGCACCAGGCTGCAGCGTCCGTTTCATCGCGCCGGTGCGCGCGTCGAAGATGGCGACTTCTTTGGCATTGGTCGCCACGGCGATCTCGGTGGAGTCGGGGCTCCACGCGATCGACGACGGCTGCAGGGTACCGGAGCCGGAGGGGTTCCGGACCTCCAGGGTTGCCGTCTCCCGCCCGGCGCTCGCGGCCCAGATCCGGACGCACGAGCTGTCGGCGGATGCGACCGACTGCCCGTCCGGGCTCCAGGCAACGAAGTTGACTGTGCTGGTGTGTCCGAGAAGATCGCGGGGCGGGCCGGTGCCTGGTCTCCAGAGCTTGAGGAGGCGGTCCGCTCCGCCGGAGGCCAGGTACTCCCCGTTCGGGCTCCACGCGACGCTGGTGGCGCCCGACGTGTGCTGGTAGGCGCGCGCCGCCTCGACCTCGGGCGCAGCATCCTGCCCTCTGGGAGGCGCCGCAGGGACGGATGCGCTGCGGCTCGCGGCAGCGCTAGCGTCGAGAGAGGTGGCGTCCCGCTTCCACCTGCCTTGCTCCCGCGCCCACTTAGCGAACTGCTTCCGGGTTTCCGGCCTGGTGATGATCGCGCCCGCGATCCTGGCATCTGAGGCCCAGAAGGCAGACTGCGCGACTTCGAGCTGCTGCCAGTCCTGAAGGCCCTTGTCGATTCCAGCGGCGCGGATGAGGGCCAGGAGCTTCTGGCGGTCGCCGTACCAATGCGGCGCGTAGAGCTGGAACCCCCACTGGTACGCCTTCACGTAGCCCGGGCGGATGCGGAGGGCCTCGTTAAGAGCGCGTTCCGCAAGCGCGGCCTTGCCCTCGAAAGCCGCCGACCCGGAAACCTCGATCCACCCCTCGGCGTTTTCGGGGTCCAGTTTCACCCCGTGCTCCCGGGCGGCGAGGGCCCTGGGGTAGAGCGCCTCGAGCTGGCGCATCTCGTCCGCCGAAATCTGCCCGATGAAGCGCCCCTTGCGGATGTCCCGAGCGTGAGCGTTGACGATCTCCCCAAGGTTCAACCACGCCCGCGGGCTGCGGGTGCTGCACTGAACCGCCTGCTCCGCGGCGGCGCGGGCCTCTGAGAACTCCTTCCGGCCCACGAGAAAGTACGCTTCCGCAGTGCGGAGGTGGAGGCTCTGGGGATGCCGCTGGAGCGCCGTCGTGACCGCGTCCATAAAGACCGCGCTGGCCTGCGCGCCCCAGCCGTCGTCGAAGGAGTCGCTGGCGATCATATCCAGCGCCCAGCCATTCCCGGGAAAGTCCTTCATGAGAGCCCCAGCGGCCGCCATGGCGTAGGCGGGGTTCTCGTTCCCACGGCCGTAGCCCAACTGGAGGATGGGAGCCAGGGAAGAGTCCGGCGCGAGCTTATCCAGGAGCCGGCCGTTGTCCCTCACCAGCGGTCCATGCCCTCCGCCCAGGGCGCGCAGCGACGTCACGGTCTCACGCGCGGCCGCGGGGATTTCCGGGGAGGCCAGGCCCAGTCGTGCCGCGAGCTGAAGGGCGGCGACGGGAAGCTCCTTGAGCACGGACGCGGCCGGTCCGGAGACCTGCACCGGTTCTCCCACGCGTTTGCGTGAAGGCAGCTCCACGATCCAGTACGTGAGAGTGCAGTTCCGTTCCGTTCCGGAGATCTCGCCCAACGCCGCGTGGGTGATCCCGAGCTTCCGTGCCAGGGGATCGAGGTCACGCTCCGTGAGCCTGATGTCCTTCCGGCCGAGATCCGCGGGCGTGACGTTCCCCTTGACCGTAGGGTTCCGGCCGAAGGCGCCCTGCCCTTCCAGTACAATGCCGAGCCACAAGGCGCACCCCGTCGCAAACCGCTGGGTTGGGGTATCCGCGCCCCGGACCACCGGCTCGCAGACCCACAGGCCGGGGCCGTTGGCCGACTGCCTTACGTCCGTGGAGAGACGCGCCGGGGGTGCGACGACCTGCCGAAGCGCCCTAATAGGCACGCAGCCCGACAGCACGGCCAGCGTGAAGACGGCGAGGAGACTGGGACGGAGCGGCATACCGGGACCTCCCGAAACCGCGGAGGCAAGCAATCATGCCACACCCAGTTCCGGTTACCGGCTCGCATTATCCTGCATCCGCATCAGGCCCCCGCTTGCGAGGTTCTGAAGCCCTTCCCTGCTTGATCCCTCAGAATAGAGAAGTGTTGCCCCGCCACCGGACGATCGATCGCCCGCGTGAGCGGATGTTAGAATACTGGCGGAGGGAAGGCGCGTTGTGGCCGCCGCGGGCACGGACGCGCATTGAAATAGTCCGTCAACGCTCTTTGAAAGGCGTTTATGGTGGTGACCGCCCCCTCCCGCGAGCCCAGTGAGCACCCGCTCCGGGCCCAAACGCCTCCATCACGCGAATCTCACGTTAACAATGGAAGAGCCCGCCTACCCCGGGCGATCCACATCGGCGCAGTCTGCGGACCGTTCCCTCCCTGAACGTCCGACGCCCGGCGTCTTCATCGTTCATCCTTCCGCCTTCATCCTTCGCATGGAACGCGTCTTCCTGGGCCTGGGCAGCAACCTGGGCGAGCGCGAGGAGAACCTCTGCGCGGCGCTGAATCGCATAGCCGGACTGCCGGGGACGGAGGTGGTCCGGGTCTCCCGCTTCCACGAGACCGCGCCGTGGGGGGTCACGGAGCAGCCGGCGTTCCTGAATGCGGTGGCGGAGGTCCGCACGGAGCTGGAGCCGGAGGCGCTGCTGCGGAGCGTGAAGGAGATCGAGCGCGAGATGGGGCGGGTGCCGACGTACCGCTGGGGCCCGCGGCTGATCGACATCGACGTGCTGGTCTACGGAACCCGCCGGATGGAGACCGCCGAGCTAAGCCTCCCGCACCCGCAGTTGTTGGCGCGGCCGTTCGTCCGGGAGCCGCTGGAAGAGATCGCGCCGGAGATCGTCGAGGAGCTGCATGCCGCTGTATCGCTATGAAGCCCTGGACCGCACCGGGAAGACGGTGGTGGGGGCGATGCAGGTCGCGGACGAGCGCGCCCTTTGCGAGCGCCTGGCGGGGATGGGCTACCGGCCCACGCGCGTAGAAGCCACGGGGCCTCCCGCCCAGCGCCCGCCGGCGCCCGGCAGTGTGCCCCAGGACCGGACCATCGGTTACGCCCAGGCCGCCCCGGTCTCGGACCTCTCCGCGAACGAGCGGTCGCTGGCGCGGCTCCATCACCAGCTCTACATCTCCTTCCGGGCGGGGATGCCGGCGTACCAGGCGCTGACGACCGTCCAGGGGCAGGTCCGCGAGCAATCCCTCCGTCACGTGCTGGGCGAGATGGCGCTGGGCGTGCAGCAGGGGAACCGCCTTTCCGACCTCATGGAGCGGCACCCGCGGATCTTCTCCCGCGGCGACGTGGGGATGTTTCGCGCGGCCGAGATGGGCGGCTTCCTGCCGGAGGCGTTCCAGTCCATCGCGCAGCGCTACGAGCAGGACGACAACACCCGCCGGCGGCTGGCGGCGTTCGCCTGGCTCTTCCACCTGAACTTCGTCGGCTTCCTGATCTTCGTGGCCGTGGCGCAGTTCTTCCCGGGCGCCACCGCACACGCCGCCGAGCCGGATGCTGGGGTGAGCGGCGGGTTCCGCGCCGTGGCGAACGCGCTGGTGATGATCTCGCTGCCGGGTTTCGTCCTCTACGTCCTGGCGCTGATGGGCTTCAACCGGCTGAGGCGAAGCCCCGGGTTCGCCCGCACCTGGCACCGGTTCCTGCTGCGCGTGCCCGTAGCGGGTAAGATCAACTACCTGCGGGCGAACGCGATCCTGACCATGACCCTCGCGCAGCTCTACAAGGCGGCGGTCTTGCCCGCCCGCGCGTGGGAGGCGGCGGCCGGAGCGGTGCCCAATCTTTACCTGTCCGAACAGTTCATGTCCGCGCACCCCGCGGTAGAGTCAACCCAGAAGCTCAGCATCGGCCTGCAGCAGTGCGGCCTGATGGAGCCTTCGGACGTGGGGATGGTGGCGACCGGCGAGGCGTCGGGCGAGGTCGATCAGGCGCTGGGCTACCTGGCCGCGAGGTACGAGGAGGACACGCGCGTGGCCCTGGGCGCCAGCGTGATGCGCGGCGCCCTGAGCGTCACGATGCTTGCGGTGGCGGTGTTCCTGGTCGGCGAGGCGTTCTTCTTCAAAAGCTACTACGGGCAGCTCTTCAAGTACGCGGAGAACCTGGTAGGCGGTGGCTCCGGCGAATAAGTCTCGTAGTCCTCGATCGTAATCGTAATCGTAATCGTAATCGAAAGCGTAGATGCCGGCATTCGCCTATACCGCCCGCGACCAGACGGGCAATACGATGAGCGGGGTCGTCGAAGCGGAGACGGACTCCGGCGCCATGACGGTGCTCCGGACGCGGGGTCTCTGGGTGACCGACCTCCGCCCCGCCGTCACGCGCCCGGAGCCGCAGCCCA
>JGI10216J12902_100497915_pt1 | contig 10686 bp, 8 predicted proteins | sample KanNatreferecore_FD_12902 | JGI IMG/M metagenome (IMG submission 12902)
GCGCATCGGGTATCTGTCCGGCGGGTTTCTGCACACGCCATCGTATTTCTTCTGCTATCCGTTCCTTACGAATCACGACCGGTCGGCCGTCGAGGTGTTTCTCTACAACCACAGGAGGCCGCAGGATTTTTCGAGGGCATCGGTTTCGAAGGAATCGCTCGGCGAGCACTACATGGAGGTCGGACACCTGTCTGACACGGATCTCGGGGCGCACCTGAAATCCGACAAACTCGACGTGCTGGTGCACATGGCGGGGCACTTCTCCTACAACGGCCTGCACATGCTTTGTGAGCGAGTCGCTCCTGTGCAGATTTCCTACCCGCACTTTCCGGCATCGACGGGCTGCCCCGGTATCGACTACGTCTTCACCGATCGCTGGACCAGTCCCCCAGGCTCGCACATCGAGTATTCGGAGCAACTCTATCGGGTGCCGTCCGGCCACATCGTATGGGCGACGCCCGAACACGGTCCCGCCGTCATTCCACCGCCGCGGTCACGCACGCCCTTTGTGACATTCGGCGTTTTTCATCGGATGGCCAAGTTCAACGCTCCGTTCTGGGATGCGGTCGCAGAGGTTCTGACCCGCGTGCCCGACAGCCGCCTGCTTGTTCACAATGGCGACGCGGAGCTCGATCGTCCCGACAGTGCAACGGTTCGCACACTCAAGCACCGGCTGTCCGCAAGGAACATCGATCCGAAGCGTCTCGAGTTGAAGGGACCGCTGCCCCACCTCGATCAACTCGAGATGACGAGCCACATCGACATTGCGCTCGACTCGTTTCCGTACAACGGACAGACGACGACGTGCGAGGCGCTGTGGATGGGAGTCCCGGTTGTCACGATGCGAGCCGGGACGCATGTCAGCCGGGTTGGGGGCGCGCTGCTGACGCGCGCCGGACATCCGGAGTGGATCGCAGATTCGCAAGAACAGTACGTGAACATCGCCGCTTCGCTCGCTGCCGATGTCGAAGGTCTCGTCGCCCTTCGCCGCCGCTTACGCGATGATTTCGTGAACGGCGGGCTGACAGACGGCCGCACTCTGGCGCGTTCGCTGGAACAGGCGTACGCGGAGATGCTCTCTCGAGAACTCCTGACCGATGCCCAACATCGATAACACGTCGCCGATAGACCCGGGTTCGGCGGAGTACGAAGGCCTGCTGCGCGGACTTCAGGGAAACATTCTCAAGGGACACGGCCGCAAGCACACCGCGAACATCTTTCTGCACTTTCACGTCACGGGTCACGAGCTCAAAGCAGCGCTGCGTTCCCTGACGGAAGAGTTCGTGACGTCGGCGCATCAGCAGATGGTCCAGCGCAGCCTGTATCTTGCGTCGGTCGCCGATGCGACGGCCAACCAACGCGATCCATTGTTCGGCAATCTCTTCCTGACCCGTCACACATACACGAAGCTGGGGCTCGGCAAGCGCCTGAGCCATTGGTTCAAGGATCCGGCCGGCAAGCTCATCAAACCTCCGCCGCGTTCCCGATTTCGCACCGGGATGCTCTGCGCCGCTGATGATCTCGGTGACACGCTCACACCGCAGAACGCGGTCGAGCCATTGGAGATCGCCTACCTCAATGGCACGATCGATGCGCTGCTGCTCCTCGCCAACCACTGCGACGCGTATCTGTCCGATATCGCCGACCGGGTGATCGCGAGGCTCGCATCGACGGGAATCGCCTCTACCGTGGCGTTGGAACGCGGTGTCGTGCGGCGGAATGCTGCCAGACAGGGAGTCGAGCACTTCGACTACGCCGACGGGGTCAGCCAGCCGCTGTTCTTCACCTCTGATTTCGAGAACCCCGAGCAGCGAGAGCCTGTCGATCGCTGGAACCCGTTCGCACCGCTCAGGCTGGCAATCTTTCGAGATCCCGGCGTCAAGCACGAACACGCGTTCGGCAGCTACTACGTCTTTCGCAAGCTGGAACAGAACGTCCGGGCATTCTACGCAGCGGAAGCCACACTCGCGTGCGAACTGGGTCTGCCAAGCGAAGATGCGAGCCGAGCTGGGGCGATGATCGTGGGTCGCTTCCGCGACGGCACTCCGCTAGCCATGAGTCCCGCCGCCGGAGCCGCAACCGCAGGTGCGAACAATTTCCGCTACGACGGCCTGCTCGCGACACTGGAGCCGGATGTTCCAGGCAGCGAGGACACCTTCGGTTTGAAATGTCCTTTCCAGGCGCACGTTCGTAAAACCAACCCGCGGCAAAGTCAGAATGCAAAGAACAACACGCCTCAGGAGATCCGAAATCAGGAAGAACACGACCGTGACCGCAGAATCGTGCGGCGAGGCATCACCTACGGCATCCGATCCGCTACGGAGCTGCCTGAGCACGGAGTCGGCCTGCTGTTTGGCTGTTTTCAGAGCAGCATCGTCGGACAGTACGCGTTCATTCAGCGGAACTGGGCGAACAATGCAGACTTCAAGATACAGAGCACCGCGGAGGATGACTTTACCGGGCTCGATCCGGTGATCGGACAGCTGACGAAAGGCCGGATGCCTGACCAGCATTGGCGCAAACAATACGGTGGCTGTCTCGACCCTGAACCGCAGGCGCTCAACGAACTTCGCGTGCTGTGCTCCCATTCGCACTCGACACGTCTGGGAGACTTCGTCAAATTTCGCGGCGGTGAGTTTTTCTTCGCGCCGAGCCTGCCGTTCCTGCTCTCGTGAGAACCAAAAACGTAATCGCGTGATCCTGTGATCTCCTGCAAAGGATCCGCGCTGGAAAGGCGCTAGAATTGCGCCGCATCTCTCAGGAGGTTACATGTCAACGCGTCAACTCGTTACCTGTTCGATCGGAATCATTGCGGCTGCTGTCTTCACCGCCGGAACGTCCCACGCACAAACTGGCACTCCGAATCAGTGTTCGTCGCTGCCGAACCACGGCACGTTGAAAGCGGCGCTCGATAAAGCCACGGCCGAAGAAAAGAGCGGGCTCAACAACCACATGTGGGCCACAATCGTCGACCGTGACGGCGTCGTGTGCGCCGTCGCCTTTTCCGGAGTCGATCGCGCCGCGCAGTGGCCCGGCAGCCGGGTCATCTCCGCGCAGAAGGCAAGCACGGCGAACGCATTCGGGCTGGACTCGACGTCGAGCAGCAGCGGCTCCGGGCAGGCGGCGGGTCTCGCGTTGTCGACGGCGAACCTCTACTCTGCCGTGCAGCCTGGTGGCAGTCTGTTCGGATTGCAGCTGAGCAACCCCGTCGACACATCTGTCGCCTATCACGGACCGTACACGAGCTACGGCACACCCAAGGATCCGATGACCGGCGGCCGTCTCGGAGGCGTGAACGTGTTCGGCGGCGGTCTCGGCCTCTATGGCGCCGGCAAGAAGATGGTCGGCGGCATCGGCGTCAGCGGCGACACGTCCTGCGCCGACCACAACATTGCCTGGCGCATTCGCGCGATTCTCGGATTCGATCACCTGATGGGCGTCGGCGGCGTCTCCGGCGACAAGGCGCGCCCCGACAACATCGTCTTTGATATCGCCAACGGCGCGAGCAAAGGCGGATTCGGTCATCCGCAGTGCCTGAATACCGGCGATGCCGCGATGCTGCCGGCGGTAAAGGAGTAGCTGCACTCCACGGGCGTCAGCCGTCTTCGCCGAACGACGTTCAACTGAGACGCGTCACGATCGACGGTCGAAACACCCAGCAAATCGGATCGCGCACGTTGGCGTTTTTCTTGCCACACGCCAACGTGCGATCCACCTTCGAGCCCTGCCGCACGATAAACAGGTGACCCGTGATTCGCAACATTGCGTGTGCGGTACCGGTGTGTCTCATGGCATTCGCTTCCGGTGCATCCGCCGAAGATGCCGTCGATCTTGCCGCCCGGCTGATCGGCCGGCCCTACGTGTGGGGCGCGGAGGGCCCACAATCCTTTGATTGTTCCGGCCTGACTCAGTACGTCTATCAGGAGTTCGGAATCGAGCTGCCGCGACGCGCCGTTGACCAGTCGAAATTCGGCAATCCCGCAGGCAGCCGGCTGCAGCGAGGCGACCTCTTGTTCTTCTCGACCGACGAACGGCAGTCGCTCGTTACGCACGTCGGGCTGTACGAGGGTGACGGCGTCATGATCGACGCGAGCAAACGGCATGGACGCGTCAGGCGAGACAACCTGGACGAGACGTACTGGATCGAGAGATTCATGTTCGCCAGGCGCATCGCGCCAGGCGATCGAACGCGGCATGACCGCAGCGAACAGCCGGACCGTTCGACGAGCCGTCGGCAAGCCACGATCCGCGTCCTTGGGCGGATCGCCGGCGAGCTGTTCAAGCTGCCGCGCGACACGAGGTAAGGGTCCACCGTCGAAGTCCGGTATAGTCTTGCAACCGATGCTGATCTTCAAGCAGTTCTATCTCAGCTGTCTCGCACACGCGTCGTACCTCGTCGGCAACGACGGTACAAAGACCGCAGCCGTGATCGACCCACAGCGCGACGTGCAGCAGTATCTGGATGAAGCGAGGGCGCATGGCCTCGAGATCCGCCACGTGATCCTCACGCACCTGCACGCTGATTTTCTTGCAGGGCACCTCGAGCTTCGCGACAGGGCCGGGGCCGCGATCTACCTTGGCGCGCAGGCGAAAGCCGAGTACGCGTTTACGCCGCTGAAAGGCGGCGACGTCATCGAGCTCGGCCGCGTGGTGCTCGAAGCGCGCGAAACGCCGGGACACACACCCGAGTCGATCTCGGTCCTCGTGCACGAAGACGGCAAATCAGCCGCACCCTGGGCCGTCCTCACAGGAGATGCGCTGTTCGTCGGCGACGTGGGACGGCCCGACCTGCGGGCGTCGCTCGGCTGGGCCGCCGAGGACCTGGGCAAGATGCTCTACCGCTCTCTGCGGGACGAGTTGATGGCGCTGCCCGACGCCACGCTCGTGTATCCCGCACACGGGGCGGGTTCGCTGTGCGGGAAGAAGATCAGCAAAGAGACGGTGACGACGATCGGCGAGCAGCGCACGGGCAACTACGCGCTGCAGCCGATGAGCGAGCGCGAGTTCATCGACCTTGTCACCGCAGATCAGCCTGCCGCGCCTGCGTACTTCACCTACGACGCCGTGCTCAACTCGAAAGAACGCCGGACGCTCGACACCGTGCTCCAGACCGAGTTGAAACCGCTGACGCTCGACGTGGTCCTGACGATGATGGCCGCCGGCGCCCAGGTTCTCGACGTGCGCGACCCGCGCGATTTCGCGCCTGCGCATCTCAAGGGCGCCGTCAACATCGGACTAGGCGGTCAATACGCAACCTGGGCGGGCACCCTCATCGATCCGCAACGCCCCGTGGTGATCATCGCCACGCCGGGGAGAGAAACGGAGGCGGCCACGCGGCTGGGGCGCATCGGCTTCGACAACGTGGCCGGCTTTCTCGACGGTGGCATGGGAGCTTTGAAGGCACGCGAGGATTTGGTCGCCTACACACTGCAGACGCCGGGAGCCGCGGTGGCGCGATGGCTGGGCGAACCGGATGCGCCGTTCGTGCTCGACGTGCGGACGCCCGGCGAATGGCAGCAGCGCCACCTCGCCGGCGCCACGCACATCCCGCTGAACCGGCTCCTGGACCGGCTCAACGACATCCCTCGCAACCGTCCCGTCGTCGCAATGTGCGCGGGCGGCTATCGATCGTCAATCGCCGCGAGCTTGCTCCAGCGCGCGGGATTTACGCGCGTAAGCGAGCTGACGGGCGGAATCGCAGCGGTGCCAGCCTAGCTCCCGGACGTCGGCCACTCCCGCGTCCTTACGCCGCGTGCGGCGTCGTCTCCAGGCCAGGCGCGTCCGTTCGCGCTGCGACTTTCGCTTCGGCGCGGCGCTGTTCGAAGAAGCTCTTCCAGAAGAAGCCGTTCTGGAACGCTACCAGATACACCATGAGCTTCGGCCGGGTGAACGCGCCCCCCATCGCGACCTCGGATGTCAGCGTCAGCAGCGGGATGAAGACAATCGGCGAGGCAAAGATCGGCATCAGGAACGACATGAGCTCGAACTCGAGCTTCTTGTGTCCGCGTTCTGCCTGCGCGTAGCCATATTCGGCCATCATCCCGAACACCATCGAGAGGTAGCAGATCGCGATCGCCACGATCTCGTCGGATGCACCCCTCGTCTGCATGGCTCCCGGCGCTACGGCGTACACGATCCAGCCGGAGGCCAGCACGATCAGCGTTCGCGGCAGCAACCCCCCGCGCTTCGTGAAAACGCGATACGCGAGCTCCACGACCAGCAGCACGAGCGAGACAACCAGAATCACCGCAAGCAGGTCTGACATGACTCTTCTCCCTTGAGTTACTTCCCTCGCGTGAACACGAATTCCCCCTGGCTCGTGCCGTCAGGCCCCAGATCCTTGATGAGCGGTGTCAACGTTCTGCCCGCCGTCGCGGCCTGCGCCTCCACAAATTCCCGCAGCCACGGATAGAGCTCGCGCGTCGTCACGAAACCGTCGCGCTGGGTATCGGCGAGCCCGCCGAGCCCTTGCAACACACCATGTGTGAACAGGCCGCCCGTCCACGTGGTGCTTGCGATCGCCTCCTGTTTCTCGTTGCCCGCCATCAAGAGATACCTGCCCGGCTCCGTTGACAGGCGGTACAACGTCCGGGGATCCGGCTGCCCCTGCGGGTGCGGCGTTCCGCCACCTCTCGTCTCGAGCTGCACGTCAAACCCGCGCACCGCGAGACCGCTGAAGCAGGCATCGAGCAGCACGAGCAGATGCTTCGCGGATATCCGCCTCGTCCAGGCGACGAAATCGTCCATCGCGATGGCATCTCCAGGGCTGACCTCCCCGCTGGCCGGCGCGTCGATCAGCGCCAGGTATCCCCGTTCGCGGCCCCGTTCGACACGATGCACACCATGGCCGGCGAAATACACGAGCAGGCGATCGTCTGGATTGATCCTGTCGGCGAAGTAGTCCTGAGGCGATCGCATGTTCTCGACCGTCAGCTTTTCGTTCTGCACGCGCACGATATGGAACCCGCGCGAGAGCAGAAATGTCTGCATCTTGTTGAGATCGTCGTTCACCAGCGAGAGCTTCTTCATGTTCCTGTAGTCGGACACGCCGAGCAGCAGCGCGTAGCTTCTGTTGAAGGGCGGCGCGCCATTGAGGATGCGATCCCACTGGTTCTTGAGCCAGGCGACAGACCACAGGTTTGCGGATTCGGTTTCGGGCGCTCTCACCTCGTACGTGTTGGTCGTCAGGATTTCGGGCTTGAGGGAGGCGGTGCCCAGCGCCATGAAGCCGGTGAACGGGACGGCGTCCGGACGCAGGAAAAAGACGAACCCGCTTCGTGTCCGGCCGGGGCCGAGGGAACCGCTCGACAGCACGCGCGAAAACGGATCGCGCTCGTAGTCGCTGGCCTGCGACCCGAGGAATCGCAGGAGCGCGTTGTAGCGGCCATCGCGCCGCAGCATCGCACGCGCCGCGCCGCCTTCGATCGGCGACAGCGGCGTCGCGCTTGACGCAGAGCCGAGATCGAGCCTCATGTCCTGATACGACAGGGGCAGGGTTTTCAAAGACGTGTTCCTGACCGTGAGCCACATCGGAATGACCCGCGTGCCGCCCAGGCGCGCATCGATGTCCGACGGATCGTGATACTGCGCGTCGATCGCCAGTTCGTTGGCCGGCCCGAGCTGAATCGACATCCTGATCTGTCCCTGCGCAAACGTGAGCGCAGGACAGATCAGGAGCGATGCGATGAGCACGCCGGAGGCGGCTCGAGCGCGATTTACCAATTGAAATTCCCCATGACGAACACCGAGTGGCTGTGCAGGCCGGACGTCGAGTAGTACTTGTAGCCGGCATTCACCGATGGCAGCCCGAACCTGTACGACAGCCCCGAGAGCAGGAGCCACGAATCGGGCCGATCCACTTCGGAGGTCAGCGGGTGATTCTGGAGGAGCTTCACGATCAGCGTCGTCCGGTCCGACGTGTCCACGCCGACGGTCGCGCCGTACGAGAGATCGTAAAGAATGCCTCTGTTGTTGATCGCGTTCGCCAGGAAGGAGAGGCCATCCCCTTCGTCGTTGAACACGTTTGGCACGTAGCTCTTCGATCCCTGCAGTACCGAGCCGCCGCCCAGGCGGAGGCGGCCGAGATCCTTGAACGCGGAGACGAACCCGCCGCCGCCGAACTCGAGAGAGCCGAGATCCATCGCATTTGACCTCGAGTACAGAAATCCGCCGCGTGCGGTTCCGCCGATGCGCCAGCGGATAGGTCCGTCGATTTCAGCGTAGGGGTGCACATCGGCAGAGAATGCGCCGGCGTTGGTGGCGAACCCTTCGTGCGTCTGCACGAAGCGCCCCTGCAGCGAGAACGCCCGGCTCACGTTGTACAGGGCCTGCCACGCGCGCGCGGAATCGCCCGGACGGTGGCCGTCGCGCGTGAAGACCTCGTACTCGAAGAGTCCGCCCGCGGTGTACCGTCCTCCCTGGCTCATCTCACGCGCGCTCTCGGTCGCAAGAGCGGTCGTGAGAAGCACCTGCTGCGCCTGGAGCTCGCCGGCCCCACGCCCCAGCACCGAGGCGGAGAGGCTCGAAGGAAACAGGATGCCGAGCAGCGCGGATGCGTTCTCACGCGCCCACGCCTCGAACTCGGGCGCTTCGCCCGAGAACTGCAGCGCTGCCGGACCGCCGCGCGGACCGATGGCGAAGTCGATGCGATCGTTGCCCGTGAAGTTGCGTGGATCGCCGTCGCGATCGCGGATCGTCGCGACGACGCGGCCTTCGTAGAGTTGCCCGTCGACGTTTCTGCGAGTGTCGCCAACTGTCGACGATACTTCCAGAACGGCCTGCGACAAGCCGCCCTGCGCCTCGGCAAACGGCGCGATGGCGAACGTGTGAACGAAGAAGAGTGCGAAGAGGCGATGTGTTGCACGGTTCATGTCAGCCTCCATTTGGGTCAACCCCCAAGGTGTCTGACTAAACAACGTGCAGCCTGAAGCGATCGAACGGCTATCTCATGGCTTCCCAGAACTGCCGCTGATTGGGAACGTTCGGAAACACGAGCTGCCCCTCGAAGAACGTGAACGGCTGGCCCCACTGCCGTCCGTCTTCCCAGGTCACACTCAGCGCGGTCCCTTTCGCGGTCCAACGTCCGCGGGTGACGGGCTCCCGGCCGGAGGCGGTGACCACCCACGTTTCGGCCGTGCCATTGGAGTTCAGGACGAGGTGCTCATCACGAGGAGTTTCAAACACGATGGATGTCCTGCGCCAGTGTCCGACCAGCGTCGGCCCCTGACTCGGAGGTGGCGAGCTCACGGCGTTCGGAGCGCCGGCAGGAGCGGTAGTGGCGGCGTTCGCCATCCTCGTCGCAGCGCCCAACGCTCCCAGCTGTGGCCAATCGCGCGCGAGTTGTTCCATCAGTGGAAGGAGGGGCTTCGGCCAGCTGTTGCCAGGTGTGTCGAGCGCCTGCCGGACCAGCGCCGCGTTCATCACCGTCGCAAGCGGCGAGAACTTTTCGAGCGTCGCAGCAAACTGCTGAGGCGTATCAGCAGTCACCGCGCCGGCCGCAATCACGCGAACGGCGAGCAGCTTCGCGGCGGTCGCGGCGCCGAGCGCGCGGCAATCGAGTGAGAGCTGCCGCTCGAGAAGAAGCACACCGCGCTGGTTCTCGTTGAGCGCCGGATTCTGAAGCGCCTCGTCGACGAGCTGCACGACCCGGGGGCTGGCGATCACCGCCGCATATCGCTCGGTTGCCGCGACGATGTCGGCGTACCCGTCAGCCTGTTCGATCGCCGCTGCAGCCTGCTGGATTTCGAGATCGCTCGGGCTCCCCTGCTGGGCAAAACCGTAAGCGGCCGTGATCTGCAGGATCACAGCGGTGGCGGCAACGAATGTCGGCAGTCGTGTCATCTCGAGGACCGGCGTCGCAACAAGATCAACGCCGATTATAGGAGGGACGAACGGGTCCCAGGAGGACCGTGCAAGGTTTTCAGCCTTCCCCGTTCTATGGGAAGGAGGATTCATGCTCACCCGTATCAAGAGTCTCGCGATAGCCCTGGTTATGGCCGCCGCCCCCCACGGAGTCTCTGCACAACCCGAACGACATCTATCGGTCGAGCTGGTAGACATCCTCGTAAACGGCGCGCCTCAAAGGCATTACGCGCACCAGGGACGCTCGTACGTCGAGGCGATCAAGGGAAAGGAATACGCGATCCGGCTCCGGAATCCCTATCCGGTCAGAGTAGCCGTGGCGCTGTCGGTGGACGGTCTCAACACCATCGACGCGCGTCATACGGCCGCCTCAGACGCGCGCAAGTGGGTCATCGATCCGTATCAAACGATCACGATCAGCGGATGGCAGGTCAACAGCGCCGAAGCGCGCCGTTTCGAGTTCACGACCGAGGCACGTTCGTACGGCCAGGCGCTCGGCCAGACCGCCAATCTGGGAATCATCTCGGCCGTCTTCTTCAAGGAGCGCACGCTCGCACTTGCCCGCGAGACAGCAAAGGACAGCAGCGCTCTACGCGGAGCGGCCCCTGAGGCGGCTTCCTCGTCGAGGATGGAGGCGCAAGATGAGTACGCGGCAACAGGCATGGGGCAGCGAACCGATCACGCGGTGACGCAAGTGTGGCTCGACCTCGAGCATGCGGCCTCGGACGCCGTGAACATCCGGTACGAATTCCGCCCGCAGCTGCGAAGACTCGGAATTCTGCTGGCTACGCCGATCGCGGAGCCGCTCGAGCGCCGCGGCCACGC
>JGI10216J12902_101113909_pt1 | contig 10681 bp, 7 predicted proteins | sample KanNatreferecore_FD_12902 | JGI IMG/M metagenome (IMG submission 12902)
GCCCGAATGCACGCGCTGCATGCCTTGAGCGGCTTGCGAGCATTGCAACCGCCTCATGTCAGGAAGGCTTTGACCGACAAAGATGAAGCCGTTCGCGAACACGCGCTGCGTCTCTCGGAACAACTTTCGGTGCCGCCCACTTCCGACAGCGGGCTCGATCAACAAATCATGGGCCTCGCGGCGGATCCGTCGCCGCGGGTACGTTACCAATTGGCCTTCACATTGGGGGACGACCGTTTCAGCCCCGAAAAACTCCAGGTGCTGGCAAACATCATACGACGCGATGACGATGACGTCTGGCTGCGCGCAGCCGTGTTGAGTTCATTGCGACACGGCGCGGGCTTCGCTTTCGATCTTTTGAGCGCGGACGCGCATTTCTGTGAATCCTCCGGCGGACAGGCATTTCTTCGCCAATTGGCGGGCGTCATGGGCGCGCAAAACAATCCGTCCCAGATCGTCGCGGTGCTGCGCCACCTCGAGCGAACGTCCGACAAGGATTCGATGCTCGGGCTGGTTCACGCTCTTGGAGAGGGCCTGCGCCGCGCCGGATCATCGCTCGTCCAGGCCGACACGGGTGGGCGATTGAAACCGGTTTTCGCGCGCGCGAAAACGACTGTGAATGACCCCGCGGCTTCCGAAGCGACCCGCGTTCAGGCCATTCAACTACTGGCGATGACCGATTCCGTTGAGGCCGTAGAAGCTTTGTCATCGCTGCTTGTCTCAACGCAACCGCAAGCCATCCAGCTCGCGGCTGTGTCCTCCCTGGGCCGGTTCAACCAGCCGGAAGCGAGGGCGCTGCTCCTCGACAAATGGCCGCAGTTCACGCCGCGGGTTCGCAGTGAAGTGATCGCGGTCATGTTGACGCGGACCGAGAGAGTACGGGCCTTGTTGAATGCCGTGGAGAAAGAGGTTGTTCTGCCATCGGACTTCACTGCCCTCCAGTTGCAGGCGTTGCGCGATCATCGTGATCCGGAAATCCGCGACGCGGCGGCGCGGCATCTGGGAGCGTCCGCCGCCGGCCGGCGTGAAGAAGCGGTGAGATCCTTTCTGCCCGCGCTCCCGGTGCGCGGCGACGCGGCGAAAGGCAAAACGATTTATCTCGAACGCTGCGCTTCGTGCCATCGCATCGGCGGTCAGGGACACCCGCTCGGCCCGGACTTGACGACGGTGAAGACCGCAGGAAAGGAGAAGCTGTTGGTGGGTATCCTTGATCCGAATCGCGAGGTGGCGCCGAGTTTTCTGAACTTCACTGTGGAAACGAAATCGGGCGAGATCTTGTCCGGTGTGATAGCAAGCGAGACGTCCGGCAGCGTGACGTTGCGCGGGCCGAACGGAGTCGAGACCGTCGTGCTCCGCTCCCGGATCGAGCGGCTGCAAAGCACCGGCCAGTCGTTGATGCCGGAGGGATTGGAGGCGGGCCTTGCGCCGCAAGACATGGCCGATCTGCTCGAATATCTCGGCGCGGCGGACTGACCTGCCATCATAGCGGGCCGCATCCGTTACATCGTCAGGTAGCTGAGCACGCGGACTTCATCACCGTACTGCAGCAAAAGCCGGTTCTGCTGCACGCTGATATGCCGTGGCGCCTGGGGCTGGTAGTACTGCCAGATGTATTTTCCGTTTGAGGGGTCGAGGCGGTAAATCCGGTGATGGATCGGAATGTTTCCGTCGTCCCCACCCGCCGTGCGGATCACGTCGAGGCCCGAGATGCGCGACTCGGTCACATAAACGTATTTTCCGGATACATAGCATTGCTCGCCGAGTTGATCGGCTTTCCAAAGCACTTTGCCCGAGGAAGCGTCCACCTTCATGATCACGGGGTGGGGTCTGTCCGTGAGCTTGATCTGTTGCGAATACTGGATGGAGTCCGGACTGGCCGAAGTGGTCGAGACATACAGCATGCCCCGACTGTCACGGACGACGCGCGAGATGCCCACGCTCGGAACGCGCCAGCGTGCGTTTCCGGTGCGGACATCAAAAGCCGTCAACATTCCCTTGTCGAACAGGTACAGACTGCCGGCCTCTTCCAGGCAGGGTGAAATCGCGTCGGAGTTATCAAAGGCGACGGGGTAAGTCAGCTTGCCTTCCCAAAGCTTCTGGTTCCTCTTGCTGAAGACGTGTACCGTCTTGCCAGCCGTCAGAACATCGACCGTCTTTTGCGGGAACAGCGACGGCGGGCCGATCACTTCACCCCTCCACTCCGGTGAATCGGCCGGCGCCAGGCGCCGCAGCGTGACCTGGTAGCGGCTCTCATTTTCGAAGGTGACCCCGCCGGTCCGCTCGCGCTGCATCTCATTCAGCAATTCGGCTGTCGCCTTCAGACTGTCGCGCGCCGACAGGCCGCCACTGTTGAAGGTGGATTCGGCGGGGGCCGCCTTCATGGCCTGCACGACGGCCATCCTTTTCTCAAGCAACGTTGCTTTGAACTGAACCACGTTGTCGCCGGCGGGCAAAAACTCCCGGTCGCTGAGTGCAAAATCCCCGATGCCATCGGTGTCAAACGCATCCTCGTCGCCCGACGCGCGAGGTTGTGCCACCGGACGCGCGGCCGTCCGGCCGGCCGCAAATCGTGGAAGCGGCGCGGCCGCCAGGACTTCCGTCCTCGCTGTTCCGGACGGCAGCGAGATGTGGGTGATCGATCTCTGTTTTGCCGCGTTCTCCGACATCACCATGATCGACCTGTCCGTGAACTCGACCTCCTGGATGCGATCCTTGATCGGCACTTCCGATTTCTGTTTGCCGGTCTTCCGATCGAAACGGACGATGCGGTCGGCGAGCGAGACCCAAATGTCGTCGCCGGCGACTTGTATTTGAGGAGGCCGGGGTTCGAAGAAGTCGTCGTCATCGTCCGGAAGCGCCAACGCCGTTTTTGCCGTCGCCAGCGCGCGAGCGGCCGGTGGTTTTGCCGCAGGCAACGTTGCCGACCAGATTTCCTTCTCGTTGGCCACATTGATCAAGGCCAGCTTGTTGGCGCGCAAAAGAAGCATTTCTTCAGTCGAGACCAGTTGTGAATACACCGGATGATCGGCCCTGGGCGTTTGCACCGAGTAGAGCGTTCGGGGTTTACAGCCAACAAACACGTACCAGCCATAAGCGGCGAACAGCAGGGCGACCACTCCGGCGATTCCCGCGAGCGCGAGCTTCGTTTTCCTCCATTCCTTCGCCTTCACCGCGAACTTCTGTCCTTCGTAGAAAGGAACCTCGATGCCGCGCTGCTCCGCCTGGCTCTGGCAATAGACGGAGCAGAGATAGCCGAATTGTTCCATGCATTTGGGACAAATCGGCTTGCCGCAGACGAGACAGGCGTTCGTCACCGGTTGTTGACGATGCTTGGCACAGAATTGAACGGCCGGTGCTTCAACAGGCGCGGGTGGCGGGACCGACTCGGCAGTCGCGGCTCTCACCGTCGGAAGCGGAACGGGGACAGGAGAAGGGGTGTCAGCGCCGATGCGGATGCGCGGTTTGGTTTCCGCCGGACGCGCGACCGGGACGGGCACAGGCGCAGAAGCGGGGGCGGGCGGTTCCGACCCCGCAAGCTGTTGCCCGATGATCGCGTTGGCGGCATCGGTGCCATCAGCGCCGCAACCCGGGCAGTTCACGCGCACAGGCATCCGGCCGTTGACCGGCTCGACATCAAACGCGTACTTGGTTTCGCAACTGCATTGGATTTTGATTTTCATGGCCGCACTTTGGGGTTCAACAGGACGACGCCGGGAGGAACATCCAGCGCCACGGAAGAAGTCGGAGAACTTTGCTGCACCTGTCCGTCACAAAAAAGAATATTGCCGCCGCCGCGCCGGTGATTGTTGCCCGGTCGCTTTCCGTCCGAGGAGAAGAGTGCCTGACCGGCGAGCTTGGGTTTCGTGTCCACCAATGCGTCCGCCATCAGAGCCTTGTCCGGGCCGTCGCTCGCCGTGCGTCCCATCCAATAGGCGTAACTGATCTTTCGTTTCTCGAAGGACACGGCTTCGGGCAACATCGGATGAAGGCTGCCCGGGCAGATGAAGATTTCCGTGAGTGAAGTATAGCGCGGGACCAGCCGGCTGAGCGGGGCTTCCGAGCTGGGCGCGTTCGTCGCGATCGGATACACGCCGTTGTTGTCGGCGGCGTAGGTCTTCAGCGCAACGTAAATGGTCTCCAGGTTTTTCTGGCAGGCGGCGAGCTGACCGGCTCCAGCGCCGCCGGAACTCGATTTCAAATAAAGCGACGACAGAAACAGGATGATCCCAATGACGACCAGCAACTCTATCAGGGCGAAGGCACTTTGAGAGGGAACGAGTGCCTCCTGGAAGGTACGTGCCAGGGTCGGACAACTGGGACGTCGGGGGCTCACGGAATGATTCCATACCAGAAAGAGGTTCACAGATCAATCCCAACGGGGCTCTAACCAGGGAGGTATCCGCCGGACCTGGAGTTCCAAGCTTAACGTTCTCCGGAAAAGCCCACGCTCGAAGCCAGGTGTCCCACTCTTCCGTGCCGGTCCGGGGCGGTTTGGATCCTGGCATACACGAAATGGTTGAACGGATTGTTTTGACGGGCGGTCAAACGGTGGTTAAATAGCACCCTGCCGATGCGCGTTATCCAAACTGCTTGGTTTCGAGGTTTGACCGCCGCCTTGAATGTTGGGGCGCTCTGCCTGCTGCCATCGCCCGCTCTGGGCGGAGAACAGGGCTCCGCCGGCGACAAGATTCAATTCTCTGATTCCTCGGAGAACGGGGTCATTCCGGAGTTGAAGCTCGGCGACAAGCATCTATCGAGGCGATTTGAATTCCTGGACCGCGAGAGCTCGGTCGGAGGGGTAGTGGATGGACTCAGTGCGCCCGCTCCGGTGAGCAGCCCGAGTTTTCAGCGCAATCCGCGCTTGTGGGAGCTGTTCGAGCAGAAGCTCGATTTGAAGAGAAACTGGGTCTATGGCCGGGCCGAAGACATCAACAGCCAGCCGACCCTGGCGGAGATGTTCGGCGTTCGAGACGCGGAACCGGGAGCAGGCGGCAGGAAGCAGCAAAGCGCCATGGCCCGGTTTTTTGAGGATCGGGGTCAGAAGGCTTCGCCAGCCCAGCGCGGCGACAATTCGTTGGACGATTTCTCCCGGCGCGCGTCGAGCCGTGGGAGTATTCTGAGTTTGGACCGCGGATCGCTGGCGAGCGAAAGCCTTCAGCCGTTCCGGCCGTTCGACATGAATCGGGTCGCAGCCGCCGGTTTTTTCATTCCAGACGGTCCTTTCGCCACGCCGCTGCTGCAGGGAACTGTTGGCGCGTCCAAGTCCCTGCCAGGAAACCCGGCAACGGAACGGCAGACCGGGACAGATGATTTCAGGAAACTGCTCATCACTCCGAGCCGGATCAATCCGTTGGTCGCCGGTCTTGATCCGATCAACCTGCGAGTGGATTCGACGCGTCAGGAATTGAACCCAATCACGCCACTGCCCGCAGCCAACGGAGCAGGACTCGGCCTGGATGCCTTTGACCCGCTCCGTTCCGCGTTTCGGCCCGGCAGGGGCGGCGAATTGAGTGCGCTGGAGGAAATGAACGCAAAGGCACTCGGTTCGTCCAGCCTGTCACCCGCCGTGGCGCCGCCGACGCCGTCCCGATACACTCAGCCCGCGCCCGTCATTCTTGAGTTTCCCACCCGGAAGTTCTAGGGACTTTCCTGGAGACTAATCCCAGCGCAAAACGGAAATCATCGCGCCGGCGGCGAGGCATGCCTTGGGCGGCACGTCCACCAGGCCGTTGGCTCCAGCCAGCGAACTTAGAATGTGTGAGGCCTGAGCACCGGCGGATCGAACTTGTCCGGTGTCATCCACGATGACACGCATGAAATGACGCCGGTCCGACGGGTTGGTGAGCGTTTCGACCAACCGGCCCATCGACTTCGGCAGGGCGGTATCCACCGCTCCCTGGAGTCGAAGCAGGGCCGGGCGCGCCAGCAACAGGAAGGTCACGAGCGCCGACACCGGGTTGCCCGGCAGGCCGAAAAGAAGCTTCCCTTGTGCCCTTCCAAAGACGAATGGCCTGCCCGGTTTGATGGAAACTCGCCAAAAATCGAGCTGACCGCCGAGTTGTTCGAAGGCTTTCTTTACGAAATCGAATTCGCCAACGGAAACACCGCCAGAGGTCACCAGTACATCGCAATCCGCCAGCGCGCCGTGAAATGCGTCGCGCGCTGCCGACAGCGTGTCCGGCACCAACGGAAAGACCCGGGGCACTGCGGCAGCCTGCTGCGCCAGCACCGAAAGCATGAGGCGATTACTTTCATAAATCATTCCAGGCCGAAGCGGCTGCCCGGGTTCGACCAGTTCGTTGCCGGTGGCCAGCAACGCCGCCGTCGGTCGGCGGCCGACACGAACCTCTTTCACGCCGCCTGCGGCCACCAACGCGAGATGCCCCGCACTCAATCGGACGCCACTTTGAACGAGCACCGCTTCCTGCTTCACATCTTCGCCGCGCAGGCGGACGTTCTCCCAGGGACGAACGCCGTCGACAAACCGGACTCTGTCCGGATCGGCCGGATCAGTTCGAGCGTCCTCCTGCATGATGACGGCATCCGCTCCCCTGGGTAACGGCGAGCCAGTGAAAAGGCGGACACAGGCTCCCGGCTCAACGCTTCCCTCAAATACCTCGCCGGCGGCGATCCGTCCACGGACTTGCAAAGAGACAGGGTTCTGTTCGCGAGCGGCGGCGACGTCCGCCGCTCGTACAGCGTAGCCGTCCATCGCCGAATTATCGAACACGGGAATATCAAGCGGCGAGACAACCGGCCGGGACAGAACCCGCCCCGCGGCGGATTCCAGGGGAACGGTTTCTTCGCCCAGCGACTGAACGGCTGAGAGAATCCGTTCCAATGCATCTTCGAGTTCGAGCATGGTATCGTAGGAGGCGGTTCCGAAATTCAATTCGCCTTCCGGGGTCGAAGGAGAAGACCGGCTCCGGCTTCCGGCCTCGGCATGCACGGGGCTTGTCCGGCCGGGCGATCAGAACCCGCTTGTGGCCAGAAGCGTTTGTTCGAGCGTGGTGGAGCCTTCGCGCGCCTTTTCCAACGCGACCATGCGCAGCGTTCTCATGCCCAGCGCGATGGCCACTTTGCCAATCTCGTGCGCGCTGGCGCGTTGGATGACCAGCTTGCGAATTTCATCGGTGACGGTCATGGCTTCGATGATCGCCATGCGCCCGGCGTAACCGGTGTTCTTGCAACGTTCACAGCCGCGGCCGCGATAGAGCGTTGCGTCTTCAAAATAGGTCGGATCAATACCCAGGTCCTCGTACATCTTTGGCGGATAGGTCACCGGCTCTTTGCAGGCTGCGCAGATGCGCCGGACGAGCCGTTGGGCGCAGGCGAGGATGACCGAAGAGGAAATCAGAAACGGCGCGATCCCCATGTCGTCCAGGCGCGCGATGGCGCCGGGAGCGTCGTTGCAGTGCAGCGTGCTGAGCACCTGGTGGCCGGTCAGCGCGGCTTCCACGGCAATCTCCGCGGTTTCCTGGTCGCGAATCTCCCCGATCATGACGATGTCGGGGTCCTGGCGCAGAATGGACCGCAGCGCGTTGGCGAAGGTCAGGCCGATTTCCTTTTTCGTGGGGACCTGGTTGATGCCGGGAATCTGGAACTCGACCGGATCTTCGACCGTGATGATGTTGTATTCGGGATTGTTGAGTTCGTTGAGGGCGGAGTAAAGCGTGGTGGTCTTTCCTGAACCCGTCGGCCCGGTCACCAGGATCATTCCGTGCGGCGCGTCCACGGCGGCCTTGAACCGGCGGAACGTGTCCTGGTCCAGCCCAAGTTTGTCGAGGCTGGACGAGAGATTGGTCTTGTCGAGAATACGCAGGACGCACTTTTCACCGTGAACCGTCGGCAGCATGGAAACGCGCAGATCGATGTCGCGACCGCCGACCTTGACTCGCATGCGGCCGTCCTGCGGCAGGCGGCGTTCGGCAATGTCCAGGTTGCTCATGATCTTCAGGCGGGAGATGAGCGCCACCTGCATGTTTTTGGGCGGCGGGGTCATGTCCACCAGCCCGCCGTCGATACGATAGCGCAACCGGACGCTCTTCTCGAAAGGCTCGACATGGATGTCGCTGGCCCGGTCCTTGATCGCCTGGACGATGATAAGATTGGCGAGCTTGATCACCGGCGCCTCTTCGGTGGAGGCGGCCAGTTGGTCGAGGTTGACCTCTTCCGAGACTTCCCGCGAGACTTCGAGATTTTCCGCGTCCGGGTCTTCCTCGGCTTTGCGCTGCGCATCCTGGATGATGTCTTCCATGCTGCCGCGAGCGCTGTCGAGATTGTTCAGTTTGTCGAGGATGGCCTTTTCCGAGGCGATCATCGGCAGCACGTCCATCTTGGTGATGCGCTTGACGTCGTCCAGGGCCAGGACGTTGAGCGGGTCGGCCATCGCCAGGAACAGCTTGTTTTCGAGGCGTGAAACGGGGATGACCTTGTGGTTGGTCGCCATTTCCCGCGGCACCATACCGGCCACGTCCTGCGGTATGCCGATGCGGGGCAGATTGACGGGGGGCACGTTGAGAACGCGGCCCATGGACACGACCATGTCCACCTCGCTGACGTAGGATTTTTCGAGGATGAGTTTGAGGAGACGGGTGCCTTCTTTCTTCTGAAGTCCGAGGAGCTCCTCGACTTGCTTTGCGGAGAGCAACCCGTCTTCGACGAGCGCGTCGGCGATGCGTTCTCCAAAACTCTTGATCGGCGGCATAGGCGAGTGTCAGCGGAATACTTTGCGAACGATCTTCACCAGTTCGACAGGCGGGCAGATGTACCACAGCACGCGGTTCTTCGTGGCGTTTTCGAGGTCCCACACAGCCTGTTTGTTGAACGGATTCGCGGTGGCCACCAGCACCGACTTGCTCATCCGATCGAACGGCAGGATGCACCAGCGTTGGCACACCTCGCGCGGGAAACTGCGCGCCAGTTCAATGTCGATGTCATACTTGTCGAGGGGAAGAAAACTGAGGCGGGACCGATCGCAAATCAGTTTGATCGACCGCTCAATCGTCAGCAGCCCTTTGTCATTGAGCAACTGGATGAACGGTTCGATGACGCCATGGGGCGGATCGTGGAGATCCGGCGTGCGCCAATACTGGTTGAAATCGCTCGCCGAAATCAGCTTTCCTTCGACGAAAATCTTGGACATGGCGGATCGGCCGTCATCGACTTCCGTCGGAGATCTCCGCTCTCTTGGTCTTCTGCCGGCGGCCTTCTCAGTCAGCTCGGTTTCGGCCGCCGTCGGCGCCGGGGAAGAGAAGCTGCTGGCCTTACTCTCGATCTCCGCCAGGGCCGCCTGAACATCGGGATCGTCCGGGAAACGCTGAAGGATGCTTTCGTATTCCAGGATGGCGGAAGAGAGCTGACCGAGCTGAACGTAGGCCTGGGCGATCCGTTTGGACGTGTTGACCACTTCCTTCTGACGCCCTAGCTTGAAGTAGGCTTCTTTGAGGATTTCCAGCGACTGATAGTCCAGGGGCTGCGACTGAGTAATGACCTCGAACATCTCAATTGTTTGCGACAATTGAGCTTCTTCGTTGGCGGTCAGTGAAGCGGCCATGCGCTGGCAATATTTGCCTGATTGCGAACTCTTTGTCGAGACTCAGATGGCACCTGTGCGCGTTTTCTGACCCCCGACCGGCTTGACCTTAGCCCGCCCAAGGTTCCGGCGCAACCTTGGGTTGCAAGGGGGACGTCGGCCGCTCTCTTAGCCAGCCAAATCCATAAAAAAAAGCTCAAAGTTCAAAGTCTAAAGCTCAAATCAAATTCCCAAGGCTCATGACACTGCGCTTTGCGCCGGACCCGCAGCGGGTGTCGCGGCGAAACCCGGCTGCGTCAATTTCGACGTTATGCTACCCTCCGCGGCGCATGGCGAACAAGTTTTACGCTCCGAACGAGCAACGGGCCGCCAAAGTCAATGATCTGTTCGCCGCCATCGCCAGCCGCTACGACCTGATCAATGACCTCCAAAGCTTCGGGCTGCATCGATGGTGGAAACGGAAACTGATTCGCCTCACCAATGCGCAGCCGGATGAACGCGCTTTGGATCTGTGCTGCGGCACCGGCGACGTGACCTTCGCCCTGGCCAGGCGCGGACTGCGCGCCGTCGGTCTGGACTTCAGCGGCCCGATGCTGGCCGTGGCCGCGATCCGCAGAGAGCGAAGCGAGGCTGGAACTCGTCTTCCGGCCGGGCCGAAGGACGGCGCATCCCGTTCGGGCCTCCGATCTCCAACCGCCGTTACGTTCCTGCGCGGCGACGCCATGACGATTCCGTTTGCCGATGCCTCGTTCGATGTCGTGACCATCAGCTACGGCCTGCGCAATCTGGCCGGCGTTGAACAAGGGCTTCGCGAGATGTGGCGCGTCACCAGGCCGGGCGGACGAATCCTGGCGCTCGATTTCGGCAAGCCTCCCAATGGCGCCTGGCGCGCGGTGTACTTCACCTACCTCAAACTATTCGTGCCCTTTTTTGGAAGAGCATTTTGCGGTGACGCAGACACCTACGCGTATATCCTGGAATCGTTGAAACATTATCCCGCTCAGGAGGGCGTCGCCGCCGCAATGCGGGGACTGAAATGCTCGAACGTGCGCGTGCTCAACCTGCTGGGCGGGGTGATGAGCATCAACTCTTGCGAGAAACCGCGATAGGTCCGGCCGCCTGAGCCGTATGCAGTGAATCAACCAC
>JGI10216J12902_105076490_pt1 | contig 10679 bp, 7 predicted proteins | sample KanNatreferecore_FD_12902 | JGI IMG/M metagenome (IMG submission 12902)
GCGAGCCGATATCCCATCGTTCAGCCGCACCCGCTTCACGATCACTTCCGGAGGCCGGAAGTCGGCGCGGGCATTGCCAGGGTCAATAATCGCCACCGCTCCGAGTATCGGCATCCAAAGCCGCCCGTCGCAGCTGCGCAACGCGCCGGAAGAAGCTCCAAGGATCACTTGAGATCCGGAGAGAGTCTGGCCCGTGCCGTAGTACACCGATTGCACCCGCGGCGCGCGGCCGTCAGCCACGGCGTCCAGCCCAGCCTGTCGCACTTTGAAAATACCGCGCCCCCCGCTGAACCACGTCCAGCCATCGTCGAAAACAATTTCATTCACACCTGCGTCGTACAATCCGTCCTCCGGCGTGATCAACGTGAATCGGCCGTTCTTCAACCGGCCGACGCCGGTATCCCGATAACAAATCCAGATGGCGCCGTTTTCATCAGCCCGCACCGAACGAATCCCGGCCGCCGGCGCGCCGGGAACGTTTTCCCTGATGACGCGCATATCGCGGACGCGCAGCAGGTCGCCCTCACTGGTGCCGATCCAGACCGTGCCTTCCGGATCTTCGGTCATCGAGCACAGGTCGCGAACCCTCCGCGGCACCGGGACATTCACGATCTTTCCGGAATGCAAATAGTTGACGCCCTCATCACCTTCCGATGTGATCCACACTCCGCCCTTGCGGTCTGCCATCAACGTCCTTACGCGGAGGCCGGTCAGGCCATCCTGGCGCTGCCACGACGTGAGTTGTCCGTCCTTGAGGTGAAACAGTTTTCGGTAATAACCTCCAACCCAAATCCCGCCGTCGAGTGCAGCGGCGACGCAGGTGACGCGCTGTTGGAACGCTGCGGGACATGGTTTCCATTGGTCATTTTGCCGCATGAGCAGCGACCCATTGCCATTCACGGCCCACAAAGTCCCGCTGGCATCCTCGCACAACGACCGGAAAGTCTGGACGGGAGAGGCGATGTCCGCACCTTCCAGCCGGACGACACGCGGTTGCACACGCAGCAACCCGCCTTCGGTCGTGCCGGCCCAGATGTTCCCTTCGCTGTCCTGGGCGAGACTCTGGACTTTCGAATGCGAGGTGGGAATATTCTGGAACCGTTTGCCGTCGTAGCAGAACAATCCGCCAAAGGTCGTGCCGATCCATAGTCTACCATCGTCGGCTTCGAGGAGCGTAATCGGCCGGTCGGTCCGGTGTTCCGGTTCTGGCAGACCGCACGCGCTGAGCACGCCGTTCGGATCGCATTTAAACAGTCGAAAGCCCCGGGAGATCCACGCGCCGCCCGCCCGCGCACCGGCAATGCAATTGTCCGTGCCGGTAACGGAAAATTTCGCCTCCAGCCGGCCGTCCTGGATCACGCCGCCTTTTTCTCCTTTAAGAAACCAGACGCGTCCCCTGCCATCGCACGCAAGCAGGCAGGGTTCTTTCCCGGGGACATCCGCGCCCGGCTGGATCAGGGTTAGCTTGTCGTCCGAAACGCGATAAACTTCGCCATTGTTGCAGCTGAGCCAGAGGGCGCCTTCGCCGTCTTCAACCAGCGCGGACGGGGTTGATCTCGGCGTGCCCTCGATAAAACGCGCCACGCCGTTCTTAAAATAGATGAGCCCGCCGCGGCTCATTGCAAACCACAAACCTCCGGACTTGCTGTGAAGGATTTTACGGACGTTCAATGAATAGCTTTGCGGTCCGAGAATTTCCTCCAGAGTGAACTGCTCGAAATCGACGCCGTCAAAACGAATCAGCCGCGCAGGTGTGCTCAGCCAAAGATGACCGTCCGAAAGCTGAGCGATGCCCAGCACGGTTTTGTCCTGCATCTGCAGTTGCCACCCGCGCACAGACCACTCGGAATTGACCACCTCAGCCCGGACAAAGGGCGCCAGTGTCAGGAGAAGAAACGTGAACAGCCTGGCAAGCGCGGTGGTCACACTCGCAGCGTAGTAAATTCTCCCACGACCCTCAAGGCGAGACCGAACGCCGGTGTTCTAGGATGGGAGGTCCGTTAAATGGGTTAAATGCGTTAAATCGGAAGGGCGTTCAAAATACTGCCTCCGGTTGCCGATTTAACCCATTTAACGAACCTATCCCTCAATCCGCTCAAAACTTTCCTCAATAAACGTCGTTCCCTGGATCCGGGCGAGTTTAGCGTAAAGGCCGTTCCGGGCGAGCAAATCATCGTGCGTGCCGCGTTCGACAATGCGGCCTTGGCGGACCACCAGGATCTGGTCCGCTTTGCGAATGGTGCTGAGGCGATGTGCGATGACGAAGCTGGTCCGGTTGGTCATCAGGCGTTCGAGCGCTTCCTGGATCAATTTCTCCGTCGCCGTGTCCACGCTCGCCGTCGCCTCGTCAAGCACGAGCACAGGCGCATTTTTCAACAGCGCCCGGGCGATGCTGACACGCTGCTTTTCGCCAACGCTCAATTTCACACCCCGTTCGCCGACGCGCGAATCGTAGCCCTGCGAAAGTTTGCTGATGAATTCGTGACAATTCGCGGCACGCGCGGCGGCGACCAGTTCGTCCTCCGTCGCATTCAGCCGTCCGTACAAAATATTCTCCCCTACGGTGCCATTGAACAGGAATGCCTCCTGGCTGACCACACTGATGTGTTCGCGCAGCGACTCGAGCGAAATCCCGCTGATGTCCTGTCCGTCTATCAGGATCCGTCCCGCGGTCGCTTCATAAAACGCCGGCAGCAGATTCACCAGCGTCGACTTGCCGGCGCCGGTCGGGCCGACCAGCGCGATCATCTCGCCCGGCCGGGCGTGCAGGGAAATTTCCTGCAGCACGCGCCGGTCAACGGGAGCGCGGGTCTCCCGCGGGCGTTCACGCCCGGAGGTGTCCCCCGGAGTGGACGCCGTGACGTCGGCATAACTGAAGCCGACGTTTTCGTAGACCACTTCCCCCCGCACCGGCACTCTCAGCAAACCGCGCCGATCACTGCGTTCCTGGGCCGTGTCGAGAATGTCGAACACCCGCGCAGCCGCGGCCCGGGCGGACTGAAGCATCTGGTTCAGTCCGTGAAGGCGCCCGATCGGTTCGTAGAAGAACATGCCGGCGTAAAGCATGAACGCCACGAGTTCCCCGACGTCCATGCTCCCTTTCATCACTTGCGCACCGCCGACCCAGAGCACGAGTCCGACGCCGAGCGCGCCGATGAATTGCATGGCGGGGCCATAAGCCGCCCAGGCGCGCATCACGAGCAGCGTGCCCTCGCGCAAATCATCCGCTCGCCGCGCGAAGCGTTCATCTTCGTGGGCCTGGCGGCCAAAAGCCTTGATCTGGCGAACCCCTTGCAGGTTGTCCATCAGCAATGCATTCATCGCGCTGGAGGCTTCCCGGGCGACACGGTAGCGCTTATGGGCCGTGAGCGTGTACCACAGGGCGCCGCCAATCAGAAACGGCACCGGCACGAGCGACACTGCCGCGAGTGTCGGGCTGGAAAGAAACATGAACACCAGCGCGCCCAGGATGCTCAACACCGCCACAGTGCCCTGCTCGACGCCATCAATAAGCAACCGTTCCACCTGGGTCACGTCTTCGATAATACGCGTCATCAGATCGCCCGAAGCGCGCGGATCGAACCACGACACCGGCAGCCGTTGCAGCCGCCCATAAACGTCGCGGCGCATGTCGAAAACGACGTTCTGCTCGAGGGTGTTGTTGATCCGGATGCGAACGCTGTTAAATACTTCACGCAGCAGAAACGCGCCGAGCAGAGCGAGCGCCACCGGCGCCAGCAAATCGCTCCGGTCCTGTCGGACCACATCGTCGATGATCACTCGGGTGAGTTTTGGATAAAGAAATCCGAACGCCAGCGACAGCACTGCGCAGCCTACCGTCGCCACGACCTTTCCTTTATAGGGCCGCAAATAGACACCTACGCGCCTTACGACTTCGCCGACGGGGCGGGGGGCCGAGCGAAACGTCGGGTCGTTGTGTGAGCCATGGCTGGGATGACTCATTGCTTCAAGAAATTCGCCATCGCCTTCGCAAACGGCGCCAGGTCTCTCGGTGTCCGGCTCGAAATCAAATTTCCGTCCACTACGACCGGTTCGTCCACCCAGATTGCCCCGGCATTTTCGAGGTCGTCTTTGATCCCGCGCGAGCCAGTGGCGCGCTTGCCTTTCAGGATTTTTGCCGAGACCGGGATCCAGCCGCCGTGACAGATGAACGCGACGAGTTTGCCTTGCTCGAAGAACTCCCGTGTTAGCGACAGAACCTTCGCGTCGCGCCGGAGTTTGTCCGGCATGAAACCGCCGGGGATGAGCAGGCCCGCGAAATCGCGGCTGTTCATGTCGCTGATCAGCGCGTCCACCGCCGCCGGATAACCGTGCTTGCCGGTATACGTTTTCAGTTCCAGCCCGGCGACGCGAGTCGCGAACCCGGCTTCCTCAAGCCGCAGTTTCGGATACCATAGCTCGAGGTCCTCATAAACGTCGTCGATGAATGTCAGCAGCGTCTTGTGCATGATCCAAGTTATTCTCCGTCACACCCGCCCCACAAGTTTTCAGTGGGGCAACGGCGGTCGATGCCACCGGTCTGAGGTTTCACAATTGAGTAAACCTTCTCATTTTTGAGTATCGCCAGGGCTGTGGAAAACAGGCGCTTTTAGCCGGGCGGAGAATGCGCAAGACCGCGCGGGCAGGTGAGTTAAGGCGGGTTTTCTTGGCACGCGAAATGATGTTGTATCAGCGAAAAGTGCGTGCAAATCAGTTGAATACGACCTACTCTCAGCCGCAAATGCATCCGCCGGTCGACACCAAAGACCCGACTGCTGTCGCGATCGAGGTTCAAGCGGCGTATCTGGCGATTTTTCCAACAGCTGACCGGCACTTTATTCCCAGTGTCTTCGGCTGGGTCGAGGAAGCGTTCACCGGAAGGTTCAGAGATTACCAGGCGATTGATGCGCGTTATCACGACTTCGAACACACGCTGCAAGGCGCACTCTGCATGGCGCGACTGCTCCGCGGACGGCACCAGGCTGGTGCGCATCCGCATCTGACGCAACGGATGTTTCAACTTGGCGCTATTGCGATTTTACTGCACGACACCGGTTATCTGAAAAAGCGGGGTGACAACGACGGCACCGGTGCAAAGTACACCGTAACGCACGTCGAACGCAGCGCGCAGTTCGCGGCGGAGTTGCTGTCGGACAAAGGCGTACCGGCAACCGATATTCAGTCGGTGCAGAACATGATTCACTGCACTGGTGTAGATGCGACACTGAGCGTAATTCCGTTTCAGAATGAGATGGAGAAAATCCTCGGGCACGCCCTCGGCACCGCGGACCTGCTCGGGCAGATGGCGGCTGATGATTACGTCGACAAACTGCCGGTCCTGTACTCCGAGTTTGCCGAGGCGATTCATTACACCAAAGACAAGCCGCATTTCATTTCCATGTTTTCCAGCGCGGCCGACCTGATGCAAAAGACGCCGATGTTCTGGGAGAAATACGTGCAACTGAAGTTGAACCGTGATTTCGGCGGCCTCTACCGTTTCCTCAACGACCCGTATCCCCACGGCTCCAATCATTACCTCGAACGCATCGAAGCCAACATGGACCGCCTGCGCCAACTGGTAGCGGCAAAGAGCTGATTCGGCCTTTAAATTCCTGTTTTTCCGCGCCTCTCCCGGGCCGCCATGGCACAAACGCTGCTCGTTTTTGGCGTGAATTTCGTGGAAAAAACTTAATAAACAGGCGCTTTTTCTCGACATCGCAAAACGAGATATGGAATCAGCAGCAGCAAACACCCCGAACCCCGCTTCGTCGGTCGCAGCGCGGACCGAGCAGCTTTTTTCCGATCACCAGAACGGCATCCATCGCCGGACCGACCGGATGTTTGGCTACCTGATGGTGCTGCAGTGGCTCGGCAGCATCGCCGCCGCGTTATGGATCGCGCCAAGGACCTGGACCGGCTCCGGCTCGGTAAGCCCGGTGCAGCTGCACGTCTGGGTGGCGGTGTTCATGGGCGCCCTGATCATCACCGTGCCCGTGCTCCTTGCCTGGAAATGCCCGGGAAAAACCCTCACGCGTCACGCAATTGCGATCGGCCAGATGCTGAGCTCGGCCCTGTTGATTCATCTGACGAGCGGACGGAGCGAGACTCACTTCCATGTTTTTGGCTCGCTGGCGTTCCTCGCGTTTTACCGCGACTGGCGGGTGCTCGTTTCCGCCACGGTGGTGGTGGCACTCGACCATTTCGCCCGAGGTGTGTTCTGGCCGCAATCGGTTTTCGGCGTTCTGTCAGTGAGTCCCTGGCGATGGATGGAGCTCGCAGCCTGGGTGATTTTCGAAGACATCTTCCTTATCGTTTCCCTCCGGCGAAGTCTGAAGGAAACCCGCATGATGGCCGAGCGCCAGGCGCAGCTCGAGGAGCGGCAGCGCGAATTGCAAACCGTCAATCACGGAATCGAAGAGCTCGTCACCAAACGATCGCAGGAACTGGATCAGACCCACAGCAAACTGCTCGAAACCTCCCGCAAAGCCGGCATGGCCGAAGTCGCCACCGCCGTGCTTCATAACGTCGGCAACGTCCTGAACAGCGTGAACGTCTCCGTCACCCAGATCTCCGACCAGATGCGGAAATCGCGGGACGTGAACGTGGGAAAGGTGGCCGCCCTGATGCAGGAACGCGGAGCCGACCTCGGCTCGTTCATGACTCACGACCCCAAAGGACGCCAGTTGCCCGCGTATCTCGCCCAACTCGCCGAATATCTCGCCGAGGAAAAGACGTGCATCCTCCGCGAAACCGACACGCTCCGCAAACACATCGATCACATCAAGGACATCATCGCCATGCAACAAGGCTTTGCAAAGGTGTCCGGCGTCGTCGAGGTGGTAAAACCCATCGATCTCGCCGAAGACGCTTTGCGGATGAATTCCAGCACCCTGTCCCGGAACGACGTGCAGGTCGTCCGTGAGTACGACGAAAATCTGCCGGAGATCAACGTGCAGAAACACAAGGCCCTGCAAATCCTCGTGAACCTGATCCGGAACGCAAAACAGGCGAGCGATGAAGCCGGCCGCGAGGACAAGCGGCTGGTTGTGAAAGTCAGCAACGGCGGTGATCGGATCCGGATTTCCGTCGTCGACAATGGCATCGGGATTTCGTCCGAGAATCTCCAGCGGATTTTCACCCATGGATTCACCACCAAACGTGAAGGCCATGGATTCGGCCTGCACAGCGCCCGTTGCGCCGCCGAGGAAATGGGTGGCGCACTCACGGTTCACAGCGACGGACCCGGAAAGGGCGCGGCCTTTACCCTGGAACTTCCCTGCAAACCGAAGCCGAAGGATTCCTGACCCTCCCCGGACGCTCCGCCGGTGGTAACGGGGTTTAGTCTCTATTCGATGCCGGTCATTCCCCCCATTGTTCGCCATCCAATGTCGGGAGAAAGTACCTCACGATGAGAATGCTCGGCACAATCCTTCTGGCAGAAGACAATCCGAACGACATCACCCTCACCCAGCTCGCGCTGAAGAAAGCACGCCTCGCCAATCCCTTCCAGGTCGTCCGCAACGGCGAAGAAGCCATTGCTTACCTCAATGGCGAGGGTATCTACGCCGACCGCACCCAATACCCGTTCCCAATCCTGTTGCTGCTGGATTTGAATATGCCCATCGTCGACGGCTTTGAAGTCCTCGAATGGCTCCGCCGACAATCCTTTCCGCATCACCTGCCGGTCGCCATTTCGACCGACTCGGACAGCGGTCCGGACGTCCGCCGGGCGTACGGCCTTGGCGCCGATTCCTACCTGATCAAGCCGCCGAATCCCGAAGCCCTGCTCGCGCTCGTCCAGCGGCTCCACGCCTATTGGGTCATCGAACCGCCGGAATTTCAGGAAGCCTGAACTCATCCGCTCGAAGTGCAATCCACACCGAAAGGCGAACGGTCCGATGCCCTGAGCAATTCCCTGAATTGCGGATCGCCCGCGCTTTCCGCAGCATCCCGCTCTGGAAACAGGACTGGGCCACGCAAAGGTCCGTGCACCACGCGCTGACCGCCCTCCTCGGTTACCTCGCTGTAAAGCAGCGCCGCGGCGGCTGAGTAGAACCCATGGGTTCCAGCGCAGCGGTGCACTCTTCCTGTTACCTTCGGTTTGAATTCTCAGTCTGCCTATGATTATGCGCCCATTGACCATTGCCCTTATTTGCCTGCTGGCCGCCACGGCGGGCGCCCAGACGAACAATCCCGCTCCCATCCCCATCGAGCTCTTCAAAGGTGGCCCGCTGTTCAACGGACGGAACCTCGACGGATTGCAGGTTTACCTCGAGGATCCTGCGGTTGATCCCGCGAAGATCTGGAAAGTCGAGGACGGCATTTTGCGCTGCAGCGGCGCGACGCGCGGTTATGTCCGCACCCGAATGGCCTATGCCGACTACAAGCTCACCGTCGAATGGCGCTGGCCGGGCGGCAAAGGAAACAGCGGCATCCTGCTCCACATCATCAACCAGGACCAGGTCTGGCCGAAATGCATCGAGGCCCAGCTCGCCACTGGCCGTGCCGGCGACCTGGCGTTCTTCCATGATTCCCGCAGCAAAGAAGAGCTCGTGAGCCGCAATCCCAAAGGCCTCAGCACCGGACGGCTGGCGCGCCCCGGCGAGTCGGCCGAAAAACCGTTGGGAGAATGGAACACGTTCGAAATCACCGCCGCCGGAGACACCCTCACGCTCACCGTCAACGGCGTTAAGGTGAATCACATCACTGGTGTCGTCCCCGCCGCCGGCATGATCGCGTTGCAATCGGAAGGTGCGCCCATCGATTTTCGAAACTTTACGCTCACCCCGCTGCCGCTCGCCAAGGACATCAACGCGCCGATGCCGAAGTGATGAACGGCGTTTGAACAGTAGGAAACGGAAAGAACTGAGAGATTCCTCCGTTTCCTGTCAAGCCCCACTTCCGGTTCGCAGCGATGTTCCGGCGAACCTTCACGTTCGCTTAAGGTTGAAAAGCGCATGATGGGCGCCATGAAAACTCCGCATGCGCTCTTCTCCCGCCGGAATCCCCTCGTCTTCATCGCGGTTCTTGCCGCCAGTATTGGTTTCAGCAACGCGCAGGTGCCGCCGGCATCGTCACTCCGCGTCAGTCCCGGCCCCGACGGTTCGAGCGTCCGGGTCATCGTCGACAATCCCGGCAACCAACTCTGGGTGATCCAAAGTTCCAGCGATTTCGTCACCTGGACCGAGGCAGGGGTCTGGAAGGTTTACAACGGAAGTTCCCACGGCGACTTCACTCCCGGCGCAGCCGTTCCCAGGCTTTTCTTTCGCGCGCTGCATGATCCGGAGCGTGAAGACGTGCCGAACACCACGTCGAACGCGCTGCTGTTGCCGGACCCGTCGTTCAATTACGCCGCGCCGTTGTTGCCGCCGAATTTCCTGGTCCCGCCGATCGTCGGGCAGGACAACACGCCCGAGGACAATCCCGCGACGGACCCCGGCGCGACGCTGGGCCGCGTGTTGTTCTACGACAAACGTCTTTCCACGAACCAGACCGTCTCCTGCTCGTCGTGTCACCAGGCGCAGCACGGTTTCTCCGATCCACTCCGGTTCAGTCTCGGTTTCAACGGCGGCGCGACCGGCCGCAATTCCATGGGCCTGACGCAGGCGCGCTATTATCCCCGCGAACATTTCTTCTGGGACGAACGCGCGAACACGCTGGAAGATCAGGTGCTGCAGCCGATCCAGAACGCAGTCGAAATGGGCATGACCCTTCCGGCGCTCGAGGCGCGGCTGGGAGCCGAGCCGTTTTACGCGGAGCTGTTCAATGAGGCGTTCGGCACGCCGGAGGTGACGTCCGGGCGCATTTCCCGGGCGCTGGCGCAATTCGTTCGCTCGATTATTTCCACACGGTCCAAGTACGATCGCGGGATCGCCGTCGGGTTCACCAACTTCACCGCCGAAGAAGTTCTCGGACGCCAGATCTTTCTGGGGCAGGTCGGCAACGCCACCTGCGCGGCGTGTCATGGCACGGACAATTTCGTGCCGAACAACGTTTTCAACAACGGACTGGAGAACCCGTACACAGACGAAGGCATCGGCGCGATCACCGGCCTGGTGCAGGACAACGGAAAGTTCAAGGTGCCGTCGCTGCGGAACATCGCGCTCACGGCGCCGTACATGCACGACGGACGTTTCGCGACGCTGGAGGAGGTGGTCGAATTCTACAACTCCGGCGTGGTCGGCCATCCCAACCTCGCGCCGCAACTCCGCGTTCCGACCCCGCCCGGCACTCCGCCCGGCCCGCCGCGCCGGCTGAACCTCACGGACGAACAGAAAGCAGCGCTCGTGGCGTTCATGAGGACGTTGACCGATATCAGCGTTACGACCGATCCAAAATTTCAGGACCCGTTCAATTACGGTCCCTAGCGAAGCGCGGACAGCTTTGTCCGCGCGAATCAACCCTGTATCGTCTCTGTCCCGGCCCGGGTTTGACGTGTAACCGTCCACGAACGCACTCCGTCCTTACGTGCATCCCCCAAAACCCGGAAGATGTGTGTACGTATCCAAATTATGAAAACGACTTGTTGTTGGGTGGTTCTGACCGCGGCACTTTCCATCAATCTTTGCGCTCAGCCGGCGGCAACGCCCCCCGCCGCGCCGGCGGCCTCAAATGCTCCGGCTCTGCCGCCGCGCGGGCCGATGTCGAAAGCGGCCCTCGACAAAATTACCAAAATGACC
>JGI10216J12902_103542731_pt1 | contig 10676 bp, 7 predicted proteins | sample KanNatreferecore_FD_12902 | JGI IMG/M metagenome (IMG submission 12902)
AAATTTCTCGGCGAGTTGATCTGGATGAGCAAAGTATTACGATTGGGCCGAGAAACCATCTCCATCTAGGGGCTTTCCATGAAAATTGTCTCGGTGAATGTAGGGTTGCCGCAGCTCGTACTGCGGAACGGCGAACCAGTGTCGACTGGCATCTTCAAAGAGCCTGTCGCCGGTCGAGTGATGATGCGAGCGTTGAATCTCGACGGCGATCGGCAGGCGGATTTGTCAGTGCATGGTGGACCAGAAAAGGCAGTCTACGTTTATCCGTCTGAGCATTACGCCTTCTGGAAACAAGAGTTGCCAGACATGAATTTACCCTGGGGCATGTTCGGCGAAAACTTAACCGCCACCGGCCTATTCGAGACTGACATCAATATTGGCGATAAGTTTCGCGTTGGTACCGCCGAAGTAATGGTCACCCAACCACGCATGCCCTGCTACAAACTTGGGATTCGTTTTGGACGCACAGACATTATTAAGCGATTCCTGATCAGCGAACGCTCCGGATTTTATCTCTCAGTCTTGAAAGAAGGTGAAGTCTGCGCCGGCGATGAGTTCCAACTGCTCGAGAAAAACGCATCGGGTGTAAGGGTGGTGGACGTCACGCGACTATATAGCAGCGAAAAGAGAAACGTCGAGCTATTGCGGCGTGCGATCGCGACGGAAGCATTGCCTGACAGCTGGCGAGAATACTTTCTAAAACGGCTCGAAAATCTAGACCATGAAAACGACGAATAGACCGAAGATGATTTGCCCGGAGTGCGGTGCTGAAATGAATCATCACGCGATGAAGATCGACTATAGCTCTGACGATCCTGCTTTAATCGATCAGGCCTTTGGAGGAGTTGTTCAAGAAGCACATACATGCCCCGAATGCGGGCGCACCAGTTTGCGGAGAGCTTAATCAAAATCATGCAAACAGAGCGAAAACAAACTGCAGAAGAGCGTCGCCTGGAAGAGGCTCGCCGACGCACCAAGCACTGGAAGCGATGGGGACCATATCTTAGTGAGCGCGCGTGGGGTACGGTCCGCGAAGATTACAGCCCTTACGGGACAGCGTGGGATTATTTTCCTCACGATCACGCACGATCGCGCGCCTATCGTTGGAACGAAGATGGAATTGCGGGAATCTCAGACCGCCATCAAAAAATCTGCTTTGCGATCGCACTGTGGAACGGTCGCGATCCGATTTTGAAAGAACGTTTGTTTGGCTTGACCGGTAACGAAGGAAATCACGGCGAAGACGTCAAGGAGTATTACTTCTACCTCGACTCAACTCCGACTCACTCGTATATGAAATATCTGTACAAGTATCCCCAAGCAGAGTTTCCCTACGGTCAATTGATTTCAGAGAACCGCCAACGAGGAAAGCTTGCACCGGAGTTTGAGCTTCTCGATACCGGAGTCTTTGATAATGATCGTTACTTCGACGTCGTGGTGGAATATGCGAAAGCTGATGTCGAGGACATCCTCGTGAAGATCACTGCGACGAATCGCGGCCCTGAAGAGGCGTCTCTTAATCTGCTGCCCACGATCTGGTTTCGCAATACGTGGTCCTGGAACGGCAATGGAACTTTGAAGCCGTCGCTACGCAGTACGAGCGAAGGCGTCATCGAACTCAACGAAACAGACCTTGGCAAACGATGGTTGTATTGCGACGGTGCGCCCGAGTTGCTCTTTACGGAAAACGATTCAAACACTCAGCGGCTCTTTAATTACACGAATGGTTCGCGTTATTTCAAAGACGGTATTCACGAATTCATCGTTCACGGCAATCAGCAGGCAGTCAACCCTGAACAGCGAGGCACTAAAGCGTCTGCGCATTACAAGCTGACCATCGCTCCCGGCGAAACTGCAACAATTCGCTTAAGACTTGCAACTGAGCAACACGACAACCTACGAGCTTTCGTTCAGTTCGACAAAACCTTCGCCGATCGACTGCGTGAAGCCCACGAATTTTACGAAACGATAATTCCCAAACACCTCTCGAGTGACGCGCGCCTCGTCATGCGCCAGGCATTCGCGGGCATGCTCTGGTCCAAGCAGTTCTACCATTACGTAATTGAACAATGGCTCGACGGTGATCCGGCAACGCCTGAACCTCCGAAGGAGCGTGTGCGCGGTCGAAATCATGAGTGGACGCATCTGCACAACGCTGATGTCATTTCGATGCCGGATAAGTGGGAGTATCCCTGGTACGCGGCGTGGGATCTTGCGTTTCATTGCGTGCCGCTGGCGTTGGTTGATTCAGAGTTCGCAAAGGAGCAACTCCTGTTGATGCTGCGCGAATGGTACATGCACCCGAACGGCCAATTGCCGGCTTATGAGTGGGCGTTTGGCGATGTGAATCCGCCAGTCCACGCCTGGGCCGCGTGGCGTGTTTACAAAATCGAAAAGAAACGTCGCGGTGTTGGTGACACTGTTTTCCTTAAACGTGTGTTTCAGAAGCTGCTGTTGAATTTCACATGGTGGGTCAACCGCAAAGACGCTGATGGAATGAACATTTTTCAAGGCGGCTTTCTTGGTCTCGATAACATTGGCGTTTTCGATCGTAGTGCACCGCTGCCTACGGGCGGCCACATCGCTCAATCAGATGGGACCAGTTGGATGGCGATGTACGCACTGAATCTTCTGGCGATAGCCATGGAACTCGCGAAAGAAGATCCTTCCTATGAAGACGTAGCCAGTAAGTTCTGGGAGCACTTTCTCTACATCGCACACGCAATGAATAACCGCGGCGACGATGAGATCAGATTGTGGGACGAGCAAGATGGGTTCTTCTATGACGTGCTGCACTTGCCCGAGGGAAAACCGTTTCCGATGAAGGTTCGATCGATGGTGGGTTTGATCCCTTTGTTTGCGGTGGAAACACTAGAACCGGAGCTGCTCGATCGTCTGCCGGATTTCAAACGGCGGATGGAATGGTTTATCAAAAACCGGCCGGACTTAATCGGTAACGTCGCGTGTATGCGTACGCCGGGAAATGCTGAACGCCGGTTGCTGTCGATCGTTAACCAGGATCAACTCCGAAATGTGTTGCGAGTCATGCTTGACGAGAATGAATTCTTGTCTCCATATGGCGTTCGTGCGATCTCCCGTTACCACAAGGAGCACCCGTACATGCTGCAAGTAAATGGCACACATCATCGCGTGGACTATGAGCCGGCGGAATCGAGCACCGGGTTGTTTGGCGGCAATTCAAATTGGCGTGGCCCAATCTGGTTTCCACTGAACTATCTGCTGGTCGAATCACTGCAAAAGTTTCACCGCTATCTTGGCGAAGATTTCAAAGTCGAGTGCCCGGTTGGCTCGGGTCAGATGATGACGCTTTGGGAAGTGGCGGGTGAGATCTCAAAACGGCTTTCTCGCATATTCTTGAAAGATGCTGACCAGCGTCGACCCGTCTTTGGCGCTGCCACAAAATTTCAGACCGATGCTAACTGGCGCGATCTGATTCCCTTCCACGAATACTTCCATGGCGACGATGGTTCAGGCGTAGGTGCAAGTCATCAAACAGGTTGGACTGGCCTGGTCGCGAAGCTTCTCCAACAGAGCGGCGAGTAATTCTACTCTTTGGAGTGCGACGGCCTGCCGTCGCTTTGTCACACGGCTACTCGTTCAAGCAACCCCTTCAAAAACGCATTCATGACCCGAACGTCCTCTGTGACAAAGCGACGCCAGGGCGTCACACTCCAAAGCTTTGTTGTAAGGAATGTCTTCCCTGACCGACTCATGATTGTTTGGCGAACTCCACCAGAAGGACAGAATCAATATGAGAGACAGATGGGCAGTGATATTAGCAGGCGGAGATGGAACGCGTTTGCAATCGATGACGCGTGCAATCACAGGCGACAATCGCCCCAAACAGTTCGTGCCGGTCGTTGGAGGCAGTACCCTGCTCAACCAAACCAGGCGCAGAGTCGCATTATCAATTGAGCCCAGCCGGACGCTGATCGTCGTCACGCAAAAGCATCACCGGTTCTATGGACCACTCACCAATGAAATCTCATCGAATCTTTTAGTCGAACAACCCATGAACAAGGGCACAGCGCCGGCGATTCTTTATGCGCTGTTACGTATCGCCGCGAAATCACCAAAAGCAGTGGTGGCGTTGTTCCCTTCAGATCACTTCTTCGCTGATGACGAAGAATTTATGTCGCACGTCGATGTCGCGATCGATGCAGTCAAGATCCAACCGGCGAGTGTGATGCTGCTTGGAATCACCCCAACGGCAGCGGAAAGAGAGTATGGCTGGATTGAACCGCACTCTTCGATACTCGGCAATGCACAAAGATCGATTACACGCGTCAGGAAGTTTTGGGAAAAGCCGAGCTTGAGACTGGCAAATTCTCTGATGCAGCGCGGCTGCCTGTGGAACAGTTTCGTAATGGTCGCGAGTGTAGAGGCGTTGTTGAAAATGATACGGAATGCTGTGCCGGAGATTTACGCCGCCTTCGTAGCGATCGCGCCCACTTTCGAAACGACGAATGAAAAGGGAGCTGTCGCCGAACTCTATTCACGAATCGAAGAATCAAACTTCTCTCACCAGGTGCTCTCGGTGGGAACAGAAGACTTAATGGTGATGAGAGTAGGAGATGTTGGCTGGAGCGACCTCGGTGAACCTAATCGAGTGTTGTCAACGCTCGCGCGCATCGGAGTGGAATCAGAACTCGCGATGTCGGCGAGCTAAACAAAGGAAACATTATGAAAGCCATAGCGGTTAAACCTGGAATACCAAATACGGTTCATCTGACGGAACTGCCGGCGCCGAGGGTCAGCGATATACCGAACGGGCGCGGTGTGCTGGTGCGCGTGCTGCGCGTCGGTGTAGATGGCACAGACAAAGAGATCAATGCGGCTGAGTATGGCCAAGCGCCGCCAGGATACGAATTCCTGATCATCGGTCACGAGAGTTTTGGTCAGGTTGAAGCAGTTGGTTCAAATGTAACCGAGGTCAAGCCGGGCGACTACGTCGTAGCGACTGTGCGCCGGCCAGGTTCAAGCATCTACGACCTGATCGGCACAAATGATATGACAACCGACGACACGTACTTCGAGCGCGGCATTAACCTGCGTCACGGTTACATGAGTGAGTATTACGTCGATGACGCTGAGTTCATCGTGAAGATACCTCAGGGTCTTAAGGAAGTTGGCGTGCTTCTGGAACCGACGACCGTCGTAGAGAAAGGGATCGCTCAAGCGTACGAGATTCAACGCCGGCTCAAGGTATGGAAGCCGAAGCGCGCGGCAGTGATGGGTGCGGGAACGATTGGTTTGCTGGCGACTTTGGTCTTACGACTGAAGGGATTGCAGGTGACTACATTCGGCAAGACACCGAAGCCGTACCTCAACTCCGACCTGATCGAGGCGATCGGCGCGAGGTATCAATCAACGGACGACGTCTCTATTCTCGAAGGCGCGAAGAAGTACGGTCCATTTGACGTCATCTTCGAAGCCACGGGTTACTCACCGGTAGTTTTTGACAGTATGCAGGCATTGGGCAAGAACGGTGTACTTGTTTTGTCGAGCGTTACGGGTGGCGATCGAAAGGTTGAAGTACCTGCCGACAAGATCAATCTTGAATTCGTTCTTGGTAACAAAGTCATGGTTGGGACGGTGAATGCAAATCGCGAATACTTTGAGATGGGTGTTAAGGATCTCGCTCAGGCCGAGGCCGAATATCCCGGCTGGCTATCGCGTTTACTAACCGATCCTGTCCGTGGCTTTGAAAATTATCAGGAGCTTTTCGCGAAGCTCACGAATCCGAACGGCGCAATCAAAGTGTTCTGTGAAGTAGCGCCGCTGTGAAAAACCCAACTCTCTGCGACTCTGTGTTTCATGACCCTTTGCTATTACTAACTGATACAGATAACTCGAGAACTGATGAAAAACGCTGAGTCGCAAAGAACTGCAGAGTTACAGAGAATTGGTCTAAGGGAGAAGCACGCCATGCAATTCGACCAAGAAACTCTCCATGATCTCAGGCTCGCGACTTCTCGTGAGTGGCTCGAAACGAATGGAATCGGCGGGTTTTCTTCTTCCAGTATTTTGGGACTGAATACTCGTCGGTATCACGGGTTACTTACCGCGGCAATGAAGCCACCAGTCGGTCGATTCGTCCTGCTGTCAAAGCTTGAAGAGAGCCTTGTGATCGATGGCCGGCGATATGAATTGTCCTCGAATCAGTATCCCGGGGTGATACATCCACAGGGCTTCAATTATCAAACTGGCTTTTGTCTGAATCCATTTCCAAGATTTACATTCGAGATCGAAGGCGTGCGCCTGACCAAAGTCGTCTTCATGGCACAAGGAGAAAACACCACCGTTGTTCAATATGAATTGAACCACACGCCTGGCAGCGATCAGGACTTTAAGTTAGAAGTTCGGCCACTCATCGCCTTCCGTGACTACCACGCCACGACACATGAGAACAGCGCCCTCAATGCACACATTGAAACTGAGCCGGGCCAGACGAGTTTTAAGCCTTACAGAGATCTTCCTACGCTTCATCTCGCGCACGATCTCGCCGACATAGATCTGAATGGATTCTGGTATCGCAACTTTCAATACGTGGTTGAACAGGAACGTGGATTAGATTTCGCAGAAGACCTGTTTAGCCCGTGTGCTTTGACGTTCGACTTAAGTGCGACGAAGAAGATCAGCATCATCGCCTCGACCGAGCGACATCGGGCCATCGATGCTGACGCTTATCGTCAGGCTGAGATCAAGCGACGATCACCTATCAACAACGATGCGGAAGCAACAAATAAGTTACTTTCTTTATTGAGCACCGCTGCAGATCAATTCATCGTTGCTCGCGAGCAGTGCGAAACAGTCATCGCGGGATATCACTGGTTTGCTGATTGGGGACGCGACACCATGATCGCACTACCCGGTCTGACTCTCGCCTCGGGCCGCTGGGAACTTGCGAAGAATGTTCTTGCTGAATTCGCGACGCACGTTGACCAGGGAATGTTACCAAATCGCTTTCCGGATGCAGGCGAAGCGCCGGAGTACAACACCGTAGATGCAACACTTTGGTTCTTCGAAGCTGTGCGGTCTTACTTGCAGTACACGAATGACTACGAATTCGTTCGCACGAGTCTCTATGCCTTTCTTCAGGACATTATTAACTGGCACGTAAAAGGAACGCGTTTTGGAATCCATCTCGATGAAGACGGACTGCTTCTCGCGGGCCAGCCGGGTGTGCAGCTAACCTGGATGGATGCAAAAGTTGGCGACTGGGTCGTGACGCCGCGACATGGGAAACCTGTCGAGATCGAGGCGCTTTGGTATAACGCCTTGCGTGTGATGGAAGATCTGGCAGCGAAATTCAGCGATCCTAACGTCCGACAGGAGTGCGGCGAACTGGCAGAAAAAGCCGAAGCGAGTTTCAATGCTGTCTTTTGGAATGAACAGTCCGGTTGTCTTTTCGACGTGGTAAACGGCGAAACTAGAGATCCTTCGATTAGGCCAAACCAGGTGTTCGCAATTAGTCTGACTAATACAATGCTATCCAAAGATCGAGCCGCCAGTGTTCTAAAGGTCGTCGAAAACGAATTAGTGACACCACGTGGCCTGCGGACATTGTCACCGAATGACTCAAATTACATTGGTCGATACGAAGGTGGACCAACTAGTCGCGACGGTGCTTATCATCAAGGGACCGTCTGGCCGTGGTTAATGGGCTCATACATCACAGCGTATCGCAAGACGTTCGGCAACAATGCAAGTCGGAAATTCGCAACAAAGTGGCTTAAGAACTTCGAGCAGCATTTGCAGGAAGCTTGCCTTGGTCAAGTCTCTGAAATCTTTGACGGAGATGCTCCGCACCAGCCACGCGGTTGCGTGGCGCAGGCATGGAGTGTGGCGGAGTTGATTCGAGCCATAGTAGAGGACGTCGATCGACCTCAAACCAACGTAGTAGGAGCTTAAAGGTGCGCGTTTGAGCCCCGGTTAATAATGAATAGATTGCATCGTGCGTTTCACTATCAAAACTCGAACTCGATTTCTCTGGTCGTCACTACTCGGAAATATCTTCGGATGCCAGGGGCGTGTTAGCAGGACCGTTTATGGGCGTCCCGAGTGCGTCGAAGCGCGAACCATGACATGGACAATCCCATGTCTTCTCAGATCCATTCCATGTAACTATGCAGCCCAGATGAACACACACCGCTGATATAGTGTGAATGACTCCGTCTTCGTCGCGATATACAGCAATCTTCGATAAACCCTTTCTCAATATCGCACCTTCGTCTTCTTTAACTTCGTCCACGGATTCGATTTCGCCGGGAGTGAGCGCTTCCGTGTACTGAGCAGCGACATTAATGTTCTCCTGCGCAAAGTCTTTGATAGCTGCAAGGGTTTTGCGTGAAGGATCGTAGAGGTCAGCCCAGGGATTATCTCGGCCCATAATCTGATCAGTAAGCAGCAGCCCGGCGATTGTGCCGTGAGTCATTCCCATTCCGGAGTCGCCGGTGGCAATAAAAATGTTTTCGTCTCCTGGATTGCGACCTATGAATGCAAGACTGTCGACGGGTTCCATCACTTGACCAGACCAACGAAACTCGATGCCTTCGATTCGAAAGCGATTGCGAGTCCATTGCTCAAGCTTGCCCCAACGTTGGCTACCGTCATGCTGCTGACCAGTCTTGTGATCTTCACCTCCGACAATCAGAACGTCGAATTCTTTGTCTTTTTGAATGCGGATGTAATGATATGCCCGGGAAAGATCGTCAGGCGCATCCCACAAGAGCATCGCAGGAATCGATCCTCGCTTAACACGAGCTCCAATAACATAAGTAGTGTAAGGCGCCTGCTTTGTGTGAATGGTGACGCGATTATTCACCGGACAATTCGTCGCCACAACCACTGCATTGGTGAGGATAGTGTAGCCATTGGTCGTTGTAATTTTACCTTCTTCGATTACGTCGGCATGAGTCCCGGTAAAAATCTTCCCACCATTACTTTCAAACGCGCGCGCTAAGGCCCTCAGATATTTCAAGGGATGGAATTGCCCCTGATTGGGAAAGTGCAAACACGGCCCTGTGTCAAAGCTGTCCAACGGTGCGCGATCAAGTCGCTTCACTTTTTTCAGCCCCGCGCGATGTGCAGCCGGCAATTCGTCATCAAGCACCTGCAACCTTCCGTCCGGAGGAATGAACAGGTAGCCATCGAGTCGCTCGAACTCACAATCGATCTTCTCATCTTCGACAGTCTGTTCGATGAAATCGATCGCTGCACTATGACTCTCAGCGGCAAGACGTGAACCTTCTTCTCCAAATAACCGTTCGAGTTCATAGAATCGATCGTCGAGGGCATGTGTGAGATGTGCAGTGGTCCGAGACGTCATACCGCCACCGATTGGTCCATCGTCCAAAACGATTACAGACTGTCCTTCCTTAGCAAGCAGATAGGCGGTAGTCAGCCCGGCAATACCTGCACCGACAATGCAAACATTTGTTTTCCTGTCCTCACCAAGGGGTGAGGTACTCGGCTCATCGACAGTTGCCGCCCAAACTGACAGTGTAGTTCCGGAAGTTGGTTTCATTTCATTTCTGTGACCAGCCTTTCGACTTATGCTGATGCACCTAACGTTGTCGAGCTTTGCTTTATCATTTAGCTTAGCTTAATGGGTTTACATTTACGTTTTCCATGCGAGTGTGTGTCGAACTTGGCGGATACCGATCTGTGGGCTGAGATTGCGAAGAAAAAATTGCTGCCTAATGGCACCAAGGAGCAGATTCTAACTTTGTTAGCCGATGAGCCGAAGACAATCTCCCATTGGCTCAGGCTCTTAAGTTATCGCCGCCGAGCGTGCATACGCATATCAATAACATGCTTGGCAGTGAACTTTTGCGTGAATCAGAGGAATTGCGAAGAGATGATCCTACCGAACGTTATTACGAACCAAACTTCCCTGTTTTCAGCGCTGCGGATTGTGCCGAGTTTGAGCAACTCTGCGTAGATGGCGGAGCAGTTTGCCACTCTTTTTGAACGTCATCATACAAAGATGAAACGAGCATTCAATAAGACGGCTTTGCCGGAGCAAGGAGGGAAACTTCCTGACATTACACAATGCTTGTACGCAAACGTTTATCGCAGCGCTCGCACATTGTTGGAGCAGCGAGGATTACTCAATTCCGCAGTAAAACACACCAATGGGGCAGAATGGATCTTCTGGGCACAACAACCCTAGAGACACGATGCTGGTTTCTAGCGTGGCGCGCGTTGAGCTTGGACACGTCGTCACCTACCGCTACATCTGATTTCGGTGAGGCGTCGTGTCGCGGTCATTTCATGCACGTTGTATTGTCGCCGTTTATCATGGCTGACTGCGCCATCACTGTCGCGTCGCCGTAAATAATGCTATCACCGATCGCGACGCCATCGCCCAACAGAATGCCGTCGCCGATCGCAACGCCGTCGCCGATTGCAACGCCGTCCGCTAGCGTGGTTCCACTAAGAAAGACTATTCCGTCGCCAATCGCAACACCATTACTGATCAGGATGCTGTCACCAATCGCGACGCCATCACCAATTGCGACGCCATCGCCGATCGCCACACCATCGCCAATTGCGACCCCACCACCAAGAACGACTCCCAAATCATAGATTCTCTGATACTGAGTTATCAGGTTTGTGCCCGTCGCATAGCCGCGATTGAGAAGAATGCC
>JGI10216J12902_103543723_pt1 | contig 10675 bp, 3 predicted proteins | sample KanNatreferecore_FD_12902 | JGI IMG/M metagenome (IMG submission 12902)
AAAGGCATCCTGCGGCAATGGACCGCGAACGGTTACAAACTCCTCGACAGTAAAACCGTCAACGTTACGATCGAAGATCCAAACAACGGCAAGGTTTTCGAACAGAATCTTCCGCTTTCGGATCGTGGCACGTTCAACGGCCAACTCGACGTGGGCGACGACGCACCGCTCGGCAGCTACAACATCACCGCGTCGATCGGCGAAGCGCGCGCAAGCGGCTATTTCGAGGTTCAGGAATACAAAAAACCGGAATTCAAAGTAACCGTGAAAGCGCCGAAGGACTTCATCCCTGTCGGCGAGAAAGTCCATTTCACGGTCAACGCAAACTACTTCTTCGGCGCGCCCGTAACCAATGCCGACGTGCATTACTACATTTATAAACAACGCTATTACCACTGGTGGTGGGGCAACGATGAAGACGAGTTTGACGATGCGGCCGGCCCGGCTAACGAAGGCGACGACGAAGAGGACTCCGGTTACTACGGCAACGATCTGGTTACCGAGGGCGACGCGACGCTGAACGCCAGAGGCGATGCGTTTGTGGAGTTCGAAGTACCTGAACCTGATCCGAAAGAAGAGTGGGACTACTCGTATCGTCTCGAAGCGCAGGTTACCGATTCCTCACGACGAGAGATGCAAGGCGCCGCTTCGTTCATCGGCACGCGCGGCAAAACTGTGGCGGACGCGTATCCGGAACGATATCTCTATTACCAGGGCGACCCCGCGAGGATTCGCGTGAAGACCGCCGATTACGCGGGTAAACCCGTCTCGGAAAAAGTCACGCTGAAGTTCATCGAACAAACGTGGGAACGGGAGAGCAAGTGGGAAGAGAACAACGGCTACAAGTATGAGACTGTAAATTACATCCTGCACGAGCGCGAGTTAGGCACCGGCGAGGTGAACACCGACAGCGAGGGCAACGCAACTTACGACTTTACAGTTCCCTCGCCCGGCAGCATCTACGTCAAGACAATCGTCAACGAAGACGGCCGCGAGGTTGTGAATCGTGGCGGCTCTTTCTGGGCGCCCGACAAGCAGGGCCAGTGGTCGGATTTCTCCTACGACAATTACGACGAGAAGTCGATCAAGCTCGTTCCGGATCAGAAGTCGTATAAGCCGGGCCAGACCGCACACGTGCTCGCAATGCTGCCGACGGATCAAGCGCACTTGCTGGTGACGACTGAGTTATCAGAAGTGCTCACCGCGCGCCAGATTAACGCCGTGGGCCGCAGCATCGTGATCGACGTGCCGATCGATAAGAAGTACGCGCCGAACGTTTACCTCGACGTGTCGTTCGTCAAGAACAACGACATGTACAGTCAGAACCAAATCATCGGCGTGCCGGCGCGCGACAAGATGCTGAAACTCGACGTGGTTCCGAACAAAAGCGAGTTCAAACCGCGCGATGTTGCGTCGTACACGATCGTGGCCCGCAACGACGACGGCTCACCCGCGGCGAATACGGAAGTCAGTCTCGGAATTGTCGACGAAGCCATCTACAGCATTACGCCCGAGACGGCTGCCAACATCAAACGCGAGTTCTACGGCCGTCGCTACGATGAGGTGCAAACGAGTCTCGCGATTCACTACACGTTTACTGGTTACGGCGGCGAGAAGACCGCGAACTTAGCGAAGAACAAGTCTGCGTATCAGCTTGCCGATTTCAAAAACGAGAACTCCTACGCCGAGCCGACGATTCGGAAAGAGTTCAAAGACACGGCATTTTGGCAACCGGAAGTCGTAACAGGCGGCGACGGCAAAGCCACTGTTAGTTTCAAACTGCCCGACAACCTCACGACGTGGCGCGCAACCGCGCGCGGCGTGACGGCGGATACGCGCGTCGGTTCAGTCGTGCAGAAGACGATCGCACGTAAAGACGTAATCATGCGTTTGGAGATGCCGCGCTTTCTGACGGAAGGCGACACGGTCACGATCTCCGGCGTTGTGCACAACTTCCTGAAGAGCGAGAAGTCGACCAAGATTTCGCTGGACCTGAACGGCGCGCAATTGCTCGATTCGCCTTCCTCAACCGTAACGATTCGACCGAACGGCGAACAGCGCATCGATTGGCGCGTGCAGGCGAACACGGTCGGGAAACTCACGCTGCTCGCGAAAGCGCTGACTGACACGGAATCTGACGCCGTCGAGATGACGATGGACGTCGTGCCTCATGGTCTAAGACGGACCGCCGGGAATGCAATCACGGTTACACAAAACGAAGCGGACCAGAGTTTCAATCTGGATGTGCCGGGACGCGCAAATGCCGAGGCTCGCGCTCTGCGAATCGAAGTATCACCGTCCATCGCCGGTGCCTTGTTCGGTGCGCTTGATTACCTGACGAGTTATCCCTACGGCTGTACTGAGCAAACGATGTCGAGCTTCGTGCCGAACATCGTCGTGGCCCAAACACTCAAGGACGTTCCGACCGCAAAGATTCGCGCGTCGAACGATCTCGATAACAAAGTCAAAAAAGGGCTCGATCGGTTGTATGCGTACCAGCACGGCGACGGCGGTTGGGGTTGGTGGAAAGACGACAACACCGATCCGTTTATGACGGCTTACGTCGTTGATGGTCTAACGATGGCGAGTCGCGCCGGGTATCAGATTGACATGGGGCGGCAAGCGCAAGGACGCGACAAACTGTCGGCGCTGCTGAGCGCGGGCAAGAACGACAACGGCAATCCGATCGATGATGAAACGCGCGCTTACATGATTTACGCGTACACGGAAACGAGCGACGGCGATGCTCACTTCCTCGAAGAGCTGTACGGCAAGCGCAACAACCTCGGCTCATACGGCCGTGCGCTGCTGGCGTTGGCGTTGCAGCAACGCAAAGACGGGCGCGCGCAGGAAGTCGCGAAGCTGATCGAAGGCGCCGCGCAACAGAACGAGTTCGAAGCTCACTGGCAAACGGCGCGCGTGAACGATTACGGCCGCGATGTTTATCTCGACGGGGAAGCGACCGCACTTTCGCTGAAGGCGCTGTCGCAAATCAATCCTGGATCGTCGCTACTGCCGAAAGCCGCGCGCTGGTTAGTTAAAAACCGGCAGAACGGCTACTACTGGCTGTCGACGAAGGAAACGGCGTTTGCGATTTACGGCCTGAGTGATTATCTGAAAGTCAGCAAAGAGCTCTCGCCTGACTACACGTTCGAAGTCTATCTGAACGGCGTGAAGGTTGCGGAACAACGCGTCGATGCGAGCACTGCGGCCAACGCACAGACGGTGACCGTTTGGAAGAAGGGCGGCGAGATTGGTCCATCAAACCAAATCCGCGTCGTGAAACATGGTCAGGGTGCGTTGTACGTCTCGAGCGCGCTCGAATACTTCACCGCTGACGACAACGTGAGTGCGCAATCCGCGGGCGGACTCAAACTCACGCGTGAATACCTGCGGCTACGCGTCTCGGAGGACGAGAACGGCAAGGCCAGTTGGAAGATTGAACCGCTCAGCGGCGAGCTGCGTTCAGGCGACTTGATCGTCGTGCGGCTGCGACTGACCGGGCCACGCGCGCAGTATGTGATGATCGAAGACCCGATTCCCGCCGGCGCCGAGCAACTCGCGCGCGTGAGCGGGCTCTCGCTGAACTACTCGCTGGGCGAATGGACCGACTGGTACAGCAATCGTGAGTTCCGCGACAACCGCACGGCGATCTTCATGAACTACTTCGACGGCGATGCGAAGCTGCAATACGCGCTGCGTGTCGAGGTGCCCGGCGAATTCAAGATCGCGCCGGCGCGCGCCGAGTTGATGTACCAGCCGACGGTGCAGGCGAACACGGCCAACGATCGCTTGCGGATTCTGGATAAGAACTAGAAAGCGAAGAGGTAACCACCGACGATTATGATCAATGTACTGAAACTTTGGTTCAGCTCAATCGCGACCACGTTCGCGAACTTTGGCGCGCTCCTGGTCTTCGCGCTCATTTACGCGTGTCTGCTCGTCGCCTCTTACCTCTTTATCTCGCTGCACGAAGCGACGATCTGGCAAGTGCTGGTCACTTACGCGCTGCTGATTCTGATTCCGTTGACCTTCTTCATCCTGCAAGCCTCGATCATCGATCGGGTCGTGCTGGAGAAACTACGTTGGCGTGTAATCCTGCTCGATGCGTTGAAGTTCATCGTTGTTTCGATTCCGGTGCTGCTGGTTGCATGGCTTGTCTATTACCTGCTGCACAAGCTCGCGGCTAGTTATCCACCTCCGGCCGAGGAACTCCAGGCAGTTGCGAAAGGGGCTGCACCAGCACCCGCAAAGCCGCTGCCGCTGCATTGGCCGAGTCTGTTTTTTGCGACCGTGCGTTTTGTGTTGTTCGGTGTCGCGTTTCCGCTGGCGCTGATTCATTTGTGGATTGCCGTCGCTGGAGGCGCCCTCTTCAAAGACGGCGTGAAAGCGTTTCTCAAACGAATCGCCTTGTCGCTGGCGCGCGCTTTCTCGTCAGACTCGGTTGTGATTTATGGACTCGGGTTGCTGATCTTCTTTGTATTGCCGTACGTGATCCTCGTACCGACGTTCACGATTAATGGTAACAAGACGGAGTTCGCGGTCTTTGTTCTGCGATTGGTGCTGTCGTATTTGTTGAGCCTCGTCGGCTGGGTGTTGACGTTGACGGCGCTCACAAGAAACGTATCTGGTCTACGCGTGGAAGTGTTAGCCCCTGTCATGGCGCAGCCGACTGAATCGACCGCATGACTCTCAAGCGTACATTGCTGGTTTCATTTGCGTGCGCGGCGATTCTGCTACTCAGCGTTTGCTCACACAAAAGACCGCTTGCGCTAAATTCGCTTACCAACACTTCCGCTACCGACGAAACAGAACTCGATGCCGCGCTGCAAGACGCAGCCACGGCGGCGCTCGCGAATCGCGACGGCACAATCATCATCATGGACGCGCAAACAGGCCGCGTCCGCGCGCTCGTCAATCCCAACGTGGCCTACGCGCACGCCCTGATGCCCGGCTCAGCGATCAAGCCTTTCACGGCACTCGCCGCGCTGCGTGCGGAATTGATCGATGAAGACTCGCGCACTGTCTGTCCCGGCCGCTTCACGGGATTGAATTTTTCGTTGGCCTGCGTGCACGGGGATCACCTGCCGCCTTTTTCGCCGGCGCAGGCGATCGCCTACTCCTGCAACTACTACTTCGCGACCGTGGGCCAACGGCTCGGCAGGGACAAGTTGGTCGCGACTCTGCGCGAGTTCGATTTTGGCCAGCCGACGGGAATCGCCGATGAAGAAGTGAACGGCGTCGTGCGGCCCTGTGAGATCGGTAACAGCACGCGCGTGCGCACCTCAGAACCTTCCGACCAGGCTGATTGCCGCGAGCGCGCCGCGATTGGCGAAAGCGATCACATTCAGGTCACGCCGGTGCAGTTGTTGACCGCCTATGCCGCGCTGGTAAACGGCGGGCACTTATTGAAACCGCAACTGGCGACGAGCAATCAATTTCGCGCGGTCGAGCGGGCCCGGATCAATATCGCTTCACAACATCGCGCGATCATCGTCGACGGCATGCGCGGCGCTGTCCGTTATGGAACCGCGCGCTCAGCCAAACTCGACGCGTTGCCGTTGACGATCATTGGCAAGACCGGGACGGCGATGCCGGCGGAAGGCTTTCGCACCAACGGCTGGTTTGTTGGTTTCGCGGGCGCGTTTCAGAGCACCGGTGAGTTAGATCCGTCGCGCCTCGATCTCGCGGTGCTGGTACTCTTGTCGCGTGCCCACGGAGCTGAGGCGGCCGAGCTGGCACGTCCGCTCTTCGAGACGTATGCAAACCACCACGCTTCAGAGAACCAGCCGATCCCGACAAGCATTGCGGAACCGAATAATGAAAAGCCCGCGACCCGTCCGCCCGATCTGACGTCACCCGTCAAAGTCCATCTGGTAACCGAAAACACAACGCAAACGCTTTCACTCGAAGACTACGTGATGGGAGTGATGCGAGCCGAAGGCACGGTCGAGTCTGAACCGGAAGCATTGAAGGCGCTTGCCATTACCATTCGTACCTACGCGCTGAAGAACAGCGGCCGGCATGCGAACGACGGTTATGATTTTTGTTCGACGACGCACTGTCAGCGATTTGTCGGCGGGGCCGTGCTGAAGGTTTTAAATCCAGCGCTCGATAGTCGGCTCTCCTCCGCGGTGCGCGCGACCGAAGGCCAGATGTTGACCGGCGATCGTAGTCAACCAATCGACGCGTACTTCGGCGCATCGTGCGGCGGCGAAACTGCGAACATCCGCAGCCTCTGGGGGGCGACTCCCGTTTCCTATCTGCGCGGCGTGCGCGATGAATACTGCGACGCCGGTCCACATGCAAAGTGGACTGATACGATCAACCGCGCCGATCTGCTGCGGGCTTTGCAAAGTGATTCACGAAGCGACGTCGGCAATCGACTGGATCAAGTTCTCATCAGCAAGCGCGATGAAACCGGGCGGGCGGAGTTCATGACGCTCGAAGGTGAACGGCGCAAGACTGTTCGCGGGTGGGATTTCAAGATCATCGTGGGGCGGGTTCTGGGTTGGGATGTTTTGAAAAGTTCGCGCTTCGAGGTTGGCCGTTCAGGATCAAGCTTCATTTTCCGCGGCAGCGGTTTCGGTCATGGGCTCGGGCTCTGTCAGGAAGGCGCGCACGTGATGGCTGCGCGTGGTGCGAGCTATAAAAAGATCCTCGAGAAGTATTTTCCCGGGACAGTGGTGAAAAAAGTCGACGCGAAGGGTGAGGCGAGGGCCGACGTTTTGCTGAGCAGCTTGCCCTACACGTATTCCAATACGGCGACTGATTCCCGACTCCTGACCATCTCCTCCGAACACTTCAGCGTCGCTTATCCGGCTGACGTCGACCGGCGCCTCATCAATCAGATTCTGAATACGCTGGAATCTACGCGCAGCGATTATCTGCGCCGCGCTTCAGCCGCATCGACCGTCGTGAGTATTCCACGACTCGAGATTCGCTTGAATGAAAGCACGGGCAACTTCACTTCGCGCACGGGTCAGCCGTGGTGGGCGGCTGCGGCCACGCAGGGCGCGCGCATCGACTTGCAACCCGTGAACATTCTGAAGCAGCGTGGGGTTCTCTTTACTACGCTGCGTCATGAACTGGCGCACGCATTGATCGATTCAGTCAGTAACAAGCGACCGCCGCGCTGGATGGAAGAAGGCTTCGCGCTTTACCTCGCGGGTGAAGGACAAACAATCTCGCGGTACGCGGCGCGAACCCGGCTGGCGGAAGACGAAGTGGAGGAGCGTCTCCAGCATCCCCGCACGCAGGAAGAGATGCGCACGCTCTACGCCGAAGCATATCTGTTGGTTGTCGAAATGGTTCGGCGTCAGGGTGAAGCGAGTGTCTGGAACAAGCTCTCCGCTTATTAGCTTCTCGAGATTCTCTTTCTCAATCGCGCGACAAGAAGTGCGAACTTTTGGAACCCGCGTCCAGTACATAGAGCATGCTCATTTTCCACGACCTGCGTTACGCAATCCGCTCTTTGCTCAAGCATCGCAATTTCGCGCTCGCCGCTTTACTGACGCTCGCGCTCGGAATTGGCATCAACACCAGCATCTTCACGTTGCTGTATTCCCTCGCCTTCCGTGAGTTGCCGGTGAAGAACCCGGAGCGTGTGGTGAACGTCTATCAACGCTTCGAGGGTGAGTACTCGCGCGAAGTGGAAGGGAGTCCGTCGTTCGCTTCGTATCCCGAATACGTGAACTATCGCGATCGCGTCAGCGGCCTGGCCGGGTTGGCAGCGTCGTCGGACGTGAAGCTTTACCTCGGCGGCAACAGCATTGAAAAGATCACCGGGCTCATGGTCACGGACAATTATTTTTCAGTGCTGGGCGGAACGAGTGCTCTCGGACGCACTTTCTACGACAAGGAATGCCCGGTGCCTCTTCAATGTCCGATTGCGGTTTTGAGTCACGGTTTCTGGCAGCGAAGGTTTGGATCGGACACCGGCGTAATCGGTAGTTCAATCGTTCTGAATCGCCAACCCTTCACGGTCATTGGTGTGGCGGCAGCGGATTTTCGCGGGACTGAGATGACTATTCCCGATGTCTGGCTTCCGTTGACGGCGGCGGAAGGCATCATGGCCGAGAGCAACTTCACTTCGCGCCCGAACCTTAGCTGGTTAACCGTGATCGGGAGGTTGAAAGACAATGCTTCGGCCACGCAGGTGCAGGCAGAAATGCAACTGGTGGCCTCGCAGATGGACCAGCAGTATCCCGGACGAAAGTCGATCGTTGAAGTGATGCCCGGGTCGTATCTCAACTCACCGGAAGTTCGCAGTCAGGGACTGCCGATCGCAATGCTCGTGATGGCCGCGGCCGGGTTGGTGCTCTTGATCGTGTGCGCCAACATCTCGAATCTCATGCTGGCGCGTGGCTCCGCCCGGCGCAAAGAGATCGCGGTCAGACTTGCCCTCGGAGCAAGTCGCTGGCGGTTGATCAAACTCCTGATGACAGAAAGCCTCCTGCTCGCGGTGCTCGGCGGCATGGCGGGACTATTTCTCTCGCTGGTGCTGCCGCCGCTCTTGATCTCACTGGTGCCGGAGGTCGGACTCGATATCGACTTGAAGCCAAACGTCACCGTGTTTCTTTACATGTTCGCGCTGTCTCTTGTGACCGGCGTGGTATTCGGACTGGCACCGGCAATTCAGTCGACAAAACCTGATCTCACTGCCGCACTCAGATCAGGAAACAGGAGACGCGTTTCACGTCCACACTTGCGGAATCTGTTGGTGATCGGGCAGGTTGCGGTTTCGCTGGTGCTCCTGCTTGGCGCAGGTCTGTTAGTTAGCACTTTGAGGCGCGCGCAATCGGCCGACGTAGGATTTGATAGTAAGAACCTGGTAGTCGTATCGATGGACGTCTCGGCACTGGGTTACGACGCCGCGCGCGCCTCGACACTGCGCACGCAACTCGCCGAACGTTTGCACGCCATGCCGGAGATCAAACAGTTGAGCAGTGCTCAAATCATGCCTTTCGCCGGCAGGCGAGACGATGCGGTCGACGTCGAGGGCCAGGGATCAGGGATGCGCGTAAACGCTAACCTCGTCTCTCCGGAATTTTTTCAAACTCTAGGCATTCATGTCCGGCGCGGGCGCGAGTTTACGGAAGAAGATGTACGGAGTGGACAAGCACCAGCGATCATCACGCAAGCGATGGCTAATCGTTTCTGGTCCAACGCCGATCCGATCGGAAAACATTTCCGCGACGGTGACGGTAACTGGCACGAGATCATCGGCGTCGTCAGCGATATTAGCAGCACTCACATCGGCAAACTGGATGGACCGTTATTCTACACGCCCGGCGCACTCGCGCAGTTAGCGGAGAACAGCTTCATCCTGCGCACGAACGGGAATGTGAACGCGAGTGTGCTGGCGATCAGAGAAGCGGCACGTTCGGTAGAAAAAGATGCTTTCGTTACGGTCGAGCCGCTCGAAGAAAACGTGAGACGCGCATTAGAACCGGCCCGCACAGGTGCGTGGTTTTCCGGCACGATCGGTCTGCTCGCGTTGATTATCGCGGCCACCGGCATCTACGGCATGTTGTCGTATAACGTGATCGAGCGAACGAGCGAGGTCGGCATTCGCATGGCCCTCGGCGCGCAACAACGAAACGTTCTGTTGCTGATTGTGGGCGATGGAATGAAGCTCGCCGCGATTGGCACGGCAATCGGTCTCGCCGTTGCACTGATATTGACGAGGATCTTGGGCTCAGTGGTTTTTGGCGTGGCCACGACCGACGCCGTTGCGTTCGCCGCAGTGGCGATCGGCGCACTCGGGGTCGCCTTACTTGCCTGCTACATCCCCGCGCGTCGCGCTACGAAGGTTGACCCTTTGGTTGCGTTGCGCCGTGAGTGAAGGCGCAGCAACGTGAACTAAATTAGTTTCGCTTTTTGGTTTTGAGTTTTATCTCCAGAACCTTTGGCCCGCGCTTGATGGTGAGCAGAAACTCGCGCTCTTCCGTCTGTAGCAACTTGTCGATCTGATCCACGCTCAGCGACGTCGTGGGCTGTTTGTCGATACTGATGAGCTGATCGCCCCTTTCGAATCCCGCTTCTGCCGCGGCAGACTCATCCTGCACATCGGCCACTATGATCTTGCGCCGCGGTTTTGTTTGCAGCTCCAACTCGAGACCGCTGACGTTCGCTCCGAAGGGATCGGACAGGTGCGCGTTCGGCTCGAGAAACATCTGCTGGCGTGAGTAGTCAAACGTCACCTTGAATCGCTTCAAAATCTCGTTACCGATCAAACCGGAGACGTCTTGATCGGCGCCTTCATCGATCCCCGCGTAGTCAGTCACGACATCCGCAAAAGAAAACTCATCGACTTTGAACCGTTCAACTCGAGTTCGCGAGGCCTCTGACGACGGTCCGAGTCCCTGCCGGCGGTTGCGATTACCCGCGGCGGCCGGCTGCAGATCCGGATGAGCCTTTACAAAGAAGCCATACAAAGTCAACGCGCCGTCATAACCCGTGTCTATCTCGAAGCGTCCCGCTACCGGATCGTGACCTTCTGTCTTCACCTGTCCGCTGACAAAAGGCGTGGTTTCGACCACGATCGGAACCTGCTTGCCTGGTCCTTTATAAACGTACGTCTTTGCGTCGTAGAGCGTGAGAGTCTTCTGAAGATAATCGATCTCCATGACGAAACGGCTGATCAGATCGTAGCCGAGTATGCCGCCGAAGT
>JGI10216J12902_102387293_pt1 | contig 10669 bp, 9 predicted proteins | sample KanNatreferecore_FD_12902 | JGI IMG/M metagenome (IMG submission 12902)
AACCCCACGGCCGCCGCGGCGGTTCCGCGCCGGGCGAGGTCCGCGGGCGCGGTGCCCACCAGCAGCACCTGCGGCCCGAAGATGCAGAACCCGATGAGCGCCAGGATCACCAGCGTCCCGATGAAGCTGGCGCGGACGACCGCATCATAGATCAGGGTGAGCAGTCCCAGGCAGACGAGCAGGATGCAGATGACGGGGCCGCGGCGCCCTCCGAAGAAGCGGTCCGACACCCACCCGGAAACGAAGGCCCCCGGAATACCCCCCAGCGGCAGGATCGCGATCTTCAATGCCGCCGTGTCCACCCCCGTTCCCTGGACCTCCTTCAGGTGGGTGAGGCCCCAGTCCACGAAGCCGTAGCGGCAGGCGTCCAGCAGGCAGAGCGCCAGCGCCAGCAGCCAGAGCGCCGGGCTGGAGAGGGTGTCGCGCAGGTTCGCCAGCCAATCGCCGCGGCTGCGCTTTTCCGCCGTCTCCACCGGGCTGACGTCCGTAGAAGCCTCCGGCGGCGCCTCGCGCAGGCAGACGAGCATGAAGACGCCCACCGCCGCCAGGATCGCGGCCGGCAGCACCATCGCCGCCCGCCAGCCGAAGTTGTGCGCTGCCCAGCCTGCCAGAATGACGCCCAGCGCCCCCATGAGCTGATAGCCGGTGCCGATGGTGCCGATGGCGCGGCCGCGCCGCTCGGGCGGGATCCAGTTGGCGGCGACCCGCATGGTGGGCGTCCAGCCCAACGACTGCGCGTAGCCGTTGCAGGCCCAGACGAAGAGAAAGAAGTAGAGCCCGGTACCCACGCCGAAGACCACGCTCAAAGCCGCGGAGGCGAACATCCCGGCGGCCAGCAGCTTTCGCGGGGACACCCGCTCCGCCAGCTGGCCGTTCAGGAACTGGCCCAGCCCGTAGAACAGCTTCAGGCCGCCCAGGATCCAGCCGACCTGCTCTTTGCTGAGCTGGAGTTCCGTGGTAAGGCCGTCGACCGCCGCGGAGAGGTTGACCCGGCAGAAGTAGAAGGAGCCGTAGGTCAGCCAGAGGACCCAGACGACCGCGTTTGCCGTGCCCAGGTTCCTCGCCGTCCGCATCGCGCCCCCTCCGGTCTACGCACCCCTACTTGCCCGGTTGGCGCGCGATTCCCTCCCGGGCTCACCCCGCCGTCCGGTCGCGCATCCACTCCAGGATTTGCGTAAAGACCTCTTCCCGACCCGCATCGCGCAGCAGTTCGTGCAAACGGTCCGGGTAGATGCGGAAGGTCTTGTCCTCCGAGCCGGCGCGCTCGTAGAACTCGTGTGTTGCGCGGGGATCGGATACCGGGTCCGCATCGCCGATAAGGATCAGCGCGGGGAGCCGGAACTCCGCGGCGCGGCGCAGGACCGTCTCCTGCCACCGCCGGCTCTCGAAGTACCATCGAGGCGTGGCGACCCGCACCCGCAGGGGATCTTCGCGGCTGTCCCGCACCATCGCCTCGTCGCGGGACATCCACTCATCCCGCAGCCCGGAAGGGACCGGCATCCAGGGGGCTATGGGATCGAGGACCCGCGCCACCCACACTTTCGGCGCCGGCACGTGCATCCGGCTCCGGAAGTAGGGCGCCGTGAAGATGCAGCCGTCCACCCCCGGCAGCGGCTCCAGCGCCGCCGCGGCCAGCACCAGCCCGCCGTGGCTGTGGCCGAGAACGAAGAGGGGCAGGCCCTCGCGCCGCTCCACACGCAGCGCTTCCACGGAGAGGAAACGTCGCAGGTCGTCCAGGTACTCGTCCCACCGGCCCACGAAGCCGCGCCGTCCGCCGGAACGGCCCTGGCCGCGGAAGTCCAGCCCGTAGCAGGCGACCCCCCGCTCCGCCATCCAGCGCATGAAATGACGGTGCCGCCCGATGTGCTCTCCGTAGCCGTGGAGGACCCCGAGGTACGCCCACGTGGACACACCTTGGGGCGGGCGGACCGAATACTTGTGCAGCCACGGGCTCCCCGGAAGCGAGCCCTCCTCTTCCAGACACCCGGCCGCGCCCTGGGAGGGCGAGGCTCCGGCCGAGCCGCCTTCGGGCCACTCACCACTCACCGCTCACCACTCACCTGGTCCCCGGCCAACTCTACCTCGTGGCGCCCGCCCCGCTCCACCCACACGCCGCAGGCACCGCCGCGGTGGCCGAGACCGAGCTCTACTTCCGTCCCGTCCATGCGCAGGACCGGGTGGTAGAACTGCGCTACCTCCTCCGCGACGCCATCGATGTAGTGGCCGATCAGCGCACGCCGGAAGCGGTCGCCCCGGTTCGGGTAGCTGCCGTGAATGAGCGAGCCGTTGAAGAAGAAGACGTCGCCGGCCTCCATAGTGACCGGAATAACGGCCATCCCCTCGGGCAGCGGCACCTCAACGTCGGTGAAGCTGACGCTGGTGTCCGCCTTCCCGGTGCAGAGGACCGGGAGCTCGTGGCTGCCGGGCACGATTTGAAGACAGCCGTTCTCCTCATCGGCCGCGTCGAGGGCCAACCATGCGGCGAGGCAGTTGCCGGGGCGCGCGCAGAGGTAGAACTGGTCCTGATGCAGCGCCTGCCCCCGTGCCCCGGGCGGCTTGAAGTAGAGCATCGTCTGCACCGCGTACGGCTCGCGGCCCAGGAAGGCGGTCATGCAGGCATTCAGCCTCGCGTCCGTCAGCCACCGCAAGCTCACGTCGTCCCAGCGGTGCATGTGGATCATCCGCGGGAAGCGCTTGAGCGGGTCCTCGCTGGAAGGGTCCACGCCGCCGAAATCGCCCGGGTAGGTCCCGGACGCCCGGAGGCGCATATAGTGCGCGGTCAGGCGCTCGACTTCTTCGGGCCCAAATAGTCCGGGGACCAGCGTGCACCCGCTCTCCCCGAACTCCTTCGCACACCTCGCCGGAACCATGCTCCCTCCGCCCCACCCGAAGGATGAAGGATGAAGGGCCAATACCCCAACACCCCAACACCCCAACACACCCAACACCTATTACCCGCCGGAACCGGAACACTCCTCGCGTGTGAGGCGCCGCACAAACGGGAAACATTGTCAGGAACTGTGGCGTCCAAACACCATCGACCGCACCCCGGTCAAGGAGGCCCCTCTATGCGTGCTCTATGGATTCTGTCCCTTGGACTGGCAACCTGCAGCGTGGGACTCGCCCCTGCAGCGGCGGTTCAGGCACCAACGGCGGCTGAGAAGAAGGTTACGCTCAACCTCAAAGACGTGCCGTTTCGGGCGGCGATGGAGCTGCTCTTCGCCGGCTCGAGCATCCAGTACACGATCGATCCCGGCGTGCCGAATACTCCCGTTAACCTCTCCATACGGGACCGCACGCTGACGGAAGCCCTGGACTTGCTGGTTCAGCAGGCGGCCAAAGACGGCGTGCCGCTGGTGCAGCGCAACGAAGGCGGCATCTACCGGGTGGGCGTCCGGCGGTCGCAGGCCCAGGTTGAGCCCGGAATCGAAGGCAAGGTGACGCTCAATTTGAAGGACGTTCCGCTCCGGAGCGCCATCCAGTTGATCTTTGAAGGTTCCGGCCTGCAGTACAGTGTCGACCCCGTGGTTCAGAACGTGCCCATTTCCCTCTCCATCCGGGACATCAGCCGTCAAGCGGCGCTGCGGCTACTCGTCCGGCAAGCCTCGACTTTGCAGCCCGGCTTGACGGTCACCCGCGAGGGAGAGATCTTCGTGATCCGGGTCCGTCCTCCCGCGATCGTGCCGCGGGCGCCCGAGGCTGCGCTCCTACCCCCGAGCGAGGAGCCCGTGGAGTGGGAGAAGATCCCCGTCAGGTATCTGGACGCAGAGATCGTCGCGGAGTGGTTGGGCGGTGACGTGCTGCCGGCGGCCGGCCGGGCGCGGCGGCGTGCCCCTCAAGGCATGGCCGCTCCCGTAGCCGATCCCGGCGGCGGAAGACCCGTGCTGCCACCGGACGGCTTTGGCGAGATGGGCCCGGGGTTCGCGGGGGCGATGCCGCCCTATGCGCGACTGGTTCCCGACGGCATCCACTCTATCTTTGGCGTGGGCGCCGACAACTCGCTCCTGGTGCAGGGTGCCGCCGAGGACGTCCAGGTCCTCCGGAGCCTGATCCGCATGATCGACCTCCCGCAGCGGCAGCTCCGCGTGCGCGTCTCCGCCGGGCGGCTGTCCAGCGAGGGCCAGGTGCTGAACGGGCAATCGCTTCAGCTTTCCGACACCACCGCTCCGGACCGTCTCACGGTGACGGTCGTCCCGCGGCTGCTCGGCGACGGGACCATCGAGATCACGCTGGACGGCTCCCTCGCCTCCGCCGGCGCAGCTCGCCCCCTGCGCTCGCGGGTGCGCCTCTCGTCCGGGCAGGCCGTCCCCGTGATGACCCTCGGAGAGGGAATGCGCCAGGTAAAGCTGACCGTGCGAGCCGAGGTGCTCCCCGAATCGGCGGCCCTGGGCGGGGAGCCGGTCCGGAAATAAGACAGGCAGCCTCGTCCTCGTCGTCGTCGTCGTCCTCGTAATCGGCAGTTGCGAGGACGAGGCTGTCAGTGGGCCGCGCCCATCTCCCCGAGTTGGATCGTAATGTCTTCGCGGTTCTCGATCCGCTCGATGGCGCCGTCCCGGATGTAGACGATCCGGTCCGAGACGTCGACCATCTTGAGGTCGTGCGTGGCGGAGATGATGGTGACGCCCCGCTCCTTGTTCATGTGGTGCAGGAGTTCGATGATCTCCGTGCCCGTGGTGCCGTCCAGGTTGCCCGTCGGCTCGTCCGCCAGGATGATTGCGGGGTCGTTTGCGAAGGAGCGCGCGATGGCCACGCGCTGCTGCTGACCGCCGGAAAGCTCGTTCGGCTTGTGGTGGAAGCGCTCGCCGAGCCCCACGGTCGAGAGCAGCCCCATCCCCTTGATGGCGGCCTCCTCGGAAGGAAGGCCCGCGAAGACCATCGGCAGCGTCACGTTCTCCAGCGCGGACATCACCGGGTCCAGGTTGAAGGTCTGGAAGATGTAGCCGATGCGATGGCAGCGCAGATACGCCAGCTCCGACGCGTCCAGCTGCGCCATGTCCACGTCGTCGATGAAGACGTTGCCGGAAGTGGGCTTGTCCAGCCCGCCGATCATGTTGAACAGCGTGGACTTTCCGGACCCGGACGGCCCCATGAGCGAGAGGTACTCCCCCCGGCGGACCTCCAGGTCGACGCCCTTCAGCGCCCGGAGAGTCTGCCCGCCCATGGTGTACTCCTTCACCACCTCCCGGGTCCGGACGATGTACTCGTGCGCCAGGTTTACACCTCCGAACGAAGGGCTGCCGCCGGGGGAAGGCGGGCGGCCTGCAGCGCCGGAAAGATCGTGGCCAGGACCGTGAGGGTGGTTCCGGTCACTACGGAAACGAGGAGCCAGCCGAGCACCTCTCCGGCCGGCAGCCGAGTCCATAGGCCACCGCCGAGCTGGATCAGGGGCGCGACCAGCGCCGCCGCGAAGCCGAGCAAGAAGCCGAGCGCGGAGGCGGCGACGCCCAGCACGGCGGCCTCGATGAGAAACAGCTTGACGATGAAACTGTCCAGCGCGCCGAGGCACTTCATGGTGCCGATCTCCTTGAAGCGCTCCGTCACCGCCATCAGCATCGAGTTTGCGATCCCCACCGTGCAGACCATCAGCGAGACCCCCACCAGCCACCACTGCCGCATCCGCTCCTCTTCGGCCTGGATGGCGGCGGTCCGCTCCGAGAGACCCGCCCGGGCGCCCGCCGGCTCGTGCCGGGCGAGGACCATCTGCGTGAAAGTAGCGCCCAGGAACGCGATGCCGAGAAGCACGCCGGCGGCGGTGATCATCGAGCGCCAGAGCCGTACCCGGATCCGCTGCATCGCGATGGCGAACGCCTTCCGCAGCGGAAGCTGCACCTGGCGCTGGCCCGCACCGCCGATGAGGGGCTCGCTCACCGGCGGGCCTTTCCCGCGGACAGCTCGATGAAGCCGCGCCGGGCCAGCGTTTCCAGGTAGGTCGTCAGCGAGACCTCGGCCTCCCGGCGCTGCAGCCGGTGGCGCTCCATCAGAGCGCGGACGATTCCGTCGACCGTCGTCGTCCCATCGCAAAGCCGCCAGACCTGCGTGCCTAGCTCGTCCAGCACCACCTGCCGGTGCTCCGGGGCGTCGAACAACCGGTTGAGCAGGCGCCCGATCCCGTCCCCCCGGCGAGGCACCAGCAGCACCACGACGGGCGAGCCCGGCTCCTCATCCACCCGCCACTCGAGGAGAGGGTTGCGCACCGGGACCGCGGCCAGCAGCTCCGCTCTCGGAGCCTTCGCTTTCGAGTGCGGCGACTGGCCGCCGCTTTGGTATCCTGCCCGCGTCACCACCCCGCCGGCCTTTGCTTTGCGCTTGGGTCGCACGCATATCTAATGACACTCGATACACGCCGCAACCTGCTCCAGCAGGCCGTCGCGTCCCGGCAGCTCCCCCCGGAGGGAGTAGATCCGGTTGCTCTCCGGACAGTGCCACACGCGGGCGTCGAACGCCAGCGCGGGCAGCGCCAGCGCGGCCGCGCCGCGGGCAGCGCGAGCCGGGAGGTGAGCGATCCGGACCCTTCCGGTGAATCGAAGGGCCTGATGGCCGCGTACTTCGGCTTCATCCACCTCGTAGGCGAACCGGGACAGCTCCGCCCGCTCCCGACGCTCGAACCACTCGCGAAGGGTGGTGTCCCGCAGCGCCAGCTCCGCCAGCGCCCAGCGGTCGGCGGTCAGCACGGTGCCGCGGTCGCGCAGCTCGAACCGCTGGTGCCCGGTAAGGAGGGTGTGCCGCTCCATCCGGTACCGCTCCGGCACGGCGATCGTCAGGCCGTAGAGCGCCCAGGCGGTCCAGCCGCCCTCGCTGTGGTCACGGATGCCGCGGATGATGTCCACGGCGGCAGAGAGGTCAGCGCCGCGCTCGGCCGTCAGCTCCGCCAGGACCAGCCGCCCGCACTCCGCGCAGCGCCAGATACACCCGACCGCCCTGCACTCCGCCTCCCAGGCGTAGGGGATTGCCTCCTGACCGCCCGGACGCAGCGCGTCCAATCGCTTCGGTCGCTCCCGGATCGTGAGCTTGTCGCCGACGTCCTTGCGCAGGCGCGTGAAGTACCGCTGGAGCGCCGCCGCGGGGCTCACCGGTCTCGACGGGCGCTCCCACCGCACCTCCAGGCTGCGCGTGTCCGGGCTCATGACCTTGAGGTGGCCCCGGGTCCCGTCGCCGGAGACGACGGTCGGGCTCCAGTCGTGCGGGACGCGGACGGTGATCCCGGCCCACGCTACCGCGGCTCGCTCGACAACTGCCGGCATATTCGTTTCGCGGACCCCCCCGCCGTACGCAGCACGGCGACGTCCGACCCGTAGCATACCCGCTTGTCGGCGAGGGTCGGAGGTACCTTCTTATGGGCACTTTCGGGTTCCCGGAGGTCGGCTACCTCCGACCACGCCCACTCGGCGTGGGCTACGTTTCCCGAGACTCGTCCGCTGCCCCACGCACGAGGAATACCAACCCACACACCAGGTCCTCCTATGGAGCGCCGCGGGGGCCGGCTCAAGACCCGGGAGGATCGCCGTGGACGCGGACCGTCCCGGTTCCGCGGAAGAGTCCGTATCGCTCGACGGCCATCGCGTCCGGCTCGTCGTGCTCTGCGATGACGATCTTGAAGTCCGCGGTGCGGGGGAAGGCGTCGAGGTCTCCGGCGAGCTCCACTTCACGGACCGCCTCGCAGGCGGTGCGGAGGAGCCCGCGGAACTTCTCGTCCCCACCTTCCTGGTCGAACTCGTCCAGGCGGTCGCGAAACCATTGGTCCCAGGGGTCCCAGTGGGCGGCGAAGGCCCGGGAGTGGTCGTCGGCGGGGTTCCAATCCGTGGAGATGGGCCAGTCCCCGATGTTGTCGGACGCGCCCGGACCGAGGTCGCGCGCGGCGGACTCGGGAAGCAGGTAAAGGCCGGCGGACCCGTAGTAGCCGTCGACATGCAGCGCCACGCCGGCGACCGCCTCCCCTGCCGCCTGCCGCACCTGAAGCGGCAGGGCGGCGCGGATCGCGGTCGCCAGCGAAGCGCGGATCTCATCCCACGGCGGTATGAGCACTCTGGTCGGGTCAGTCAGGTCCTACGGAGACGTGGCTGTCGGCCGCCAAAAGGTGCCGATTGACGGGTCGGCCGCGCCGCTTCCGCAGACGACGGTGGTGGTGAGCGGGGTGCCCTGGGGAGTGACCCTGGTCTTGAGCGTGGTGTCCTTCAGCCACTTCGCGCGCCCGTCCGCGAACACGCCGATCAGCCCTTCCTGATGCCGGGGCTCGGCCTGGAAGCGCGTGTCGCCGTTGCTGAACCGGCAGCCGGTGGGCATGCTGCGGTCTACGGCGCCGGTGCCGGACGGGTACGGGGTGGGCATCACGTCCGACACGAGGATCTGGTTCGACACGAACTCGATCTGGGCGAGAGCAGCGCCGGTGCCGGTCGCCAGCCACGTGTTGTAGCCGTAGCCGGGCCACTGCATGGTTTTGGACGGGCACTTGAAGACGTCGCGGTTCTTCACGTACGGCTGGATGTCGTCCTTCCAGTCGCGCGCGCCGCCGGTCGGGCCGAAGTTGGCGGTCCAGACGCGCGGGAAAGTCTCGTCGTAATCTTGCGCGTACATCGTGAGACCGAGCGCCATCTGCTTTCCGTTGGAGAGACAGGAGGCCTGACGAGCCTTTTCGCGAGCCTGGGCGAAAACGGGGAAGAGGATGGCGGCGAGGATCGCGATGATGGCGATGACCACGAGGAGCTCGATGAGTGTGAACCCTCGCGGCGCGGTGCGTTCCCGGGGAAGCATGCTGGGTGTTCCTTTCGATGAGGCGTGCGTGGTGGAAGGCCCGCCGCGAACGCCATACAGCATTTCGCCGGGCGCGCCGTTTGTCCTGCCAGGCGGCCGCTCACCGGTCGGGCGTCGGGAGTTTCTGGCCCCCTCCTGCACGCGGAACCAGTCCGGCCGATGAGTTACGGAGCCGAAGCCGTCTGGATGCTCGTGGAGACCGGCACGGCCGGGCTGCACATCTGCATCCCCTCGCCTTCACGACCGTTCACCACCGCGACCACGAACTGCGGTCCCGCCCCCCGTTGGGCGGCCGAGAACAGCGCCGGGCTGGGGGTAAGGGTGAAAGAGAGCTCGCTCTGCCCCCGCCGGAACAGCAGGCTGCGCGGGGCCTGGACGTCCCGGGGCAGCCCCACGATGGCGAACGGCAGGTCCCCTTCGAAGCCGCTGCGGCTGAGCCGGACCTTCACGGTCACGGGACCGCCGGGGGAAAGCTGCAGACTCGCCGGCTCCAGGCTCACCGTCCAGGGCGGCGGGTTCACGACGGTGACCACCATGTTGGGACGGGGCGTGCGCTGCTGCTGGTTGTTGATCAGGTAGATCTCTTCCGCCGTTGCCTCCCGCTCCAGCGTCCGGCCGCCCACCTGCGTCCGCCCGATGGGGCGGGTGATAAGGAAGGTGCCCGGCTTCGCGTCCGGCGCCGCGGTGAGGATCACGAACGACTGGTTCTCCTCCGGCCGGATCACGGCGGGGCTGGCGGTGACCCCGGGCGGCAGGTTCGGAAACAGCACGTGGATGTCGCCGGTAACGCCGGCGGTGCGGCGCACGCGCACCTGAAGGTAGACCGAAGCGCCCGGCCCGAGGTTCGGGTTGTCGGGACCTACGGTGACCGCGAAGTCCGGCGCCGCCGGACCCACGCTGAGCCGGTAGACGTGCGCGGCGCTGCCCTTCTCCGTGGCGTCCGTGACTTCCAGCGTGTACTCCCCGGGCTGGGTGAAGTTGTACTCGATCCGGGGCTCACGCCCGCCGCGGCGCGGATTGGCGCTGTTGAGCTCCCGGCCGCGGGCGTCCCGGAGCGTCACCCCCGCGACCAGCGGCGAGCCCAGGCGCTCCGCAAGAAGCTCCAGGGTGTAGGGGCCCAGCTGGTCCTTGCTCACGGAAAAGCGGTAGCGGTCCGGCTGGCCGGGCGTGTCGATGCGCCCGTTGATGCTGACCGGGATCGTTACGGCCTGCGGCTCCGAACCGGGCTTCTCCACGTACTCCGGGTACTCGCCCACGGCGAAGGGGAAGGCCCCGTAGCCGGTGGACACCTGGCGGATGCCGTCCGCGGAACCCGCGGACAGGTCGATGGAGAGGCCCGCGGGCGCCATGTTCTCGCCGTTGACGGTCACGCTGGCGCTGGAGCCGCGCTTGCCGCCCGGCGGGAAGAGGTAGGTCTTGTAGGGCAGGGCGCCCATGCTGAGGCGGTAGATGCTGCCGGGGGAGCCGCGGTAGAGCATGTCGCGGATCAGCACCACGTACTTCCCGTCCTCGGGGGCGGTCCAGTCGATCAGGGGGTCGAGGCTGAAGTAGCCGGTGTTCCGCGCCAGCTCCTTGCCCTTCTCGTCGTAGAGGTAGAGGACCGGGAAGAAGAACGCCTGGCTGTTCTCGTTCAGCCGGTAGGCGTTGCAGTTGAAGACCAGCCGCTCGCCCTTTTTCGCCTCGAACTTGAAGCAGTCGGCGTCTCCCGCCGCGAGCTGTCCGCTGACAGTAACCGGGAACTTTACCTCGGGCGCTTTCGGGATCTCGTTGTTCGGCTCTGCTTCCAGCGCTTCCGGCTGCGTGGTCACCTCGAACGGAAACGCCGTGGAGGTGCCGTTCGTGCCCACCACGCGGATCTCGCGCCGCCCCGGCGCCGCGTCGGGCGCGATGGTGAGGCGCGCGGTGAGGCCCGCGCTCGCCC
>JGI10216J12902_101171472_pt1 | contig 10668 bp, 8 predicted proteins | sample KanNatreferecore_FD_12902 | JGI IMG/M metagenome (IMG submission 12902)
TTGACCCAAGACGGACGTGAAGCGGAATGGCGGAATCCAACACGCCGATGGCTTCGCTCGCTATTCAGTTCTAAGAGCAAGAACTCTCTGATCTTCTCTGCGACGATCGCGATGCCGTCTCCAGAGCGAGCCTCAGCGCAATTTTGGAGTCCATTTATCTTTCTATCCGAAAACGTTCGGTCCGCCACTTGGTCCACCTTGTGATGCCTAGGTGGCAATGCCCGCTTCCCATCCTGCTTCACCTATTCGACGTAGGCCGTTTGCCTAGGTGTCCATTAAACCTCGTTTAATGTGAAGACCGGTACGCTTGATTGAGCTTAAGAGGCAGACGGCTGGAATGACTGCAAAGCTCATCCCTCACGGCGATCTGGTGCGATCGGACAAAGTCCAATCGCTCTACACGTGGTGGCAGCGTAAATGCGCTGATGACATTCCAGATCGCGCTGATTTAGATCCCGCTGATCTAAAGGGCTTGCTGCCGAACATATTCGTCGCCGACGTCGAGCACGAGCCGTTCAGGATTCGGTACCGTCTTGTGGGAACAAAGGCAACCGAGGCGACGGGCATAGATATCACTGGCCGCTACCTGGATGAGTTGCTCCCCGCTGATGGAAGCGAACCATGGATGGATTTCTATCGGCAAAGCTATGAAACGCGCACCCCGCTATTTGGTGAAAGTTTGTCGCCGACCACTTCCGGCGCGACCTTTAGGTACGAGTTTGGCCTCTTCCCCCTCCGCAAAGGCGGGAGCGCAGTTAGCCAATTTGTAGCCATTGAAGACTATTTCGATCTAACATCCACGCTTACGGAACTCATCCAATGGCAGGAGAAAAGGCCCGATTCTGAGAGAGCAGACACCGCTCTCAGCCTCTGTCACCGCCACCTGGACAGCAGACCTCGTGACATGTCTCGCGTGCGATAAGTATGTCATTTAGTGTTCTGATCGCCTCCGCTGACTAATACGCTGCCGTGGGAATTTCGCACAAAGACCGCTGGCCGCCCCAATAAATCTAGGATCCTTCGGACGCTTATCAGCGTGCAAGCGCGAAGGCGCTCAGCGCGCGAGGGGCGAAGTGCAGCAGCGAGTCAAACTTCTTCGAAAATGCCGCTTCTTAGACACTACCGCTGACAGTCGGCAGGTGGTTCGGACCCACTCTATGACTTTTCCACCTGAAGCCATTGACGAGATCTTCCAGATGCATGGCGAGCTGATGAATTGATCCGTTTGGTCCATGCAGCGCGTACCACGGCAAACCCGTCGTGTTACAGGCAGGGAACGGCGACAGTTGAAGACTGGTGCTGATGGCATGGTCATACACACGTTCGGGTTAAAGATGGCCCGACTTGGGTAGGCTTTTCAATCGCGCGGTTATGCTGCAAGCTTCGTCTAGGAGAACCGCAATCGGGCAAACCTGACAACTGCACAAAGGGTGAAACAGCACTGTGCACGGCGAAAGCAGCATTCTTGCAGGAGCGAACCATTGAGCGCCTGGCAGGTGTAATTCAGGCCCAGGTGGAGCAGGAGCGAGAACTCGAAAGATTGGTCCGCGAGGGTTTGGCAGGAAGGCGAAGTCTAGCAGACAGGGATGGCTGGTCTGGAGGAAACGCAATGACGGACGACGAAATTGCTCAACTGCTCGTCGCGAATATGACGGTCATGGATCGACTGATCCGCCGCCTTGAAAGTGGCCAACCTATCAACCGACTAGAACTGGCATCTGAGCTTGATGACATCGCTTCGCATGTCGAGAGCGCTACGGGCCGTTTGGCGCTCCAAGCGATGTCCAGAATGCTTCGTGACCGCGCAGTACCCCAAGTCTTAAAATTGGTATGAAACTATCGCTGATGCTCTCTGTAGGGGGCGCCGGTTTCTATTCACCCTTCTTCATCTTGGCCAGCGCCTCCAACAACGAGGTTGCCGACTGCTTTCCAACCTTGGGCCAGCTCAACATCTGGTCCAAGGTGACTCCTTCCAGGTCCGTAAGGTGGCTGATCCCCCGTGATTGCAGCGTGTGGTGCACCGAAGGCTTAACTTCTCCGACCATTCTAAGCGCGTCGATGCTCGCCGGGTTCTGGCGCAGCATCTCTGCGCCACGATCAAACTCTTCCACCCGTCGACAAACACTTCGCACGGACTCCGGTGTCAGGCCGAACTCTCTGCCAATACGGTGAAGGGTTCCGCCCTCCGCGCGTCTTCGCAGGATGGCGCGCTCGCGTTCCGTCGGAGGCTGTCTCATTTTCCTAGGCTCGCTTCTGGCTCTCGGCGAAACCGACCAAGTTTGCACTTTATCACCGCATACCCGAATCTGCACAACGTAAGCCAGTCGCTTCCGACAAGCCTAGGCCAGGAGACCGTGGCCATCCTGTAACGCCCAGTCCAGCGATCGATCTTCCTGATCTCTTCCTCAACTAGCGCCTGTCGCAGTTTATGCCTCAGAGCCACGCGCCAGAGCCCGTTGACGGGATGGACCTGCCCTCCCGACGAGGCGACGGCAAGCTCGGTCTGCTGCGTCGTGCGAGCCTCCTGCAGGCGCCGGACCAAATCGCGAGGAAGAAATGGGCAATCGCCAGCGACACTGACGATCCATTCGGCATCCGGCTGGTGCGTTGCGGTCCAGTCAAGCCCCGCCAGGATGCCGGCAAGCGGACCAGGGTTGTCCTTCACATCGTCCTCAACAACGGGGAGGCCGAATGACCCGAAGCGGCTGGGATCACCATTTGCGTTCAAGATGATTCCGTCGCACTGATCGGACAGTCTCCGGAGGACGTGCTCGAGAATGGTGATGCCCTGTATCTTCCGCATGGGCTTGTCACCGCCGCCCATGCGACGGGCGAGACCTCCGGCAAGAATAACGCCGATTGTCCGGGAAGGCTGTTCAGTCGGCATCGGAGCTCTTCCGTCTGCTGCGCGCTGATTCCTCGTCAACGTACTCGAGGTTCTGATCGAATAGGATCCGATCCTGACCCGACAATGCAACAAACCGCTTACCTCGAGCACGTCCTATCAAGGTCAAGCCGGCTTTCCTCGCCAGCTCGACTCCCCAAGCGGTAAAGCCAGATCGCGAGATGAGGATCGGAATACCCATCCGCACGGTCTTGATGGTCATCTCGGAAGTCAGTCGACCCGTCGTGTAGAGGATCTTGTCAGCGGGATCTACGTGGTTGCGGTACATCCACCCGGCGAGCTTGTCGACGGCATTGTGGCGACCCACATCTTCCATGTAGCAGACCGGCTTCTCTTGAACACACAGCACGCAGCCATGAATCGCCCCCGCCTCGAGATAGAGCGAGGGCGTGGTGTTGATGGTATGGGTCATCTGATAAAGCCAAGACGTCCGTAGCTGAGACGGCGGCAGGACAACCGTTTCCAGTGCCTCCATCAAATCCCCGAAAGAGGTGCCCTGTGCGCAACCCGAGGTCAGAGTGCGCTTCTTGAGCTTCTGCTCGAAGTTCGTGCCCTGTTTGGTGCGCACGACGACGACCTGGAGGTCTGTGTCGTAATCGACCTCCGTCACTACGTCGTCTGGCTTGAGCATGTTCTGATTAAGCAAATAACCGATCGCCAGGTACTCCGGATAGTCATTGATCGTCATTATGGTCACGATCTCTTGCGAATTGAGATAGAGCGTCAGGGCGCGTTCCACGGGGACACTGACGGTTACTTCCGCACCCGTATGGTCGGTGCCGGCGACGCGTTCCACCAACCGGCTGTCGCTGGGGTTGGGCAGGATGACAGGGACATCTTGCCGAAGACCGGTCTGCTGCATGACGCTCACTCTTAAGGATCCAACGTTGTTCTGGCCTCCAACTATATACGACAAGACGGCGCGGATGTATCCGGCGGCGTACCATCCTCCACCCGACAAATCCTGCCATTCTCGCGTATCAGGGGGTGGCCAAACCCTCTGCAGATGCTGCTACAATCGTGTTTGGCGGCCTAGTGGAAGTGCTGGTGAGATGGCTCAACTTTCTAATGATTGCTTTGTCTCCTCGTCGCCGTTGATGTCGATCGAGGAAGCGGTATCGCTGGCGACGAGCAGGCTACGGGTCGCGGCGAACAGCGAGATGGTGAGCCTGCGCGCAGCAGATGGCCGGATTGCTGCGGAGGATGTCGAGGCCTACGAGAACCTGCCTCCGTTTCCGAACTCCGCTGTTGACGGTTATGCCGTTCGACACGCCGATCTCAATCCAAGCGGCGAAACATTGCTTCCGGTCGAAGGGCGCTTGGCCGCCGGATCGCCAGGGGGCATCACCGCCGTCGGCCGGGCGGTGCGCATCTTCACCGGGGCGACCATGCCGCCCGACGCGGACACGGTCTTCATGCAGGAGGATGTTCGCATCGAAGGGGCTTCGGTGGCCCTGCCGGAAGGCTTGAAGGCCGGGGCCAATACGCGAGCGACCGGCGAGGACGTTGCGCGGGGCGAACGCATCATTGCAGCCGGCCGCCGTCTGATGCCGCAAGACATCGCTTTGGCCGCTGCGACGGGCCATCGCCAGCTTCTCGTTCGCCGTCCCTTGCGGGTTGCGGTGTTTTCGACCGGCAACGAGCTGGTCAAGCCAGGTTCGAAATTGAAGCCCGGGACCATCTACGATTCGAATCGGGCTATGCTGCTCGCGCTGCTCCGCCGTTTTGGCGCAAGGGTGCACGACTTGGGGATACTTCCCGATGATCCTAGATCTCTGACAGAGCATCTGGAAGAGGCGGCTATACGGAATGACCTGATTCTCAGTTCCGGCGGCGTTTCACTCGGAGAGGAAGATCACGTGAAGGCTGCGGTCGAGGCGACCGGGCAACTCGTATTCTGGAAATTGGCCATCAAGCCTGGCCGGCCCTTGGCAATGGGCGTGGTGCACAGGGTTCCGTTCATCGGACTGCCGGGCAATCCAGCCGCTGCCTATGTGACCTTTGTGATGTTCGTGCGGCCGGTTCTGGCTCACCTCGCTGGAGCCGCGTTGCGGGCGGTCACGTCGTTTCGGGTTCGGTCCACCTTCTCACAGAAGAAGCGTGCTGGCCGGCGGGAATACGTCCGAGTCAATGTTTCATCCGGCGCGGATGGCGTTTTCGAAGCGCGCCGGTTCCCAAAGGAAGGTGCGGCGCTCCTGACATCGCTCACCACGACGGACGGCATTGCCGAGATACCTGAGGAGGTTACTGCCGTCGCCGTGGGAGACTTCGTGACCTTTTACCCGCACGACGCCTTCTGGTGACGACCGAGTGGCTATTCAGCAGCCGCTGAGACTACCGGCGCAACCCTGGCAGCGCAAAACTTGAACTCCGGGATCTTGCCCATCGGATCCAGCGCCGGATTGGTGAGGAGATTGGCCGCCGCTTCGGCATAGCAGAAGGGCATGAACACCATATTCTCCGGCACGTCGCGGTCTGAGCGCACCTTCACCTCCACCGCGCCGCGGCGCGTCTCAAGGCGGATGAAATCGCCAGGATTGAGGTTCATGCGGAACAGCTCCTTCGGCGCCATGAAAGCCACTGCCTCCGGCTCAATGGAGTCGAGCACGCTCGCACGACGGGTCATGGCGCCGGTGTGCCAGTGCTCCAGAACGCGACCGGTCGACAGGATCATCGGATAGTCCATGTCCGGTACTTCGTCCGGCGGGCGGATGTTCGCCGGCACGATCTTGGCGCGGCCATTTTCGGTCGGAAAACCCTGGTAGAAGATGATCTCGTTGCCGGGCTTGTCGGGCGCATCAACCGGGTAGGTGACCGCTCCCTCACGCTCCAGCCGCTCCCACGTGATGTTGTTCATCGAGGGCATGGTCTTCGCCATTTCGGTGAAGACCTCGGCGGGGCCGCTGTAGTTCCAGTCCAGTCCAAGCCGCTTTGCGATCTCCTGGATGATCCACAGGTCCTGGCGCGCATTGCCCGGCGGCTGAATTACGGGCCGCGAAATCTGGACGCGCCGGTCGGTATTGGTGAATGTGCCGGACTTCTCGGCAAAAGCCGATGCCGGCAGCACGACGTCGGCGTGGAACGCGGTTTCTGTGAGGAACAGGTCTTGCACCACCAGGTGGTCGAGCATCGCGAGCGCTTGCCGGGCGTGGTTCAGATCGGGGTCAGACATCGCCGGATTTTCACCTTCGATGTACATGCCGTTGATCTGTCCGGCATGGATCGCGTTCATGATCTCGACAACCGTCAAACCTCTCTTCGGGTCGAGCTCTTGTCCCCAGAAGTCTTCGAACAGCTTCCGGACCGCGGCTTTTTCAACCGACTGGTAGTCAGGGTAGACCATCGGGATCAGACCCGCATCAGAGGCACCTTGGACGTTGTTTTGACCGCGCAGCGGATGCAGTCCGGTGCCCTTGCGGCCGATCTGGCCGGTGATGAGCGCAAGAGCTATCAGACAGCGGGAGTTGTCCGTTCCGTGCACGTGCTGGCTGATGCCCATGCCCCAAAAGATGATCGAGCCCTGGCTCTTCGCATAGAGTCTCGCAACGTCCTTCAGTGTGTCGGCATCGACCCCGCACACCGGCGCCATCCTCTCCGGTGTGAAATCCTTGATGTTCTCGCGCAGGGCTTCGAAATTCTCGGTATAGGCCGCAACATACTGTTCGTCGTACAACTTCTCGGTAATGATGACATTGAGCATCGCGTTGAGCATCGACACATCGGTTCCAGGCTTGAACGCAAGATGCTTATGGGCGATGCGCGAAAGAGACTGCCGGCGCGGATCCATCACGATCAACTTGGCGCCGTTGTTCTTCACCGCGTTCTTCATGAAAGTCGCGGCTACCGGATGATTAATCGTAGGGTTAGCGCCGATGACGACTATGACCTCGGCATCCATCGCGGCGGCAAACGGAGCAGACACGGCGCCCGAGTTAAGACCTTCCATTAGCGCCGCGACCGATGACGCGTGGCAAAGCCGCGTGCAATGGTCGACGTTGTTCGAACCGAAGCCCAGTCGGACCAGCTTCTGGAACAGATAGGCTTCCTCGTTGGAGCCTTTGGCCGAGCCGAAGCCCGCCAGCGCCCTCCGGCCCTTCTCGTCACGTACTTTCTTCAGGCCGGCCGCGGCCAGATCTAATGCTTCTTCCCAGCCCGCTTCGCGGAAATGCGTCCATGGATTGGCAGGATCGACTTGATCGTTTGCATCCTTTGGCACGTTCTCCAGGCGGACGAGCGGCACGGTCAGTCTGTGGGGATGGTGGATGTAGTCGAAGCCAAAGCGCCCCTTCACGCAGAGGCGATTGTGGTTCGCGGGGCCGTCGATGCCTTCGGCGTAGATGATCTTCTCATCCTTGACCTTGTAGGACACTTGGCACCCGACACCGCAATATGGGCAAAGGGAGTCGACTTCGCGGTCCGGCCACACAGTCCTCGTCTGGTTCGCGCCCAGATAGGCTGCGGGCATCAGAGCCCCGGTCGGGCAGGCCTGGACGCATTCGCCGCACGCGACGCAAGTGGATTGGCCCATGGGATCGTCGAAATCGAACACGATCTTCGCACCGTGGGACCGATAGGCCATCCCGATCACGTCGTTCACCTGGACCTCGCGGCAGGCGCGGACACACAGATTGCACTGGATACATGCGTCGAGATTGACTCGCATAGCCGGATGGCTGGGATCGGCGGTCCACCGCTCCGCGGCAGGGAAGCGGCTGGATGTAAGTCCAACGAAATCGGCTTGGCTCCAGAAGTGGGAGCTTGGATCATGTGAGGTCGTGCGCTCCGGCTGGTCGGCGACGAGCAGCTCGATAACCATGGACCGAGCCTTGCTGGCGCGCTCAGACGCCGTCTTCACCTTCATGCCGGCGCCAGGCGTGCGCTTACAGGACGCAGCCAGTACGCGCTCGCCCTCGATCTCGACCATGCAAGCGCGGCAGTTGCCGTCCGGCCGGTAGTCACGCGCGTCCTTGTGGCAGAGATGTGGTATGTGCGTGCCGAGGCGCTTGGCCACCTGCCAGATCGTCTCGCCAGGACGGGCTTCGACCTGTTGGCCGTCGAGCTCGAAGGCAATCGCCTGCTCGCTTGGCTTGGATTTGGCCTTTGCGTTGACGGGCCCGGCGGTCATCACGCCCGCCTTGCCACCGGCCCTGGCTCCCTGGGAGTAGGCCGAGCCGCCGACGTGGTTCGAGGACGGCTTGCCGCCTTCGTCTTGCTTGACGTCGGCTTTCAGGTCCTTCGGGTTCTTGTCTTTGCTCATGGTCTACTCTGCCGCCATCGGGCGCGCTGGAAACAGATCCGGGAAGTATTTGATCACGCTCGTCAGCGGATTGGACGCCGCCTGCCCCAGGCCGCAGATCGAAGCGTCGCGCATGCAGGCCGAGAGTTCGGTGAGCAAATCGGTGTTCCAGTCGCGGTCCTGCATCAGAGCCACTGCCTTCTGGGTGCCCGACCGGCAGGGCGTGCATTGGCCACAGGATTCATCCTCAAAGAACTTCATGAGATTCAAGGCAGCTTCCTTAACATCGTCCTTGTCCGACAGGACAACAACGGCGGCGGAGCCGATGAAACAGCCATATTTCTCAAGCGTTCCGAAATCGAGCGGGATGTCATTCATTGAGGCTGGCAGAATACCGCCGGAAGCGCCACCGGGCAGATAAGCGGCGAAGCTGTGGCCGTCGGCCATGCCGCCGCAGAACTCGTCAATGAGCTCCTGAACTGTGATGCCGGCGGGAGCGAGCTTGACGCCCGGGTTTTTCACCCGGCCGGAGACCGAGAAGGATCGAAGACCAGTTCGGCCGTTCCGGCCATGGCTCTTCCACCAGTCAGAGCCCTTCTCGATCAGGTCGCGAATCCAGAACAGAGTTTCAACGTTATTGATGAGGGTGGGCCGTCCGAACAGGCCGACCTGGAACGGAAATGGCGGCTTGTGTCGCGGCAGCCCTCTCTTCCCCTCAAGGCTCTCAATCATGGACGATTCCTCGCCGCAGATGTAGGCGCCTGCGCCACGGCGCAGATGGATGGTCGGGTCGCCTGGCGGCAGCGCGGCTATCTCGTGAAGTAGAATCTCACGCGAGATCGGATACTCGTCGCGCAGATAGATGTAGATCTCTGCCGCGTCCACCACATGTGCGCCAATCAGCATCCCTTCGAGAAACCGATGAGGATCGGCATTCAGGTAGTACTGGTCCTTGAATGTCCCGGGCTCTCCTTCGTCCGCGTTCACTGCCATCAAGCGCGGGCCGGGTTCTCCGCGAACGGACCGCCACTTGCGACCTGTGGGAAAGCCGGCACCTCCAAGTCCTCGCAGGGAGCTGTCGTCCAAAACCTTAAATACTTCATCAATGGAAAGCTCCCCCGAACGAAGCTTGTTCAGAGTGGCATAGCCACCAGCCGCTTTGTACTGATCATAGTCGACGTAGTCGGCGACGTGCGGATGAGTATCGCCGTGACCGATCGCGGCCTTCACCTTTGCGACGTCAGCCCGATGCACGAAATGGTGGCCAACTTCGACCGCCGGAGCGACGTCGCATAGGCCCACGCATGGCGCTCGCACTACACGCACCTCATTGCCGAGGTCTTGCTGCAGCGCACCCAGAAGTTTCTCGGCCCCGAGCATGGCGCACGTAAGGCTGTCGCAGACCCTGACTGTCAGCTTGGGGACATTCGGCTCACCTTCCTTCACAACGTCGAAATGCGCGTAGAACGTCGCCGTCTCGAACACCTCCGCGAAGGCTAGGCTCATTTCATCTGCAAGGGCAGCAAGGTGTGCGGCGGAAATCTGGCCAAACGTGTCCTGGATCCGATGCAAATATTCGATGAGGAGATCGCGTTGACGAGATCCGTCGCCCAATAGCGCCGCGATCTCTTGCTTTGCATGCGGATCCACCTGGCGACCCTTGGGAACGGATCGGGCGTTTTGCCGGCCGCGTCCCGGATGATCGAACTTCCGGATCTTGCTGACGTCTTCGCGGCCGTCGTGGTCGCTCATGGCTTATCCTCCGCGCGCGTCGGAACTGCACACCTCTGGCATACTGCATACCTCTGGAATGACGCCGATTGCAAGCTGTCGAGCCAAGCGGGCGTGGTCAGCGGGGCCCAGTCACCCCCGAGCGCTTGATAGGGAGCATCTATTACTTGATCAAGCCTAGTTTTCACCCGCAACTTCGAGGCAAACGCGAGCTGCATTCTTGGGTAATGTTAGGTCGCCAAGCTTGAAAAAGCAGCCAGGCCCCTCGGACGTCGGAGGTCTCGTTCTTGCTGCTTTCGGTGATAGGACTTCATGCGGCGTGGCGTGGCAGGCTGCATCCCCAACGCCGTGAGCGACTGCATTTGTCAGCGTCGTGAAGCAACGCAGCGCGATGGCACGGAAAGCCATTTGTCGCGGTGACACTTGAGTGCGCATTGGGGAAAGCGAGGCAGGCTGGAGACCTCGAGACCTTGCCATAAGAGGTACATGTCTACGACGCCGGTACGTAGTTCGGGAAGAACAGCTGCTGGCCGTCGATCTTGTAGTCGGCGATCGCCTGCTGGCCTTCTGGCGAGATCAACCATTCGACGAAGGCTTGGCCGTCTTTGGCCTTCACATGTGGATACTTCTGCGGATTGACGAGCATCGCGCCATACTGGTTGAACAGCCACTTGTCGCCTTCGACGAGCGTGGTCAGGTCGCTCTTGTTCTTGAAGGAGAGCCAAGTGCCGCGGTCGGTCAGCGCGTAGGCGTCCATGCCTGCCGCGGTGTTGAGTGTCGGCCCCATGCCCGAGCC
>JGI10216J12902_101559758_pt1 | contig 10666 bp, 8 predicted proteins | sample KanNatreferecore_FD_12902 | JGI IMG/M metagenome (IMG submission 12902)
TGAAGCCCGGTTTTGCCTTCGGTGGGTCCTGCCTGCCAAAAGATCTGCGCGCGTTGACGTACCGGGCAAAGACCGCCGACGTGGATGTCGCCTTGTTGAATGCCGTCCTCTCGAGCAATCGCCGGCACATCGAACGGGCGGTCGATATGGTGCTCAGTACCGGGAAAAAACGCATCGGCGTGCTCGGGCTGAGCTTCAAGGCCGGCACCGACGACTTGCGCGAAAGCCCCATGGTGGCGTTGATTGAGACGCTCATCGGCAAAGGCCTGCACGTGACGATCTTCGACCGCGAAGTGGAAGTGGCCCGGCTTTTCGGGGCGAACAAGGACTATATCGAAAAGGAAATTCCGCATATTTCATCATTGATGAAGCGCCGGCTGGACGAGGTGATCGATCAGTCCGACGTCCTCGTGCTTACCAAACGGTCGGACGAGTATCGCGCCGGGATTGAACAGGTCAACCATCCGCCCCTGATCATCGATCTTGCCCGCGTTCTCGATGAACGGCGATCGGATGCCGGATATCAGGGCATCGGGTGGTAAGCCGCCATGCCTGTGGAGAGGGGACCGTGCGTTCAGGAGCACAACCTCCTGAGGAGGTGACGATGTACGCCTTAGCCGCTGCAGCCGGAATTCTCGCCTTGGTGCTGACACCCGCGTTCGGGTGTGCCGCTGCCGCGCCAGCGGCCGAGCGTGGGGAATCCAGGCCGCCGGAGGCCCCCCGGGAGTATGTCGACACGACGCTTGTTCCGGCGACCGGGCAGACAATTCGTGTCCACGACGGCGACGATCTCCAAGATGCGATTGATGTTGCCCGGCCGGGGGACACGATCGTGCTCGATGCCGGCGCCACGTTCAAGGGACCGTTCACGCTGCCGAAAAAGGGCGGGACGGGCTGGGTGACGATCAGGACAAGTACGCCGGACAAGGAATTTCCGGCTCCCGGCACGAGAGTCTCGCCGTCTCACGCGCCTTTAATGCCGAAGCTCATCGCCTGGAACGGGCAGGGGGTCATCTTTGCGGATCCAGCGGCCCACCATTACCGGTTGATCGGCCTTGAGGTCGCCCCTTACGAAAAGGCATTTCTCCTTTCGTTGATGTGGTTCGGCACCAACCGAGAACGGTCGGTTGAAGAACTGCCCCACCACATCATTGTCGACCGCTGCTACATACACGGCGATCCGAAGAAAGGTTCGAGACGGGGCGTGGCGTTGAACGGCAGGCATCTTGCCGTCATCGATTCCTATCTCTCGGACTTCAAAGAGGTCGGGGCGGATTCCCAGGCCATCCTCGGTTGGGGCGGCGCCGGACCGTTCAAGATCGCCAACAACTACCTGGAAGGCGCCGGTGAGAACATCATGTTCGGTGGCGGGGATCCGTACATTAAGGAACTGGTGCCCTCGGACATCGAAGTCCGGGGCAATCTGATGGTGAAACCGCTCCGCTGGAAAAAGAATGAGCCGGAATTTGAAGGCACGCCGTGGACCATCAAAAACATCTTCGAGCTGAAAAACGCCCGGCGGGTAGTGGTCGAAGGCAACATACTGGAGCACAGCTGGGAGGAGGCCCAGAGCGGATTTGCCGTCCTGTTCACGGTGCGTAACCAGGATGGGAAGGCGCCCTGGGCCGTCGTCGAGGACGTGCGGTTCACCCACAACATCATTCGTCACAGCGGCAGCGGGTTAAGCCTGTTGGGACACGACAATAACAGGCCCCGGGATCAAACCGAGCTCACCAAGCGTATTCTTGTCCGAAACAATCTTTGGGAGGATATCGGCGGCGACCGCTGGGGTGGGAAGGGCATCCTGTTTCAAATGATCGAAGGGTCATCCGATGTGAGTATTGAACACAATACCGGTCTGCAACGCGGATACACACTGTTCGCGATGGGTCCTTCTCACCGGCGCTTTACGTTCCGCGGCAACATTGCCCCGCATAACGAGTACGGCATCTTTGGAAACGACGTCGGTGTGGGCACCGCGGCGCTGGACGCCTATTTTCCCGATGCCGTCGTGACTGACAACGTGCTCGCCGGTGGGGAGGCGCGCAGCTATCCGGACGGCAACGTGTTCCCGGATTCGCTCGAGGCCGTGCCCTTTGTGGATCGCAAAGCCGGTAACTACCGGTTGGCCAGCAGTATCAAGAATCTGAAAGGACCCGGCGTGGATGCCGGATCGTTGTGCGCCGCCCTCAGCCCTCAGGATGCCCAAGGACAGCCGATCTGCGCCATGCGAACCGCCGGGAGCAGCCAAGGCCGCTCAATCGCGTCACAATGACGCGGCTTTACGATCACCATTCGTTCACCCTAATTTCATTCATCGAGCGCGAGGTCTGACCAGTGGAATCGTTTACAATCGCTCACTTCCTGTTGACTGCATCCATCTCCCTGCTGGTGTACAGCTATGTCGGATATCCGTTGGCCTTATGGCTTATCAGCCGATTCCGTCCGGTAGAACACACGATGAATGTCGATCCCGCGACGTGGCCGAATGTCAGCGTCGTGATTGCCGCGCACAACGAAGAACAGGTCATTGGCCGCCGCATCGAAAATCTTTTGGCGTTGGACTATCCTGCCGAAAAGCTGCAGATCCTCATCGGCTCCGACGGATCGACCGATCGGACAAGCGAAATCGTACGCTTGTACCGGCGTCCGAGACTTACCTTCCATGACTTCGCGCTTCAACGAGGGAAGGCCCAGGTCCTCAACGATCTGGTCGCGCTCGCCTGCGGAAAATATATCGTGTTTACGGACGCCAATACCTTTTTCGAGCCAAGCGCGGTGAAGGAGCTTATTCGGGGTTTCCGATTGACACCTTCGGCCTGCGCGGTCGTCGGCAAACTGGAATTCCGGACTGCGGAAGGCACCGTCAACCCCGACACGTTTTATTGGCGCTACGAGACACTGCTCAAGACGCTCGAATCCCGATTCGGGACGGTGCTCGGTGCGAACGGCGCCATTTACGCGATTAAACGGGCCTGGTTTCGCGCGCTGCCCGCGGGCACGATCGTCGACGATTTTCTCATTCCCATGCTCATGCGGCTCGAGCGCGGTGGCTCGGTGATCTTCAGGCCCGCCGCCAAGGCATGGGAAATGGTGCCGGAAACGGTGAAAGATGAGTTTCGACGCCGTGTTCGTATCGGGGCCGGCGATGCGCATGCGTTGCGGCATACATGGCGGCTCTTGCTGCCAAGCCAGGGCATGCTCGCTCTGACCTATTGGTCACATAAGATCATCCGTTGGCTGGGCCCCGAGCTGCTACTGACTGCCTTCGTTGCGAATCTCTGGCTTATCGACCGCCCGTGGGAACGCCGTCTGTTCATCGCTCAACTGGCGTTCTATTCCGTGGGATTTGCGTCGTCCAGGCTCCGCAGGATACCCGTCATCGGCTGGCTGGCGACGGGGATTTGGTATTTCACGGTGTTGAATTCCGCGCTCTTGATTGGGACACTGAAATCCATGAGCGGGCGTGCCGCCCCTGTGTGGCAGCGGACGCCGCGCACCGCGGAGCGGATGCAGCGTGTGTTGATGCATCGAGAGCAGACGGAAGCGGCCGTGCGATCCCAACGGGATTCGCCGGCCGCCTAGCGGTCACTGGAATCTGAGGTTGGCAGGAGCAGCTGGTGGTGTGCTGTCGGTCCCGGTGATCAGGAGTTGTGAGGGAATTTTTACCAAGAACGCGTCCATGCGGCTGCCGCCGAGATTGGTCGTCCAAATGAAGTACCGGCCCGTGATATCCAGGTTGCCTTTGGGTTGTTTCGCATACGCGTCACAGCAGCCGCCGGTCGCATTCGGATCGGTCATCACCGGCGCCACGATGAGTTCATCGCCAGACCCGTCAATGCGGAAGCACGTGATTTCATTCTGTACTGCATAGTTGGTGGAGGCATCGCTCCCGCAGGCAATTTGCTGCGATAACGGCACGTTGGGTTTGGCGTTGAGGTGAGAGATGTGGTTGACGGCTACGGTATTCCAGTTCACGTTGTAATGAACGGTCGGACCCTGGGCGATCGCGGGGCTAAAGGACCAGACCACGGACGCATTGGGAAGTGGATTATAGTTGTCTGCCCCCACCGCATAGCCGAATCCCGTATCTAGATGGCCCAAGGTGCCGTTCGGGCCATTGATTCTCGTCTCTTGGCCGGTCTGGTTGTCAAAGATGCGCATCGCGAGATCGCTGGGGACTCCGATATCCTCCAGGCTGATGGCCCAACGGCCGCTCTTGTCCAGATTGCATTCATCGAATCCGCCGATCTTTGGATACCACCGGTAGGTTTTAGTGGTCTCCATATAAACCATGCATCCCAGATATTCGCCGGTGCTGACGACGCGAAGAGTGGCACTGTGGACAAGGTCGTCGTTGCTGGAATGCGTCTGCCAGACCTGCCGATCGGCCCCGAATTTGGTCGACAGATCGAAGACGGTTTCGAAGGTCTTGGTCATGACGTCATATCGAAGTAATTTGGGCCCGTCGGAGAGATACACGGTGTTCGGTCGTGTGGCGCTGAAGTACCAGCCCTCGCCGGTGTAGTTCACGAACTTGCTGCCCGAGGGGAACATCGGCCCGACTTTCGTGATCGTGTCGGTGGTCTTGTCCAGCTTGAACAGGGTCGGTCCGGCTCCGCCGCGGGCATTGTTCAGTCCGAGAAAAATCAACATCTCGTTGCTGTTTTGATGGGCATTGGTGTTGCGCCAGTATGAATAGCCGACGTACCAGACGCAGTCCTGACCGGCGCAATCCGTGGCGTCGGTGATTCTCACGGCCCGGGTGCCGTAGGGAGCTGGCATGGTGAACGTTCCGCGCTGCGAGGGAACGAATGACTGGATTTGACTGACGGTCATGCGCGAGCGAGAGGCGGTACCATCCTTTTCGATCCAACCTCCAGGAAACGAGTTGGTCGTTTGAGCCACAGCCCCGGACGCTGCGGCGATCACAAATCCCCCCAATAGCAGCCAGAGCGAGCGTTTCGACATATCCATCCTCCTCCGATCATTCCGATGAGCAGGGGAGCGCCCATGCGCCCATGATGACCTAGGGGTAACCCTAGCACTGCTGGACAAGCGGAGGATGAATGTGGGTAAATCGATTGTGTGAGAGGGGGAAACTTTACGTAAGGGAAACGTAAAAAGTTATGGAGCCGCTGTCCCCCATGACGTGGACTCAGTTGCGGGAACTCTGGAGGGCCGATCTCTATCGGCACACCGCCGAAACATCCTGGCGGCATTTGCTTATCCACGTGCTCTTCTCTGACGGGGGCGAGCGTTTCAACGATGGCGTCAAGTACATGTTTTATCTGCGGCTGTGCCGCTATTTGAAAACGCACCGGCCACGATGGCTCGTGTGGCCGTTGTACCGGGTCGCGATGCGGATCTTCACACATTACAAGTACAAATTCGGATGTTTGATCCCGCATACCACGATGATTGGCGCCGGTCTCTACCTCGGCCACGTGCGCGACATCATCATCAACGAGCAAGCCGTCATTGGAGAAAATTGCAATATCAGCCAGGGCGTGACGATCGGACAGGCCAACCGCGGCCGCCGCAGGGGCACGCCCGTCATCGGCCGCAATGTCTACATCGGGCCGGGCGCGAAAATCGTGGGGGCGGTGCATGTGGGAAACAATGTGGCGATTGGGGCAAACTGCGTCGTCACGGACGATGTGCCGGACCACGCGGTGGTAGTCGGTATTCCGGGAAAAGTGATCTCGTTTGCAGGGTCGGCCGGCTATGTGAATCGCACGGATTATTCCGGCAGCCACGAGACCGAACTGCGGCGCGCCGAGCGATGCCTGACGGATGACATGCCGCATGTTGGGGCGACGGCGGTGTCGGCGGCGGTGGAGAAAGGACCCGGAAGCGCCTCGGTGGAGGACGCCTGTGACGTTATTCAGGAAGCGCGGGATCGAGCCGGTAGCCCACGTTCCGCACGGTGAAGATGCGGCGACCTTCCGGACCCAGCTTGTTTCGGAGGCTGCGGATATGGACGTCGATGGTGCGCGATTGGAGATCTGCGTCCTTGCTGGCGCCCCACACCGATTCGAACAAGGCATCGCGGCTGAGGACCCTTCCATTGGTCATCAACAATGCCCGGAGCAGGCTGAATTCCTTCGATGTCAGATGAATCGGCTTTCCCCGTAGCGTGACCTGATAGCGATCAAGCTCCATCTCGAGCGAGCCTACCTTGAGCACCCGCGCTGGATCCGTGGGGGCCGATCGCCGGAGCCGCCCTTTGACGCGCGCGATCAATTCGTTGGCCTGAAACGGTTTCGTCATGTAGTCATCGGCCCCGATCTCGAGGCCGATGACCTTGTCGCGCTCTTCGTCTTTTCCGCTGAGGACGATGACGGGTAGATGAGCCGTGATCGGATCCTGCCGCACCCGCCGTAGTACTTCCAGCCCGTCCAGACCCGGCAGAATGAGATCGAGCAGCATGAGGTCGGGTTTCTCGCGGCGAACGGCTTCCAGCGCCTCGGGCCCGTCCTGTGCGACGGTCACTTCGAATCCCTCCCGTTGCAGCAGGCTGCGGAGGAGGTCGACGACGCTGTCCATGTCTTCGACGACGAGGATTTTTGCCATGGAGTCTTAGGGTTCGATCAACCGGCGGCGGATCGAGTATCGTACGAGGCTCGCGGTGTCGTGAAGATCCAACTTGTCCATAATCCGATGACGGTGCGACTCCGCCGTTTTCACGCTCACGCCCAACAGGCCCGCGACTTTTTTGGTCGTCATGCCCTGCGCGACGAGCTGCAGCACTTCCCGCTCGCGGCTTGTCAGCGGGTCCGACGGAATATCGCTTTTCGCCAGGAAAGCCTGGATGACGGTCTGTGAAATGCCGGGGCTCAGATAAAAGGATCCTTTCGAGACGTCACGGATCGCATGGACGACGTCGGTGACCGGCTGGGATTTGAGCAGATAGCCTTTGACGCCGACTTTCAGCGCCTCCAACACGAAGGCATCGTCCGTGTGCATCGTGAGCAGCAGAGATTTCGTTCCCGGAGAAACCCGGCGAATCTCGCGAACAACGTCGAGTCCGTTGAGCAACGGCATCATGACGTCGATTACCGCGACGTCGGGTTGGGTGTCTTCGGCCATGCGAACGGCCTCCCGTCCGTCGGCCGCTTCGCCGACAACCGTCACCCCATAGGTCTCGATCAGCGCTTTCACGCCTTGCCTGAGCAACGTGTGATCGTCGGCTAATAGCAAGCGGCAGGAAACGAGCGCTGTGGCAGGCTCGGCGCCTCGAGCGTCGAGACGGCTCGTCCGCGGAGGCGGCATGACCTGTGCTGGACTCCGAGAGATCACGCAAAGCTCCTTTCGTTGCGGTACATGCATGCGCGATGACTTGGGCATCCGCGCAATAACCCCTGGAGATGTCGGCGAATTCTCCGCCGAGTTTCCCCTGGGACCGGCGAGTCTCGCGTCAACACTTACCCCGCCACTGTGTCACACGACCAGCCTCATTGGCACCTAGGGAAGCGCCTAGTTGGACGGCCTGCAAAAGAACTCTAGAGTGACCGTCGTTCAGAGGAGAAAATTCCATGGTGACTGTTCCGACGTTGGCCGTTTGCTGTGTCTGTAAGCACGTCGCGCAGAGCGGAATTCCGTCTTCCTCGTGGACGCCGATGTCCGCGTTTCTCGAGCGGCATCAACTCCGACCGATCGATGTCCGGTTGACCCACACCTACTGTCCGGTCTGTTACGAGCAGCAAGCCCAAGCCTGGGCCATCGGCGGCAAGGACCGTGCTGACGAGACCACACCCCGCGCTGCCTAGCCTCTCCTCGACGCTCCTCCACCGGCGTACCTTCTCCCTTTCTGCTGCACATACAATCCTTCACGGCACATAGTTCGTTGCCCCGGCTCGGGTCAGCACGTTCTTCATGATCTGCGCGACCGCGGGCTTGCTGCGCAAGTGTTGGTTGAAGTAAATGGTGCCGGCGGCGAACACGACAGCGGGGGTGCGTTCGTAAACCGTGGCTTCGTGCCGGCTGCCGGGGATGACATTGTTCGGGACGACAGATGACGCCACCACGGTCGTTCCCGCGGGCGTTGCACCGTTGTTCACGAGACCGTCCCATTCGTAAAAGATGATGCCCGGAATCGTACTTCCATTCGCCAAGCCGGTGCCGGAATAGATCCAATGGTTTGCATTGGTGACCACCCAGTCGGCGGGCCCGACATTCGCATTATCACTTCCATCGGACATCACCCCAATCAGGCCGTTCTCGGGGCGATTGACAATCGGATCGCGGAAGTGGGTCGTCGTCGTCGGACCCTGTACGGGATCTTGGGCCGCCAACTCCTTGTAGCCGACGATAGTGCGTTCGTTGTCCTCATAGCGGATCTGCCAGGCGTAGGTATTGCCGGTCAGAAAGGCCAGGCTGGTTCCGCCTCCCAATACAGCCTGGAGACGATCCATGGCGGCCATCGTCGCGTACTCATCGTGAGCCATCGTGACGTAAATCCGATGGCTGCCCAACCGATTCACGGCTCCGCCCACGTCTGAGCTCGTGAAATACTCCACGTCGTAGCCCATATCCTCGAGCCATCTCACGCCTTCGTGCTCTTCGAAAAGAAATTTTCCGGAGCCGAAACCGATGGTGATCGGCCGGTCGAGGGACACTTTGCGAGCATGTCCCCCCGACATGCCGTGGGACGACATGTACAAGCTTTCGCCCCCAAAATCGTTGTACGCATGCCACGTGGCAGTGGGCAGATGTAGCGCCACTTCGGCGTTGCGCGTATCATCGCGAAGAATGAAGATCGCATAAGTCTGTTTGCCGTCCGTCTTCGTCATCAAGACCAGGTAAACCCCCGTCAGCCACGGGTTGCCGTCGGCAGTTCTCGTAGAAAACGAAAACGTGGCCGGCCACCCGGCCCGCACAAGACCGGTCGTTGGGTCGAACGAAGGACTGGCTTGCGTCGGCGCAAACACCGGTCCGCCTTGCGCATACAGACGGCCGCCACTGCCTCCATAGCCGCCCATGCGGAATACTCGCCAGCTGAATTGCCCTGCCGGATTGGCAGACACCGAGATGCTCACATCCGAACCAGCCGGATAACTCTCCTGATTGCTGTAAGCCGCAAGCTCGCCGCCGGTCGACGGGTTGCCGATTTGCCAGGCGCCCGATCCTGGAAGGGTGTTCTCACGTGCGATGGCTTTGACATCCCCGGTGACGCCTGTAGGCGGTGGGCTCGGGCTGTCGCTGCCACTGTCGCCGCCTCCGCCGCATTGAAGCTGGGTGACGAGACCGACCGCAGCGAGCAGGGAAAGGGCGAGACGTGTTCCCATGAATGAATGGATGGCCTTGAAGGAAATGTGCATGACGAAGCATCCCTTTATATAAATAGAAGAGGCATTGCGACTCGGCTTAGAAAACCGACCACATAACACCGTGCCAGGCGACACAGGGGCGCGAGCAAGAACCGCACCAATGCGTCATCCATTCCGAAGCCGTGTCTAGTCGACGGGTTGCCCTAGTGCGAACCCTGAGTTTTGGGACAAGGTGTCCTAAGGTCGAAAATTTCGGGACAAATTGCTCACGGGGGGCATTTTATCGCTGGAGCCTTGTGTTTTCTGATCGGTCGGAAGATGTCTCGATGAGGAGGTATTCATGGTATTGAATGTCGCCGATCCATCTGTCAATGCGCATGTCCTCTTATGGAGCATGCTGTTCATGATGATCGGGACGGCGTTGAAAAGCCGGTAGCGCCGCTTCTGATGACGGTGCTCGACAAGGCCATACACCGGATGACGCGAGGGTTCACGGTCTGGAGATTTCGCCCGTGAACAAACAGGGGTGAGGTGGATGCCCCCTATCTGAGCTCCACCACGAACGTATCGATTCGAGTCGACAGACCAAAATCCCCGCCCGAACTGCCGAGTGTGCCGTCCCAGTAGCTCGAGAACAGGGCCCACCGCCCGTCATTCGAAATCTGGGCAAACGACTGGCCGTAGAAGCTGCCGCCTCCATTATGGTTATGGGCAAACCTCCAGACCGTGTTTGAGCCGTCCGTCGCAGCGAGAATGATTTCACCGATCCACGGTGAAGCTGTTGCGGGACGCCCCTCATAGTAGCGCGAAAACAATATCGGGGCGTTCGGGTTTGTGGTGGCATTGAACCACGAACTGTGTTCGGCGTCAGACCATCCGCTCGTTGCGTAGGGCTGCATGATAAACGTGTATTGCGCCGCATTCATAAGAGCGTCGGGGTTCCGTACGAGGGCGCCTCGAGAATCCTTCCCATTTTTAGAACCCGCACCGTTGACCCACTTGCCGTTACCGATTGAGAAGTGTCCGCTATAGTATGCGTCTCCGCTCGTTACTAATGACCAGGTATTGGTATCGAGGTTTAGCGTCGACATCCCGTTGTGGTTCCAGCTGGCTTGATGAAAGCCAATGCCCAGCCAGCTGCCGCCCGCGCTGCCGAAGATAGTGTGAATGCCGATCGTCTGACCCGCTGCGGACGTCGGCCAGTTGGGATCGTGTTGTGCGACGCCATTGATCGTTTTGTTTACGATATCGATATATTTCGTTTCCGACGTCGAAGGATTCACGCAGAGCAGCTTGGTATACGTATCCTGACTGCCCGCTCCAGCCGCAGAACAGATCCACTTATCGTCTCCCACAACTGCAATGTGATACCTCACCGGATCGCCGTTGGGCGT
>JGI10216J12902_108496450_pt1 | contig 10666 bp, 8 predicted proteins | sample KanNatreferecore_FD_12902 | JGI IMG/M metagenome (IMG submission 12902)
CCGCCGCCGCCGCGCCGACGGAGCAGGGGGACATTGTCGACATCCCGGCCGCCATGAAACGCCTGGGTGGGGACGCCAATCTGCTAAGAGAAATCATCCAATTGTTCTTCGAAGATTCGCCGGATTTGCTCAACCGTGTCCGCGAATCTGCCGCGTCGGGAAAAGCTCGCGAAGCCGAGCGAGCCGCGCATTCGCTACGCGGACTAACGTCAAACTTCGACGCCCGGCGTGCAGCGGCCGCAGCGTCGGACATCGAGTCGCTGGCTAGCGCCGGTCGCTTAAAGGAGATTCCTGAATTAATCCCTAAGCTGGAAAACGAATTACAGTTGCTGCGGGTAGAGTTGCAGCACTATCTGCAACAGCTCAGCGCATAAAAAAGTCCCAGAGACGAACCCCTGGGACTCTTGTAATCACGTTGATCTGGTTCTCAACTGTTAGCGCTTCTTGTCCAGGTTCTGCGCCAACTCTTCATCCGTAATGCTCGATTCAACTCCGCTCGGCGGAACATCGGCGTGGGCAGACCAAAGCAAAGCGTTGAGCACGAGCTTGCGAAAGTTCTCGTTCCCCCAGTTCTTGTGCACGTGTCCGCCAGTGAAACCGAACCCGCGTCCATTTCCCGGGCGCTCGTAGACCCAGGCCACGATCTCCGGCTTGCCAGCACGCTCTTTGGCCGCCGGCGTTCCCCGGCTTTCGTCGGGAGGCTGGGCGACAAGCAGCGGCGTCAGTCCTTCCTGCTTCTCGGGAAAGCGAATGTTGTAATACCACTCGTCCTTGATGTGAAACGGCTTGACGCCGCTTGTCACAGGATGCTGCGGAATCTCCTTGAAATCGCCGACCCAATGCGGGTTGATTGAAAAACCGGTCTCATAGTATCCACCGATCCATTTCAAAAAGTCCGGGCCACCCTTCTCCTTGGGCACTTCCACTGCATAGTGTGCACAACAAAGTCCCACGCCGCGCTTCATCAGCTCATCGAGCTCCGCCAGGCGACTTCGTTGAACCACCGGGTGGCCGTTCCCGCCATCCATGTACAACAAGATCGAATCCGCGTTGTCGAAAGCGGTCGGATCCTTTGGCCATCCGTTGAGATAAACCGCGCTTACAACGTGCGGCGCTCCCTGGTCCAGGCATTTCTTGAGCAGAATTGATCCGGCATTGAACTCGTGGTCGCCAGGACCGTGACTCGGCGTGCCGGCCACGAGCACGATCTTCTTGTAGCCGTCGTTGAACTTGGTGCGCTTCAGCCGCACATTTTTGAACTCGACGGTCATCGGCGGACCGGCGTGCAGTTGCAGCGCCAAGAGGCCACTGCGCGCCGCGGCGCCTTGCTGCTGGTCGATCACTTCCGAGGTGACACGGCCGTTGATCTTGTGCGTCAGGTGGTTGCCGTCGGCGATGATTTCGTAGTCGTTCCAGTCTTCCTTCTTGATGCTCTTCTGCAGGTCGGCGCTATCGGTGACCTGTGTCTCTTGCTTCTTACCGTTAGGGCCGATCGTAACTTTCTGTCCGCGATTCGCCAGAATTCCACGCCCGCGCTCTTCGTAGTTGATCCCCGAATAAGTATCGCCGGCCTCAAAATCCCCCTGGTAGCCGCCGATGACCCACTTGTCGAGTTCCTTGCTGCGGTACTGAATGCCGGAGTTGCCCCCCTTGATGCGGTACTGCAGCCGCAGCACAAAACTGTCGACGTTGCCGTCGCGCCAAATCAAAAAGGTATTCCCGCTCGTCGGATTGTCGGCCGTGGTCTGGCCTTGGATGTTTCCATCTTTGACGGACCAGAATTTGGGGTTTCCATCCCAGCCATCCAGATTCTGTCCGTTGAAAATCGGCTTGAAACCGGCTTCGTCATCGGCCGACGCATTGGTCGGAACGAAAAGCGCAACGGCTGCAAGCGCCAGCAGCAGGGAAAGCAAACGCTTCATAGACCACCTTTGCAAGAGAAATCAGGAGGGCTGAAAACCAGGGGTGCTGAACTGCGGTTTTATTCCACCCCCGGCCTGGAAGCAAGCGGCCCAATGCGCGATCCGTGCGTCTTACAGCGCCGGCTGCTGCACGTTTGCCGCCTTGCCGTTGCTGATTACCGCGGGCTTCCCATCGGGCGGCGTAAACTCAAACCCACGACTCTGGCTGAAAAAATCCAGTGGGTTTTCGTATACGACGCGGCGAATCAAGCTCTCCGGGTGGCCGCGAAGCCGCATTGCCAGGATGAAGTCGGGCACCGCGGTTGGCTTCGATGGGCCCCAGTCGCCTGCGGAGTTCACCAGCAATCGATCTGGGCCGTACATCTCGACCATGTCGACCGCACGCTCGGGCGTACACTTGCTAACTGGGTAAAGCGTCATGCCCGCCCAAAAACCTTCGTCCAGCACGGCGCGAATCGTGTGCTCCTCGACATGGTCAACCAGCACGCGATTGTGGTCGATGCGACTATCGCCGCAGAGCATGTCCAGAATCATGCGAGTCCCCTGGTATTTGTCCTCCAGGTGCGGCGTGTGGATCAGGATCTGCTCGTTCGTTTTCATCGCCAGGTCGAGGTGTTCGAGAAACACGATCGACTCGTTGCGAGTGTTCTTGTTTAGGCCGATCTCGCCGATTCCCAGCACGCCTGGCCGATCGAGGAACTCGGGAATCATCTTGATCACTTCGCGCGACAAGCTGACGTTCTCGGCTTCTTTGGCGTTGATGCACAGCCAGGTATAGTGCTGTACCTTGTACCAACCGGCGCGCTTCGGCTCGAACTCGGTGAGTTGCCGAAAATAATCGCGAAAGCCGTCCACGCTGCCGCGGTCAAAGCCGGCCCAGAATGCCGGCTCGCTCATGCCGACGCAGCCCATCTTGGCCAACGTCTCGTAATCGTCCGTGACACGCGAAACCATGTGAATGTGCGGATCGAAGTAATACATGGCGATCACCGTTGGCGGGTGGGCGTTTGCTATTTTGCGTCGACTTTGAGTTTCGTTCGCCAATCGTGCTCATATTGACGAGAAAAGGTCATTTGAATCTGTTCGGCCCGGTCTGGACCCTCGCCGGAGAGAACGGCGAGAGCTTTCTGCAACCGATCGATCCGCGGGTCATCGCCGGCGTCTCCCGCGGCTCGGTCCAGCCGATCGAGCGATGCGGCGATCTGCAGGATTCGAGCTCGAATCTCCAAAAACTCTCGATTCAATACTTCCGGAGCATCCAGAGGAATCGGCATGCGCGGAACCTTCCAAAAAGCGTGAAAAGCCCTGGAAATTGCCATTCCAGCATTGCTAGCGGGCGGGCTTTAGCCGCTGGCGCTACTGAGGCCGGCAATTACCAGTTTCCTCGTGTTTCCTCGGGAAATCAAGCGCTCGCGTTGCGTTTCGGCAACACTTCGCCCGATGTGCAACCTATGTTTTAGTGCTGACCGCGCGGCTGTAGCGACGATATTTCGTTGCGCGCCGACTTTTTGCTTTGACCGCCAGGATTTGCGTGTGGCTTCTTCGCCTCGACAAGTCGAACGCACTGCCGGCCTAGCCACGACTTTGTCGTTGCTCGGCAAGACGCCAAACGAGGCTGCGCTCCCACTGCTGATCTCCGCACTCGGCAGTCCGGCACAGGTGATTCAGGACGGCGCTTTGCGGGCCTTGCTCGATCGGCGACACCCGCTGGGGCAACGCGAGATCATCAAGCGGCTACACCTGGTCGGCGATCGCTGGCGACCGATCATCGACGAGCGCCGGGGACGTCTGTCGCATGGTTTGCGCGACTGTGTACTCAGCTCCGATCCGCAGATGTGTTTCAACGCGTGCCAGGCAATTCTTTGGTTTGCCGAATACGATCTCATGTCCGCACTGGTTGCGGCCGCAGAGGATGAAACGCACGCCAATGCCGAGTTGGCCGCTCAAACCTTGCTGTCGCTGTCCGCGGGCCTCTATACCGAGCTCTCCGCGCCGCGAGACTACAACAATCGCCGCGATCCGCAACTCGTGCGCTCGCACGTTTTGGGCACGCTCGAAGGCTCGGTAAAGCGTTTCAACCGGCATCAGCGAACCGAAGTGATCGACGCTTATCTGATGCTGGCCAGCCGCGATAATGTGGCCTTGAAACAGATCCTGCAGGATCCGCACCACTCGACTTATCTGGCGATCGTCAACGGAATGCTGCACAGCCAGCGCGGCGGCGTCATACGGTTGCTGCTCAGTTATCTCGACGATCCCCACGCTCCGAGCGCAGCAATGTCCGTTCTCGCCCGGCGAACTGACCGAAAGTTCGTCGAGCATTTACTTCGCAAAATTGGCTATCAGCCTTCCACCGTTGCATCGCACAATCTCCGGCACGTCGAGTCGATTGCCTGGCTCAAGCAGGATCGCACACTGTTGGCGGACCTGGAAGAAAATGCACAGCACAGCGCCGTGCAGTTGCTCATGGCAACTAGTGTCAAACGGGCCGAGGCTTTGGAAACGATCAAGTTTCTGATCTTGGGGGGGAAACCAGCCGGACGACTTGCCGCCACGAAAGCCTTGACGACCTTCAATGGAGCTGAGGCCAACCACCTGACCATTCAGGCGCTCGGCGACGTCGACCCGCGTGTCCAAGCGGCCGCACTAATGCAGCTACGGCCGCGTGGCATTCCTGGAGCACTCACCCGCATCGTTGAGCTCATCGACAGCCCACACACGATCGTGCGCGAAGCGGCCAAAGAAAGCCTTTCGGAATTCAGTTTCGATCGCTACTTGGCGGCCTTCGACATGCTCGACGAAGAAGTCCGCCGCAGCACCGGCGTGCTGGTGCGAAAGATCAACCCCGCTGCCGTCTCGCTGGTCGCCGAAGAGCTGCGCGCCCAATCTCGCACCCGGCGGTTACGGGGACTGTCCGTCGCAGGTGCAATGGGCTGCGTGCAAGAATTGGTCGACATCATCATCCGGTTGCTGGGCGACCAGGACCACATCATCCGCACCGAAGCCGCGCGAATTCTCGGTCAATGCGACAACGAGAAGTCCCGACAGGCGCTTCGTACAGCAATTGACGATCGTAGCAGCGGGGTGCGCGAGACAGCGGTCCGAAGCCTGGCCGAACTGGACCGTAAGGGTGGCAAATTGTCGATCGATCCGCTGCGGGCGATCTCCGACCTGGTCGATGAGGCTACCGCATAACTGCTGGGACGATTGAAACATGTGGATGAATCTCTTCGCGACCAATCTGCTTGCGACGAAATTGCTGCTCTTTGCCGAGCGAAATGTCTTTCGCGATCTCGGCAGCGGCTTTCGGACCAAACGAGAAAACTTCCAGCCCTCCGATCTCATTCCATGGATCGTCGTCAGCGCCGTCGTCATCGGTGGGTTGGCTATCTTGGCTCGGGTGATGGCACGCCGCGAAAAGCAGGCCTTTGACAGTCCGCGAGCCCTGTTCCGAGAACTCAGCCGCGCTCATGGCCTCGACTTCGCGAATCGGCAATTGCTTCGACGACTCGCCAGGTCAGCAGGAGTCAAGCAGCCCGCACGGCTGTTTCTGGAGCCGCAGCGCTTCGAGCCGACGAACCTCCCCAAAGACCTGCAAGAGAAGTGGCCAGCGATCGAGTCGCTGCGGGCAAGGCTCTTCGGACAAGGTCCGCAGGAAGGATCTGCTGCGCCCGCGTCGTAGTCCGGATGCTGCCGGAAACCGGTCGCGGCGATCAGAGCAGCTTGAGCTGCGACACAGGCAGCACGTCGTTCATGCTCCCGGTGCGAAAACCTTCGAGATCGAGCGTCACATATTTGAAGCCTAGCGACTTGAGGCGCTCAACGACCTGTTCGCGCAGCGGCGATTGGGCAAATCGCGCCACTTCGCTCGCCGGGAGTTCAAGCCGGGCAACGTCTCCGTTGTGATAGCGCACACGCAACAGCGACAATCCTTGCTCGCGCAGAAACCGCTCCGCAGCATCGATCATCGCCAGCCGCTCGGCTGTGACTTCCTCACCATACGCGACGCGACTACTTAAGCAGGGAGTTGCCGGCTTGTCCCAGACAGGCAATTGCCAGTCCGCAGCAAGTTGGCGCACATCCGTTTTGTTCAGCCCGCACTCCGCCAGCGGGCTGCGAATCTCGTGCTCGCCGGCCGCCTGCATGCCGGGCCGATAGTCTCCCAGGTCATCTACGTTCGCGCCGTTGGCAATTACGGCCACGCCCAACTCCTCGGCCCGACGTTCTAGCTGCGTGTATAACTCCGTCTTGCAGTGGTAGCAGCGATCAGCCGAGTTCCGCACGTACGCCGGATTGTCGAACTCCTGGGTTTCAATGAGTTGGTGTCTAATGCCAATCAGGGCTGCCAGCGCACGAGCGGCCTCCAACTCGCCGCTCGCCAGACTGGAACTTGTGCCTGTCACGGCCACTGACTTTTCGCCCAGCGCGATCTGAGCGGCCTTGGCGACCACGGCGCTATCCACCCCGCCTGAAAAGGCAACGGCGCAGCTTCCATAGCTGCGAAGCAACTCAACCAGTTTTTCGCATTTGGAGTGCACGGCCAATACCAAGAATCGGTGAAGTGAGGTACGGATACCCGATCGACGACGCAAACCTGCTCGTCAGCCAGACTCAGCTGGAATCGTATCGGCGCTTGCAGCACGGGCAACAAGCTCTAGTTATTGCGGCCATACTGGCTGACCACTTCCAGGAGGCGCTCGTAGTGGATCGGTTTCGGCAGGTAGTCGTCGCAACCCGCCGCCAGGCACTTTTCGCGATCTCCCTTCATGGCGCTCGCCGTCAGAGCGACAATTGGCACCTTGCAGCCCGCGGAGCGAAGTCGACGGGCAGTGCTATACCCATCTAGCTCCGGCATTTGCATGTCGAGCAGAATAACGTCGTACTGGCGGTCGCTCGGCTGTTTTTCCAGGACCGCTTCGAGCACCGACATGCCGTCTCCAACGACGGTTACTTTGGCGCCGGTCTTTTGCAGCATGCGGGTGATCAACAACTGATTATCGCGACGATCATCAGCGACCAAAACCTTGCAATCCAGCTCCGGCAATTTGCTTCGCGCTGGCACTGCGGTTTGACTTTCGACCGGCAACTCTGCCGTCACCTTATCTGGTTGAATGAGTGCTATGCCGTCCAGCGAGCCGGTACTGACCGTTGCCACGAAGCGACTTCCCTTCCGGGGCGTGCTCTCGACCAGAATTGTTCCGCCTAGCAGCTCAACCAATCGCTTGGTGATAGATAGCCCCAGTCCTGATCCACCGAACCGCCGCGTCGTCGAAGTTTTTGCCTGTGCGAACGGTTCAAAAACCCGCGATATCTCCGCCGGAGTCATCCCGATCCCGGTGTCGACGACCTCGAACTCAAGCTGCGGCTGACGACCGTTGCTGCACAAACGCGTGATCAAGCGAACTCCACCTTCCTCGGTGAACTTAATGGCATTGCCCACCAGATTGACCAGGACTTGCCGGACGCGCATCGCGTCACTCTGAATCGTCTGCGGAATCGGCCCGTCGTAGACGACGTCAAATGCCAGCCCTTTCGCATCGGCGCGGACCTGCATCAGCGAGCGCACGTCCTCGATAATCCCAACAGGGTGGCAGGCGACCCGCTCAATCTCCAGCCGTTCAGCCTCGATCTTGGAGAGATCGAGAATGTCATTAATGATGTCCAGCAGGAACTCGCCATTCCGCTTGATTGTTTGCACCGCTTCGCGAGTTGCTGAATCGCTAGCATTTTCCAGCAGCATGTCCGTGAAGCCGAGAATCGCCGTCATGGGCGTGCGAATCTCATGGCTCATGCTCGCCAGGAAGTCGCTCTTGGCCCGGTTGGCCATTTGGGCGGTAGCCGAAACACTCTCAAGGGCTTGATTGACCGCTTCAAGCTCGCTGGCGTAGCGCTGCAGCTCGCTTTCTTGTCGCTTACGCTCCGTAACATCCCGCAGGATGGCAGTTACAAACTCTTGCCCGTCGAATTGCACTCGACTGATCGACACGTCGACAAGAAACTCAGCGCCGCTCCGCTTGCGGGCTACAGCCTCACGGCGACTACCGTCAGCAGGCACGGCCGCCAGTTCGGCATCCCGCAATTCTGGAATCAGCGAATGGATACGATCGCCGATCAAATCGCCGTTTGGCTCCCCAAACATGCTTTTGCAGGCTGCATTGACCGCCAGAATTCCACCTGAGCCATCGAGTGTGATCACGGCATCGACTGTGTTGTCGAGCACTGCACGAGCCCGGGCGTCAGCCGCCCGGTTATGCTCCTGCTGGAAACGCACGTAGCGCTGCACAGCGGCGCTGATTGCCTCATCGAGCACCAACCCCACGGCCATTACTTCGCGAACTTCCAACGGACGATCTACCTTGTCCTCGAGATAGTCGAGGATGACCAACCGCAGGATTCGGTAATCGGCCACGACGTCCGGAAGTTCCCAACCGACGCGCCATCGCTGCTCGCCATGCTTCACAGCAATGAGCTGATGCGGCCCAGGTTCATAGGCCTCGGTCGATGCCAACCATTGGCCAATCGCACGCAAGAAGGCCGGCAGGTCGTCGCGCATCTCTCCGCGATGTGTCGGCTCGGCTTGCGGTTGTTCTTGAATCGCGCGGCGAGCCCAGCGATCGATGAGAACCTCTGCGTCGCGCTCAATAATGCGTCCGATCTCTTCGAAACGCTCTGCGTGGATCAGATCGGGGTCAAGCGACACTTCCGGTATCCGTTCAGATTAAACGTGAGGGTGGCAAAACACCCGCTTACGCAGGATGACATGGCCGGCGCGCAAGAAGGGTATGTAATCAGATTATGACAAATTGACTGCCCATTTACAGCAGGCGTGCGGCGGAATGAACGGATTCGCCGGTACGCTGCGCTAGCAGCTTGCGTGATAGAACTTAGGCCCGTTAGAGTCCGCCCGGATTTAGGCCCGCTGGCCCCCGAGTAACCTGCCGGATCCGGTCTCGCAGCCGAGCGGCCTCTTCAAAGCGTTCTTCGTCGATCGCCCGTTGCAGTTGGTCGTGCAAGTCATCCACCAACTGGCGAGGCTCGGGCGGGCGGTACGTTTTGCTAGCGTCGTCAGTCTGCTTGTGCTGCAAGTGTTCTTTCCACTGCACGAGCATGTTCAGCTCCGAGCAGCTTTCCGCATTGTCGGTCTGCCCGTACTCGTCGAGGAAGGAACGAATCCCCGCTATGCCGGCTTCGATCGCGCCAAAAGCAGCGTCGTAGTCCCGCATCTCGGCCAATGGGGTTGCTACCGCCCGCGCATGCATCATCGTGACGTAAGGACGCCATTGGTCGAATTGCAGCTTGTCCCGATCGTGTCGGGCGAACTCGCGCACAAACGCGAACAACCGTAGATTTCGCCTTGTGTCGCGGGCGCAAAGTTCATACCGCTCCAAATTCCAAAAGCTCAGGTACCGGTGATAGTACTGCACACCTTCTCGCAGCAGACGGACGCAGTCCTCAGTTTCCAAATGGAACGAAGCACTGTCGGGATTCTTGGCATCGTGCTGCTTCTGCCGCTCCAAATAGTAATCGAACCAGGACTCAAAGCCCTGGACGCGTTGCCCATCGGGTCGTCCGTCGAACTCCATCTGCAGCAAGCCCAGATCCAGCCGCAACTGGATTTTGTCCTTGCCATCGTCGCCGCGAATGATGCGAACGGAGACGCGGTCGGGGTCGTATTCCCAATCGTTCAACGTCGAGCGGATATCCTTCGACACGAGCAGCCTGTCTCTATGAGTGCATACTTGCGGTTCCCTGCGAGGGATCGCAGATTGGCACGGGGCCGATTGCCTGTCGGCGCAGTAAAACACCCCGTGAAGTTCTATTCTTCGCGGGGTGCGGGAACCATACAAGAGCACTGTGCGGCTGGCCGCGGGAAGGCTACGGTATTACGACTCGCTCGACTCGCGCACCACCGGCTCCATGACTTTCGTGTTCCGCTCCAGCGCCAATACGATGGTTCGCTGTTCAGCCCCATCGGGACTGCTGGCGACGACCGGAATTACCTGCCGCTGATTTGGCAAGCTCATCCGCACGGTAAACGATCCGTCCGGCCGGAGCTTGACGGGTTCTCCGCGCAACGTGACGCGAGCGTTAGGCTTAGTTGAGCCGAAGACGATTAGCTCAGCATCCACGTCGAACTTCAACCGTCGCGGTGTCGCCAACAAACCGTTAACGCCATCGCCGTAGCTCGACGCATTTGGAGAGTTCATCGGCCGGCGAAGTCGTTCCTCGAACAGCTCTTGCAACTCAGTGCTCGATCCGTCCGTTGAATAGCCACCGCTCAGGGCATAAATCTTGTCAAAGTTCTGGGCGACGTCGGACCAATTTTCGTCAACGGCGTCGCTGCTGCCGGCTTCCGGAGAGCAAACCACATTGCTGCGGCAAAGCGCATGAAACTTGTTCGTGGCGCTCAAATAACCGATCTCGACACGGTAGCTCTTAGCGATTCCATCGATGTGCAGATACCAGTTGCTCACGCCTCCGTGAATGTCGACGTCGGTGTGAATTCGCTCGGAGGCGCTCGTGGCGCCACCCTCGGACACTTCGAGCAGGCGAAGAATCGGCCGGGCAAGGTGCCAGTCCTGTCCCATGGCAGCCTGGACGCGGTCAATGCTTTGTCGGGTTAGCTCCCACGTAACGTGCAACCAGTAGGCGTCTCGAACTAAGACGACGACGCGATCCTTCCGCGGGCTCGCCTTCTTGCCATGTGTAGGAGTCGCCAGGTTTTTCGACTGATTCAACTTGTC
>JGI10216J12902_113294220_pt1 | contig 10665 bp, 7 predicted proteins | sample KanNatreferecore_FD_12902 | JGI IMG/M metagenome (IMG submission 12902)
GCCAGCAGATTTACAGTCTGCCCCCGTTGGCCACTTGGGTATCCTACCACTCCGACCGCCGTTGCAGGGACGGCGATTAAAGCCGGACTTCATGGCCCCGCTCAAGTTCAAATTTCCCGCTTTGAAGTAGCTGGCACTCCCAGGTGAGTGCTAGCGGGGAGCGTCCCACCTGCCGTAGAGGTCGGCACCTCCATCAAAAAGGTCTGAGATAAAGAGATATGAATGGGAAACTACCATCTCCATCCTCCCACTTCTTACCTCGGCGCATTTTCCCATCTGCGTTCATCTGCGTCTATCTGCGGTTTTCTGCTCGGCATCGACAGAATTGAACTTTGAACCTTGAACTTTGAACTTTGAAACCTACCTTTAACCCGTGTTTGACTCGCTCAGCAGCAAGCTCCAGAACGCATTCAGAAACCTCCGGGGCCTCGGGAGAATCTCCGAGGCCAACGTCGCCGATTCCCTGCGCGAGGTCCGGATGGCGTTGCTGGACGCCGATGTAAATTTCAAAGTCGCGCGCGATTTCGTTGATCGCGTCAAGGAAAAGGCCGTCGGGCAGGAGGTCATCCAAAGCATCCAGCCGGGCCAACAGATCGTCAAAATCATCCACGACGAACTCGTCGCGCTGCTGGGCTCGTCGAACGCGGCGTTGACTCTCAGCGGCGATCCGGCGTGTTTGTTGATGGTGGGCCTGCACGGCTCCGGCAAAACCACATCCAGCGGCAAACTCGCCCGGCTTCTGCAGAAACAGGGACGCGCGCCGCTCCTGGTAGCCGCCGACGTCTATCGCCCGGCCGCGATGGACCAGCTTGCCACCCTTGGTCAGAAGCTGGATTTGCCCGTCTTCCTCAAACGCGGCGAAACGGATGTGTTGAAGATCGCCCGCGAAGCGCTCGACTTCGCCGGCGCCAACAACCGGAACACGTTGATTTTTGACACCGCCGGCCGACTGCAGATTGACGAACCGCTCGTGCGGGAACTGGTAAATCTCCGCGACCTGGTCAAACCGCAGGAAATCCTCCTGGTGCTCGATGCCGCGACCGGCCAGGAAGCGGTGAATGTAGCGACCCATTTCGATCAGGCGCTGACCATCACCGGGGCGATCCTCACGAAGCTCGACGGGGACGCGCGCGGCGGCGCGGCGTTGAGTTTAAAGGCCGTCACCGGCAAGCCGATCAAGTTTGTCGGCGTCGGTGAAAAGCTGGAAGATTTCGAACCGTTTCATCCCGAACGGATGGCCTCGCGCATTTTGGGGATGGGAGATGTGGTCAGCCTCGTTGAAAAGGCGGCCGAGGCAGTGGACCTCGACGAAGCAAAGCGCATGGAAGAGAAGATGCGCAAAGGCCAGTTCACGCTGGAGGATTTTCTGGATCAATTGCGGCAGATGAAACGGCTGGGGCCGCTCGAAAACATCATCGGCATGCTCCCGGGCGGATCCGAGGCGTTGAAGGGCGCCGACATGAGCAAGAGCGAAAAAGAGTTCAAACGCATGGAAGCGATGATTTGTGGAATGACGCCGCTGGAGCGCCGCAACCCGCACATCCTCAATGCCCGGCGCCGCCAGCGCATCGCCAAAGGCAGCGGCGTATCGGTCGCCGAATTGAACAACCTGCTCAACCGCTTCGGACAAATGCAGCAAATGATGAAGAAGATGGGCAAGTTCCAGAAGATGATGGGAAAGAGGATGGGCGGCGGAATGCCGGGGATGTTTCGGCGGTAAAAGGCGCCGCCGGTCGTCGCAGCATTACTCCGGGAGGTTCGTTGGCTCGATTGGTTCAGAGGAGTATCGGCGGTCTTTCATGGTTCTCGCTTCCCACCCTCCGGGTTTGAGGGCCATCGCCACGGCTCCGACGTCGCTGGTGAACAGCACGGGAACACCGCGTTTGTTCAACCGCTTGCGAAGTTCTCTGGCCGCGAGTTCGTTGGCAGGAGAGAAGCCGGCGCTGACGATGATGAGTCGAGGTTGAATCGCATCCAGCAGCGCGTCTCCGACCGGCTCGTCGAGATTCGGCATTCCCGCGATCACAATGTCCGCTCGTAATTGCGGTTCCCGTTCGAGGAGGATTCTCTGGCCGAGCTTGCTCAGATCCGAGCAAAGCAACACGCGGGTCCGGTGAAACTCTCCGCGCAAGACGACAGCGTGGTCGTCGGCCTGGGTGAAACGATCCTCGGCCGCCGGATGAAGAATGGCCCAGGCGCCGATCCGGTCCCCGCGACTGACCTGCCGCCAGCGTTCGGTGGGTCTTCCCAATTGCTCAACCAGCCGTCGATAAGCGGTCGAACGCGCGCGGGCGGCGCTCGCATGAACGGTTCCCGCATTGAACTCCGGGACGATTATGGCCGCCCCTCCAGTGTGTCGAATGTCGCCGTGAGTCAGCAGCAGACCCGTCAGACGGTTGACGCCCCGTCCGCGCAGAAACGGTCGCACCACGAACTCGGTCGCGGACGGATCGCCGCAGTCGATAAGCAGGTCGTTGGCCCGGCCGCGGGCATCGACAAAAATAGAATCACCGCCCCGAAGCGAGAGGATCGTCATGTGGACGTCGTTTCGATGCGGCCACGCGGACACCAGCCAGGCGAGTCCCAGGATCGCGGCGGCGCCGGCAACCCACCGTCGCCGGACGGGCGCGAAGGCCCAACCGGTCAGCGTGCAGAACAAAAGGAGATAATAGATCACAAAGCCGAACCACGCGGGCGAACGCACGTAGAAAAACGCCCCGGGCAGCGAGGCGCACCATTCACTGGCGGCCACCATGAGCCGCATCCAGAACCAGCCGCTGTGATTGAACAATTCGCCCGCCCGCGGAAACCAGTCGCCGCAGAGCAGGCTGCCGAGGTTGCTCATCAACGTCACGCCGCTGATGGGCACGATGACGACATTGGCCAGGAGGCTGACCGGGGTGAGCAGGTGGAAGTAGTAAGCCACGAGCGGCAGCGATCCGAGCCACGCGGCGAGCGACGTGACAAAACTGGTCGTCACAAAACGGATCGGAGGATCAAGGCATCTTTGCCACCGCGGACGAAGCTCCGGCGGCAGTAACGGATCCGATTGCAGCAGCCGTTGACGGATCTTTTCAATCGGTGGCAGCAGCAGCGCGATGCTCAGAACGACGAAGAAGGAAAGCTGGAAACCAGCCTGAAATAATTGTTGCGGATCCCAAATGAGAATGATGATGGCTGCCCCGGCCAGCGAGTTCAGCAGATCGATCGGACGACTGAGTGCCCACCCGCCAATGACGATGCTCATCATGATGGTCGAACGAATTGCCGAGGGTTGCCAACCGGTCGCGGCGGTATAGAACCAGAGGAAGGGAACGACGACCAACCCGCAGGCGGTGCGCGGAATACGCGCCACGCGCAGGAGATTGACCAGAATGCCGGCGATCAACGCGATGTGCAGCCCGCTGATGGCAAAGATGTGCATGGTCCCTGAGTGCATGAACGGCTCTGAGACTTCGTCCGTCAGCGCGGTCTTCCAGCCCAATGCCATCGCCCAGACCAGTCGCAGCGATTCGTCTTCCGAAGGCAGGCCACGCGCCAGTGTCCGTTGGGCCCAGTCGCGAAAGCGGTCCGAAAAAGGAGGGGCGCGGGGGCTGTTCCGGGAGGAGACGATTTGCCAGTCGTTGGTCGATTCCACATCAAGCTGGTGATAGATGCCGTGGCGCGCCAGGTAGGCGCGGTAGTTGAACAGTCCCTCAGCCACGGGCCCCTTTGGAGGATGAATGACGCCGGTGACTTCAACGGTTTGTCCTTTGAAGAAACTGGCGTCGAGAAGATGGGGTGTGCTCGCAGCGACGCTGCCAAAGGCCGGCAGGTGGTTTGTTCCCCGGCGCAGTTCGGTGACCCGCACCCGGGCGAGTGAGCGCCACAATTCCTTTTCACCGCTCTCGTACAGCCGCTGGGTCGGAGTTTCCAGCAGAGTTCCGCGCACGGTGACGTATTCGATCTGTTCGCCGACGATGCGCCGAAGGTCGTGCTGAGAAAGCGTGGCCGTGCGCGTGGCCAGGTTGGTCCAGCCGGCGAAGAAAACGAGCGGCCAAAGCAAAAGCGGTCGGGTCCGCGCCCAGCCGAGAGTGGCGGTCGCAAGCGCGAGCGACAGTCCGAAGAGGAACGCAAGCCGGACATCGAAGAAGTTTGCCGTTGCGACGCCGCAAACGTATGTCAACGCCACTATCAGAAGTGGGCGTTTCATAAACGTCACCAACGCCTTCGCCAGCGTCCGACGGCCCAGAGGACCAATATTCCCGCCGCTGCGCCGAGCGTATCGAGCATAATGTCCCAAACCGAGCCGTAGCGGGAGGCGACAAAGTGCTGGTGCAATTCGTCCGTGACAGCGTACGCACCCGCCGCCGCGACGACGAACGCGGCTTCGCGCCATGACCACCGATGCTCGTGGTCTTTTGGCGATTTCCGGATCGCGCGCCACAGGAGCATCGCCAGGATCGCATATTCGGTGAGGTGCGCCGTTTTGCGTGCGACCAACTGGACGCGCCGGACGGTTAGGTCCGAAATGTCCGGATTGAACCAGCGGAGCAAGGGGCCGATGATGCGCGAAGTCCGCTGGCTGGACATCAGGTCGGTTGAAGCCGAAAAGATCACAACCATCCAGGCGAACACCGGCAGCCAGTATTTGAGGAGCAAGCTGCTTCCAGGCACAGCGGGATGAAACCAAGAGCGTCTGCGGCACGTCGAGCCGAAAGTCCCGGAAATCCGCCGGCAGGAAGCGGAACGAACCGGATTTATTCGATTTGCTAAAAAACCGCGGGTCTGGCAATGAGTGGCCGCTTATGAGAAGAATCCTGGTGACGCTGCTTGCCTTGGGTATTGCGCTCGGCACCGGCTGCCGAAAGAAGGAGGCAGCCGAACGTAATTCCGATTCCGTGGAGGTCCTGGCGCGGTATCATTTTCTCGGAGCGGCTCAACTGGCGAAGAACCCGGCCGCCGTCAAGTTGAAGGAGATCTGGGACCTGCCCGAATCACGGCGTCTTGTCGAACAGACCCTGCAGAAGCTTGCTCATGCGCCGAAAACCTTTTACGGCGGACAAATCACGCCAGCCCAGGACGAGCGGGGCGCGGCGATCTTGCGGGCGTTGCTGGACGACCTGTTGAACCAGGAATCGTCTCTCCAGGTGCGCGGGACGGCCGGCAAGACCGCTGAGTGGACCCTGCTGGTGCATCTGCCCGCCAACCGACGCAACGCCTGGAGCGCCGGTCTCTCCGAATTGCTTCCGTTGTGGAACCTGGGCGCGCTCTCGACGAATACGGTCGAAGGCTTCGGCGGCTGGGTACTCAAACGAACCGGCGCACCCAACGAGGTTCGCTATGCGCAGGCGGGGGAGTGGTTCGTGTTGGGTGTCGGGCAGAACGCGTTGCCCGCATTCGAAGAGGCCGTCCGGAAGGTCAAAGCCGATGGCCGGCCGATCGCAGCCGCTTCGACGTACTGGCTGGACGCCGAGCTCAATCTGCCGCATCTGGTTGAAACGCTTTCGTTGGCGCCGGCGGTTAAATGGCCGCATGCCAAACTCTCGATCGTTGGGGCGGGTGAAAACCTGCGTTCGAACGGGCGGATGGTATTTCGCGGGCCGGTGACCGGGCCGCTGGACCGCTGGCGGTTCCCCACCAACCTCATCGGCGAACCGTTGATCAGTTTCACCGCCGCGCGGGGAATCAGTCCGCTTCTGAGCGACTCGAAAATGCTGCAGGATCTCGGCTTTAAAACGGCCCCCAATGAACTGTACGTGTGGGCGCAATCGGCCGTTACGTTTCAATCCTTCCTGGCGTTTCCCTCCGACGGCGGGATCAGCCAACTGCAGCGCATCGCTGAACGGGCGCCATCCCTGCTCGGCACGAATTTGCAGGAGCGCCATCTGACTCAAATTGAATGGCAGGCGACGAACAACCAGGTCTTCTGGAAGGGCCTTCCGTTCATTACGCCCTATTTGCGGCCGGCCCAATTCAACGGCACCGATTTTGTCTTCGGCGGCTTGTTCCCGCCCGTGCCACGGATTAATCCGCCGCCGGGCGACCTCCTCGCACAATTCCTCGATCGCAAGGACCTCGTTTACTACAATTGGGAAATTACCGAGGCCAAGCTGGCACAGTGGCGCGTGATGGCGCAATTGTTCGCCGTCATTGCCGACAAACCGCAACTGACGACGAACTCCGCCGCGTTGCCATGGCTGATCAAAGTGGAGCCAAAACTCGGCAACACCGTGACAGAGATCGCGGCCGCTTCGCCGAAGGAATGGACTCTCATCCGCAAATCTCACATCGGACTTACCGGTGTTGAACTCGTTACGCTGGCCCGCTGGCTCGAGAGCACGAACTTTCCCAGGCTCAGTTTCGATCTGCCGCGGGACCGTCCGTTGCCCTCCCAGAAACCGCCGCCGGCGCAGAAGTAAAAGGCCGTGCTCAAACTGGGCGTCAATATCGACCATGTGGCGACGCTGCGCGAAGCCCGGTATCACGGACGCAGCCAGGGCGAGCCTGATCCGGTGGCATCCGCGTTGATCTGCGAATCGGCCGGCGCGCACGGCATTACCGCCCACCTGCGCGAAGACCGGCGGCATATTCAGGACCGCGATGTATGGAACCTGCGCAAGGCAGTCAAGACGCGCCTGAATCTGGAAATGGCGAACAGCCCGGAAATCCTGGCGATCGCCCTGAAACTCAAACCCGATATCGTCTGCCTCGTTCCCGAGCGGCGCCAGGAGGTGACAACCGAAGGAGGACTGGACGTGGCCGGCAGTACCGCGGCGCTGACCGAGACGCGCAACCAACTGAACGACGCCGGGGTCGAAGTCAGCCTGTTCATCGCTCCGGACACGGCGCAGATTGAAGCGTCCGCCAGGACAGGCAGCCAGTTCGTCGAATTGCACACCGGCGCTTTCGCCGAAAGCTTTCACGACGAAACGGGTCGCGCGAAAGAACTGCAACGGCTCGTCGCCGCCGCGACACGAGCGCACCAGCTCGGATTGAAGGTGAACGCCGGTCACGGACTGAATTATCAGAATGTCACCACGCTGCTGAGCGTTCCGCATCTGGTCGAATTGAACATCGGTCACAACATTATCAGTCATTCGGTCACCGTCGGCATGGCGGCTGCCGTGAAGGAAATGCTCGCGTTGATGAAGGACTACCGACAGTAAGCCGACACCGTTGGATTAAGCCCGGGCAGGCTCCTAATCCTGATCGGCTCAGGTTCCTGGAGATTAAGAGCAAGATTACGATTGAGATTGGGAAGAAGCCGTTGGGCCTTTGATTCAATGCCAACCTGGAGCAAGAAACTCGAAGCATGATTTTGGGCACCGGCATCGACATCATCGAGGTCGAGCGCATCCGCGCATCGCATGAAAAATTCGGCGACCGGTTCCTGAGACGGGTTCTCCGACCGGATGAAATCGCCTACTGCTTCACTCACAAGAATCCCGCGCCATTTGTGGCCGGGCGGTTTGCCGCCAAGGAAGCGATTTCCAAAGCGTTCGGAACCGGCATCGGCCGACAGCTCGGCTGGCAGGACATGGAAGTGGGACGAAGGGAATCCGGCGAACCTTTTGTCATCCTCCACGATAAGGGCGCGAAGCTGTTGGAAGAACGCGGCGGCACGAAAGTCCATGTGAGCCTCAGCCACACCGAGCATTACGCCGCCGCCGTGGCGATTCTCGAAAGGAGCTGAGGGACGCGAAGCCGTCCTCAGTTTGTCTCCAGTCTCGTGAGGGCGGCCCGAAGCCGTCGTTCGATCTGGAGTTGCCGTTCCGGTTCGAGAATCTTGCTCCCGTCCCGCTCGTTTACGTAGAAACTGTCCACGGCCGCGCCTTTCTCCGTCGTGACCTTGGCAACGAAAACATCCAGGCCTAGGTCGGACAACGCCTGGGAAATCGCGTAGAGCAGGCCCATGTGGTCCTCGGCCTCCACGTCGATGACCGTGCGGGTGTCCGACGTTTCATTATCGAACGCAATCGCCGTCGGAATGCGTTCGCCTTCGAGGGACTGGTAGAGCGGCTGGGGCGCCTGCTGCCGCGCAATCAAAGGACCAAGGTCCACCTCGCCGGTCACCGTCTGGGTCAGCAGCTTTTCAAATTTTTCCCGCTCTTCCTTATTCGCCAGCAAGCCCGTTCTGGCGTCGGTCACGTAAAACGTGTCGAGAATGATCCCGTCGTTACGCGTAAAAATCTGCGCGCTCAGGATGTTCAGGCGGGCGGCAGTCAACGAACCGGCGATCTTGCTGAACAGCCCGTGCCGGTCCCAGGTGCAGATCTTCACCGCCGTATAGCCCCGGTCCGGCTCGTTGTGCCAGTGGACGACCGGTTCGAGCGCGATGTCTTCTTCCGCCACCTGGCGGTGCATGAACAGATGCGCCAGCATCAGGTCCGATGCGATTTCCTTGGCCGCATGGATTTGAAAATAGCGCGCCGGAAGGTTGGCGAAGTGCGCCTGCAGTTCCTCCTCGCTGGTTGTGTTTGGCTTCAGTTTGCGGACCTCTTCCGCCAGCAGTTCACGCTGCCGTTCCTCGGCGCGAATGAACGACGTGCCGCCGGTGATCTGCTCCATGGCCTTGTGATAGAGCAACAACAGGAGCGAATCCTTGAACCCGTTCCAGAGCTGGTCGCTGGTACCGAGTGAGTCCGCAAGCGTGTGCAAGGTCAGTAGTCTGAGATTCTCCGCCGACTGCACCTGGGCGGCGAAATTGCGGACCACCGCCGCATCCTCCAGATCCCGGCGCTGGGAGATTTGCGCCATGGTCAAATGATTCTCAATCACGACCCGCAGCGTGTGCGCGGTCGCGCTGTCGAGGTTGAGGCGTTTGGCCACGGCGAGCGCCAGTTGTCCGCCGGTTTCGGAGTGCCGGCCCGTCCGCAGCGCCTTGCCGGCGTCATGCAGGAGCAGGGCCAGGTAAAGCACGAACGGGCGTTCGAGGGCCTGAAACGTTTCCGCGTAGTTGCCCAGCGGCGGCTTCTTTGCGTTCCAGATCGCGTCCAGTTTTTCGATGCAGACGAGCGTGTGCTCGTCCGCGGTGTACTGGTGATAGAACTCATGCTGCACCAGGCAGGTCAGTTTGCCGAACTCCGGCAGAAACTTTCCCAGCAGACCCACTTCATGCATGGCGCGCAGGGCCGGCGCCACGTTGCCGCGCTGGCCCAGAATCTCGAGAAACGTTTCGTGAACGTGATGGTCGCGCAGAAAGCCGCGGTCCAACAGCGAGAGCTGATTGCGGATCAACTGCGCCAGATCGGGATGCAACTTCAACCCGCGCTGTTGCGCATGCAGGAAAACCCGCATCATCCGGCGCGGCTGATCGCGAAAGACCCGGTTCGAGGCGGCGTGGATCTCTCCCTCCACCACCCTAAAGCCATCGATCATCTGCCGGCGGGCGCGCTGTCGGCCGGTGCGAAGAATATCGCGGAACGAAGGGAACCGCCGATCCGGCTGCGGCAGCAGCGCGAGCCGCTGCTCCAGCGTGCGCGTGATCAGATAAATGTTCCGGGCGTGGGTATAGACGTCCCGCATGAAGGCTTCCAGCCGCTTCACCGGAGAGCGATCGGTGTAACCGAGGTTGTAAGCGATGGTGGGCTGGAGACTTTTCGGCAGCACGTCCGCCGGACGGTTGACGTGATAGTGGAGATCGTTTCGGACGCGCAGCAGAAAATCGTAGGCCGCCTCCAGTTGCTTTCGTTCGCTTTCGCCGATGAGCTCGCGTTTCTGCAGATCCGCGAGCGACCGCGTCCGGTATTTGAAGAATGCCATCCAGATCAGGTTCTGATAATCGCGCAACCCGCCGCAGCCGTTCTTGACGTTGGGCTCCTGCATCGTGGCCGATCCGCCGAACTTCGCGCGCCGCGCCGCCTGGTCCTCGATGCGCGCGGCGATGTATTCGTCCTCGAAACCGCGAACACACTTGGCGAGAACGATCGATTCCATCTGCTTGAACAGGTCCGGATCGCCCGCGATGAACCGCGCCTCGATCAGCGAGGTCTTCGATTGCATGTCGCCGTTCGCCACCTTCACGCAATCGTCGATGGTCCGCACCGAATGTCCCACCTTCAATCCGATGTCCCAGAGCGTGTAGAGCAACCCGTCCGTGAGCGCCGCGAGGTGGGGATGCGGCTTGCCGCGGGCGGTGGACACCGTGTCGCCGTTGTGCAGAAACATGATGTCGATGTCGCTCTGCGGATTGAGCTCGCCGCGTCCGTAGCCGCCGATGGCGACCAGCGCGAACTTTGGCGGCAAGGTTTTGATTTCGGTAAGCGCGCCGGATTTGACCGCCTCCAGAATATAGCGCAGCAACACGTCGATCACGGCGGCGCGCGCCTGGCAGATTTGCCGTCCGCCGGTGCCGGCGCGATGAAGCATTTTGAGGCGATGCGATTCGACCTTGAGAAAATTCTTGTAGCGTGGCAGTTCCTGCGACGGCGCGCGGTTGGATGGCAGCGGCAGCCGGTGGGCGGCATCGGCTTCAATCTTCTCCAACAACGTCGGCATCGGCGCAACTTAGAAAGAACGGGCGCCGAACGCAAGCACCCGGCCGATTGGGTAGTAGCCTGATGATCAAGTTTTCAAGATTTCCAATCTTTTCTTCCTCCTGCCCGGCACGATTCTACGCGGTTCGGCGCACGGCTGGAAATCTTGAAATCGGTCATCGGACATCTGGAATCTGTCATTCAAAAT
>JGI10216J12902_102044841_pt1 | contig 10664 bp, 10 predicted proteins | sample KanNatreferecore_FD_12902 | JGI IMG/M metagenome (IMG submission 12902)
CTCGTACGCGGCATCGTCCGACTCGTGCGCGAGCCACTCGTAGAGGCGGCCGAATACGAGGCGCGGCCCCCAGTCGTTTCGCTCTATGAGCGCAAAGCCGGGCGCTACGGGGTGCAGGAGCGGTTGAGGGAACATGCCCTCGACGAGGCACTCGAGGCGACCTTTCCGGCAAGCGATCCCATCACGGTGAGCGGATATCGTCCCGAAGCTCCATGACTCCGTGCAGGAAGCATCGTTCTTTCGTCATCTTCCCTTCGCATCATGTCAGGCATAATATCCTGCCTGCCCACGATGCCTGAGCCAGATGAAGAACGCGGATATCAGATTCGGCCCATTCTCGCTCATCGCCTCTGAGCGCCTTTTGCTACGCGACAGCGAGCCGGTCAGGATCGGCAGCCGTGCCCTGGACATCCTCATTGCTCTCGTGACCCGGGCCGGGGAGGTGGTCACGAAGGAAGAGTTGATCTCGACCGTTTGGCCTCGAACCTTCGTCGGGGAAACCAATCTCCGGGTCAATGTCGCCGCCCTGCGCAAGGCACTCGGGGATTTGCAAGAGCCGCATAGGTTCATCTCCAACATCACCGGCCGGGGCTACTGCTTCGTCGCGTCGGTCAGCGCGGCCAAGGAGCCCGCTGGACAGGTCCAGCCGGAGATGCCCGGATCGCGGCAGGCGCCTCCGGCAACGGGCTCCCTGCCGCGGCTGGATGGACGCATCATCGGGCGGGACGGAGAGCTCGACCTGCTCGATCGGCAGCTCCGCGACCTTCGGATCCTGACCATCGTCGGCGCGGGTGGCATCGGCAAGACGACCATCGCCGTCAGCCTCGCCCAGCGCAACCTCGATCGCTTCCCGGACGGAGTCGCCTTCGTCGATCTGGGGACGCTCGCGGATCCGGCGCTGCTCCCGACTGCCGTGGCCAAAGGGACAGGCTGTGTCCTCGGGACGGCCGATCAGCTCACGGAGCTGGCGGATAAGCTCGTGGACCGCTCCATGCTGGTCATCCTCGACTGCTGCGAGCATCTCGTCGATGACGTCGCCCGATTGGTGGAGATCCTGGCCGCGAGGGCGCCCGAAGTCCGCTTCCTCGTCACGAGCCGGGAACCGCTTCGCGTGCAGGGGGAACGGGTTCACCGCCTCGCCCCGCTCACTTTCCCGTCCGAGGGAGAGGTGAACGATGCACCATCGGCTCTCGGGTTTGCGGCCGTCCAGCTCCTCGTCGAGCGGGTCGCCGACGGCATTGGAGGTTACGTTCTGAGCGATGCCGAGGCGCCCCTTGTGGCGGAGATCTGCCGACGGCTGGATGGCATCAGCCTCGCCATTGAGTTGGCTGCCGCCCAAGTCGACAGCTTGGGGATCCAGGGTCTTGCCGTCTCGCTGCGGAACAGTTTCGATGGATTGACGCGAGGACGGCGCACTGCGCTCCCGCGTCATCAGACGCTGCACGCGGCGCTGGACTGGAGCCACTCGCTCCTGGACGAGCCCCAGCGCTTCGTGCTCGGCCACCTGTCGCTATTCAATAAGGAATTCACGATGGAGGCTGCGCGGGCGGTGGCTTCCGATGGAGGGACCATCGACGTCACGGCCTGTCTCGGCGACCTCGTCGCGAAGTCATTGGTCGTGGCCGACCGCAGCCTCCATCCCGCCCGATACCGCCTGCTCGACATGACGCGCGCCTATGCAGCTCAGAAGCTGTCGGCTTCAGGTCGAAGCGAGGAAGCATCCCAGCGCCACGCCAAGCATTACCTTGCATTCTTCGGACAGGCAGCCGCGAAATGGCATGCGAGCCACGATACCGATTGGCTCGCGCTACATAACCGTGACATTGGGAATCTAAGGGCTGCCCTCGATTGGGCCTTCTCCTCTCAGGGCGATCCCATGATCGGGGTCGGGCTGACGGTCGCGGCCATCCCCCTCTGGTATCAGCTCTCCCTGGTTGACGAGTGCCTGATGAGGGTCCGTCAGGCCCTCGAATGGCTCGAGCGGCAGGATAAGCCCGATGATCGCAGTCTTATGCGGTTGTACGCAGCGCTTGGCTTTCCCCACATGCGTGCGATCTCCGGCCGCCCGAGTGGCGCCAAGGCGTGGGAACGCTCACTGGAGATCGCGCGGCGGATCGACGACGTCGATTTTCAGTTGCGGGCCTTGTGGGCTCTATGGGTGGATCGCACCAACGGCGGCAATTCCCGTGCTGCTCTCGGGATGGCGGAGGAATTCCACCGGATGGCAGCGCGCTCGCAGGATCCGGCGGACCGGCTCATCGGCGAGAGGATGCGCGCGCGTTCTCTGCATTTCCTGGGTGACCAGCCACGAGCCGAAGCGCATGTGCGGCGCATGCTCGACGAGTATCTTGCGCCAGCCAACGGAGCCCATCTCGCCCGTTTCCAGTATGAGCAGCGCCTCACGGCGCGGATCACGCTCGCCCGCGTGCTGTGGCTGCGCGGGCGCGAGCAGGAAGCGCTCGGCGAAGTGGAGGACATGATCGGGACAGCCTTGCAGGCCGACCACAACCTGACAACCTGCCATGTCCTGTCCGACGCCGTCTGCCCCATCTACCTGATGGCCGGCGATCTCGACCGCGCGCAGCACTACACGGGGATGCTCCTCGATCGGACCAAGGCCCATGCCCTCGACGTCTGGCATGCCTACGCCGAGTGCTACCAGGGTGACATCCTGATCCGCCAGGGCAACGCCACAGCAGGCGTGCCACTGGTGCGACATGCGATGGATCGGCTGGAAAGGGCCGGCTTCCATCTCTATCGAACGGTTTTCCACGCCGTCCTTGCCTCCGGCCTCCAGGCACTGGGTCGTGTCGAAGAGGCGCTGGGTCTGTTGGACGCGGCCCTGGCGCTGACGCGGCAGACCGGAGAGGCTTGGTACGTGCCGGAACTGCTTCATCAGAACGCCCGGCTGCTCATGACGCGGGACGATGCCCGGGCGGATGCCCGCCGCCTGATCGAGCAATCTCTGGCCCTGGCAACGGAGCAGGATGCCGTTGCCTGGGCAAGCAGGATGCGCTCTTGGCACCCTCAAGAGGCCCGTTAACACCCTTTTACACCGCTTAACTGGCTCACATCGCCGACCGGGGCCATGGTTGCGTCGACCCGAAGACGCAACAGATCCCGAGGGACGTGCGATGACATCACGGACTTTATCTTCATTGCCCCGGGCCGCGGCGGCCGGCCTTGCAGCCATCATGTGGTCGGCAGCGCTTCCGGCCGCGGCACTAGCACAGATCGCTCGCTCCCCACAGGAGTACTCCAAGGCGTGCGGCGCCTCATGCGTCGAAACGCGGACGGTCGGCGTCAACGGCATCCCCTACGCCTACCGGTCCCTGGGCAATCCGTCCGGGACGCCGCTGGTCCTGATCAATCGCTTCCGTGGGACGATGGACGAGTGGGATCCGGCCTTCCTCGATCATGTGGCAGCCGGGCGACACGTCATCATCTTCGACAATGCCGGCGTCGCGCGCTCCGGAGGCGAGGCCCCCGCCCGCATGGTCGACTGGGCCGCGAATGCAGCCAAATTCATCGAGGCCCTGGGACACCGTGAGGTCGACGTGCTGGGCTTCTCCTTCGGTGGTCTGGTGGCGCAGGAGCTGACCCTCCAGCGGCCGGAGCTCGTCCGCAGGTTGATCATCGTCGGTAGCGGGGCGGGCTATGTCGAAGGCGCCAACCTCCGCGCCAAGGCGATCGAGGTCGCCACCAAGCCGGTCAACACGAACGAGGACTTCCTCTACCTGTTCTTCAAGGAAACGCCGACGAGCCAGGCGGCCGGTCGAGAGCATCTGGCCCGGCTGCGACTGAGAGCGGATGCGTTTTCCGAGCGCGTCAGCGAGAAGACCTGGAAGGCGATGCTCTCGGCCGGAAGCGACGTCGGCACACCGGACACCTCGCTGCTGCGGCGCGTCGGAGCGATCCGCCAGCCTGTCCTTGTCGCCAACGGCGTCGAGGACGTGATGATCCCGACCTATCAATCCTATGCCCTGGCGCAGGCCATCTCCAATGCCCGGCTGATCATCTATCCGGATTCGGGCCATGCCTTCCTGTTCCAGTATCCCAAGGAGTTCGGGGACGAGGTTCTTCGCTTTTTGGGAAAGGAGGGCCAGCCATGAATACCGCCTCCGCTCATCTCACCAGGCGCTCCGTGCCCGCCGCAGGACTCGGCTTGGCTACCATGGCAAGCGCCTCTGCCCAGGGATCCGGCACAACATCATCAAAGCCGACGATGCAATCCAGTGAAGGAGACAGAACGATGGCTACCGTTACGACGAAAGACGGTACAGAGATCTTCTACAAGGACTGGGGCCGCGGACAGCCCATCGTCTTCCATCACGGCTGGCCGCTCAGCGCCGATGACTGGGACAGCCAGATGCTGTTCTTCCTCCACCAGGGCTATCGCGTCATCGCCCATGATCGCCGTGGCCATGGCCGCTCGACCCAGACCGCCCACGGCAACGAGATGGACACCTACGCCGACGACGTCGTCCAGCTCGCGAAGGCGCTTGATCTCCAGGACGCGATCCATATCGGCCATTCCACTGGCGGCGGAGAGGTGGCCCGTTACGTTGCCCGCGCAGAGCAGGGGCGCGTGGCAAAGGCCGTGCTGATCGGGGCGGTCCCTCCAATCATGGTCAAATCGGACAAGAACCCTGGTGGTTTGCCCCTTGAGGTGTTCGACGGCTTCCGTGCGGCGGTGGCGGCGAACCGGGCGCAGTTCTACGTCGATGTGCCGGCAGGGCCGTTCTACAGCTTCAACCGCCCAGGCGCGAAGGTCTCGCAAGGGGTGATCGACAACTGGTGGCGCCAGGGCATGATGGGCGGAATTAAGGCGCAGTACGACTGCATAAAGGCCTTTTCCGAGACGGACTTCACCGAGGATCTCAAGACGATCGCTGTCCCCACTTTGGTGATGCACGGCGACGACGATCAGATCGTGCCCTTCGCGGACTCCGCGCCGCTGTCCGTCAAGCTCCTGAAGCAGGGCACGCTCAAGGTCTACGAGGGATTGCCGCACGGGCTGTGCACGACGCATCCAGACGTCGTGAACGCCGACCTCCTGGCCTTCATCAAGGGCTGACCGGCAGACAGGGTGAGTGCAATGACCATGAAAGCGAACGAGGAATTCCTAGATCGGGACAACGGGCTGCGGATCTTCGTACGATCTTGGCATCCCCCCGGTCCGCCACGGGCCGTGGTGGCGATCTGCCACGGCGTGAAGTCCCACAGCGGATACTACCACTGGATCGCGGAGCAACTGGTCGCGAATGGCTTTGCGATCTACGCCCTCGACCTGCGCGGCCGCGGCAGGTCCGACGGGGAACGCTTCTTCGTCGACGATGTCGCGCATTACGTTGCCGATGTATCCGGCCTGATCGAACTGGCCCGGCGCCGCGAAGGTGATCTGCCCGTGTTTCTTCTCGGTCACAGTGCAGGCGGCGTGGTCTCGTCGACCTATGTGCTCGACAACCAGGAGCGACTCGCAGGCTTCATCTGCGAGAGCTTCGCCTACCAGGTCAATGCGCCGGACCTCCTGCTGACCGTCATCAAGGCAATCCGCCGGATCGTTCCGCGCCGTCCCGTGCTCCGGTTGAAGAACCGGGACTTCTCGCGCGATCCCGCTGTCGTGGCCTCGATGGACGCCGATCCGCTGATTGCCGGCGAGGTGCAGCCAATCGCAACGGTTGCGGCATTGGCGCGGGCGAACGACAGGCTCAAGGCGGGGTTCGCCTCGATCAGGCTTCCGGTGCTCATCCTGCATGGCACGGAGGACAAGGTCACGCGCCCCAGCGGCAGCCGGGAGTTCCACGGGGTGGCCGGGTCGGCCGACAAGTCGCTCAGGCTCTACGACGGGCACAGCCATGACCTCTTCAACGACCTCGGGCGCGAGCGCGTCCTGGCCGATGTCCTGGCATGGATGGATGCCCGGCTCCCAGCGGTGAAAGGACTTTCGGCGGTGGGTTGAGGCACTACCCAACGGGAGCACCGACCATGCCGGACGGAACTTCGACGTCCATCCTGATCATCCTCGATGTCGGGGATGCGCCTGATGCCGATCCGCTCGAGGACTTCGTGGGGGTCTACTACACCCTGCTGGATGCGGGCGCCCGGCTGCTGATCGCATCGGAGGCCGGCGGCTATCCCTGGGCTCAGCGGCCGAAGCGCGCAGAGGGGATGGAGGGTGGACTGGTGGGGCGGTTCCTGTCCGACCAACAGGCCCGCGACGAGGCCGCGGACACGCTGCGAACACGTGACGTCTTCGTCGAGGACTTCGAAGCCTGCGTCGTGGTCGGAAGCGCCAGCCCCGTATGGGAGTCCGACGGCAGCGATGCGCACGCCTTGGTCGGTGGGTTCCTCAAGGCGGGGAAGCCGGTCGCCACCATCTCCGGAAGGAGCGGTTTTATGCCCGCGGGCAGGACAGGCGGGCTCGCTCTCCTCAGCAAGGGCGGAAAGAGCCTGCCCGCCGCGATCAGAGCACTGCTGGCGGCGCTGCGCAGCGATGATGGGATAGGAGATCCACGATGACGATCGATCGAACCGCACCTCTGATGAATCCAGCTCCCATCGTGTTCCGGCATGGCGCCTTCGATGTTACGGTGCTGAGCGACGGGCATTTTGCACTACCCGCCGAAGTCGTGGCTCCGGAAGCCACGCCGGACGAGTGGATCGACATCGAGAGGCGTCTTGGCGGACGCGATGGGAGCATTCGCGCGAATGCCAACATCCCTCTGATCCGGTCCGAAGACGACCTGACCCTGATCGACCTTGGTGGCGGGGGAAAGTTCCAGCCGACCGAAGGCCAGCTAGCGCACTCCTTGGCTGCGGCAGGGTACGACGCGAGCATGGTCACCAAGGTGCTGCTCACCCATGCGCATCCCGATCACGTCTGGGGAATGCTTGGATCTGACGGCACACCGCGGTTCCCGAACGCCACCTACTATGTCGGGGTGGCTGAATGGGGCTTCTGGATGGATCCGGACTTTACCTCCTCGATGCGCTCGGTGCTGCATGAGTTCGCCAAGGGGGCCCAACGTGACCTGTCGGCAGTCTGCGACAGAATTGTCTTGGTGAAGGACGGCGACGAAATCATGCCCGGTCTTCACGCCATCGCGACGCCGGGGCACACCCCCGGTCATACGTCCTATGCGCTCGCCGGACCTGAGACCTTGGTCGTGACCGGGGATGTGGTCACCAACCAGATCGTCTCCTTCGAGCATCCGGCTTGGCGCTTCGGCAACGATACCGACCAGGAGGTTGGAGCAAAAACCCGGCAGCGTTTCGTGGACCGAGCCGCAGTCGACCGTCTGCTGCTGCTTGGATATCACTTTGCCTACCCTGGATTGGGCAGGGTGGAGAGATCCGGCGGCCACTATGGGTACGTTCCTGCCCATGTTTGACATCAGTCACCGCCCTTCCGATGCGACGTGCGTAGACCACCGGCGGAACGCAGCAATTCGCCGCCGACAACAAGCTATCCCGCGAAGAGGCCCTGGGTCTGTTCACGACAGGGGCCGCATCGCACCGGACCAGTATGGCGAATTCGCCGTGCTTAACGCCGACTACCTCACCGTTCCCGAAGAGCGGATCAAGGACGTCGAGCCGCTCCTGACGGTGCGGCCGGCAATGTGACATATGCCGCGAAGCCGTTCGACGCTTTCGCCCCGCCCGCGCTCCCGGCCGTCAGCCCCGCGTGGTCGCCGGTGCTCACTTCGTCGGATACCAGAACAGGAAGTCGTCGCAATGACCCGACGGGTGGCCATCATGCCAGTTAAGTAATGGCGGTTTTGGAGTGCGTATTCGGTTGTCAAAGGAGGAATGCACCATGTCACATATGTTCAAGAAAGCCTTCCACGTATTCGCCGGGATTCTGGCGCTCGGTCTGGTGTCGGTAGCGCCGCCCGTCCTGGCTCAAGCGACACCGCCGCGAAGCGGCGCCTCGTCCAGCGTTCTGCCGACCGGCGGAGGCACCGCGCTGCTCGACCCATCCGATACCGCCATTTTGCTGTTGGATCACCAGTCGGGTCTGTTCCAAACCGTGAAGGACGTTCCGATTGCGGAGCTGCGGTCCAATGTCGTGATGCTCGCCAAGCTGGCGACGCTGATGAACATACCGGTGATCACGACGGCTTCGGAGCCGAACGGAACGAACGGGCCGCTCATGCCCGAGATTCACCAGAATGCGCCCCATGCCGTGTATGTGGCGCGCAAGGGTGAGGTGAACGCGTGGGACAATGAGGATTTCGTCCGGACGGTGCAATCCACTGGAAAGAAGACCTTGATCATGGCCGGTGTCTGGACGAGCGTCTGCGTCATGTTCCCGGCCCTCGATGCAAAGCTGGCAGGATACAAGGTCTACGCCGTCATGGATGCGTCGGGCGATCCGAGTGAGATGGCGAGCCGGACCTCGCTCGCCCGTTTCGTTCAGAGTGGTGTCATCCCTACGACAACGAATGCCGTGCTGTCCGAAGTGCACCGCACTTGGAACCGTCCCGAAGCGGCCGAGATCGGCGCCCTCTATGCCCACGTCTCGCCGAACTATGCAGCGGTCGTGGAGAGCTACACCAGGGCTCAGGGGGTCGCGCGCGAGCAGCCGCAAGCACGATCCGCTGCCGGTCAATAGGCAAGTCCGCGTCGCCGGCTTCTCATCCGCGGAAGTCTGCATGGATATCGCCCGAGTTCAAAGCACGCCGCTCATGCCTCTTCCGGTGAGAGAGTCCGACATCGCAACCGAGTCGGAGATTGCCGGAGGGGGCCCGGCCCCCGATGTCTTGTAGCGGGGGGCGATCGCAATCTTGCAAGCCCGCGTCCGAGAACCTTGTCGAGCGGTCACTCCCTTAGGAAGGGACCGCCCAGTAAGGCATCCGCGATCGACTGGCGTTCCTGGGCGAGGGATCCGGTCGCGACGGGCTGGCCCGCTCGTCTGTACCAGTAGGCTGCATTCGAAGGATCGCCTTCCTTCCGGTGCAGATAGGCATGGACCCAAGCGCATTGACGGTCAGCCTCGTCCATCTGAACGAGGCCGTGGGCCCTTTCCCAATCGTCACGGGCGTCCCACCAGAGTGCCCGCAACGCTCGGCTCCAGCCCTCAGGGGGACTGGGATGGGATAAGGATGTCTTGAACATGTCGACACTCATGATCCACCTTGCAACGGCATCCATCCAGGATGCTGCATACCTGCCAGCGATATAGTCCGATCCGGGTCGACAGAAAGCTTCAGGGCGGCTTGTCGAGCTCCGACTCACTTACCGTGCGACACGTGCCGTCCGGTGCGTTGCCTTACTGACCGTTGCGGTATCTCCAAGTGTGGGGACCGGCCGCGTGGCGCTCGCCCGCCGGCTGGCGATCATCATGCATGCCATGCTCCGGCACGGCAGCACATTCCAAGCAGCCTGAGAGGAGCAGCGGAAACAGGTCGGGATGAGCTCCCGAACGGAGCGCCGCCCAAGGGAGGGTGTGAAGACGCCGCCGCTTCTGTCGCATGCGGCCTGTGCCAAGGGCCGACTGCGGTTTCAACCAAGTCACTCCACTCCATCTGACCCCATCAAGTGCCCTGGAGCACGCAGAGAACGCAGACACCCCTTGGGATCGCAAAACCGCTCAGGATAGGAGAGCTACCTCTTGACCCATTAGAGAACGAAATCGGCACTCTACGGAAGGTGGGCGAATGTCAGCTACAGACAGGAACTCGGGACGTTCTGAAGCCTACAACCGTGCTGAATTTTCAGCCTCGTGACCCAAGAAATCGAACATAGCTTGGGGCATGCCTTCCACCCCTGAACGAGGTGGCTCGTCTGCCCGGAGCGTAAGATAAAGGGCGATGGCAGCAAGCAGACTTGCCTTCACTGATCCAAAATCATGGGGGGCGTCTGTAGCGGCCAGTTGGCCCGTGTTATCAAGCCCATACGCCTCGACGCGCCGCACGGCGGTGGAGCATAGGGCCGAGAACCTGATCCCGGAAGGAGGCGAGCATGCTGTTGGCCTCGAACAGTTCCTCTCGCAAGGCTCTGGCCGTCCCATAGTGGAGCCAGATCCAGGCTCGGATCTCGAACCAGTCCGGATCCCGGTTCGGCCAAGATTTGTCCGCCCGGTCCAATCTTTCCTCGACGGCCACCGTATCCCGTGACCAGAGAACCATCGGACGCTCGACGAGCCGATCCAGATCCGCCATCGTGATGAACTTCAAGTCGATATGAAGAAGCTCAGGCCCATAGAGGCAGATCCGGAGACGGGGCTCCCCGACGTGACCGCCTGTAAAGGCACTCAGCAGTGGTCCGAGGCGGCGAGCAATTTCCATTCGGGAAGCAAGCACCTCGGTGTAGGAAGCCTCCTCGACGACAACAACGAAGTCGAGATCGGAGAACTCATCCATGTCGCCGTGGATAAGGGAGCCGCCGGTCAGCAAAGCATGCATGCGAGGGTTAGTTGAGAGGATGCCGCAGGCCTTGTCGAGGAAGGCAGCATGAGATGCAGGAAGCGTGCGAGTCATGTGTCCCTCCAGGCCGGCACCTCAGGATACTCGAAAAGGGACCAAGTCCGTAAACGGTCTTCCGCGCAATTCCCCTCGATGGAATTGGAGCTTAGCCTGAAGGAGAGCGTGAGCCTGGAAGGCCTTCTAATGGCACACATGCGACGCTAGCCTGAGGGCAGCAGTTCTCACGTAACCGGA
>JGI10216J12902_102531085_pt1 | contig 10660 bp, 10 predicted proteins | sample KanNatreferecore_FD_12902 | JGI IMG/M metagenome (IMG submission 12902)
GAGCTGGACCGCGGCGGGCAGGTCTACTACGTCCACAACCGCATCGACACCATCTACCGGGAGGCGGACCGCCTCCAGCGCCTCGTGCCGCAGGCGCGCATCCGCGTCGGCCACGGCCAGATGAAGGACACGGAGCTGGAGGACGTGATGTTCTCCTTCTACGAGGGCGAGTACGACATCTTGCTCTGCACCACGATTATTGAGAGCGGCCTGGACATCCCGAACGTCAACACGATCCTCATCAACGACTCGGACCGGCTCGGCCTCTCCCAGCTCCACCAGCTTCGCGGGCGGGTCGGGCGGTCCTCGCGCCAGGCATACTGCTACCTGCTCTACAAGCCGTTCAAGGAGCTGAGCGAGACCGCCGAGAAGCGCCTCCAGGCGATCCGCGAGTTCACGGACCTGGGCGCCGGGTTCAAGATCGCCATGCGCGACATGGAGATCCGCGGGGCCGGCAACCTTCTCGGGGCGGAGCAGCACGGAAACATGGTCTCCGTCGGGTTCGACCTCTACTGCCAGATGATCGAGGAAGCCGTGCGGGAGCTGAAGGGCGAGGAGGTCGAGGAAGTGCTCCTCCCGGGCGTCGTCCTCCCCCTCAGCGCTTTCATCCCCGAGACCTACATCCCCACCGAGGGGCTGCGGATCGCCTTCTATAAGAAGGTCGCCGCCTCCCGCACCCTGGAGGACATCAAGCGCGTACAGGAAGAGCTGGAAGACCGCTTCGGCGACCCGCCGCGCACCGTCTGGAACATGCTCGCGGTGATGCGCCTTCGCGTCGAGGCGATCGGGGCAGGAATCGCCCGCATCGAGACGGACAAGCAGAGCATCATCCTCTGGATGGCGCGCAAGGTCGACAAGGACGAGCAGAAGGAGCTCTACCGGCACAACCGGCGCATCCAGTTCCTGCCGGACCGCATCGCGCTGTACTTCGAGGGCGAGAACCCGCTCCGCCCCGTGGAGAACATGGTTAAACTGTTGCAGAAGGGCGCCGGCAAGAGCGCGGCCACTGCCGTCCAGCGCCAACTGCAGGCCGCGAGCGCGGCGGAATTGCTGGCGGCGGGCGCCCGATAGGAACGAGATATGGCCGAAGAGCAGCAGATGTTCCGGTGCGACACATGCGGCAAGGAGACGCCCACGGTCAGCCGCGTCGTAATCGATGCCGGCTACAACCGCGCTAACTCGCGCGCCGTGTACAACTGCGCGGAGTGCTACCAGAAAAAGCTGGACCGCCGGCTGCAAGAGACTCCGGAGCAGGAAAAGCCGCAGCAGGCTTCGCCCACCGCGTGATGAGCCGTCCGCCTTCGGAGGGGCTCCAGCGTCCCGGGGTCATTCGCTTCACCACGCCCATCCTCCGGGTGCTCTTCCGGCTCTACGGCGGTCTCCGCGTGGAGGGGCTGGAAAACCTCCCGCGCACGGGGGGCGCGATCATTGCCCCGAACCACCTGAGCTGGGCGGACCCGCCGGCGCTGCGGACCATCATCCGGCGCCGGTGCTTCTTCATGGCGAATCACGACCTCTTCGACATCCCGGTGATCGGTCGCCTCCTACCGATGTACGGCACCTTTCCCATCGACCGGAACAAGCACCCGGATCGCGAAGCGCTGCGGGCGGCCGACAAACACCTCCGGGAAGGGGACCTGCTCTGCATCTTCCCCGAAGGCGGGACCACCGTCACCGGCACGCTGGTCCCGTTCGAGGGCGGCGTTGCGCTGCTGGCGCTCAGGAACCATGTCCCGGTGGTCCCCGTCGCCATCACCGGCAGCGACCGCATGCTCCCCCGGGAGCCGCCGCTGGTCCCGCACTACACCCGGGGCGGAATGACGGTCACCTTCGGCCGCCCGATCCATCCGGACGAAATCGATCCCCGGCTCGCGAAGCGGGAGCGCGTATCCGCCCTCACCCGTCGCCTGCAGGATGCCGTTGCCGCGATGCTTCCGCCGGAGTACCTGCCGCCCCATTACTGGCAGAGGCCGCGCGAGTCGTTAACGCGAGAGACGGCTGACCTGTACTCCTGAAGCGCGTTTCGCACAGAGGGACAATCCCACGCGGCGGTCGCCGACCTTCCCCGCTCGTCAGGAAGAATCGGCTCATACGCGCCATCCCGCAGCGCGAAGCTCGATAACTGACACTACCCCAACGCTTTGATGACCGCGCGCGTGTATTCCTCGGTGCCGGCCGGGCCGCCGAGGTCCTTCGTCTTGTGGGTGCCCTCCTCGAGGATCCTCGTGACCGAGCCGCGGATGCGCTTCGCCGCCTCGTCCTCGCCCAGGTAGTCCAGCATCATGCACGCGGAGAGGAGGAGCGCCGTCGGGTTGGCCAGCTTGCGGCCGGCGATGTCCGGCGCCGTGCCGTGGACCGCTTCGAAGACGGCGCAGTCCGCCCCGATGTTGGCGCCGGGCACCACGCCCAGGCCGCCGACCAGGCCGGCGGTGAGGTCGGAGACGATGTCCCCGTAGAGGTTCTCGCAGAGGAGGATGTCGTAGCGCTCCGGCGCCTGGACGAGCCGCATGCACATCGCGTCGACGATCATCTCGTTGTACTGGATGTCCGGAAACTGCTGGGACACCTCCCGCGCGCAGCGGAGGAAGAGGCCGTCCGTGAGCTTCATGATGTTCGCCTTGTGCACTGCGGTTACGCACTTGCGGCCGTGCTTCTTCGCGTGGTCGAAGGCGAACTCGCTGATCCGCCGGCAGGCCTTCTCCGTGGTGATCTTCAGGCTCTCGACGACGCCCGGGATCACCTCGTGTTCCAGGCCGGAGTAGAGGCCCTCGGTGTTCTCGCGAACGACGATCAGGTCGACGTTCTTGAACGGCGTCTCCACGCCCGGGAGGTTGGCTACCGGGCGGAGGCACGCGTACAGGTCCAGCTTCTTCCGGAGCATCACGTTGGCGCTGGAGAAGCCGGTGCCGATAGGGGTGCTCAACGGACCCTTCAGTGCGACGCCGTCCGCGCGGATGCAGTCCAGCACGTAGTCCGGCAGTTGCGTGCCGTACTGCTCGATGGTCGACGCGCCCGCCTCCACCTCGTGCCACTCGATCTCGACGCCCGCGGCCGCCAGGATCTGCTGCGTCGCGGCCGAGACTTCAGGGCCGATGCCGTCGCCGGGGATCAGTGTGACCGGATGCCTCGCCAACTTCCAGGCCTCCCAGCCCTCCGGCGTGCCTTACGCCGGAAAGCTGTGGTAGAATGCCGCCAAACCGGGCGTCCCGCGCTCCCCGACTCTGGGGAAGCCACGAGTGGCCCCGGCCCCAAATCGAGGGGAAGCACGGAGTACGCAAGCATGGCGGAGAACGGAAAGCAGATCGTCAAAGCCCGCACCGAAAGCCATTCGGACGTCGCGGACAGTGCGCCCGCCAAGGCGCACCAGGCCTCCCTCACCGAACGCGAGTTCTGTTCCCAGTTGATGCGGGCCCTGCGCGAGATGAAAGGCGAAGTGCGGCTCCGCAACCTCCAGGAAGAGTGGATCACTGCCGAAGACGGCCTCGTCCACGAGATTTCCGCCGAGATGGTCCTCATCGAAGCCGCCGCCGTCTGACGCCTGCCACCTGCTGTCGAACAGTATAGCCGCACTTGAGGCGTTGGGCGTCGGGCGTTGGGCCTTCGGTGGCCTCCGGTGTGGCGGCTCCCTTCAGCCTTCATCCTTCCGCCTTCATCCTTCGAATGCGTATTCCGTTCCTCCGCCGCCAGCCTCCCATCCCGCCGCGCTGGATGATCGTGGGGCTGGGCAACCCGGGGACGCAGTACCGCAGCACCCGGCACAACGTCGGTTTCCGGGTCATCGACCGCCTGGCGGAGCGGCACCGCATCCCGACGTCCCACTCCCTGAAGCGCGCGCTCGTCGGCTACGGGAAGATCGGCGAGGACGGCGTCGTACTCGTGAAGCCCCAGACCTACATGAACCTCTCGGGTGAGAGCGTCGGCCCGATGATGCGGATGTTTCAGCTTACGCCGGCGGACGTGATCGTCGTCTACGACGAGATGGACCTTCCGGTCGGCCGCCTCCGTTTGCGGCCGGAGGGCTCCGCGGGCGGACACAACGGGATGAAGAGCCTGATCCAGCACCTGGGCACCCAGGAGTTCCCGCGCGTGCGTATCGGGGTCGGCCGCCCGAAAGAGGCCCCCGCCGTGGACCACGTGCTGAGCACCTTCGGCCGCGACGAGATCGCCCCGATCAACGAGGCCGTGGAGAGTGCCGCGGACGCCGTGGAAGCGATCATCGGCGAGGGGGTGCAGGCGGCAATGAACCGATTCAACACCGGGGTAACGTAAGGCTAACGCAGTCCGACGGGTCTAACCTGCCCGACCGGTCCGACCAAGCCGAGCTCACTTCTCGAACTTCATCACCATGATCTGGCCGTCGGGCTCGGGCTCGTAGAAGAGCTCGATCGGCTTTCCCCAGATCTGCGTGAGCACCGAGAGCGCCTCCTGGCTGAACGTCGTGGGCTCGCCGCCCGCCTCGGACCACCGTCCCATGTGGAAGATCGAGACCCCCGTCTGGTCCCACAGGTTCTCGCCCCGCTTCTGCATGTCCAGCAGCAGCCGGATGATCGCCTTCGGCTCCGGGTTGGGGCAATCGGGGCGCAGCCACTTCTGCAGGTTGGTGACCCCCTCCTTCTCGAGGAAGTCCCAGAAGTTCTCCCCCGGCCGGTGGCAGAAGGTGCGGCGGAACTCCTCGAACTCCGCCTCGACGGTGTCCTCTCCGAACGTCGCCGACTGCCCGCCCGGCCCGCCTTCGATCCGGTGGGTGAATGAGGCTATTCCGACGGGGTTCTTGTCCCGCCAGTCGTCGTACTCGCGCTTGGGTGATGCTTTACCGAACAGTTTTCCCAGGAGGCCCATTTCGCTGCTCCGCGGAGCCTATCGTGCGACCGCGGCTTCCTTGCGCCGCCTCGGCGCGGCCTTTCGACGGCTGCCGTCCGCCCCGTTGGGCAGGGGCACGGGGTCGCCGCCGGGGTTCTCCAGGGCCAGCTCGATCACTTCGCGGATCTCGCTGACGAAGTGGAAGGTGAGGCTCTCTTTGACATTGTCCGGCACGTCCTCGTCCACGTCTTTCCGGTTGCGCTCGGGGACGATCACCTGGCGGATCCCGGCGCGACGGGCGGCGAGGACCTTCTCCTTGATGCCGCCTACCGGCAGCACGCGGCCGGTGAGGGTGATCTCGCCCGTCATGGCCACCCGGGCGCGGAGCTTCCGGCCGGTGCCCAGGCTGGCGATGGAGCACGCCATGGCCACGCCGGCGGAGGGGCCGTCTTTCGGAACCGCTCCGGCGGGGACGTGGACGTGGACGTCGTTCTTCTGGAAGAAGTCGGAGGCGATGCCGAACTCGGAGGCGTGGGCGCGGACCCAGCTCAGGGCCGCCTGAGCCGACTCGCGCATCACGTTGCCGAGTTGCCCCGTGAGCGTGAGGTTGCCCTTGCCGTCCGGGATCCCCATCGCTTCGATGAAGAGGATGCCCCCGCCCATGGGCGTGTAGAATAGCCCGGTCGCCACTCCGGGGTGGACGACGCGGTCCTGGACTTCCTCGAACTCGAAGCGCGGCGAGCCCAGGTACTCGCGGATCTGCTCCGGCGTGACGCCGATCGGCTCCTCGCGCCCCTCGGCGAACTCGCGTGTAGCCTTCCGCGTGATGGCGGCGATCTCCCGCTCCAGGTTGCGCACGCCGGCCTCGCGCGTGTAGCCGCCGATGAGGAACCGCACCGCGTCGTCGCTCCAGGAGAGCCGCTCCACGGAGAGGCCGTGCTCGGTGAGCTGCTTGGGAATGAGGTGCCGCTTGGCGATCTCGATCTTCTCTTCTTCCGTGTAGCCCGCCAGCTCGATGGTCTCCATCCGGTCCCGCAGGGGCGGGAGGATAGTGTCCAGCATGTTCGCCGTGGTGATGAACAGCACGCGGGAGAGGTCGAACGGCACGTCCAGGTAGTGGTCGCGGAAATCGACGTTCTGCTCCGGGTCCAGCACCTCCAGGAGGGCAGAGGAGGGGTCGCCGCGGAAGTCCTGGCCGACCTTGTCGATCTCGTCCAGCATCATCACCGGGTTCTTGCTGCCGGCGCGGCGGATGCCCTGGATGATCTGCCCCGGCAGCGCCCCGATGTAGGTGCGCCGGTGGCCGCGGATCTCCGCCTCGTCCCGCATCCCGCCCAGGGAGAAGCGCACGAACTTCCGCCCCAACGCGCGGGCGATGCTCTTCCCCAGGGAGGTCTTGCCGACGCCGGGAGGGCCGACGAAGCAGAGGATGGGCTGACGGACATCCCCCTCCGGCTTGAACTTGCGGACCGCCAGGTACTCGAGGATCCGGTCCTTGATCCGGTCCAGCCCGGTGTGGTCCTGGTCCAGCACCTCGCGGACGGCACGGATGTCCAGGTTGTCGTCCGTCTGCGTGGTCCACGGAAGGCTGGTGATCCAGTCCAGGTAGGTGCGGGAGACCGTGTATTCGGCGGCGGCCGGCGGCATCCGCTGGAGGCGCTCCAGCTCCCGCTCGGCTTCCTTCCGGGCCTCCTCCGGCATGCCGGAGGCCTCGATCTTCTCTCGCAGCTCCTGGATCTCCGCCTCGCGCTCGTCCCCCTCCCCCAGCTCCCGCTGGATCGCTTTCATCTGCTCGCGGAGGAAGTACTCGCGCTGCATCCGGTTCATCTCGGAGCTGACCTCGGACTGGATCTTCGTCCCCACCTCCAGAACGTTCATCTCGCGCTGGAGGAGGTTCGAGATCTGCCGCAGCCGCTCGCGGATGTCCAGCTCCTCCAGGATCTCCTGCTTGTCGCCCGTGGAGATGGGCAGGTGCGCCGCCACCAGGTCCGCCAGCGTGGAGGGGTCCTTCACGTTCATGGGGATAGCCTGGAGCTCGTCCGGCAGCGTCGGCGACATCTGCACCACGCGCTGGAAGTTGGCGGAGATGTTCCGCAGCAGCGCCTGGACCTCGACCTCTTCCTCCGCGGTGAGCTCGACGTGCTCTTCGATCGGCTCCACGCGGCACCGGATGTACGGCTCTTCCTGGGTGGGCTCCATGAGGCGGATGCGCTTCAGGCCGTGGACGATCAGGCGCACGCCGTCCGGCATCTTCACCATCATCCGGATGGCGGCGGCGACGCCCACGGAGTACAGGTCCTTGAAGGAGGGCACCTCGACGCTCGGGTCCTTCAGGGTGACGATGCCGATGATGCGGCTCTCCGCCACGGCGGCGTCGTCGATCAACCGCACGGAAGCGTCCCGCGTTACCGTCAGGGGCGCCACGACGGCCGGGAAAAGCACGTTGTCCCGCAGGGGCAGGATGGAAAGCTCTTTGGGAAGACTGAACGGCGTGTCGCCGTCGCCGACCTCCGCGTCGTCGCCGGCGTCCTCGGAGGGCTCTCTAGCTACCCGGAAGGCCGACTTCAGAGAGACGGACTCCGCTTCCTCCTCCGCACGCTCCGCTAGAGGCTCGTCCTTCGCCAGGGCCAGCTTGTTACGCTTCATCAGGTTGAGCTCGAATTCGTTATGCCGCGAACATCTTCACCCTGAACCGCGATCTTTGTCGTCTGCGGGCTCGTGCGCACCCGTTTCGGAAGCGTGATGATGAGGAAGCCGTCCCGGTAGGCCGCCTGCACGTTATCCCGATCCACCTCCGCGGACGGCGGGAGGGGCAGGACCCGCTCGAACGGCCCCAGGTAGATCTCCATCTGGTGGAAGAGGATCCGGTCCACCGCCTCCGTACGCTCGTCTTCCCGGACGCCGCGGACGGTGAGCAGCCGCCCGTCCCCGGACAGCTCCACCTGGATCGTGTCCGCCCGCACGCCCGCCAGCTCCACCTTCACCTTTACCGCCTCGCGCGTCTCGTAGACGTCCGCCTGCGGCTCCCAGAACCGGTCCGGCGAGCTGAACGCGTGCAGGAACCGGCGCAGGACCTCGTCCGACCGCTCGAACTCCTGCTCCATCTGGCGGATCAGATCTTCGTAGAACCGGTTCATAGGCAATCAGGCTCCGAGGGACGGGGGCTCATCCGCAGATTACGCAGCATCACGCAGATGGGCTCTGAGCCCGGGGGCTGCTTCCTACGCATGTTACCCCATGCGAACGAAGAACGACGATGGCGCAAGCAGGAATCCGCAGTCCGTTTGGGCGACCGATTGTGCCTGACGGGACGCGAGCCGCCGTGGCGGGTTTTTTGGTATGCTTGCTCCATGGACACTCTCCTCTCCCGCATCACCATCGATCCTGCCCTGTGCCACGGAAAGCCTTGCGTGCGCGGGCGTACACCCGATTGACGCAGAAGAGCCATGCCACCTCGTGGAGTTGAGAGTCGAAGGGGATGGGCGACTCGACCTGGGAGACATCACGCAGGAAGATCCGGCCCTCAGTAGTGACAACTGGCAGGTGCCTTGGGGCGAGTATGTGCTGAGCTCCGATGGCACCTCCGGGGTGCCGGCACCATTTCCAGGACCGCTGGAGATCACGGGCCAGGCACGCGTCGCCTTTTTCCTTCACTATCTGGACCCGGCGCTGCCGTTGCTGACGCCGGCAGGCCCCGTGCCGCTCCCGAGCCCAACACCCCGGCCTGCCCGCTTGGAGTTCGTCCCATACGAGCCGCCTGATTGACGAGTGCGCCGACCCCCGCCGATGTCCATGCCGGCCTGTCCAGGTGTGGAACCCGCCCGGGCGCAACCGGAAACCTCACCCGCTCACGATCCAGGACGCGTTCTGAACCGGTTCGTTCCTCAGTCCGCCCAGGAGTAACTCGCACGAAGGACGCCGGCCCGTCGAGTACCGTATAAGAAACCGACCGAGGGCAAGCACGAAGGCGAAGGGCAGGAACGAATGGCAGCCAGGGTGGACGGGCGCGCGCCCACGCAGATGCGGCCGGTGCAGCTTACGCGCGGCTTTAACCGGTATGCGGAGGGGTCATGCCTGATCGAGATCGGGAACACCCGCGTGATGTGCACCGCGTCGCTGGAAGAGAAGGTGCCGCCGTTCCTCAAGGGGCAGGGCACGGGATGGGTCACCGCCGAGTACTCGATGCTGCCGCGCGCCACCCGCACCCGCACCTCGCGGGAAGTGGGCAAGGGCGCAAGCGGCCGCACCGTGGAGATCCAGCGGCTCATCGGGCGGTCGCTGCGGTCGATCGTCTCCATGCCGAACCTGGGCGAACGCACGATCTGGATCGACTGCGACGTGATCCAGGCGGACGGCGGCACCCGCACCGCCTCCATCACCGGGGCCTACGTCGCGCTGGTGGAGTGCCTCGGCAAGATGAAGGCGGAGAAGCAGCTCCGGGAGTGGCCGCTGCTCGACCAGCTCGCCGCCGTCAGCGTTGGTATCGTCGGGGGCCAGGTCTGCCTGGACCTGAATTACGACGAAGACTCCACCGCCGCCGTGGACATGAACGTCGTCGTCACCGGCGACGGACGCCTGGTGGAAGTCCAGGGCACGGCGGAAGGCGATCCCTTCTCGCGCCGCCAGATGGACGGCCTGATGGACATCGCCGTCGGGGGCGCCAAGGATCTCTTCGCGAAACAGCGCGAGATCCTCAAGGACCTCATCCAGCTTCCGGAGCGCTAAGCTCGTAATCGTAAAACCGTTATCCTACTCGCGCTCCGCGCGAGATGCCGACTACGGTGTCCGCGGCGGGCCTGTTGGGGACCACTCCTGGACCTCTCCCCGAAGAACGGGGGCGCCGCGCGGGCGATCAGCACGCGCGGCTGGAACGCGCCACCGAGCTGGCGAAGTATTTCCATACGTCGATTTCGCCGGACAGTTTGCAACTCTCGCCGCAAACGGCTACCATGGGGCCGTCTCTTTAGAGACGCATTTTGTTCCGGAGCGTGGGACCCGGGAAGACGGCTCGTGCCGCTGCCTGGAAGGCATGCTCCGACTATTACGGGAGACGGGCTGCATATCCGATTGACCGAACGCCCGGACACCTGAACACCTGGACCATTCGGAGGAACTATGTCCCTAGTCAAAGCGCGCCGCAACCTGGAGCACATGCTTCCGATTGTCCTCTGGGGCTTCGTCGGGATCTTCGTATTCGGCGCCATCGCCGCCACGAACCCGGGCGGCTCCTCCGGCATCGCTCCCAGTGCGAACGCCGGGGCTTTCGCCCGCATCGACGGTCAGGAGATTCCCAGGCAGCGGTTCGCCATGGGGGTGGAACAGGGGCTCGATCAGGCGCGCCAGTACGCGCAGTTCGGCGGGCAGGCCATCACGGTGCAGCAGCTTGCGCAGGTTCCCTCGATGGCGTACGACCGGCTGGTCGAAGAGTATGCGCAGGCTTCCGCCGCACGCGCGCACGGTATCCAGGTTACGGAAGGCGACGCCGTTAAGGAAGCCAACCGGCAGATCGACCAGATGCTGGAGCAGCGCGGGCAGGGCTCCACGAAGCAGGAGCTCAAGGAGGCGCGCGCCATCATGCGCGGCAGCGTGGACCTGGAGTCCGTTAAGCGCCGCCTCCTGGCGCAGCGGCTTCAGGAGAAGCTAATGGGCGAGGCGCGGCCGGTCGAGGTGAAGGTCGCGCACGTGCTGATCAAGGCCGAGCCCGGCAAGCGGACGGAGGCCGACGCGCTGCGAGTGGCCCAGGACATCGCCCGGCGCGCGCGGACGGGTGAGGACTTCGCGAAGCTCGCGAAAGACAACTCCGAGGACACCGGCAGCAAGGCAAGCGGCGGCGTGGCCGGCTGGGCGAGCGCGCAGCCGC
>JGI10216J12902_100913388_pt1 | contig 10658 bp, 6 predicted proteins | sample KanNatreferecore_FD_12902 | JGI IMG/M metagenome (IMG submission 12902)
TGCGGCAAACGATGAAGCCATCGTGTACTTCGCCGGACACGGGGACGTCGAAGAAGCGACGGGAGCGGAGACCGGGTACCTCCTGGCCCACGATGCGCCGGTCGGACGGATGTACCCCGCCGGCGGCGCCATCTCGATCCATGACCTCCAGCAGCTTGCGGTAGGACTCGCGCGAAAGGGCGTACACGTCCTCCTGGTCACCGATGCGTGCCGTGCCGGCAAGCTCGTTGGCACACCCGAGGGCGCGGCGCGAACCACGTCGGCGCTGCTCGCCGACTGGACGAACACAACGCGACTCGTTTCGAGCCAGGCAAACCAACTCTCCAGAGAAGGACCAGAGTGGGGAGGGGGGCACGGCGTGTTCACATTCTTCCTGGTCGACGGCCTGCTTGGTAGCGCGAACAGGGACGCCGACCAGACCGTGACACGGCTCGAGATCAAGCGCTATCTGCTCGATGAGGTCGCCCGGGCGACATCAGATCAGCAAGTGCCGGAAGTGTTAGGCGACCTCGAACGGCCGCTGGCCATGAGCGACGCAGCGAGCCGCCAACTCGTCATGGGACGTTCCGCCGAGAGCACGTCGGTAAGCGTCGCAACGTCGGTCAACGACGTGGGTTCTAACGCGGAGGCTCGCTACCGATCTGTTCGTGTTCGTATCGAGCGCGGCGATTTGATCAATCCGCCCGACTCGAGCGCCTGGGATTTGTTGCGCGGAATCTCCCCGACCGAGCTCCCAAAGGCTCAGCGTGCGCAACTCGCCGCGTCGCTTTCGACCGCTCTGCTGAACGATGCCCAGCGCGTCATCAACGCGTACATCCAAGGGGGCAACAACCTGCCATCGGCTTCTCGCTTTCGCGAAGCCGCCCGCGAAATCGAAGTCGCCCAACACGAGCTCGACACGCGTGATCCGCGAATACCGTCGTTGCGCGCGATGAAGGCGTTTCTGGAGGGTTACGCGTTCGTGCGGCAGGGGAAGCCTCTGTACGCGATCCCCATATTGAAGCGATCACTCGCGCTCGAGCGAACGGCGCACGCGATGAACGGGTTGGCCGCCGCGTACGTTAACTCGTACCGCGGCGACTCGGCCCAGCCACTACTTCTCGCTGTTGTTCGCGAGATGCCGCGCTGGGCATATCCGCTCAACAGCCTTGGGACGTTCTACCACAGGCAAGAACGGTTCGAGGACGCCGTTCGCATGTTCGAGCGCGCGATCGCTGCTGACTCTACATATGGGAAGGCGTATGCCAACCTTGGTCGCACGTTGCTCGGACTGCGCCGAAACGAGGAAGCCGCACGTGCGTGGGATCGTGCAGTAGCGCTGGATCCGGAGAATTCAGCGGACCTCATCGCCGGTTTTCTCTATCGCGACCAGAAGAATTTGGCGGCCGCCGACTCGGTCTACGAGCGCGCGATCGCGATCGCGCCAACATCGCTGCTAACGATCGTCAGAAAGGCCGACCTTCTCAAGACGGCTGGGAAGCTCGACGACGCGGAGCGGCAGTATCGGCGCGCGTTGGCGGCTTCACCAGATTACGCGCTGGCGTTCAGCGGCCTCGGCTCGCTTTACCAGGCTCGTTTTGCTGAGGTGGGCGACTCGACCTTGCTCGATAGCGCGGCGGCCGCTTTCGAGAAGGCGCGTTCCCTGGACCCGCAGGACCCGATCTTCGAGCGCAACGCGGGCATCACCGCGGGGATGCGGGGGCGCATGGCGTTCGCAGACAGTGCCCTGCGGCGAGCGATTCGGTTGGACACGCTCGATGCAGATAGCTATGCGGCCCTGGGGTGGTTGCTCGGCGAGCGGAAACTGTATCACGAAGCGGCCGCCGCATACGAGCACGCAATACGACGCGATCCCCGCAACGTGGATCTCTACCTCCGCCTGGCGGCGCAGCGAGAGGAGGCGTCGGAGTTCGTCGACGCGCAGCGTGTGTATCGGCGGGCGCTGGCGATTGCGCCGCGCTCCGCTCCCGTTTTCACGGCGTTAGGCGACCTCTATCGAAAATGGAACAGGATCGCGGATGCCGCTCGCAGCTATCGCACGGCGCTGGAGATCGACCCTAAGGCGACAGGCGCGAAGGAGGGACTGGAGGCTCTCTCGGCGCCCAAGCCCGCCGCTCCGCAGGGCACGCCTAACGCCTCGACTACTTCTTTTCGGCGCGCAGGACGGGATTGAAGATAAGCCCGCCATTCGAAATGGTAGGACCCGCGAGAACGAAGCTGTCCTCCAGATTGAAATCGACTAACAACGTCGCGCCGGACTGCGTGAGGTTGAACGTTCCCGTCATATCAACCTTCACGCCGCTCCTGCCCGCGCTCGGCCACCTGATGCCGGGATTGGACGTCGTCTTGAGCACCTTCCCGTCTCGCAGCGTGACCGTGGACTGGTCGGTGTCGATCACCAATCGGAATCGCCGATAACTGCCAATCGGTATATCGTCCACACCCAATGGTGCCGAGACGCCGTTACGCAACTCCATCAGATTGTAGCTGTGAAGGGGATTGGCGATGGTGACCCATCCCGTTCGCGGGTTTTGGGAGGTTGGACTCCCTGTGTTTTTGATATCGTCGTCCGTCGCGTTTCGCATGGTGGCGTCGAGGCTGACCACATAGACGTCAACGCGTGATACCGAGTCGAGCGAGATCGGGGCATCCGTGAGGTTCGCCGCGACGGTGCCTGTGGGTGTCGGCGGCGGTGCCCCGGACTCTCCGCAACCAAATACCGATAAAAGCGCTGCCAAACGCAGCACACTCGATGTCCTGGTGCCCATAACAGCCTCCGCGACGTCCCCCTCGCTGTCCTGCGCGAAACACAATGGGTGCGGAAGGCAATCTTAGAAACATGTGATCCCGTCGCAAGATCGCTGGGACGCAAAAGTATGCGCGCGGTGCGTCGTTGCGGCGGCACACGTACGAGGAAGAACCCGGTTTACGCAGGCTGGCGATGGCCTCCCCGACGTTAGGCGCTCGCCGTCACTGCCGCCGCGAACTCGGCCATGGTCGCGAACCGCGCTTCGGCGTCGCGCTGAAGTGCCCGTGAGATCACCGACGCGACCCTTTCGGGCACGTCAGGCCGAAGCGAGCGGACTGCAGGCGGTTCCGTCGAGTACCTCCATCCATAGGCCGTGACTCGGTCGGCATGCTGGTACGGGAGCGCGCCAACCAGCATCTCGAACAGGACCAGCCCGAGGCTATAGATATCGCTGCGCCCGTCGAGGGCGAGGCCAGGAACGGCTTGCTCGGGACTCATGTAGAGAGGGGTTCCGGGAGTACCCATCCCGGTTCGCGTGAGTCCGCGAAACGATGGAGCGCGTGTTGGGAGCGCGACGCCGAAGTCAGCGAGGAATGCCCTGCCGCGTGAAAGCAGGATATTCCCGGGCTTCACATCCCGATGCACGATTCCGAGCCCATGGACATAGTCGAGAGCTTCGGCAACATCGGTAGCAATGCGCACCGCCTCTTTCACGGGCAGCATTCCACGTGTCTGAAGGCGATTGCGGAGCGATCCCCTCTCCACCAGTGGCGTTGCGAAGTACAGGAGATCGCCGGCATCTCCGGAGTCGTAGAGCGGGAGGATATTCGGGTGCCGAAGTCGGCCGAGAAGATCGATTTCGCGAAGAAATCGCTGCTCGACCATCGACGCGCGATAGTCCCCGGCGAGCACCTTGAGCGCGACTGTACGGTCGTATCGAACCTCGCGAGCGGAGAAGACGATAGCACTCGAGCCGTGCCCGACCGCCTTTTCGATGGCGTATCGGTCTGCAAGCGAGGCGTCCAGTCGTTCGCGCAGGAGGTGAGCGGTCTGCATTTCCTCGTACGTCGCCGCGTGCATGGAGCGTCCTGGGTAGGTGATCCGTTGGGAGGCTTGCACGGTGTTGAAATCACGGCGACCCTGAGAATTGTCATCGCGAACTGTGGCATTGGTGGATGAGAACCCGTGACGCCCCGACCGACGCCAGCCAGGATCGTTAACGCCTAACGTGCGAAGTCCGCGCGCGGGTATCCGGCCACGCCAAGTTGCAGGAGCGCAATTGGACGGCCGCGACATTCAGTCGACCGACCGCACACGCGGCAGGTCCAGCGACATTCCTGCCCGCATGTCATGGCGAGCTCAAGCACGGTTCAAGCGGCACTCGATGTCTAACGCCTGTATGACGCCACCACTCCGAGGCGTCATCGAGCTTTCAGAGGGCGTGTCTTGACGAGACCACGTCGGCCGTCCAGCGTGTCACGGGGCACGATCAGCACGGACTGCCTGCCGCATTTTCTAAAATGGGAGACTGGCGTTGTGTGTATCGCGATACGCCTTCTTGCGGTGTGCGTTCTCTTGTTCGGTACCGATCTGAGTGCCCAGGCGACGACGCCCTCGGCGGGCCGCCGAGCGGATGCAGGTCGCGCAGGTAGCGCCCGCAAGTCCAGGTACACGCCTGCCGAAACGCGCGCCGTCGGGCAAGCGCTCGTGAACAGGCAGATTGCCAAGTACGGTCGCGGTACGAACGCGGCTCGGGACCGGGACGTCGCTGCCGTCGTCGCCGCGCTGAAGGACGCGGCTGCGATCCCGGAGCTCGAGATCACGCCGACCATCGTCAACAATCCGGAGATCAATGCGTCGGCAGTACCAGGTGGATTCCTCGTCGTCAACGTTGGTCTGCTCGACGCCATGGTGAAATTGGCTCAGCGAGATGTGCCGTCGAACTCGGCGGCGCAGCGACGTCGCGCGATGGCGTATACGGCAGCCGTCCTCGGTCACGAGATTGCGCACGTGACGCTCGGGCACACGGACGAGATCATGGACCGAGCTCGTCGCCGTGGATTTCGACTCGACCTCCGCGACACCGCGGCGAGCACTCGCGCACAGGCAGCGCTCACGGCCGCGTTGGGCGACACGGGATTTCTCGCGGCGCAACAACACAATAGAGACGTCGAGCTGGCCGCTGACGCGATGGGCGCGCTCTACCTGCTTCGCGCGAAGTGGGAGATTCAGGATGCCATGAATCTGTTTCGGTGGTTCGATGCGATGGAGCGCGATGCCGGCACCACTGCAGTTCGAAACCTGTCATGGTTGCGGTCGCACCCGCGGGCATCGGCGCGCGAGGCAGCGCTCGAAGGGCTTCGAGCCAAGCTCAAACTGCGGCAGTCGGAGTTTGACGACGCGTTGACGCTGGTCGCGAACGGGTTCATGCTCGATACCGCGATCGTCATGCTCGACCGCGTGCTCGCGGATTTTCCCGGAATGCTCGCCGCTCGACACGCACGCGCGGCCGCGCTGCACCGCAAGTGGCTCATGTCCATGCCGGTCGAGCGGTTGAGGGCACGTGGCTCAGTGCCGGTGTACGAAGCCCGGTTCGTTACCGATATTCGCGGAGACCTCGGCTCCACCACGCTCCTCAAGCAGGCGCGGCGAGCCTATGGAAGCGTGTTGTCCGAAAGACCGTTGCCTTACGCATTGTCCAACCTCGCCGTCCTGGACGCGTACGCAGGATTCACGGCGTCCGCCCGCCAACGTGCGGACAGTGCGGTCGCGATGATGCCTGACGATCCCGAAGTCCTGAACAATTTCGGCGTTGTGTTATTCCTCGGAGCGAGATACCGCGAGGCGAACGGGCTATTTGCTCGCGCGGCATCGCATGTCGTCGGCGACGACGAGATGGTCGTGCAAGCGATCCGCTACAATCTCGGAATCTCCTTCGCAGCGTCGGGGGACAGTGTACGGGCGCGCGAAGCTCTGCGGCGATACGTCGAGTTGGATTCGACATCGGCATGGAGTCGGCGTGCGAGGCAATTCCTTGCGAGCGCCGGTTCGAGCGTCGCGGCCGATGGGGCATACACCCGATCGATTTCGGGTGCGAGTCGCGATGGTGCCGCCTCGGGCACCAGTCCGACGATAGCTGGTGTTTGGCTCGGGGATTCGAAGGCGGCCGTGATCACGGCGCTTGGGCGGCCTGACGAGAAGGAACAGCAAATGGGTGGGGCGCTCTGGCACTATAGCGCGAAGGGTTTGACGCTCGGGATCAGCGACGAGACTGGGATTGGGCTTGTTCGGATCACATCTCCCGCGGCGGGCGATCTGGATGGCGTTCGTGTCGGCGATTCGGCGCAGGTTGCGCGCTCACGATGGGGTCCGGCACACCGGATGAATGAGCTCGCGCAGTACTTTCGCGCGGGATGGATGGCATCCACGCGCGAACGACAGGGCACTATCCGTGAGATTACGGCGACGATACGACAGTAACGCGTGACCCCAGCCCTCCGAGTTGCAGCCATCTGGGCCGCGACGATCTGCTTGCTCACCGACGCGTCGCCGGAGTCACAACGTCCCGCGATACGCTCTCGTGATGGTACCGCAGTACCCCAAGGTCGCGCCGCGCGTCACATCGCGCTCCTCATCGGCGTCGCGCACTATAAGAATTTCCCGGACTCCGGTGGCGAGCCTGGGAAGACACGGCTCTACGCGCCAGTTGCCAACGACTTGCCGCGCATGCAGAAAAGCCTCGAGCGTTGGGGCTTTGCGCCAGGGGAGGACGTTCGGGTGCTCACCGATAGTGCGGCATCGAGAGCGGGGATCGAGGCCGGCTTCAAGTGGTTGATCGAGCGAGCGAACGACACGTCGGACGTGGTCGTGATCTATTACTCCGGCCACGGATCGTGGGCTCGGGATCGCGACGGTGACGAGGCGAAGGTCGACCCAAACGATCGCGCGGACGAGGCGCTCGTCCCCTGGGACGCGTCGGATATCCACGACCCGCGTCAGCTGGTGATCGATGACGAGATTCGCGATTGGTTGGCGCGGATGACGGCCACGAACGTCACCGTCATCGTTGACGCATGCTTCTCCGGCACCATCACGCGCGGGATCACCCGCGCTCGGGCGCGTGGCCCCGTCGGAGGGCCGGCGGCCCCGAGTTCGCAGTCGGCGCTCGACGCGTTGAGCCCTCGTCACACGCTCATTACTGCGGCCACGTCTGGCCAAACGGCGAGCGAACTGCCATTCGCCACGGCGACGGGAGAACGCGAGTTCGGCGTGCTGACATTTTTCCTGAGTCGCGCGATGGATGCTGCCGATTCGTCTATTCGCTACGATGAGCTGGTGCGGCGCGTACGCTCGGAGATGGTGGGGCTGACTGGCAGGATTTCGCCGCAGGACCCGCAGCTCGAGGGCGATCGCGGCGCTCTCCTGTTTCGCGTCCGCCGGCCGTTCGCGCCGCGCCCGATCGCGACCATCACCAACATCTCGGCCGGTCACCTGACGATCGACGTTGGTGCCGTCAATGGCGTTCGAGTGGGTGCTGTCTATGATGTGTACCAGCCTGGCGAGACGCGCTTCGACGACTCCGCGCCTCGCCCGCACATCGAAGTCGATTCCGTCGGCGAAACGCGATCGTTCGCGAGGATGCCGGTTCAACGCGTGCAAGGCGCGTCCATCGCGGTCGGCGCGCGGCTCGTGCTTGCGCTCGTTCCAGCTGGAGCGCGGACCGTCAATCGGTTGACCGTCAGGCTCGATCCGGACATGCCGGGCGTTCGCAAAGCCCTCGCTGCACTGTCGTTCGTTAGGCTGGTCGATTCATCGGCGCAGGCTGTAGTCCGGGCGACCGCAGGCATGGCTCGAGTGGAAGTGAGCGGCCAGCCATTGCCGCCGCTCTTGAACCCAAGAGATCAAATCGCGACGGTGGGCAGAGAAACGGGATTCGTGCCGAGCGAGACGGGATTGTGTCCGCCGCTGCGCCGCGCTTTTGGCATTGCCGCTCTTCGAGCAGTCGACAATCCAGCCGCGCCGTACATTCCGGTGCAGTTGAGACTCGTGAGGCCCGGCACCACGCCTCCCGCCGGCGAATCGACAGGGGTGGACACGGTTGTCATCGGGCAACGGTACTCACTGTTCGCGAAAGTATCTGCCCCGGTGACCTCGACGCTGTACCTCACGATCGCCGTAGCGGGGTACGCAAGCGAGCCAACTGTCCTCTACCCACTACGCGGACAATCCAGCGAGCAGTTTCCTCTGAACCGTTGGGAACTGATTCAGGACTCCATTCTCGTGGAGGAACCGGCTGGCTTCGAGGTGCTGAAGGCAGTAGTGAGTAGTCGGCCGTTCGATCTTCGCCCGTTGATCGGCGCGCTTCCGAATTGTGCCGAACGCGGCTCCCGAGGAGGTTCCAGCGTGTGGAACCCGCCTCCGGAGCCTGTGACGGGTTGGGCAACCACCGAGAGGCCCGTCACGGTCGTACGCGGCCCGGTACGGTCGAAGTAGATCGATTGATCTCGATGGTCACTACGGCGTCCGCCGTTGCGCTGGGCCTAACGACGTTATCGAGCCGTATGCGGCGTCTGTCGACGCCGCCCGCGACCAGCCCATCGGCGACCGCTCTGACCCGAGCCGCAGCCACGCGAGTGGAGGATGGAGTCGCGCTCGAGTCGTCGCTTCGCACGAGAATACGATAGGCCTCGCGCTGCGACAGGATGACACCGATCTCCTGAACGGCGCTCGCGGTCGTCCGGATCAGGGTGGTGTCATCGAAGGCGGATGCAACCAGTCCTATCGCGAGCGTTTGGGCCGTCTGGCGGACTGGCGTCATGGCGGTAGCGGCGATCTGGACCCGGTCCAGCGAGGCGCGCGTGGCAACCCAGGCTCGTGCACTTGTCAGAGAGTCACGAGCACCAGCGAACGCGAGACTGCTATCGGCGGCGACCGGTTCCTGCAGTATTGGGTCGGCGACCGGCCTTGTCGGTCTGCGAACCGAATCACCCACGGCGACAGGGTCGGACACCCTTGGATCGCCACTCCGTCCCGCTCGGAGGGGGCCATACCAGGCTCGAATTCCAATTCCCAGGACAAGGGCCGCCGCGACAGCAGATGCCCACACAAATCGATGTCGGCCAAGCGTTTGGCGGTCTTTGACCGTGGCTCGGACTGATTCGACTCGTCTGGTTTGACGATCCTGCGGGGCTGGGGGCATCGGCAGCAGTACTCGATCGCCCGCGACTCGACGCGCCCTGATTCGGTCAAAGGCCACATCCGGCGTACGTGATGCGAGAGCGATCACCGCCGCGCCACGTTGCGCCATCTCGACTTCAGCCTGGCACGAGGCGCATGCCGTCACGTGCTCGATCAAATGCTCGTCCGATGCGGGATCGCACAATCCGTCCGCGAATCGATGCAAGTCTTCGAGGTCCGGATGCTGCTCCTCCCCCGCCTGCGCTGGTGCCTGGTGATCGTTGGGGGCGCTGGGCACCGGCAGCGAGACCCGCTCCCCGGCCGCCCGTCGCGCCTTCAGCCGCGGAAACAAATCGTCAGGCGCTCGACTGCTCAGCGCTATCGCCGCATCGACGCGTCGAAGCCGCTCGACCTCGGCACGACAGCGGTCGCACGTCGCGACGTGCTCGATGGCGGAGCGATCACTATCCGGGTCCAGTTCACCGTCGGCGTAGCGCTGTATGGCTAAACCCTCGGGATGGTCCTCGGTTGGATCGGGCTGGTCGCCACTGTGCGACATCTCGTCGGAAGCCATGAACGGGTTGCTACGAATTGGAATCGATAGGCTGTCCAAGATGCTTTCGAATCTTGCATAGCCAGTTTCTGGCACTGGCTTCCGTTATTCCGATGCGGGTTCCGATCTCGGAAAAGTCGAAGCCGTCGATATACAACTGAAGAAAGTCATCCCACCGGCGCTTACTTGGATCGTCGCTGTTGCGCAACGCCTCACGCCGGCGTTCGAGTTCCATGAGCTCCTCGCGCTCGACGGAATCGAGACGAGCCACGATCTGGTCGGCGCTTTCGTCGAACGAGACGAAACTGCGTCCCGTGGTCCTGTCCGGCGAATCGGCACCGGACCCGCTGGAACGGCCGCTGGACCACCGTCCGGTGAGCGACTCTTTCCTTCTCAATGCGGTCCGAACCGCAACCTGCTTCAGCCACTGCTCGGGCTTTCCTTCCTCTCGATATTGCCGAACTGCTTCAGGCAGGCCTACGAACACATCGCTCGCCACATCAGCAGCCAATTCGCGCGGCTCGCCTGCCCACGGAATCGTCCGCATCACATAGAAGACGCGAGTCCAAACCATCGGCCAGCAACGCTTGTAGCACTCTTCCCAGGCGCGGTCCCTCTCGGGATCCAACGACGATTGCATCGCCTTGAAGAGTGCTCCCAGCGATGCGTCAGCGAGCGTCGTCGGGACGACCGGCGACCCGACGACCGCGGATGAGTCGACGTGTCGGAGTTGCGTAGCGTCGGAGCGACCGCTGCCCGTCGGCTTTGGAGTGAGACTGTCCATGGTCCCATTACGGTCAGTGGGCAACTTGTCATCGCTTCGACAAGCATGTGTGCCGCAATCGGTTGCAATGACAAAACCGCCCGAACGCCGACTCGGCAAGTCGTTTATCGAGCCTTTATCGAACTGCCGGTTCGGGGCGAGAGGTTCTCCCGTCGATCACTGGGTCGGTTGCCCGGCCGGACGCACTAGGTGGGCGTATCGCAGGCGGTCTGGCCGTCGTGTGGCGCGCAGCATCAAGCGGGCGTCGACCTACAGGCACGTCAACACACACTGCTGTAGCCGGCTGGCATAGTCGCCTTTACCGCTCATCCTCGCGGTGGGCGGCGGCCGAACCAGGGCCGAGCGCTCTCGAGCTGAGCGGCCAGCCGGAAGAGCGTGGCTTCGTCGCCCCACCG
>JGI10216J12902_101494068_pt1 | contig 10656 bp, 10 predicted proteins | sample KanNatreferecore_FD_12902 | JGI IMG/M metagenome (IMG submission 12902)
GAGCCGCTCGCCACCCTGGCGCTGGCGGTGCCGCTCCTGGGCGAGCCGTTCGGTCCATTCATTGCGCTCGGCGGAGGGTTGGTGCTTGCTGGGGTGTACGTGGGCCAGCGCCAGCGGTCGGCCTGAGAGGCATCCCACCGCTCTGGCCGCCCGACGGGAATGGTCGGCGTCGCCCTGTCGTTCGCAACCGCGCCTGTCAAAGGTTCTTCCTGCTTAACGGTGATCCGGCTCCCGACCCACCGGGCGACATAGAAGATCCCTCGACGGCGACTGATGGTTATCTAGTCTCCGGGTGCTGAGTGTAGACTTCGAATCCTCGCGGCGAAAGGAGAGGCCATGAACGCGCCCACTGTTCGGTCCGGCTTCCAGTCGGTTGTCCCGTACCTTGCGATTCAACGTGCCGCTCAGTTGGTCGATTTCCTTGTCGCGGCCTTCGGCGCCCAACACACCTACCGTTCGCCGAGTGGCACGCATTTCGAGGTGCGGATCGGTAACTCGATGCTGATGATCGGGGAAGTCGGTGAGGGTGCATCAAAGCCTGCGCAACTATTCATGTACGTCGAGGATGCGCGTGCGCAGTACAGCCGCGCGCTCAAGGCCGGGGGGACATCCCTGATGGAGCCTTGTGACAAGCCTTGGGGCGACGACGGGGAGCTGATGATCGGCGCTGGTGTCAAGGAGCCAGCCGACAACCTCTGGTTCCTCGCGGGCCCGAAATCCAACCCAGGGTAAACGCGCCACTCGCCAGTTCGGTTCAGATCGGTCCCGATCAACGCCGCACTGACAATCGACTGCTCACACGTCGTCACATCGACTACACCGCGACGTAGCTCGTTGCAGTCGATGACACCAGCAGCAGCGTTGTGGCCAGACCGCGCGGGATTGCGACTCGGTGACGGCCAGCGTGGGTGAAGGACTACTTCTCGCGCCGATAGCGAACGAGCCGGGTCGTTCCGCGGATTGCACGACCCGCGTTCAGCGTGACGCTGGACGCTGCCCGCCAGGGCGTGCCAACCTGATCGGCAGAGTCGATGACGAGTTCAAGGGAGTGAGTCGACCGCCTTCCGTTGGCTAGATCCGGTATGCTGCGTTCACCTGAGAGTCAATTCAAATTGATCATTCGTGCAACTCAAAGGTGGCCGACAGTTCCGTTCACGTTACACATGAACTGCGGATCAGGCCCACGCGGAACATGACTGCGCTCACCATCGTCCCTGCTCAGCCCGACGACCTCGCGCGCTACGTTGATCTGCTAGAGGAAGTAGCCGTTTGGCTCGAAGCGCGTGAAATTAAGCAGTGGCCGCCAGGGAACTTCCGCCGGTCCGCGGGCTACTATGCACGGTCGATTACGCAGAGCGAAGTGCATCTTGCGTTCATCGGCGATGAGTTGGTCGGTACGCTCCGAGTTCTATTGCGAGAACCCATCGTCTGGCCCGAGGTCGTCGGCGACGATGCGATTTATGTGTACAACTTGGCGGTGAGACGCGCGTGGGCTGAACGGCGGTTAGGCCGTCGCATGCTCGACTGGGCTGGCACTCGAGCCGCCGCTCTCGGAAGAAAATATGTCCGTCTCGATTGTGTGACGCAAAACGACTTTCTGCGTGACTACTACACGCGTGCTGGCTTCCAAGAGCGAGGCGAAATCGAAGCGAAGTTTCCACCGCCCGTAGGAGCACTACGGCTACGGAGGTACGAAAAACGTGTTTGTTGGGAAGAGACGTCGATGCAAGATTTCGGAATTGAAATCAAGGCAGCTTCGCCCGACTCAGATGACGCCCTTGTTCTCATTCGGGCCCTCGATGAAGACCTGCGTGGCCGGTATCCCGGCATCGCCCTTCACGGCCTTCATCCAGAGGACGTCAAGGATCGTCGGCTGACTCTTCTCATTGCACACGCTGATGGTCGGGCCATTGGTTGTGGCGCGGTTCGTGAGCTGGAACCTGCAGTTGGAGAGGTCAAACGAATGTTCGTGCAGCCAGCGTGGCGTAGGCACGGTGTCGCTCGTGAGATCCTGGCTGCTCTTGAGGCGCACGCCGAAAAATGTGGTTACGTTGCGTTGCGCCTTGAAACTGCATCAGGCCAATCGGAAGCAATCAGCCTTTATCGCTCAGCCGGATACGTCGATATTCCGCTTTTCGGTGAGTACATTGGCAACCCGGCGAGTATCTGCTTCGAGAAACGATTGATTTGAGCTTCATCTGAACGCTGCAGACATCCGCAACGGAGTCGGCGCCCCTCCGCAGTAGATTGAAAGCGCCGGGTCAGGATCAAGCCGAGTCTATTTGACAACCAGCGGGTACAGTCGCCAGTCGGCTTGCGGTCGTCGCAGTGCTAGCTTGTACTCGCCTGAACTCAACGCGTCCAATTCGAGCGTCGCCTCGAGGGTCGTGACGTAGTCGCGGATAGCCGCGGTGCCGGTTGCCATCGCTCGTGACTGCAGACTCGAGTCGAGGATCTGGATCTCATACGCGCCTGCCTCGGCCCCTACGGGAAGCAGAATGACGGCGTTCACTCGTCCCTTTGGCAGCACAAGAGCAGCGGGCTCGTCGGTTCGCTGCTCGCTTCGCGTTACCGCAAACGGCCGCAGATCCAGTTTCGCCGACTGCTGTACCGCTTCGCCGGACGATGCGGCAGGACCGTCCCTGGCGCCGGTTCCACGAAGCGCAAACCAGCCCGTCCCAACCGTCACGATCAATACAGCGGCGGCGGCGAGCAGTTGACGCCGTCGTCGCTTCGCCGCCGCGGCGACCGCTGCGTCGGCCTGCTGGATCGTGCGCAACTCGACGTAGCACGGCGAGCACTTCGCGAAGTGGTCGTAGGCAGGATCCCCGATCGGGAGCTCACGGCGGGCGAGCCGCCTCAGCATGTCTGCAGGCGGACACTCCTCACGGTTTGGATTCGGATGCGCGCGCCCGAAGAGCAGATCCATCTCCGTTTCGATGCGGAACCGCGAAGGATCTGGGCGCTGGCCGCCGTTCGTCATCGGCTGTCTCGATTAGCGGCGCTCGTGTCGACGAGCATCAGACGTGGATGGATGCCGTGGACGACTCTGTCCGGCCAGTATTCTCTACCGTTTTGCCTCCATCAGTGCGCGGAATTTCTGTCTGATCCGGCTCATCACCTTGTCGACGGAATTCACCGAGCTTCCCCGGACGTCGGCAATCTCCTCGCTCGAGAAGCCAAGGCTCTTCAGGTGGAAGACGCGCGCCTCTTCGCCTGTCAGCTGCGCCTCGAGCTCGCGTAGCAGGACGTCCCGCTCGATCTGCTCGACCGAGCCGTCCCACGCACGCAGCATGGGGATGATGTCATCACCGGTCCGCAACTCGAAGCGTTTCAGGCGCACCTGCAACCCCGTGCGCCGGTGTGCGGAGATGGCTATGCTCTCGAGCGCCTTCCACGCGTAGCCACGCAACTTCTCGATTGGTCCGGACGCGCGCTCGCGCTTCTCGATGCGGCGCCCCGCTTCCTCGAAGAACTCGGTGATCTCCACTTCGTCCTGGATGTCCGGGAACCGTCTCCGGAATCGAGGCAGGAGATCGTTGAGCGCCTTCTGCAGGCGTTCATCGAGCGGTTTGCCGTTGCGATCGAGCAGCCCAAACTTCCGCAGGTTCTCCATGCGATCCCCCTCGTCGAACGTGGCGGGCGTGCGACCCGCGGCTAGGGGAACGACGCCAGTGTCGGGCCGCCGGAAGAGAAGGAGCAGCGCTGTCAGGTTTCGGTCCGGACCGGCGTTCTACCAGATCAGAAGCGCCGAATCGCAACCGAACGATTCAGTAGACGTTCAGCGAGGCGGCATCAAGCTGGCGTGTCCTGATGCACTCACTGTTTCGCATCTTGTCCGGACCAAAAGTGATTGTCAACGAGGAAGGACGTTCCATGCGGTGCGTTTGCACAAAAAGGAATCCGCGCGCTCGCAGCTCAGCTTTCCAGTACGCCAGAAGCGCACACCTTGTTCTCATGACGATCGCGATTCTCATCGTTCCGCATGTGGTCTTTGCGCAGTCTCCCTGGGAGCGCGCCGCCGGCAATCTCGAACGAACGTTCACCGGCCCGCTCGCGCGATCCCTCGCCCTAGTGGCTATCGTGATTGGCGGCCTTACTTTCATGTTCGGCGAGATGGGGGCCAAGCGGCAGATCGCCGGCATCGTGTTCGGAGGCGGACTGGCCTTGTTCGCGACGCAGTTTCTCGTGTGGCTTTTCTGAAGGCAAGACTGCACCTATTTCGGAGTTTCCGATGCCCGACAGCCCGCTGTATCGTCCTGTGTTCAAAGCGCTGCACCGGCCGCTCACCATCTGCGGCGTCGATCGCAGGCTGTTCTTCCTCGCGCTCTTGATGGGCGCCGCGACTTTCAACCTGTTCTACTCGTTCTGGGCCGGCGTGCTGATATTCACCGGCCTCTACGGCTTCTCCCTGTGGGCCACGAATCGCGATCCCGACATGCTCCGCATCATCGTCGCATCGTCGGGAACGCGCCGGCGCTACGACCCTGGCAAGCACGAGCGGTTCGACGTGGAGATCGTGCGGTGGTGAGACTCTCGCGGATTCTGCGGGACTACAGCGACGCCGGCGGCGTGAACGCGCTGATCTCGTTGTGGGGCTTTCTCGACGACGGGATCTTCCTCACGAAAACCGGTCAGGTCGGCATCGCGTACAGCCTCCGCGGGGCCGATGTCGACGGTTTCACGCACGCCCAGCGCAGGGCATTGACGCACCGCATGGAAGCGGCCTTTCGACAGCTCGACGAACGGACACGCGTGTATCAGTACCTCATCAAGCGGACCGTCGATCCGTTCGTCGCACCCATCTGCGCGGAGCCCGTCGCTCAGGAAGCCCTGAGTCGTCGCACGGCCTATCTGAATGAGCGGCGCCGCGAGTTGTACGGGCTGGCTCAGTACGTCGTTCTCCTTCACGAGCCGGCGTTCGATGCTCGGACCAGCACAAGGCTCGAACGATTGTGGCACGAACCGCGAGAGGCCCTCCGCAGATGGCTATCAACCCAGCGTTCGGTGGAACTGTTGGAGTCTGAACTCGACAAGGCTCTGGACAAGCTCGAACACAAGGCGGAGTCCTTCGAGTCCCAGATCGCTGAGTTTGGGCCGGCGCGTCTCGGTCGGGCGAACGCGTTTCGATTCTTCAGACAGCTGGTGAACTACGACGTCCCCGTGCTGTCGGCGACGACCGCGACACCACCAGACGCATACCTGGACTACTTCGTGGCCGACTCGGCCGTGGACTGCCATCGCGATCACCTGATGGTCGGCTCGCAAGCCGTGAAGGTGCTGTCGATGAAGGAGCCGCCGGCCCAGACCTTTGCCCACATTCTAGGCGACCTCCTGTCCGTCCCCGGAGAGTTGATCGCCTGCTTGGAATGGCAGCGCGTCGGCCAGGACCGGATGCGCCGCGAGATCCAGGCGCGACGGCGGCACTTCTTCAACAAGCGGGTGTCGTTGGTCAACTACGTCACGCCGGAGTCGAAAGGCGAGGAGATGCTCGTCGACGACTCGGCGACCGCCACGGTTCGGCAGCTCGGCGACGCCCTGACCGAGATGGAGGTCCACGGCCATGTGTTCGGCCAGTGCTCGCTGACGGTCGTGCTGCATCACGAAGACCGCCGCGCGCTCGACCATCAGGTGGCGCAGGCCAGGAAAGTGCTGGCCGCTCACGACGGCTCATTTTTCGAAGAAACGTACAACTTGCTCAACGCCTGGCTCAGCATCGTGCCCGGCAACGGCGCGCGCAACCTGCGGCGACTGGCGCTGCTCGAAACCCACGCGGCTGATCTGAGTTTCCTGTTTGGCGTCGATCAGGGTCAGGCGGGCTCGTCACTGCTCACGGCCCCACTGGCGACCTTCGAAACACCGAACAACACCCCGTACGCGTATCACCTGCACGTTCAGGACGTCGGGCACACGCTCGTCCTCGGCGCGACCGGCAGCGGCAAGAGCTTTCTCTTGAACTTCCTGGTCACGAACGCACAGCAGTACGACCCGTTCACGATCGTCCTCGACCTGGGCCGCGGGTATCGCAAGCTCGCGTCACTTCTTCACGGCGGGTACCTCGAGCTTGGGCTGAAACAGCGCAACGTGAGCATCAATCCGTTCGCGCTCGAACCCACGGCCGAGCACCTGCACTTCTTGCACGGGTTCGTCCGCGTCCTGGTCGAGGGCGAAGATGGCTATCGCCTCAGCGAACACGAAGACCGCGAGGTGTACGAGGCAGTCGAGAACCTGTATGTCCTCGATCGCACGCAACGACGGCTCTTCACACTTGCCAACCTGCTCCCGCGGTCGCTGACGACGCGGCTCCAGAAATGGATCGACGGCGGGCGATACGCACAGTTGTTCGATAACGTCGACGATACGCTCGCGTTCGAGCGGCTTCAGGTCTTCGATTTCGATGCCATGCGGGCGTATCCATCCCTCATCGAGCCGTTGCTCTTCTACATCCTGCATCGTGTGAACGAGCGCCTGATCGACGAGGACGGTGCTCGGAGACTGAAGCTTTGTGTGATGGACGAGGCATGGCGTTTCATTCAGAACCCCACATTGCGCGGCTACATCCAGGAGGCATTGAAGACCTGGCGCAAGCGGAATGCCGCAATGATTCTGGCCACTCAAACGATTGACGACTTCGCGTCGGCCGACCTGCTGCGGACCGTCGTGGAGAGTTGTCCGACCAAGCTGTTGCTGGCGAATCCGGCCCTCGACCGCGCCAGATACGCGGAGCTGTTTCAGATGAACGAGATGGAGCTGGACCTGCTCACTGGCCTGACACCACGGCGGCAGCTTCTATTGAAGCGCCCAAATTCGACGAAGGTCTTGACCCTGGCTGTGGACCCGAGGAGCTATTGGATCTACACGAACACTCCCATCGACAACGACCGCGTCGCCGCGGTGTTCCGGGAGCACGGCTTCGAGGCCGGTCTGGACCGGCTCGCAGCCTCGGCCTGACGGAGGAGAGTGACATGCGCCGAACTGGACTGCGGCTGTTGATGGTGATGACAGGAATGTTGGCGTTTTCAGGCGGCCTGACCTGGGCGGATGTGCAGTCGGGCGTCCGCGAAGTAACCGCGACCGATCGAGGCGTCATCACGCTGCAGACGCGGCTGCGCTACACGACGATGGTCATCCTTCCGGATGGCGAGGAGATCCTGGACGTCCTCTGCGGCGATCGGGATTGGTGGGTCATCAGTGCCACTCACAACATCGCTCACGTGAAGCCGGCAAAGGCCGGCGCCGAGACGAATCTGAACCTCGTGACGTCGGGTGGAACGATCTACTCGTTTATGCTGACCGAGAAATCAGCGGCGCCAGATCTCAAAGTCTACGTTCAGGGTGATCCGACGGCGACCGGCGGCAAGCCGAAGTACTACTCGGCGGCGCAGGTCGAAGCCTTGGAGGCGCAGATCGTTGAGCTGCGCGCCTCCTTGCGTGACGGTGAGCGCAAGCTGGACGAGGCGATCGCCGCCTATCGGCAGCAGTACCCCACGCGGCTTCAGTTTCCGTACGGCTCGCCCAAGTACGAAAAGCCATTCTTCATTCGGTCGATGTGGCACGACGGGCAGTTCACGTACGTGAGGTCAGACGCCACGGAGCTTCCTGCGCTGTACGAGCTGAAGGACGGCAAGCCTGCGGTCGTCAACTTCCAGGTCCGCGAGGGTACCTACGTGGTCCCGAAGGTTCTCGACCGCGGCTATCTCGTGCTCGGCACGCAGCGATTCACGTTCGAGCAGCGGGCGCAATGACCATGGCGGAACAGCCAGGAACGGTCGGTACGCCTTCGGTCAGCGACCATCGCCCGGTCCCGCGCGGCGTGCTGCCTCGTGGCTTTCAAACCTGGCTGATGGCCGGTCTCGCACTCGGCATCGTCCTCATCATCATGATTGCGGGCGAGCCAGATCCGCCCGGTGCGCCGGCGCAAACAACTCCGGCACCCCTGGCGCCGAATCCCGACCGTCTGCGCGATTACCAGGCGCGTCTGCGCGCAATGGAAGCGCGGCAGGCACAGGAAGCGCAGGCAGAGGCGCCGCCTCCCGCTGGACAGGCGCCCATCGTGGAACCGTCCGCGCCGGCACCGGTGGACGCGATCGCGGCCGATCGCAAGCGGCGCGAATACGAGAGCTTGTTTGCGAGCAGCGTTGTGCTCAGTCGACGTCCAGAGGCTGAGCGCCCGGATGCCGGCGCCGGTGTCCTGACCAGTCCTGCGGTCGGCACCGACCGCGCCAGTTCGGAGCTCCCGTCCCTCCAAGAGGTGGCTGACGCAGTGGTGCGCGCCACGGGTCGGCAAGAGGGTCCGTCGTCTCCAGCGGTGGCACCGGGTGAGAGGCGGGCGACAGCCGAGGGTGGACAGGCTTCGCTGAACGCCCGGCAGGAACAAGTCAGAGAGCGTACGGAAGCTATCGGTACGGCTGGGCCGCTGCATCCTCTTCTCGAGGGGACCATCATCGACACGGTCCTGACGAACAGGCTCGACGGCAGTGGCACGGCGCCGGTCAATTGTCTGGTCACGAATCCGGTCTACTCGCACAGCGGTCAGCATGTTCTGATTCCTGCCGGCGCGCGTGTCCTCGGCGAGACTCGGCCCGTCCAGACCCTTGGTGAAACGCGTCTTGCCGTCGCGTTCCACCGCCTCGTATTCCCCGACGGCAGCACGCAGCGCCTCGATCAGTTTCTGGGCCTGAACCAGATTGGCGATACCGGCCTGCGCGACAAAGTGAACCACCACTACTGGTCGATGTTTGGCGCTGCCGCTGCCGTTGGGCTCATCAGCGGCCTTGCTCAGTGGATTGGGACAGCCGGCTTCACTGATGGCCCAGGTGATCGCACCGTCATCATTACCGGCGGCGCAGACGCTGCGGCGCAGGCAAGCCTCCAGGTCATGAGCCGGTTCCTGAATCGTCTTCCGACGATCACGATCCGGGAAGGACACCGCGTGAAGGTGTATCTGACCAGCGATCTGCAATTGCCAGCATACGCAGAGTCTCGAGGAAATCGCTTCTGAGTTCCGGGGAGCACGTGCATGACACACCGAGCTCTAGTCGCAGTAGTTCTCATAATTCTCCTCATGACGGTGCCCGCCAGTGCGCAGTTCGCCGTCATCGATCCGGAGAACCTGGCGCAGGCCATTCTCATTGTTCAGCGCACGCAGCGTCAGTACGAACAGCTCCGAGAGCAGTACCGAACGATCGTCCGCATGGCGCAGGGTCTCGGCCGGATGGAGCAGTACAGGACTCCACCGTTCGCGCTGACCCACCACGATGCGGAACGGTGGAGCCACGGGCGTGCGTGGATTGCGGCTCTCAACGGCGGTGACGCGACCGGAGCAGCGTATCTGGCGACGGCGCAGCCGTTGACACGGCCACACACCCCCGCACGACTGTCAGCCGCAGCCCGAAGAGCATTCGAGCGGCAGTATGCGACCGCCGAAATCTCTGATTCAGTCGCGATGATGGGCGGGCACCAGGTCGGTCTCATGCGCGGATACTTTGGGCAGTTGCAACGCGCGGTGCAGGCGCTGGAGCGCGACGTGTTGAACCCGGACGCGTCGTATCACGAGGTGACAGCCATTCTCGACAAGGTCGCAGCAGGCGAGCTGCTCGGGCGGCGTCAGGACATGGCGACGAACCAGTTGCTGTCACATGCACTCGAGCAGCTGCTAGCCAGAAGCAAGCGCCAGCGGGACACCGAAGCATCCACGCTCAACATGCAGATCGTCACCTGGCGGGACGGCGAGGCCGCGAATCGGGCGTTCCGTCACGGAGCAGGCGATGCCCTCGCGTCCTGGCGTCAACCGTAACGCGTTCCAGGAGGTCCCACCATGTTCCGCAGTTCTGTTCAGCGACAGCCAACTGGAACGACGCACGATGGTGTCTCACGTTCGATAGCGACCGCTCTCTTGGCAGCCGTGCTGGTTGCAGCCGTTGGCAGGGATGCCGCAGCGCAGTGGGTTGTACACGACGCGGCCACGACCGCTCGAAACACTGTGACGGCGACCTTGAAGGAGTACTTGTACCGAACCCAGCTCCAACAACGCCTGAAGATCGCTGACATGGCGCGTCGGCTGAGTGCCCTGACGAGTCTGCTGAAATATTCGCTCGAGGAGGTGCCGCGCTGGAGAACGCACGGCGGTGATTTCTTCTACGGACACCCGTACAACGACGCGTTGATCTTCGGCGATCCGTCCGGTGCGGCCTTCGTCGATCTGAGCCATCCGCTGCTCTCGGCCCCAGGGGTTCTGGATCGGCTCGACCCGTCGGCCCGTCGCCGCATGGAGGCCCGGATGGCCACGGTGAACCTGACCGACGCGGCCGCGATCGCCGGGACGCACGGGACGGGACAGCTGCGCTGGCTTGGCAGGAAGAGTGAGCTCCCGGCCATCGATGCACTCGAACGCGACGTTATCGACCCGTCGACTGACCAGAGCACCGCCGCGGTTCTGGACAAGATGAGCGGCGCCGCCCTGATTGGCGCTCGGCAACGCCAGGCTCGCATCCAGCTGCTCGTTGGGGTCGTGGAGCAGCTCCTCGTCGACACCAAGCGAGCCCGTGACACCGACGTAGCCAGTCTGACGATGCAGATGGTCACGTGGCGGGACGGACGGGGAGCGAACGAGGCATTCGTCGCCGGGTCCGGTGATGCGCTCGAGGCGTGGCGGCA
>JGI10216J12902_103352888_pt1 | contig 10656 bp, 6 predicted proteins | sample KanNatreferecore_FD_12902 | JGI IMG/M metagenome (IMG submission 12902)
TGCATCGCCAGATTCCACGCGTGCTTCAGTGAAGTCGGCGGCTTCGCCTTGAGGATTAGCTCCATCTGACGCATCAGGTCGTCCACGTGATTCAGCCCCAGAGCCATCGCCATGCGCTTCTGCGATCCCATCGTATTGATCGCCAGCGGAAATCGCGAAGCCTGGCCGTTAACCGTCGGGTTTTCGAAGACGAGCGCCTTCCCGCCTCCCGCTGATTTCATTTCCCGATCAGCCCATTCCGTAATCTCGAGTTCGGTCGCAACCGGCGTCGAGACGCGGGTCAATTCGCCGGCACGGTCGAGTGTATCGAGGAATTCGCGGAAGGAGTCGTAGGCCATTGCCGCTTAACAAATCATCGCTGACAGCGGATTGCACGCCTCGCAATGCTCCATCTCGAACTCCAGGGACTCGCGCGCCGTCTAATCTAATCGTCGCGGCAGGGCGGAGCCGCATCCGATTTACCGAGTTGCGGGTGGCGAGCAGTGGATTGCCCACAGCTCGCCCGGGAAATCCGGGCGAGAAGCGAACTGTTCGTAACGAAGAACGGAACCGAGCAGGACGCGTCCTTAAACGATCTCGAAAGGCTTGCGGTATTCGCGGGTGAGCAGCTTATCTGCGGCGGCGTTTCCGAGGAACTTCTCGGTCTTTGGATCCATCTTGAGATGTTCGCCGATGGCAAGTTGTTCCTTCTTCGGGTCGACGCCGTTTCGTCCGAGATGCTCAATCATCCGATCGAAGGAATCCGTGGCCTCCTTGTCGGCCTTGATCTTTTCGCGGATCGAATCGGGCTCGCTCTTTTTGCCCAGCACATAGGAGATGTTGCCGGTGTGACAGAGAGCACTGGAAAGATGCCCCTCGATGATGTCGGCGTTGAGATCGCTGCTCTTCCGGCTGCGCACGGCCTTGATGAAGTTCGCGTAATGACTCTCTCCGCCTTTGCTTTCCCACTTCTTGATGCTCTTCCCCTCTTTGTCGAAGGCTTCAACGTTGGTGTAGCTGGGGATAACGATGTGGCCGCCTTCGTACTGGATGACGACGCCGACCGATGTGTCACGATAAAGGTCCATTTTCTCCGCGCCTTTCTTTTCCGATCCATCCGCAGCGACCGTCATTTTAGCCGGTTCGGAGGGAAGACCACGCACTTCGAAAATGAGCGGTGCCTTTTGATAGTTATGCATTACGAACATCGTGTTCGGCGTCTCCCCGTCGTCGACATATCCAACGCGACCGCCGACGGACAGGATGCTCGGTGACAGCTCCTTCTCGCCGAGGAACCAGCGGGCGATGTCCATCTGGTGAATGCCCTGGTTGCCGAGGTCGCCATTGCCGGTGTCCCAAACCCAGTGCCAGTCATAGTGAAGCTTCTCGCGCATCAGCGGTTTGATGGGAGCGGGACCGAACCAAAGGTCTTTGTCGATTTTCTCGGGCCAGGGCTGTTCGCCGGAAACTTTGCCGATGCTGGCGCGGCGTTTGTAGCACGTGCCACGCGCCCAGAGGACTTTGCCAAGATTGCCGGCGTTCACCCAGGCGAGCGCTTCGTGCAGCCCGACCGATGAACGACTCTGCGTTCCCGTCTGGCAGATCCTGCCATGTTTCTGAGCGGCTTCGACGATCTTGCGACCTTCCCAGACGTTGTGGGACACGGGCTTTTCCACGTACACGTCCTTGCCTGCCTGAATGGCCCAGATCGATGCGAGCGCGTGCCAGTGATTTGGCGTCGCTGTGCTGATCGCGTCGACTTCCTTGCTCTCGAGCAGCTTGCGAATGTCGGTGTAGGTTTGGACCTGCTGCCCCTTCTTTTCCAATTCCCCCTTGCCGCGTTCGAGGACCCTGGAGTCAACGTCGCACAGGGCGGTGATGCGGACGCCCTTGCAGCCAAGGAGCCCGCCAATGTGATCCTTGCCGCGGCCATTGAAGCCGATGACGCCGATGCGGATGTCAGAGTTTGCACCTTCGACGCCGCCGTAGATTCGCGCGGGAAGTGAAAGTGCGGCGCCGGCCGCGATGCTGCCGCGGAGGAAGGTACGACGGGTGAATTGCTGGCTCATGATGGTGGGAACGCGTTGGAGGTTAGAGTTTGCCTTGAGTAAAAGCTTGATAGCGGTCGGCGACTTTGGCGGCGGCCGCATCGCCCTCGTGAATTAGGAGGCGGTAGCGAAAAGTGATGCTTTGGCCGGCCTTCAACGTGAAGTCGCCGGCCCCCTGGGGCTGATTCTTGTCCATGTCCTTTTCGCAAAATGGATTTGCTGCGAAGAGGCCGTAGTCCCGTGCATGCCATCTCGTGGGATGCCGCGGATTCTTCGGATGGTCCATGAAGGCGATGCCGAAGATCTTGCCGTCGATCGGTCCCGACATGTCGACCCACTTCGCGCGCTTGCCCCACACTTTGCCATCCGCATCGCCCTCGCTGTTGAGGATCTTGCCCGCGCCGGGTGTCGTCTTGGGACCCTTCAGCCGCATGGATTCCGCAATGCGAATGGCGGCCGTACCTTCCTTGGTGTCACCGAGGACGACATCCTTGTCGCCGGCCGTGAGTGTAACTTCGAAATCGAAAACTCGCTCGGTATCGGGCCGCGAGTAGACCTTGAGAGTCTGTGTGCTGGTGAGCGGGATGGATTCATCGGAGGCGATCCATTTCTGTGAAGCTTTCAATAGACCGGAATCGGCCCCGCCTTTTGCTTCGACGATCTTGTCGTGTTCAATCCGGCCCACCGGATGTTTGGGCGTGCCCTTGTAGCTCGCTGCCTCTCCCCAGAAATCGACGCCGTTCACCAGACCGTGCGAGAACCAGAGGGAGCGATGATGCACGTGATCCCGCTCTTCACCGGGCACTTCCGCCATAGGCCATGAGCGCGTCATCTTCACGCCACCCGGTCCGATTACCGGCCAGTAATAAACGTGGGGGGCTCCGGCAATATGGTATTCCGTGAAAAGTTTGCCATCGATCTCGATGCGAACGCGGTCGTCCAGCGATTTGACTTCAACGGCGGCACGAGCGGCAACGGCAGCGAAAAGCGCCGGTAGGAGGAGGAATCGGGCGAAGATCACGGAATTGAACTTAGGGAGCAGGTGACCGCGGGGTCAACCGATGAACAACTATCCGCGCAGGCAGGGCGGTCTTTGCCGATTTACGGCGCGACTGCGTTTTTGTTTGTCAGCGCATCTTTTCCTCACCAACCCTCCGCCCTTATGTCCGATTCCTCCCTGCCTTGGTGGAAGCACCTTGATCGCTATCATTGGTTCGTCTTCGCCATGGCCAGTCTTGCCTGGCTTTTTGACTGCCTCGATCAACAGCTTTTCATCCTGGCGCGGAACTTCGCCATGCAGAGCCTGCTGCCGCCCGGAATGGACCCGGGCAAATACGGCACGTATGCAACCGCGATCTTCGTCGCGGGTTGGGCGACAGGCGGACTGATCTTCGGAGCCATGGGGGATCGCATCGGCCGGGCGAAGACGCTCACGCTGACGGTGCTCATGTATTCCGTTTTTACTGGGCTCTCCGCGCTTTCGCAGGGCTGGATCGACTTTGCGATCTACCGCTTTATTACAGGTCTCGGGGTTGGCGGTGTCTTCGGCCTGGCGGTCGCTCTCATCGCGGATGGCTTGCCAGACAAGGCGCGCCCTGGTGCGCTCGGCACGCTCCAGGCGCTTTCTGCCCTCGGCAATATTACTGCCGGTCTCATCAGCATGTGGACGGGCCACATGGTGGCGACTAAGACCCTCACCCCCGATCAGTCGTGGAAGTTCATGTTCCTGATTGGCGCGTTGCCGGCGTTTCTTTGCGTCTTCATTCAGATCCGCTTAAAGGAACCGGAGAAGTGGGTGAAGGCTCGAGAAGAGGGGCGAAAGACCGGTGTGGCTTTCGGGTCTTATGTCTCGCTCTTTGGTGACGCGCGCTGGCGCTCGGCTGCCCTTTGGGGAATGCTTCTTTCGGTCGCGGGCGTCATTGGCTTGTGGGGCATCGGCTTCTTTGCCCCGGAGTTGGTCGGGCCGGTCATCGAGAATTCGCTCCGGAAGCAAAACCTGCCGCCAGAGCAAATCGCCGGAGCCAAGGGTTTCTGGATCGGCATCAATTCAATTTCCCAGAACATTGGCGCCTTCTTCGGGATGCTGATGATGTCGCAACTTGCGCAGCGGGCTGGAAGAAAGAAGGCGTTCGCCGTTGCGTTCGTGCTCGCGCTGCTTGCAACCGTGGGCTTCTTTCAGTTCTTTAATGGCAAAGGCGACATTTGGATGAGCGCCGTCATGGGTGGTTGCCAGCTTGCGCTCTTCGCGGGATTCGCCATTTACCTCCCGGAACTCTTCCCGACGCGCCTCCGCAGCACTGGGACAAGCTTTTGCTATAACGTCGGTCGCTTCGTGGCGGCATTGGGGATTTTGCAGACTGCCTCGATCAAGGCGTGGGCCAGTGCCGGCGCCGTGACTCCGGAGCAGAAGATTGACGCTTTCCGCAATGCGGCATCATACATGAGCGTCATCTTCCTCGTGGGCTTCATCGCGCTCGCTTTCCTGCCGGAGACGAAGGGCAAGCCGCTGCCGGAGGACTAAGGGGGAACGGGGCGAAGTTGCGCTGGTGTAGAGGCATTCTCCGAAGCCTGGGATTCCTGCCCGCAGCCGATTGACCGTTCCCCGTGGGACCTCCTCTCGCTACGCCAAAACCCCGGGGATCAGCTTGGCGGAGCCGGCGACACCGGTAAGGCGCTCCATCCGGCCGTTGTGTTCGAAGGCGAGGTCGTCGTTCTTCAGGCCCATCGCGGTGAGAATGGTAGCATGCAAATCTTTGAAGGGGTGGGGTTGTGCGACGGCCATGAGCCCGAGTTCGTCTGTCGCGCCGATGCGAATGCCCGGCTTCACGCCGCCGCCAGCCATCCAAATGGTAAACCCGGCGGCGTTGTGCTGGCGGCCGTGATCGCCCTGCATCATTGGCGTCCGGCCAAACTCGCTCGCCCAAACGACGAGCGTTTCCTCGAGGAGACCGCGCGCCTTCAAGTCCGTGAGCAGCGTCGCGATGGGCGCGTCGGTCCAGCGGGCACGCGGAGTGTGATTGTCGGTAATCTTCGCGTGAGCATCCCAGCCGTCTTTGTCCGGCATGTCATAGACCTGTATAAAGCGGACGCCGCGCTCGACGAGTCGCCGGGCGAGGAGGCATTTTCGCCCGAACGCAGCGGTTCGCTTGTCCTTGTCTTCCAAACCGTACGCCGAGCGCAATTTGACCGACTCGTTCGAGAGGTCGCCGACTTCCACCGCGGCGGACTGCATGCGGTAGGCGAGTTCGTAGGATGCAATCCGGGCATCCAATTCAGCGGCACCCGGACGAGTCTCGCGATGCTTGAGGTTGAGCGTGCGCAGAAGGTCAAGTGACGCACGTTGCCCGTCTGCGAATTCGGACGGCGGGAGAAGATCGAGCACCGGCGTGCCCTCGTCCCTTAATCGCGTGCCTTGAAAAGCCGGCGGCAAAAAGCCGTTCGAATAATTCGCAGAACCCCCGAGCGGACCGGCGTCGAAAAGCAGCACGTAGCCCGGCAGATTCTGGTTCACGGTTCCCAGTCCGTAGGTGATCCACGAACCGATGCTCGCCTTGCCCGCCTGAATCTCGCCCGTATGCAGTTGGTAGCTGGCTGGTGCGTGATTGTTCGACTCGGCTTGGAGGGAGTGAATGAAGCACAGATCATCGACGTGCTTCGCCATCTCGGGAAAAAGCTCCGACACCCACATGCCGCTCGCTCCGTGTTGTGTCCATTTGTAGGGGCTGGCCAGGAGTTTGTCTTCGCAGCCCTGAAACACGTTGGCGTGGCGCGAATTCTTGAGCGCCTGCTTGATCGATTCGGGCACGGGCTTCCCATCAAGCTTCTGTAACTCCGGCTTGTAGTCGAAGGTGTCCACCTGCGACGGCCCGCCAACCATGAAAAGGAAGATCACGCTCTTCGCCTTTGGCCTGATATGCGGTTCGCGGGGCGCAAATGGATTGATCGGATCGATCTTGACCTCCGCGCGGCTCTCCATTTGCAGCAGCGCATTCAACGCCACGGCTCCAAACCCACCGCCGAGTGTGGAGAGAAAATCGCGGCGGGAGCAATGAGGGCAGGAGACGAACATGGCTCAGTCGATGTAGACGAATTCGTTCAAGTTCATCAGCGTGCGGCTCAACTCTCCGAGCGAGCGGTTCTGTCGGAATTGGACGCACGCCTCGCGCTCGTCGGCCGCGGGAGCGCGCTGCACGATCAGGGCGAAGGCACGATCCACCTGCTTCCCGGCGTCATCTCCTGCCTCGGCCTGAATTCGCGCGGCGAGCGCGTTTGCGGCATCGATCGCAAACGGTGAGTTGAGCAGCGTCAGCGCTTGCGGCGCCACGGTGGACACATTGCGCCGCGCGCATGAATTGGCGTTCTCCGGTTGATCGAATGTCTCGAGCATCGGCACCCGCACGGTGCGCTTTTGCACGAGGAAGACGGAGCGCACGGAAGCCTTGTCCGCAGGCGAAGGATACCACCCCTTGGTTTTCTCAGCGTTGTCGTCGAGAAAGGCAGGGTTCGCTTTCAGGACCTCAGCCGGCAGCTCTGGCCAGACGGGAGCGCCGGAATCCGTGGGCAGCAATTTGCCGGACACCGCAAGAATTGAGTCACGCAACATTTCCGCAGTCACACGTCGTGGGATCGCGTTGCGCTGGCGATACGTTGCACTCGTGACAATCAATCGGTGCAGCTTCTTCAAAGACCACCCATCGCGCATAAACTCCGTCGCGAGCCAATCGAGCAATTCGGGGTTCGTTGGCTGCGCACCCGCCAGTCCGAAGTCATTGGGGGTGCCGACAAGTCCTTCGCCAAAATGCTGCTGCCAGATGCGATTGACGATGACGCGCGCCGTGAGGGGATTGCGGGAAGAGACGATCCAGTCAGCCAGGGCCGTGCGCCGTCCACTGGATTGCGTGCGCGCCGGCTTGGCGATCGGAGCGGGGTTTGGATCCAGAGCGGAAAGGAATCCGGGCACCACGGCATCCTTCGGTTGATCAAGCTGACCTCCGCCGAGAATGACGGTTGCCGGCGTTTCGCCGTCTGAATCGGTGGCCAGGAGTGCAATCGTGAACGGCTTTAGTTGCTTCTTTAGTGCCTGCACCTCGGCGTCGGCTTTCTCGAACCGCTTTTTCTCCTCCGGCGTGAAGGCCTTTTTCGCTTCGTCTTCCTTTTTTGTCTTCAGCCGTTGCTTCGCTGCCGACAGCGCCGCGGTTCGCTCATCGCGCGCCGCCTTGATCTTCTCTTCGATCGGTTCGTTCGCTGTACGGAGGTCACGCTGCTCTGTCGCGAGATCAATCGCCATTTCATCCGCAGCCTTGAGCGGCTCGAAGAAAGCGCGCAGCCGATAGTGATCGGCCTGCGAAATCGGATCGTATTTGTGATCATGACAGCGGCAGCACGACATCGTGACTCCGAGAAATGCCGAGCCCGTGGTTTCCACGAGGTCCGCCATCCACTGTTGACGTACCTTGCCGGATTCGCCGAATGCTCCAGCGCTATTGTCCTGGGGACCAAGTCGTAGAAAGCCCGTGGCAACTAGCGCGTCGCGTTCGTCTTCATTCTGCGGTTCGCCGGCGATCATTTCGTCTCCCGCAAGCTGCTCCCGCACGAAGCGATCGAACGGTTTGTCTGCATTGAGCGATCGAATCACGTAATCGCGGAAGCGCCAGGCGTCGCGCCGATACTCATCCCAGTCGAATCCGTTCGAATCCGAGTATCGAATGACGTCGAGCCACATGCGCGCCTGGTGTTCGCCGTAGCGCGGCGAAGCCAGAAGTCGATCGACCAGGCGTTCGTAGGCGTCGGGAGCCTGGTCTGCGACGAACTCATCGATGGCTTCCGGCGTCGGCGGCAGGCCTGTTAGCTCAAACGTCAGTCGGCGCGCGAGAGTCCGGCGGTCAGCCTCAGGGGCGGGTTGGGTAAGCTTCGCTGCGATAAACTGATCGATCGAATTGCGTACCCACTTGTTAGCGAACTCGCCGGGCTCCGGCGGGCCCACATCCTTGATTGGCTGAAGCGACCAAAGATTAAGGCGTTGTCCTCCGAAGATTCGCACGATGGGATTCCGCTGATCACTCCACGCATCTCCGAGGCGTTCACCAGGCAGGGCAGGGGACTCGGTTTTGGCAATGCGAGCGGGCCACGCAGCGCCTCCTTTGATCCACTTCTCAATCTCTGCAATCTCCGAATCCGCGAGCTTGTCCTTGGGCGGCATTCGTTCCAGATCGCCATGCGCATTTCGCATCAGCTTGAACATGAGGCTTTCGTCCGGCTTGCCGGGCACGAGCGCCTTTCCTGTGACACCGCCTTTCATTGCAGCGTCGCGCGAATCGAGTCTCAGCTCGCCCTTCTGCTTCTCCACACCGTGGCACTTCACGCAGGCTCGGTCCAGGAGCGGCCAGACGCGATTGGCGAAGTGCTCTTCCGCCGGGGTAGCAGCCGTTGCCGGCGCAATGCAGGCGAGCAGTGCAGCGATCCGCGAGATGGCGGTGTTTCTGGCAGGGTTCACAATGGGAGAATCAATGAATCATGTCACGAGTCGGATGACCCGCGAGCTGAATCCACGGAGGACAACCTCCGTGCGATCGTCCTCTTTGCCATTTGAAAAACACGCCCCCGCAACGCTTGCGGGACGACCTGCACGCTGCTAACCCAAGCGCCCCCTATCCAATCTCCTCTCCGTTATTCTCCCGCCATGAGCCAAAATATTGAGTCCCATCTTGTCGAGAAGCGCGTTTTCAAGCCCGCGAAAGACTTCTCCAGGAAGGCGCGCATTTCCTCGATGGAGCAGTACCGGTCGATGTATGAGGAATCGATCAAGAAGCCGGACAAGTTCTGGGCGAGAGAGGCGAGTGAACTCATCTGGCAGAAGAAGTGGACGAAGGTCCTCGATTGGAAGGCGCCCTTTGCTAAGTGGTTCGTTGGCGGAAAGCTGAACATCAGTGAAAACTGCCTTGATCGGCACCTCGGCACACCACGTCAGAATAAGGCCGCCATTCTTTGGGAAGGCGAGCCGGGCGAGAAGCGTGCGTTAACTTATCAGCAGCTTCATCGCGAGGTCTGCAAGTTCGCGAACGTGCTCAAGCGCAACAAGGTCAAGAAGGGTGACCGTGTCATCATCTACATGCCGATGACTCCGGAGGCCGCGATCGCCATGCTGGCCTGCGCGCGCATTGGGGCGGCTCATTCCGTTGTGTTCGGTGGCTTCAGCGCGGAATCGATCAAGGATCGCGTAGAGGACTGCAAGGCGAGCCTGATCGTGACCACCGATGGTGGCTACCGACGGGGTGCGATCGTTCCGCTGAAGAAGAATGTGGATGATGCCTTGAGGCTGGGCGGCAAGTCCGTGAAGCGCGTCATCGTTCACCGCCGCGCGGGCAACGATGTGCATATCGAAGAAGGTCGCGACGTTTGGTGGCACCGGGAGATGGAGTACGTCGATGCCAATTGTCCACCGGCTGAGCTCGACTCCGAGCATCCGCTGTTCATCCTCTACACCAGCGGTTCGACCGGTAAGCCGAAGGGGATCCTGCACACGACCGGCGGCTATCTCCTCGGTGCCTATTGCACAACCAAGTACGTCTTCGACCTGCGCGACGAGGATGTCTATTGGTGCACCGCCGACGTCGGTTGGGTCACCGGTCACAGCTACGTGGTCTATGGTCCGCTCGCGATGGGCGGGACGTCGCTCATGTACGAGGGCGCTCCCAATTGGCCCGAGAACGACCGCTTCTGGCGGATCATCGATGACTACAAGGTCACCATTTTCTACACGGCGCCAACGGCGATTCGCGCCTTTATCCGGTGGGGCGACGAGTGGGTGAAAAAGCATGACCTGAGTTCGCTGCGCCTGCTCGGCACGGTGGGCGAGCCGATCAATCCCGAGGCATGGATGTGGTACCACAAGCTGATCGGCGGTGAACGCTGCCCGATTGTGGACACTTGGTGGCAGACCGAAACGGGCGGCCATATGATCACCCCCCTGCCAGGCGTTACTCCGACCAAGCCGGGAACAGCGACTCTGCCGTTCTTTGGCGTCGACGCCGCGGTGGTCGACGATGAGGGGAACGAGGTCCCGCCGAATGTTGGCGGCAAACTTGTGATTCGAAAGCCTTGGCCGTCGATGCTGCGCACCATCTACGGTGATAAGGCGCGCTTCAAGAAGACCTACTGGAGTGAGGTGAAAGGCTGCTACTTTGCCGGCGACGGCGCGCGCCGGGATAAGGATGGTTACTTCTGGATCGTCGGGCGCATTGACGATGTCCTTAACGTTGCAGGCCATCGCATTGGCACCGCGGAAATTGAAAGTGCGCTGGTTAGTCATGCGTTGGTTGCGGAGGCTGCGGTCGTCGGCCGACCCGATGATTTAAAAGGGCAGGCCATCGTTTGCTTCGTCACCCTCAAGGCGGGTGTGAAGGCTCATGAAAGCCTGCGGGACGAACTCCGTCGTCACGTCCGCACCGTCATCGGTCCTGTGGCGACTCCGGACGACATCCGATTCGCCGAGGCGCTTCCCAAGACTCGCAGCGGAAAAATCATGCGCCGGCTGCTCAAGCAGATCGCCAGCGGTGAAGCCATCACGGGCGACATCACGACCCTGGAGGACAAGAGCATCATCGCGAAACTCTCATCGAACGGCGACTAG
>JGI10216J12902_108697894_pt1 | contig 10656 bp, 3 predicted proteins | sample KanNatreferecore_FD_12902 | JGI IMG/M metagenome (IMG submission 12902)
CTCAGCCAGCCGCGCCGCCGGCCGCTTCCCCACTCCGCCGCAAGCACGACGAGATCGAGCGTTCGAACATTCTTGATCTTCAACCAGGCGCTTCCGCGGCTCCCTGCGGCGTAGGGAGCGTCGAGGGACTTGGCCATCACGCCTTCATGGCCGCTCTTGATCGAGCGGTCAAAGAACTCGGTCGCGGCGCTCACGTCTTCGATGATGCTATGGGGAACAGCCAGCGCTCCGACCGCACGCTGCAGGGCAGCAAAACGTTCGCGCTGCGGCTCGGCGGTCAGGGGCCGGCCGTCCACGTAGAGACAGTCGAAGAAGAACGGCGTCAGCGGCAGCTCCGATCGCAGACGGTCGACGTCCAGCCGCCTTCCAAACCGGCGCATCGTTTCCTGGAAAGGCAGCGGCGTACCGTCGCGCTGGAGGGCCAGGACCTCTCCGTCAAGAATGAGCTCACGGCAGGCCAGCGGTGAGACGGCTTCGACCACCTCTGGTACGGCAGCGGTCACGTCCCGAAGCGCTCGAGAGAACACACGCACCTCGTTTCCGGATTTGTGAACCTGGATGCGCGCGCCATCGAGCTTCAGCTCGAATGCCGCCCGGCCGAACGCCTCTATCGCGTCCGATACGCCTTCGGCGGGCGACGCGAGCATCGGCTCGACAGGACGAAACAGCTGAATTGAGTAGGTAGACAATGCCGGCACGCCGTCGACGATGGCCGCACGTGCAACCTCTCCCAGGTCCCCGCACATCATCGCGGCGTGGCGAACGGTCTCCGCCGGAGCGTCTGCAGCTCTGGCAACGGCATCCGCCAATATGCCTTCCTGCGCACCCTGACGCAGCTCGCCTGAAAGGAGCCTCACGAGAAAATCCTGTTCGCCCACAGTCGCGCGACCGAAAAGATCCGTGAGAAGCCGGGTGCGGGTGCGCGCAGCGCCCGCGCCGTGCGTACCGGCAATCCTGTCGAATTCATCGTGAATCGCTTTCAGCTCGAGCGACGGCTCTGCCGAGGGTGCGACCCCCTGTATTTGCGACACAACCGACCAGCCGACGCCAATGCGGCCCTGAGGAAGCGAGCCGGACAGGTAAGCTACGGCGATGGAAATCTCGTCCGGTGGCAGTCGCTTCAACAGATCGGCGAGCCTGTCGATTTTCTCCCTGCGGCTGCGGGTACGGGACACCTCGAGGGACACGCCGACGAGGTCGTGCAGGTGCATTCTTCTATGCTACTGCCGCACGTTCGAGGGGCTCCCGCTCCCGCCTCTTTGCGCTCTACACGAAGGAATAGGAGAATTACGCCCGTGCCCCCGGCTGCATTTGGTCACTACCGACTCGAAACGCGCATCGGGCGCGGCGGCATGGGCGAGGTCTATCGAGCGTTCGACACCCGGCTGAACCGCCCCGTCGCGATAAAGGTCATGCGGCCTGCAGACGACCGGGAGATGGCGGTCGGCCGTTTTCTGCGCGAGGCGCGCGCCGCCTCTGCTTTGAACCACCCCAATATCGTGGTCATTCACGAGGTCGGCGAAACGTCGGAAGGCGACCACTTCATCGTCCAGGAGCTGATCGACGGTTCGACGCTGCGAGCGCTGTGCGACGGCCCGATGCCGCTCACACAAATCGCGGAGATCGGCTCGCAGGTTGCGCGGGCGCTCGGTGCGGCGCACGCCGCGGGCATCGTGCACCGAGACGTCAAACCGGAGAATGTGATGCTCCGGGGCGACGGATTCGTGAAAGTGCTCGACTTCGGCCTCGCCCGATCGCTTGCATTCGAAGGGCGCGACAAGACGCATACGGCGGTCGAGACCATGACGGGCGTCCTCCTCGGAACCGCGTCGTACATGTCGCCAGAGCGCATCAGTGGTGAGCAGTGTGGACCTCCCGCGGATGTATTCGCGCTCGGGGTGATGCTCTACGAGATGGCCGCGGGTAAGCGGCCGTTCGCCGCTCCGACAGGACTTGGGATCGTCGCCTCCATCGTTTCTGAACAGCCCGTTCCGCTGACACGCCACAACGCCGACATTCCGATGGCGTTCGACGACCTCGTGCAGCGGATGCTGGCCAAGAATCCCGAACACCGTCCTCCGGCGCGCGACATCGAACAGACCCTCGCCGCGATGCAGCGGGCGGACAGCCTCCTGGATCAGGTCGCTCTTGCCGTCTCGGCCCGTCGCACGACTGTCGGCCGCGAGACACAGCGTGCACAGCTTCGGCGGGTGTATGCGGGGGTGAGAGAACGCCGCGGCGTGATCGTCGCAGTCACGGGAGAGCCCGGGATCGGCAAGACCAGCCTCATCGAAGATTTCCTGAACGAGGTCACCTCCGGCAGCGCGTCCCCGACGCTTGCGCGCGGCCGCTGCTCCGAGCGCCTTGCCGGAGCGGAAGCGTATCTGCCGATCATCGAGGCGCTCGACAGCCTGCTGCGCCGCCGCGACGGACCATCGGTTGATGAAACGATGAAAGTCTCGGCGCCGACGTGGTACCTCGAAGTGAGGAAACGCACGTTCGAAGAGGTTTCGAACGGGCAACTGAGCGAAAAAACGCCGACCGGATCGCAGGAACGGTTGAAGCGCGAGCTCAGCGCCCTCCTCGAGGAGTTGTCCCGCGTTCGCCCGGTGGTCTTGTTCGTCGACGATCTTCACTGGGCCGACGTGTCCACCATCGACATGCTGAACTACCTCGCGGCACGGCTGTCCGACATGCGGGTTCTCGTGCTCGCGAGCTACCGGCCATCGGACATGGCGCTGTCGCAACACCCGTTTCTCGGGGTGCGGCGCGACCTGCACGCGCGAGGTCTGTTCGAAGAGATACCGCTGCCGTTCCTCGAAGTCGGTGACGTCGAGCGCTATCTCGCGCTTCAATTTCCCAGCCATCACTTTCCCGCCGATTTCGCGTCGGTCATTCACGCGAAGACGGAAGGCAGCCCGCTGTTCATGGCCGACCTCGTTCGATATCTGCGCAACACCGGCGGGGTCGTCGAGGAAAGCGGGAGATGGGTGCTCGCAAGCGCGCTCGATGACGTCCCGCGCGGTTTGCCGGCGTCGGTCCGCAGCATGATCGAGCGCAAGATCGAGCAGGTGGACGAGGTCGACCGCCGGCTGTTGCTGACGGCGAGCGTGCAGGGACACCGGTTCGATTCGATGATCGTCGCCGAGGCGGCAGATATCGATCCGGGAGAAGTGGAAGATCGTCTGGAGAAGCTCGAGCGCGTACATGCCTTCGTGAAGAGGGGCGACGAGCACGAATTTCCGGATCGCACGCTCACGCTCGCCTACCAGTTCGTCCACGTGCTCTATCAGAACATGCTCTACTCTTCGCTCCAGCCCACGAGGCGAAAAGCGATCAGCGAACGTGTCGCGAATGCCCTTCTCGGCCACCACGGCGACCTGTCATCGACCATCGCCGGCGAACTGGCGGTGCTGCTCGAAGGCGCGCGCGATTTTGCCAGAAGCGCCCACTATTTTGCGATCGCCGCGCGTCATTCCGCCGGCCTGTTCGCGTTCCCCGAGGCCGTATCGCTTTCGGACCGTGGTCTCGCCGCCATGCGTGCCATGCCCGAGAGCCCGGAGCGAAAACAACTCGAGCTCAGACTGATGATGATCAAGGGGCCCGCCCTCAGATCGACCAGCGGGTGGGCGACCTTGCAGGTCGAGGAGGTGTTCGCCAGGGCGCGTCAGCTCTGCCATGAGCTCGACGACCCGCCCGAGCTCTTTCCCGTGCTTTGTTCTCTCGCGCATTTCCACATGATCCGCGGCAACCTGCGCGAATGCCGCGACCGGGCGGACGCGCTGATTTCTCAGGCCGAGCATGTGGGCAATTCAGCGTATCTCATGGCCGCCCATCACCTGGCGGGTGTGTCACGTGAGTTCATCGGGGAAATGATCGAATCGAGCGTGCACCTCGAGCGCGCGCGCGAGCTGCACAACCCGGCCGAGCACGCTGCATACACCGCCATGTACGGCTTCGACCCCGGAATGCTCGCGCGTGCGATGAGCAGCCGGCCCCTCTGGGCGCTGGGATTCCCCGATCGCGCCGACAGACGGGCACGCGAGACAGTGGATCTCGCGCGATCTCAGAAGCAGCCCACCACGCTGGCCTTCGCACTGGTCGTGCTGCAGGGCATCCATCTGTACCGCGGAAACTACGCCGACGCGCTGACCCTGGGCGACGAGCTCGCGGCGCTCTGCCGCGAGTACGGCTTGCGCCAGGAAGCCGAGTGGAGCCGCGCATTCCAGGGATCGGCGATGGCAGGTGCCGGACGGCTCAATGACGGGATCAACCTGCTCACGGACACGCTCGCAGTCCAGCAATCGATGAATGCCGGCCTTGTGCGACCGACATTTCTCGCCCTGCTTGGCGAGGCCCTCCTGCACGCGGGCCGTATCGGTGAAGGACTCGATGCGGTGTCAGAAGGGCTCGCACATGGCGAACGGACGTTCCAGGGCGGCTACGTCGCCGAACTGCATCGCGTTCGGGGGCAGTTGTTCCACTCCGCCGGCAACCGGGAGGCCGCGGAAGAATCCCTGCGTGCGGCGTTGCAATGCGCGCGCGGACAGAAAGTGAGATCGTTCGAGCTCCGGGCGGCCAACGCGCTTGCCGGGCTTCTGCACGCCGCCGGGCGCGACTCGGACGCGGTTGCCACTCTCGCGCCTGTCTACGAATCGTTCTCCGAAGGGCACGACACCGCCGACCTCCTGGCCGCGCGCACCATCCTTTTCAGAATCAATTGACCACGATGCACAAGTTCGAACGACAAGGTCCGACCGAGGCTGCCGACGTCGCACAGATTGTCCGTGGCATTCTGACGATCCAGGCGCGCTTCGCCGCACAACAACAGCGTCCGCTCGGCCGCGGAACCCACACCAAAGGCGTATGCCTGCGCGCCGAATTCGAAGTATTCGATCTGAGAACGACCATCGGTGATCCCGCGCTCGCCGCACGTCTGGCGAAGGGCATATACGCCAGGCCCGGGGTCTACGAGGCAACCGTACGGTTTGCGAACGGCGCTTCGAAGCTGGAGCAGGATTCGCAGCGCGACGTACGCGCCCTGTCTTTTGCGATGGACGTGCCGGCGGGGATCCTGGGGCCGACCGCCGCTCGCCTCGATTACTCCATGAACGACGCGCCAACGTTTCCGATCAACGACACGCGTTCGTTCGCCGTGTTCATGCGGTTCGCCTGCGCCCAGAGCACGAAGGACCGGATCAGGGTGGCACGGTCGACGTCGCTGAGGGATCTCGCCGGCCTTCTCGCGACATCGATGCGAGGAGAGCGCCAGAAGCGCAAGCCGACGCTGGCCTTTCAGCAGATGCGCTACTGGAGCACGGTTCCGTTCAGCCACGGGCCCGACGATGCGGTCAAGTACTCGGCGATTCCGAATGCGGACAACCCCGCCGAGCCATTTCAGAGCGGTCCAAATTTCCTGCGCGACGAGCTCGTGCGCCACGTCAGCGAAGACGGCGTGATGAGCTCGTTTGATATCGCCCTCCAGTTCCTCGACGCCGAACGGATGAGGCACTGGGGGATCCGGAAAGAGCCAAGCTTCTGGATAGAAGGTGCAAGCCTCGAATGGAAAGAAGAGCAGGCGCCATTCCATGTCGTTGGCCGTCTTCGTTTGCTGCCCGGGTCGATACTGGCCGATAAGGACTGCGAGAGACATTTCATCGATGTCACGACGCACGCCACGGAAGAGAGCAAGCCGATCGGTGGCATCAATCGAGCGCGCCGGGCGGCCGAAGAGGCGAGCCGAGGCGCGCGCCTCAAAGGAGAAACTGCCGTGCCCGCCTTCATCACCCCGCCCACGAGCGAGCAGGCACCGCCGCGCCGGTTCGGGGGCGTGGTGGTGAAAATCGCCGCCGTCCTGCTGGCCGTCATCATGGTGGGGGTGTTGCTGGGCATCCTCTACTACAACCGCGAAGCCGCTCGAAACATACCCGCGTACGAGCCCGTGCACGCCGTCCGCTACCTCGACCAGGGATGGGGACCGTCCCGCGAATCGCCCTCGCGCGAGCTTTATTACTACACACCTCAGGGGGCGCCGCTGCACAACCTCCGCTACAGCTGGTTCCTCAATCTGGAGCGACCGTTCCGCCGTGCGCGTATTGCCGAGCCTGACTATCTCCGCTCGCTCAACTTCATCGTGGATCCCGCACCGACGCCGGCGAATCCCGGACAGCTTCCGGTCGGGTTCGCACGCCGTTACGACGACAACGTACAGGACTACGTTCTCGACGTGACGTGTTCGGCCTGTCACACCGGTGAGTTGCACATCACGCGCAACGGCCGGCGGACAGCATTGCGGATCGACGGCGGGCAGGGCATGCATGCGTTCACCGATTCAGCGTTCGGCCATTTCGTGCCCGAGCTTGGCCTCGCGATCGTGACGACCGCCGCCAATCCGTTCAAGTTCAACCGCTTCTCGAACAACGTCCTGGGTCCTGCGGCCCGCATGCGTGACAAAGCGCGCCTCTGGATGGACCTGCTGCGGGTCACCGACTCACTGATCGCCGCACAGCGGGGATCGTTCGCGACGCGCCACTATCCGGTTCAGGAAGGATTCGGCCGCACCGACGCTCTCGCGCGGATAGCGAACACGGTGTTTGGCGATCACATCAGCCCCGCCAACTATCGGGCGGGCGACGGTCCCGTGAACTTCCCGTTCCTGTGGAACATCTGGAAATTCGACTGGGTGCAATATGGCGCCTCCGTGAGCCAACCGATGGCGCGCAATGTGGGCGAGGCGATGGGAACAGGCGCGATGTTCGGGCTCGTGGACGACTACAAGCGGCCGATCCCGGCCGGCGAACGCTATCGCACGTCGATTTCGTTCGACAACCTCGCGCGCCTCGAATCGACTTTGCAGACGTTGACGCCGCCGCACTGGCCCGAGGACCTTCTCGGACCGATCGATCAGGCAAAAGCCGCTCGTGGCAAACAGCTCTACGCGCAGCACTGTGTCTCGTGCCACGGCCCGCATGTCGCAGCCGACGCGCTCCGGCAGCGTATTGCGCCGCTTCGCCTGGCGACCGATCCCCTGTGGATCATCAGATGGAAAGACGTGCAGGACATCGGCACCGACCCCGCGACAGCGATGAACTTCGTGAACAACACCTACGACCTGTCGCCCACGGGTCTGGAGCTCGAAGAAGTGCGAGCGCTGCTTAAGAAGGAGCTCGACGCACAGAAAACGCGGATGGCCGATCTCGCTCCAGCGCTTCAAAAGGAGCTCGCGCGGCGCAAAGCGGAAGGCGCCGACGCGGCGACCATTGCCGAGATCGAAACGCAGCTCAATGAGGCCCAGTATCCGCTCACAGATGCCGCGATAGCCCAGAAGCTCGACGAGCTCGACCTGAAAAAAGTGTCGTCCGGCCTGGGCTTGAATATCCTCGGTCTGATTATCCGCGACCGCTACTACAAGGAACGCCGCTTCTCCGACGAAGCACGCGGGTGTTTCGAGGGTTTTGGGATGCTCGACCTGCCTCAGGTTGTCCCCGGTTACAAGGCGCGGCCGCACGAAGGGGTCTGGGCGACACCGCCATTTCTCCACAACGGGTCCGTACCCAATCTCTACGAGCTCCTCTCTCCGGTCTCGGAGCGTTCGAAGCGGTTTTTTGTCGGCCGGCGCGAGTTCGACCCGGTCAAGGTGGGATACGTCACCGAGCCTGTCGCAGGGTCAACCAGCGGATTCTGGTACGACACATCGATCGCCGGGAACCGCAATACCGGCCACGAGTTCCGTCAGGGATACATCCCATTCGACGAAAGCAAACCGGCCTCGGCGCAGTACCAAGGCGGCGCCATCGGTCCCGCGCTGTCGCACGAAGAGCGTATGGATCTCGTCGAGTACATGAAGATCCACAGAGACGATCCCGCTCCGCAGCCCGTTCGCGTCCCTCCCGACTGTTTCGCGATGCTGACGCCAAGCGCGCAAAAATGAGCGGGGATCTCGACCGCCCGTACTCGTGCGCAGAGGCACTCGAAGCCGAGCGCGCGTATTTGCGCGGCGCGGGTGGGAATGAATCCGATGGCTACTCGGCGCTGTGTCTGTCGGGGGGCGGGATTCGCAGCGCGGCGTTTGCCCTTGGCGTCATCGAAGGCCTTGCGAAGCGAAATGTGCTCGCAGCGTTCGACTATTTATCGACGGTATCGGGTGGCGGCTTTGCCGGAGGATGGCTGAGCGCCTGGTTGTACCACGCCTCGGCTGGCGGCGACCGCGAGAGGGTCTTTCGGCAGCTGCGCGGAGCAGGCCTGGAAGACGGGCAGACGGAGGCGTTACCGATCTCGCACATGCGCGCGTACAGCCGGTACATGAGCCCGCAGCTCGGCGCGCTGTCGGCCGACAGCTGGACGCTCGTCGCGACGATGCTGCGGAACGTGTTCCTGAACTGGATGGTGCTGCTCCCGCTCATCGCCGCCGGACTTCTCGTGCCGCGCGTCTACCTCGAGCTGGTACAGGCGTTCGATCGGCCCCTGCTGACCTCCGCCGCGCCGGCAATTTCGATCGCCAGGCCGTCCACGCTGCTCGAGGCAGCGCGCATGAGCCCGGCGGCTACGTGGCTTCTGGTCCTCAGCACGATTCTGCTCTTCGGCGGCGCCGCGTACATGGTGACCGACCTGCCGAGTTACGGCAATCGCCGTCGATCGCAATCCGATTTCCTGCTGTACTGCCTCACGCCTCTCATTCTCGGAACCGTTGGCCTGACGCTGTTCTGGCCTCTCAACGTCGTGCCCTTGCCGTTCGGGTTCGTCGCTGGTCTCGCGGTGGTCGCGAGCGTCGCCACCTGGATGGTCTTCGGGATCAGCGCCGGCACGCGCAAATTCCGCCCCCGCACGTGGGTGGCCGCCGCACTGACGGCTCCGATCGCAGCCACGGGACTCTGGTGGCTGACGAGCGAGCCGTTCGGCGATGGCGTACCGCTCGGACTTCTGTACTGCACACTGGCGTTTCCTCTCGCGCTCGGATCGATTGCCCTTTCCAACATGGTGTTCGTCGCGCTCTCGAGCACCGACAACACCGAGGGCGACCTCGAATGGCACTCGCGCTACAACGCGTGGATCTTCATCACCATCGTCGCGTGGCTCGGCATCACAACGCTCGTCTTCTTCGCGCCGCCGGCATTCCGCTGGCTTCGCGACTTCGTGAGTGAACAACTGGCGATCGAAAGCACGCACGCCACCGGCATCCTCGGCGGCGCAGGATCGCTGCTCGCGACGTTCATGGCCTACTCGCTGCGTCAACCTGCAGCGACCGGCGCGGCGTACACGGCGCGATGGCAATCAGTGGCAATGAGCCTTGCTGCGCCATCGTTCGTCGGTCTGCTCGTTGGGGCGATCGCGTGGGCGAATGCGGCCGCCATCAACGAGTTGTACGGCGCGGGGCGTGTCGCATGGATGCACAACACGGCGCTCGCATGGCTGAGCCTCACCCCTGCCGGACGGTTCGCGGACGATGCAACCGCGGCGGAGGTGCTCGTCGTCGCCGCCGTCCTCGTGTTCGTAGGGTCGGTGATGGCCCGCTTCGTTCCGGTGAATACCTTCTCGCTCCACGGTATGTACCGTGAGCGATTGATTCGGGCGTTCCTGGGAGCGTCACGCGCATCGGGCGCGCGACGACCGAACCCCTTCACCGGATTCGACGTGTCCGACAATCTCCCCATGCACGCGCTGCTGCAATCCGGCCGGCCGCTCCACGTGGTGAATACGACACTGAACCGCGTTGCGGAGAAGGGGCTCGCGATGCAGTTCAGGAAATCGGAGTCCTTCACGATTACGCCGCTGCACGCCGGAGCGTCGGCTATCGATTCGTATCGGCCGGCGAACCGGTATGCCGACGATCGGCTCGCCGGCGCAGCAGGCGGAGTCTCTCTGGGCAAGGCGCTGGCGATCTCGGGTGCGGCCGCGAGCCCGAACATGGGCTCGCGATCGACGCCCACGCTGACGTTTCTGATGACCTTGTTCAACGCGCGGCTCGGTGTGTGGCTCGGCAATCCCGGCGCCATCGGCCGCAATACCTGGACACGCAGCGAGCCGCAGTTGGGCGTGGGGCCGTTGGTATCCGAGTTGCTGGGCCGCACGACGGATCAGAATCCATACATATATCTCTCTGACGGCGGACACTTCGAAAACCTCGGACTCTGGGAGATGGTAAAGCGCCGCTGCCGCTGGATCCTCGTGAGCGACGCCGGGTGCGATCCCAGGTACACGTTCTCAGACCTTGCTACGGCAGTCCGATTGATACGGATCGATTTCGGCATTCCGATCGTCTTCGACGAAGGCATCGAGATCGACGGAACGGGGAAAGCGCAGCATTTTGCGGTAGGCCGAATTCAGTACTCGGCCATCGATCCGCTCGCGGAAGACGGCATTCTCGTTTACGTGAAGGCAACCCTCAGCGGGAACGAGCCGATCGACATTCAGAATTATGCGAAGAGCGTTCCGGCGTTTCCGCACGAATCCACCGCCGACCAGTGGTTCACCGAGGCGCAGTTCGAGAGTTACCGGATGCTTGGCGAATACTCGGTCACGGGGGTCGCAGACGGATATACGGGCGACGCCGGCCTGCCGGGGTTTTTCAAATGGGCGGCGAAACAGAGCCGATCGCGAGCCAACTACACCTCACCGCAATCGCAGCCGATCGCTTAGCTGAAAATAGGTCTCTTAGAA
>JGI10216J12902_100551099_pt1 | contig 10655 bp, 7 predicted proteins | sample KanNatreferecore_FD_12902 | JGI IMG/M metagenome (IMG submission 12902)
CTTGTCGTAGTGAGCGTGGTAGCTCTCGAAGCCGCCGTTCTTGACGACGAGCCGTAGGAACTCTTCCTTCATGTCCCACGGCTTTGTCGCGTCGGCCACGCGATAGCGATAGAACCCCTCGATGTCGCGTTTGATCAGCTGGTCGATTGACTGAATCGCGACGTCGACATCGGTAATGAGAGGGATGCCGTTTTCGATCGCGAGCGAGCGGATGAGATTGCAATCGGATGCTTCGTCGTAGTCGTTGTCGCCGGTCAGGACGTTGATGATGAGGTCGAGGCGATTGTCGGCGAGAAACGTGCGGATATTCGGCTCGCGGCGATCGGCGATCTTGTGAATTTCCTGGTTTTCAACGCCTTTTTGCTTGAGAAAACGATAGGTGCCGGGAGTTGCAAAGAGATCGACGTTGAGCTTGGACAACTTCTGCAAGGCCGGGAACATCTTGTCCTTGTCGCTCATTTTCCCGGCGGAAACGAGCACGTTTTTCTTGGTCTTTTTGCCGAGCAGCTTCAGATTGAAGCCGAGCATCTCTACCGAGTTCAAATCCGACATGGTGCACGCTCAAGAGGTGTTTCGTTTGGGTTTACCAGTGGATGGGAGGATGTCAAGCCGCTTGCGGCTTCGCGGTATGCGAAGCCGCAAGCGGCACATTGACCCCGTCGCCCATTCTGCTACCCTGATGGAGGCGTGTTCGCGCGTCACCTCCGACGTGCATCGCCGATGTTCGTGGGCATCTCCGCCCGATATCCTCAACTACAACCTGCGACCGCACTCCTGGAATCCCGCCATGCGCTTGAGTTGGGTCAAGTCCGAATACATTCTAAAGGGCGTCTTCCTCGGCCTGCTCTTGTTCGTCTCGCTGCAGAAGGACCTGGATTGGGCGACCACGGGCCGGATTGCGCTTTGGCTCGTGGGCGGATTGACCGCGGCGCTCGTCGTCGCGGCCGTGAAACAATTCAAAGACATCAAGGGCCTCGGCCGAAACCCCCTTGGGTTCATTCTGTTTCTGCTTTTGGAGAATCCGCTTCTCGTTTACTGCGGCATCATCTTCGGTCTTGCGGGCAAGGCAATCGACATCATGCAAGCGAAGAAGGCGGTCATTCCGCTCGGGGAGGAAATGCCGCTCGAGCTTTCCATTCTCGGCTCGTGCGCTCTGGGCGGAGCACTCTTCGGATATGGACTGGGTGAACTGCGACAAATCACGAAGCCGCTCTATCGGCTCGGTATTACGGCGATTCTGTGTTCGGCCGTAGGCGTCGTCCTGTATTACTGGCTCGATGACCTCAGCTTGCTCGGCGACCCCGAGCAACGGCAGATTCTCGGCGTTCATCTCCTCTTGGGCATTCCGTTCTTTTACTTGCTCGTGTTCTGCGGCATGGCGGAGGAATCGGAAGTTGAGATTGCCGCGCTGTGCGTGACGCTTGGCTTAGGGCAGTACTTGATTCAATTCCCGAAGAACATGCCGGCGTTGGGTCTTTTGCTCCCCGTCGGCATCTACACGGTCTACACGATTCGAGTGCTGCGGCCGTTGCGCGTCTTCAAGCACGCGTTACGCGGCTACGGGCATGCGGAAGTCGGCCGCGTGCGCGATGCATTGGCCGCGTTCAATCGCGCCTTGCAACTTGATCCGAAGCATCAACTCGCCCGCCATGGTCTGGCGCGCTTGCATCGCGGCCTTAGCATCGAACGACTCGATACCGACACGCGATCGCTGCTGAATCCAAACCTCGTCGTCGCCGAAGCGGCGAACATGCTTTTGTCCGGCACACCGACAGCGCATCAGCTCAAGGAAGCGAACGAACTGCTGTCGTTTGTCGAAGGCCAATGGCCGCAATTGAAGTCAAACACGGATTACTACAAGGCCGTGGCCGATACGCATGCCAAGCGACTCGATTCGGCGGCAGAACGGCTCGGCAACTTGCTCGATCCATCGGCATGGCCGGCGGGGGATCGATTTCGCGAAGCGATTCTCTTTGACACATGGCAGCTCGCGCTGAAGACCCACCCGGAACTGAAGCGCCGAGTCGGCGATGCGCAGTTGCCGTTGCCGGGGCGTCAAATTGAAGCCTTGCGTGCTGTCGAACGGCAGCTCGCGCAAGCGCCTGGCGACCCGGCTGTTTTGGCCTTCCGCCAAGAACTCTTCAACGATCTGACGGAAGAAGAATTTGCCAATGCGGCAGCCGCCGGCGCTCTCTCCGACTTTCCGTTCGCCTATTCCGAGGAAGTCGGTTTGCCGTTGCTCGAAAATGCAGATGAATGGCGTCGCGGCGCCTTGTTAATCCGAATCGCCGCGCACGGGCAGCCGGAGCGGGGGCCGGGACTTTTTGTGAAATTGGCGGAGACGGCCGAGAAATTCGGCGACAAGAACGAGGCGCAGCGCTACCGCAAACGGGCTCGCGAATTCGGCCAAACCGTCGGCGCGGCGAACCTACCCCCGGATCAGAAGGCGATCTATTTTGCTGTTGTCAAGAAACTCGGCGAAGAGGCCGCCGCCGCGAAGGATTGGAAGGAAGCGATCTACAACTACACGCTATACAGCCAAAACGAAGCAAGCGGCAAAGAGACGCTGCGCACGCTGGCGCAGATGTACGAGAACGATGGCCAGGTGTTGCAAGCATTACGACTGACGGAAGATGCATTTACTCGCGGATCCGATAAAGACTTGCTGGAACGCAAAGACCGCTATTACTACTCGGTCGATCCTGGCGAACTGCGCGACAAAGTGGACGAGGTTCGTGGCCACTTCGACGTCAAGTATTGCGTCAAAAAGGCGAAACAGCTCCTCGATTCGAATGCTCCCGAGCTGGACGTTCTCGATTGGGCCACGCATTTGAGCAAATTGGCCCTGGTGATGGAACCAAAGAATCTCATCGCCAACGTGCAGATGGCGCGGTGCAACCTGCGTCGCGGCGAACGCGACGACGGCATGAAGTTGCTCGAAGACGTTCGCGAGATGAAGCCGTCCGGTGGCGAGGAACGCGAAGCGCGCGAGTGGGTCTTGCGCCAACTCGGCGCACTTTACCTCGATGAATACAACCGCCCCGACCTCGCCGTGGACTGCTTGAAGGAGTTTCTCGACTCGGAAAAGAGCGGGGCAAAGACGTTGTACGATCTTGGTCGCGCCTACGAGGCGATGGGAGATTTAACGCGAGCAGTGAAGTACTATCAGCAAGCAGCGGCGTTCGAGGACAATCCGATTCGCTGGGATGCGGAAGAGGCGATTCGTCGCGTCCGCGATAAGGGCGCCCCGTCAGGAACTGAAACCGCGTGATTCTGGTCGGAGATGGAATGCCTCGAATCAGGTTGACCCGGAAACAGTGGCTGTCGATCGCGCTGGTGCTTATTGTCCCTGCAATCGCGGTGGCATTGCTTTGGTATCTTTCACGCGACGGGACTCCGAGCGATCTCGCTAGCGGGGCTCAAACCCTCAAGCGGGAACCAACGCAAGTCGTTCGCGACATCTATTTGCTTGGAAAACTCTCCCCTGGAGCCGCTTACGCGGTCGATACGAGCGACGGGATCGTACTGATCGATAGTGGCCTTGAAGAGTCCGCCGCCGGCGTCATTCGCCAACTCGATCAACTGCAATTGGATTCGTCACGTCTCAAAGCAATCCTCCTGACTCACGTCCATGGCGATCACAGCCTTGGGGCGGCAAAACTTCGTGAGCAATTTGGCGCTCGAACCTACGCTGGTCGCGGAGATTGCGAGCCATTAAGGGCGGGCGGACCACGCGTGTCGTTTTTCAGCACATTCGAAATGCCGAACAACAACCCTCATCCAACTCACATTGACGTCGAGTTGATCGGGGATGAGGTCATCGAAGTCGGCGACGCGCGGTTTCGCGCGATTGCGGCGCCTGGGCACACGCCGGGAAGCGTGTGTTATCTGATGGAACGTCGCGGGCTCCGCGCCCTGTTTACGGGAGATGTGATTCAGTCATTGGACCCAACGACGTCAGGCGTCCTCGGGACCTATATCGCGTACCTTCCCCCCCGGTATCGGGGGAACGCAGCAGACTACCTCGCGACACTGAAGCTCCTTCGCGACTTGCAAACTCCGCATCTCGTTTTGCCAGGCCATCCCGCCATGGACAACGTGCCCCAGGACCCCCAAATTGGAGTTGATCGCTGGCTGGGGTTGCTCGATCGCGGTATTGCCGAAATGGAACAATTGAACGCTCGGCATCAAAGAGACGGCGCGGACTTTCTCGATGGTAATTCAAAACAACTACTGACGCGTCTTCATTACCTTGGCGATTGGAAAGAGCACGCGATTTATTTCGTGGACTCGCCGGTTGGACCGATCCTGTTCGACGCGCCAGGCCCTGGTTTGGGCGATTTCCTGGATAGGTCGCTAACGAAGGATCTTGGCTCGGGCCGGAAGATCGCATTAGTTGTGCTCACATCGGCGGACCCTCAGTCGATCGACAGCCTTGATGTGGTCGTTCGAAAGTATGGGTGTGCCGTTGTCGCTCCGCACCGGTCGTTCGACGCGGTCCGCAAGGCATGTCCAGAAGGAACAAAGGTCCTATCGTCGAACGAAGGATTGCAGAAATGGCCGGATCTGCGTGCCATTCCCTTGGCGGGAAGAGGAGCATCGCCAACAGCGTACGAGTTCAAATTGGATGGAAAGACGGTGCTGGTCTCCGGGCGCATCCCGCAGAAACTCGCAAGTCAGAATGTACTCGACTTAATGCGGGATGTCCGAAGAAGTGCGGAAGGACCAGAGGGATTTCGTCGGTCGCTCAATGATCTAGGCAAACTCAAACCGGATCTTTGGCTCCCCGCGTACCCTGTCCACGGGCAGAACGCTAACTTGTATGACAACGAATGGACACAGATTCTGGAGCAGATCTCGAGCGCCATTCCCTAGGACCGTTCGGAAGAATAGTAGGGCTTCCTAGCCCGTCCGGCCAGCCAACGTCATTTCTTCCGAACGCTCTGGGAGGTCTCAATTGAAGATGCAACATGCTGAATCATAGCTACGCCGTACTGCTCGCATTTGTGGCTGTCATTCGGCTCGTGCTTGCCTTGCTATTGATCATTCAAAGCATTCGATTGCTTCGGACTCTGCATCGACGTCAGTTGGCGCCGATTCCGAGTACTCCCTCCGATCGCTACTATTTCTTGGCACTGTCTGCCTCGCTCCTTTTGACATTGAATCTCACCTCCTGGCCGCTCTTTTACGCTTTATTGCAGAGATTCGTCAGCGAGGCTCCAGGGATCATGTGTATTTACGGCGTCACCCGCATCGGCGAAGGGAGCCTCGGCCCAACGCGACATTTGCCCCTGCTAATCGCGATTCTTCAACTGAGCAAGCCGCTGCTCGTGTTTATTGGCGGCTCATGGGGTCACTTACACATTTTGAATGTCCGATCGGCGACGGAACCACTGTTGAAGAAACTCGTGTACATCGCCGTCTTGTTTGCGACCGCTGCCGTCTTGGACGCGACGGTCGAACTGATCTATCTGTCGATCCCGAAAGTTGGCGAAAGCATGAGTTCGGGTTGCTGCACCGTTGATCGAGGCGATCAGTTTCTCCCGTCGGGTTTTCTCGAAGGCGGCCACGAACCGATGCTGTACGCGTTCTTTTTTGGCGGCATTGCCGCGCTAATTGCGGCTATTTGGATCGTGACGCGAAACACTCGCTCGGTGCCGAGCACCCTTGCCGCGTCTGCGGTTTTCTTGGGAGCACTCGCGGTCACCGCAATCGGCGTGGTCTTTCTCGTCGACGTCGCGGCGCCTCGTCTGTTACGGCTTCCTTTTCACCACTGCCCATACGATTTGCCGATGCGCGTGCCGGAGTCGCTTGTGACCATCGCGATCTTTATTGCCGGGAACATGTGCATCGGCTGGCTTTGGACAACGCGCGCCTTTGGCACACACTCGGACACAATGCCGCAAATGCCGGCATATCTCGGATCGCTTGCGCGAATCGCTATCTGGTGTTACGGAGTGTCCACTTTGATGCTCGCCGTCGAGATGGCACTGGCATGAGTAAATTGCGATTCCGATCGATGGTGCTTGTCGGCAGCGTCGCTGTCGCCGTTGGACTGCCGCTGCTCGGTCACTGGCTGCGCCGATCCGAGCCGCAGCGATGCGCTTTCGACGGGTTGTCGATCGAATCGCACTTTCGCGTCATTGTCCGCGGACCCGATTCAGAACACCATTTCTGCTCCGTGCACTGCGCCGAACGTTGGCTTGAGCAACCGGGAATTGTGGCTGTCGAAATCATGGTAACGGACGAATCGAGCGGCCAACCCGTGGAAGCCGCCGACGCGTGGTTCGTCCGAAGTACCGTAACAACCAATCCGATCAATCGAAATCGCGTCCACGCCTTTCGCCGGCGTGAAGACGCCGAACGGCACGCGCACGCATTCAATGGCGAAGTCCTCACAGAGAAAAGCCATCCTTTTCAAAGTCGGTTGTCAAATTGACGATTACAAATCCGCCTTTCATTAATTCTTAACTTCGTGACCATCCAATGACTCTCTGATTCGGGCAATTAGGAGCGCCGTGAATGTCGACAGCGTCAAAGGGCCGTTGGGTCAAGCCCGTCGTGGGACTGTTCTTGTTGGCGACGTTGCTCGTCGGCGGGTTCCTTCTGGTCATGCGATGGCTTGATTCTCCGCCCGATCCGAGTTCTCTCCGGTTTCGCGAAAGTGCTACGGAAGTCGGGATAACATGGCAGATGCAGTTCTTGTCCGGCGAGCAAGGTGAGACCTTTAAGATCAATCTTTACGATCATGGTTGCGGCCTTGTGGTCGGCGACTATGACGGCGATGGATTCGACGACATCTATTTTCTGAATCAACTTGGTCCCAACGCGCTGTACCGAAACAACGGCGACGGGACGTTTACAGAGAAAGCGGCCGACGCCGGAGTGGCGCTGGGCGACCGCGTGTGCGTTGGCGCAACGTTCGTGGATTACGACAACGACGGTTGGCAGGATCTCTATGTCACCAGCACTCGTGGAGGAAATGTCCTGTTTCGAAATCTGGCCAACGGGACGTTCCAGAATGTCACAAAAGACGCGGGGCTCACACACATCGGGCATTCGCAATCGCCTGTCTTCTTTGATTTCGACCGCGATGGACACCTCGACTTGTTCCTGACCAACACCGCCTCGTGGACGAAGGACGCCGTTGATCCAGCCACGAATCGTTGGATCGGAAAAGGCGATATCGGGGGATTGGCGACCGTCGTCTTGAGTCCGAAGGAAAACAACATTCTTTACCGAAACGACGGCAAGGGACACTTCGTCGACGTGACCGAGAAGGCGGGGTTGAAGGGACGGGGTTGGGCCGGCGACGCCGTCGCGTTCGATTACAACGACGACGGCCGAGTCGATCTGTTCGTCACGAGCATGTTCGGACGAGCGCAACTCTACCGAAACGATGGCGATAAGTTCACCGACGTGACCTTGGATGTCCTCGGCAAGACGCCTTGGGGGGGAGTGGGGGCGCGAGCCTTCGACTTCAATAACGATGGTCGACTGGATATTTACGTCGTCGACATGCATTCCGATATGTGGATGGGCGTGGATCGCGGACACTCATCCCTTGATTTGGCGAAAAAGCATGCCGGTAAGAGGTTCGAGTATTACAGCGGCCCAATGGCGGAACGAGACCCCTCGAAGATCGGGGAGGAAATTGAACTTGCCAGGCAAATCGGCTTCAAGCACGACGAATGTTTGTTTGGCAACGCTTGCTACCGCAACGATGGTGGAGGCAAGTTCACGGAAGTGTCGCAATCGGCGGGACTCGAGACATTTTGGCCGTGGGGGATCGCGACCGGCGACTTCGATAATGATGGCTACGAGGATGCATTCATCACGGCCGGAATGGGCTATCCGTTTTATTATTGGCCAAATTCGCTTTTGATGAATCAAGGCAATGGCATGTTTGTCGACAAAACGGCCGATGTCGGGGTGGAACCGCCGCTCCGTGGATACAACCTACCACGCGACATCTCCGGCAAACCGGCCGTCCGAAGTTCACGATGCGCCGTCACCGCCGACTTCGATCGCGACGGACGGCTTGAGATCATCGCCAACAATTTCAACGATCAGCCCTACTACTTCAAAAACCAGTTTCCAAAGCAGGATTTCATCGCATTACGGCTGCGAGGAACAGCCAGTCCCCGCGACGCGATCGGCGCTGTCGTCCGACTGCACCAAAATGGAAAAGTTATGACGCGACAGGTATCGGGCGCTACGGGGTATCTTTCGCAGTCATCAAAAGTCGTTCACTTTGGACTTGGTGGAAATGGCGATCCGGACCGAATTGACATTGTCTGGCCGAGCGGTGTACGGCAAACGTTGACAGGCCTTGCGGTGAATTCCGTCCATGAGATCACTGAACCTGCGGTGGAAAAGAAGTGAGCCGAGGTTCTACGACACTGCTGTCAGTGATTGTGCTCGTCGTTGTCACAGCGAGTGCGATCATTTTCGGCAGCGGAAATTCGCAAGATACGGCAGTCGATTTTCAGCGGCTCGCCGGAGGCTTCGGAGTCGGCCGCCACCCGAATTTATGGCCCGCCTTGCACGACTTCGATCGCGGGCTCAGTGACGAGCACATCCACGCTGTCGACACATGCCCGGGCATCTGCGCAACGGATTCTCGTATTGAATGAAGCATAGGGTCATAACTGCGCCTGCCTGCGATATGCTTCGAATTCTGAGAGTAGCCGAAACCGGCCTCGCCGCTGTGCCGCTCCATTCCGCGCGCAGCATCGTAATCGTTCTTGCGCTATTGGCGGTTCTTGTTCCATTCTTGACGGGTCTCGCCATTTCGGCCGGGTTCCACGAACAAACCCAACTGAGCCTTGATCACGGCGCGGATATGTATGTGTCAGGAGAGCAGTTCGGTCGTCCAGCGCCGGTCGAACAATCGGTCGCCGAGACGATTCGTGGTCTGCCGGGAGTGAAAAGTGCAACTCCACGCGTCGTGGGGCGAGTCGAGATCGGCAGCGAACGAATTGAAGCGATCGTCATCGGAATCTCGATGGATCAATTGCCCGCGCAATTGGAATGCATCGAAGGGCGGCTGTATCGAAACGGGCCGCGAAACGAGCTGGTTATCGGCAGCGATCTGGCGCGACGGCTTCGCTTGAACGTCGGCAGCTTGATTCCCCCCTTCTACAGCAGTCGCGAAGGCGAACACGTTTCCGAAGTCGTTGGGATTTTTCGCGCCGACGCCTCGCCTTGGCAGGCCAGAGTGATTCTCACGTCCGTTGAAACAGCGGCGAAGATTTTCGACCAACCGGGCCTCGCAACTGACTTAATTGTTCATTGTCACGCTGGGTACGAGTCCCAGGTTCTGGCAACAATCTCGCGAATTGCAGTGGCTCCAACGTCAAATCCAAGCGTGAGAACTCGAGTCCAGACTCGCGAAGCCCTTCGCGCGAACTTATCGCAGGGGCCGGCTCGCCGCGAGGGCGTATGGACACTCAGTTCCATCTTTGCCTTCGCGACCGCGATTCTTGTTGTGTTGGCCACGTCCGGAATTGGCCTTTCGGAACGTCGTCGCGAGGTCGCGATCCTGAAACTGACGGGCTGGCAAACGGAAGATGTGCTATTGCGGTGCTTTGTAGAAAGCTTGGCGATTACCGTGCTCGGAACCGCGCTGGCGATTGTTATTGCCTACGCGTGGCTGGAGTGGTTCAACGGATACGCGATTGCCGCCCTTTTTATCCCCGGAGCGGACGCGTCCGTGGGATTTGATGTGCCCTATCGCTTTGTGCCGGGTCCGATTCTGATCTCCACCTTCATCGCGATCGTGGTCGTAATGACCGGCAGCCTTTATGCAACATGGCGCGCAGCGACGGCACAGCCTCGGGAGGCGATCCGGTGAAACTGCCGCGAATCGAGACTCGGTGTCTTCACAAGTCTTATCAACACGATATACGCGCCCTCGATGACGTTTCACTGATCGTCCCGGATGGCTCATTCGCGTTGATCTTGGGCGCTTCCGGCTCGGGAAAGACGACTCTATTATCCATCATGTCACTCATTGATCGCCCGACGGACGGGTCGCTGCTATACGCCGGCGAAGATGTCACCAAGCTATCGGACGCGGGTCGTTCGCGGCTGCGGCGGCGGATTGGAATCGTGACTCAGGACTTTGCTCTGATTTCCGGCCTCTCGGTTTGGGAGAACGTGACCTACCCACAAATACCAGGAGGAATGGCCCGATCCGAACGCAAGCGGCACGCGGAAGTCGCGCTGGAGCGGGTTGGACTTACACACCGGATGAATGCTCGCGCTCAAGAGCTAAGCGGCGGCGAACGTCAACGAACGGCGATCGCGCGAGCGCTCGTGGGGAAACCGGAAGTCTTCATTCTCGACGAACCGACCTCGAACCTGGACGATGTAACGGGACAGCGTGTGACCGAGGCAATCCGGGAAGAGTACAGCCGCGGCGCTACGATCGTCGTCGCGTCCCACGACTCGCGATTCGAGAAGCTTGCCACCGAAGCGATCGAACTCGTGAACGGACGGCGTCGGATCGCGGCCTGATCAAATAAGCGATTCTTTGTACACGATCATCGAAGCGCCGACTCCAGAATCCGAATCTGCGCGTCCAGTACACGCGCTTCTTCGGTGGCAATCGGATGCTCGCCAAATCGATTGGAATAGTATGCGTCGACGAC
>JGI10216J12902_101692256_pt1 | contig 10648 bp, 13 predicted proteins | sample KanNatreferecore_FD_12902 | JGI IMG/M metagenome (IMG submission 12902)
TTCTCACCAGTTAGCCGCACTGCTGCACTACTTCTCTGCGGTAATGCCCGGTTTGGCGCACGCAGCCGGTGAGAAAGGCATTGATCATTGTTCATTGCTTACTTAATTACCTCGGGCGGTTTGCGTTCCCCGGCTACGTACTTGGAAACTTTTACTTTATCATCAATTTCAATACTCAAAAGGTCTTCTCCAACCTGTAAAGGTCCTTTATAATTCTTTTGGGTACGAATTATCAGATCGTTAATTGTGGGAGGTGGAATGGAAGGATCGGACGTGAGCAGAACAATGTGAGAATAGACGGCAAGTTTTGGCTTTACTTGCTCGAACACTTTTCCCGCATCTTCTGGCGATGTATGAAAACCAAGAATTTGATTAATCAATGGAGACGATTGCATGGATTTTTCGCTGGCGGCGGCTACTTCATGAATAATAACATCTGCACCTTTTGCATATCGGATCAAGTTTTCACTGTAGCGCGTATCGCCGGAAAGAATTACAGAATGACGCGCGTAATCTATTCTATAACCGAGCGCCGAATCAATGAATTCAGCATGCCGAACAGTGAAAGGTGTTATCTTAACTCCATTCTTTTCCCAGACAAATGTTTCCTGGATATCATTGCCAATAACCAAAGCACCGGTGTCTACTTTATTTTTTTCTTTGCTTCGGGTGTTGATATCCCATGAAAATGCTTTTGCAAGGTTGTCCATCATATCCTTTGTTCCATCGGGTCCGAAAACCTCAAAAGGGTGGGACCTTCTACCATAAACGGCGGGTATCCATCCCGTCAGCCATACGTCGGGAATTCCAACTATGTGATCAGAATGAAGGTGTGTGAGGAATAATGCATCTATTTGCCCGAGCGGAACTTTCAATTGCCAAAGTCTTTGTGAAGCGCCTCTTCCGCAGTCAAATAAAAATTTTTGTCCACCAGCTTCGACCAATATACTTGGACCGAAGCGTTCAACGGATGGAACCGGAGCGCCTGTTCCTAATAAAGTAACTTTGATCGGTGGCTGAGCATTCAGACAGGAAACAATTGTTACGAAGAATAGAAAAAATATGATTCGGATATTCTTAATTGTCATTGTCGTCAATTTATTTAATTGAAAGAACAAAGTTGTCAGATATTTATCTCGGAATAGAGTTTGCCCTGGGATTCTATTTCACAAGGATATCCACTTCAGCGGTCAATTCGCTTTCGGGTTTATTCTTGTCCCAGACGCGCATTTTCAAATGATATGATTCGCCTGATTTCATTGGGTCGCCAACAGTAACTGCTCCTCGCAGCACTGATGCATCAGCTATTGAGTAGCCTTCGCTGTTTGCGAACAAGTCTGCCTCGTCAAGAATTGCATCACCTGTTTTGTCCGTCAGTCTGATCATCAATCCTGGAAAAGCTTTGTCGTCCTTTAACTCATAATTTGTAAGACCCTGGACTATGATTGCTACTTTTGTGTTGAGCTCAACTTCATTACTGCTCATGGCAGTATTATCCGGCCCTACAAAAAGAACTTCATCAACTGCAAAACCATTGTAGTTGTATGATAGACCCGTAGCTAAGTCTTTGTTTGTGCCGACGCTGAAATTACACGAGAATAAAACAAGCGTACATAGGGTCATGAGCGAATAATAAGTTCTTTGCATAAAAGTTGTAGATTATTTTAAGACATCTGTTGAGATTAATTTTTATTTGGGCCAAGTCTATCCATTTTGTAATTTTTTTGTTTGAATGTAATTTTAGCGCATGATCTACAACCGCTGTTCCCCTGACCGAACTAAACTACGATTTTCTTCGTCACTCCGCAAAATCGCCAAATCATTCTGCTGATCTGGTCAACAGGGTTTAGCCAGTATTTACTGAAACCAACTTCGAATACAGCCAAAAGCCAAATCATGTTCTGTCATTTTAGAAGTGCTGTAATCATTTGTGCTCACAAATCTTAAAAATTGCCACAATGTGTTCCCTGGAAGAGGATCTCAAATAAATGAAGCGTCTGGAAATTTCTTAGAGTTGCCTGGACGATTCCACTCCAGGATAACTTAACGTGATTCGAAAGATAGTACTATCATTTTGGCGAATGACCATTTTCTCTAAGCAGTGTCCATACCCATCCGAAAATAGTTATCACAAAGATTGGATATGCGAAGAATGGTAGCGGCTTAGTCAATGCATTCAGTGGATAGTCAGTAAAGATTTGAACAGCTACCACGGAGAACAAAACTGCTGCAAGAAACCCGGTGCATCGTATGAATATCGGATATGTCTTTTGAGAACTTATCACGAAAAGTGAAGTAGCCCATAAGCTGCAACCTGCGCCGAAGGATGAAACATCTTCATCCAATCTAATACCCGAGGACGAAAGTATTAAGCTTTCTCCGATAGCAAAGATGAGGAAACCAGCGGCGGTAATATCCAATCCCTTTCTAAAATAGTAAATGGTTAGTATGACAGTTGCCAAGATCAGACCAACACCGTCAATACCCCAGGCAAGTGAGCGAAGTGAATCAGATGGCACAAACGAACCAGCCATTCCAAAGATGCCGCCAATAATGAGTCCTATTGACGCAGTTACCTTAGTTATTCTTTCATTCATAAGTCATGGGTTGAGTTCTCAATCACGCCTAACAGTTCGGCTTTGGCAATAGGAGACATTCATTGTTCGTAGAATGGAAACCAATGCTAAATAAATGTACAAATGTTTGTTGACTCTTTCATGGCTCAATAGAATTCAGTCGTGTCGGACCAACGGTGTTGGGGTTTTATTTTGTGCTAGCAGTGGCCACTTTCACGTCAGCTTCTTTTTGAGTTCTAATTTGCCTTTCGCGTTCAGTCTCTATTGTTTTTATTTGCAGTATAGATCAATCATTTTTTGGTATTCTCCTTTCGCAATTGCTCTTTTGGCAATACGCTTCATAATTGGGAATAGCAGCGTGGGCAGACCGGGAATATTCATGTCGCTTATATAGGTAATTAACGCAAGATCTTTGAGTTTTTTCGGAATGCTGTTTTTATCCGTCAGACCGGCTTCTGCTAAACCATAAATAATTCGCAATGCGTTTTCCATTCCTTCATGACCGGGATTTAATTTCACGTTGAATTTTATTTCCTTCTCTCCAGGATTGAAGAAACGGTGGAGTTGGTTGGGAGGGACAGTAAAAGTTTCACCCGGCTTTAAAACCAACATTTCATTTTTACCCCGACCCAATCCCAATTCGCCTTCTAATGCTGTGAACGTTTCAGAATAAGTTTTGTGATAATGTAGAGGGTTACCACCTCCTGGCATGAGCGTAATATCAGCTTCCGTAATTTTCCCGTCACTTTCGGCAGAAGTCTGAATAAAGGTTACTGTGTCCTTGATGATTGGATTTACGATGTATTTTTTCATTTTTTCAAAATTGAATGTGTTGTTCCATATTTTGAGTCGATGTCCAGTTCTTTTTCCAATACAATCGAAATTTTCGGGCGGAAGTGATCGATCGTTCGTTACAGCAAGCTGCTGATGTTTGACATAATAGATTGGTCGTTTTCTAAAAACAAATAATAGAAGCGTGTCTTGCGATTTGCTGCCACTTTCCTTCCTTCTTCATCCAGACATTTGTAAATCTTCTTTTCACCTCTTGCTCCGCCTTTGCTCCTGGAATATCATTTCTTGAGACGAATACTTCGTGTCCCATCGTAATGACAATATCTCTTTGAAATTGGATTTGCTCGATAATTCTTTCAAAGCGGCGGTAGTTGATCATGCCTGCCTTTTGGGTCTTCAAAACGGCGTCCCGATTCACTGAAATATCATTTCTGGGATTGTTCACTAAAAATTCCGGCGCCCAAACTTGCTTCAACGTATTCGTATCCGCGTGCAGAATCGCGGTTACCACTGTTTGCTCCAGTTTTCTTATTTCTGATTCCGTCTCTGCAACGGACTGCCCATTGGTTAAAATACTCACTGACAGTAAAAAGATTGAAAAAAATAGCTTTACCATATTAAAGTGTTTATATCGACGCAAAACTCCCGCTTCCTCAAAGCTGTCCAAAGCAATGGAACTCCGCATCCGTAACTACCCGGCGCTTTCTGTCCATACTTCCGTCCACAATCCGGGAGATCTATATCGAGGTTGTCATGAGCGTCGTTCATTTAACAATGCCTTATTGTTTTTATCCTTTCTTAGGCGGGTTGGCCGGCAAGGTTGGTTGTCTCCCAATTATCTTGTTTTAGATAGAACATCAGAGTTGCCGCTTTACCATTACATTATATACGATCAACTTATATCCGTCCGGTTTCTGAATACTGCAACTCCAGTGTCCGTACTTAACCCAACGTTCAACTAAACTACAAATTTATGCAGCATTTTTTTTCACTATATTCATCCATGTGAGCGGCGAAAAAAGATTGGGACAAACTGCAGTATAGGACTCTATGAATAGACGAGATTTCGCAAAAACGGTACTGATTAGTACGCCAACACTCCTGGGGTTGCATAGTTGCTCTTCACGCGAACCCAATTCTAATTCTAAGGCAACACTTGAGTCTGATCCTTCGGAAGGTAAGGTGCAAAGTAGTTCGGTGGTTAACGGGGTTCAATTCGGGATCCAGCCATTCTGTTATCATGATCTTGTGATGAACCGAGAAAACCGGCCGGAACTTATCCGACGCATTGTCAAGAACGGCTTTAGTGTGGTGGAATTACATGCAACCTGGTGCGAGCCCAGGTTCAATGAAGCAGGCGTTAGTGTGGTTGACGCACGTGAAAAATTGAGAGAGTGGCGCATAAATACGCCACCCGACTATTACCAGGCAATTCGATCAGAGTTTGACCAGGCCGGCGTCTCAATTTTCACTTATTATGTGAACATGGACGTTTCGTATCAGAACAATTTTATCGATTATACCGATGAGGAAATTGACGCGACTTTCAAAGCCGCAAAAATACTTGGCGCACAGGGGTGCATTGGATCTCAGGGGCTGAATGCAACAAGGCGACTAGCTCCCTTCCCGCGCAAATACGACATGTTCATGTCAGTTCATAATCACTCAAATCTGTCGGATCCTGATGCGATAAATACCGAGGAAAGCTTCGTCCAGGCATTTTCCTTCTCGCCGGAGATCATGGCCACGTTCGACACTCGCCACTTCACTGCAGCCAATGGAGATTGTCTCGCATTTCTCGAGCGTCATCATGAACGAATACGCAATATCCATCTCGGTGATCGAAGGAAAAATCAGGGGCGCAGCGCACCTTTTGGGGAAGGCGATACTCCAATCATCGAAATTCTGCGAATGGTCAAAGACAACAAGTGGCCGATCACCGTGATGCTTGAGTTTGAGCATGGCACTCTTCGTACGAGTGTGAAGGAAGTTCAGTTGATGTTCGACTACTGCAAACGGGCGCTTGTCTGACTTTTATTTCATCCTGATAAAAAATGAATAGAAGATCCTTTTCTGCGATTTGTGTCCTGTTGAATGGCGCTTTGGCCTTTACAGTTTCTGTGAGGGCTCAATCAATAGCCGACTACGATTCCGCGTACATAGGCAGACCGTTGCCCGATCCAATTATGCAGCATAACAAAGAAACTTTTGTGCTTTACGGGTGCGCATACTGTCATGGCATGTACCTCAAACCCGTCGGAGAAGCCGCCGATTTAAGGAAGTCACCCATGGTTGGTGCTGACATAAACGGCAATCTCATCGGTGCTATCCTCAGGGCAGGAATTCCTCAAACGCCAAAATCTTCCCCTATGCCACAGTTCGCCGATCTCAGTGACCAGGAGGTTCGTGCAATCGCAGCATACATTCACTATTGTCGGGCAAGTGAGAATTACAAGGAGCTAACGAACGAGCCCACGGGTTCAGGCAACTTGGCCGCAGGCCAGGCCTTCTATCAAAAGAACTGTGCGTCCTGTCACTCGACTGATAAGGATTTTGCAGCGATTGGCAAAAAGTATAACGCGAATGAACTGCGGGAACAACTCCTTAATCCTGCACGCTTTCGAATCCCGCGAACATCCAAACTTGTTGACCTTAACGACACAAAAACGAGTGAAGGGCGTACCAAACACCAGGTCTTGCTCGAGAACTACAAGAAAACAGATGTAGACAATATTGTATCCTACTTGCAGACATTGAAATAGGAATAGGAGAGGAGCTTTTGACAAGAAACAAAAAGGAGTGCTCTCTCGTGATTAGGATTCTAAGCTGGTTATTATCATTAACGCGAAACCGACAGCTACATTTTGATTGTGGATGCTATTTACATTACGGAAACTAAAACATTAAGACTTTACACTGTTCGCCGACTCTTTGCGCAAAGAGTCCATTGAGGAGCGAACCCATGCTTTAATTTCTTCATTTTGAATAAAAGGGGCATTGTCCGTTTCAGCGGCCGCGAGAACTTCATCTGGGCCGGCACCAACCTTTAATCCCGAATACATATATGCAACAGCAGATGCCCTGGGCCCCGTTCGACAGGAAACCAACGTTGGACGAGGAAGGGAATCAAGTGCCTTAACGTGTTGTCGCGCCAAGTTTAAGTCGAGAACCCTTGGCGGATCACTGACGATATTGATAGCAAGAGGTGTTGCTGCTTGCACTTGATCGAAGGACATTCCTCCTTGCATTTTTGAGAATTCTTCACCGACTAAATAAAGCCAGGATTTGCAGCCCACTTGTGATAGGTAAGTAGCTGGATCTTCAACAAGTCCTTTGTTAAATTTTATATCATCGGGTAATTTAAAATGCTTCATAGCGTCAGGAATTTACACTATAAATTTAGGGTTTTATATTTCACCTGACTGAAGAAGTTAATAAAAGCATTACAGCTAATCATTTGACATTGGCGAAGACGGCTTTTTTAGTAGATATTTTGATTTGCTCACCTGCCTTGACGAATGTTATATATCTTGGCATCGATCCATGTTCGCTAAATAAAGACATCAATGCCTTGGCTAATGGTGTCGACTTCACTGTTCATCATCTCAATGAGACAAAAAAGACCCGAATCCAATTGAATAATTAGAGCTTCTTTCGAGATTAATTCTATGAATTGGGTCGCCCGAAAAATAACACATATCCATCGGCATCTTCTATTTCAAAACCTCTTAAATCATCGCCATTGTTGTGGATAGCCTTGCTGAATACTACACCATTTGAACGATATTCCTCAAACAATGAGTCCGGTTCATCAGCGGAAATATAAGCGTCGGTGGGTGCCCATTCGTGTCGCGTTCGGTTGGGAATCGGTTTTATTTCGGGAGCAACGGCCTTAAGCATGATGGAAATGTTATCTCGACCAACAATAGCCCAAAAAGGGTTCCCGTCTGGGCCAATATATCGGATTTTAAACCCAAGTTTATCCACATAAAATGAAACCGAAGTATTCAATTCTGCAACAATAAAACAAGGCATGATGTACGACAGATTCTCCATTGTTTAAAAATTTTCCTTTTCTTGAAGTTCACAAACATGTGGGCAACAGATGGGTGTTTTATGAGGCAATATCATTTAGCGTGTCGTCGTTCTTATTTACTGGCAACCACATTGTGATTTTCATTAACGTATTTGATGGCGGCCTTACTGAGTTTTTCCAATGTGTCAAGGTTAAGGTCATCCAACTTTTTGAAATAAATACAAGCTTTGCCCATCTTAAATTTGCCCAATTCGCCAAGGAGTTTATCATTGCGATCACCTGGTGTATAAGCATAAAGAGAGAACTCTGGTTTTCGAGGTGAAAAACCAATAATGGGTGCCTCTCCTTCGTGGCCACTGGCATATTTATAGTGATAACATCCAAACCCTATAATGGTCGGTCCCCACATTTTGGGTTCAAATCCAGACCATTTGCGCATTAGTTCTATGAGGCGAAAGCTGTCTTGTTTCTTTTGTTCTTTGTCAACGGATGAGTTTATAAAATCAGTAACGCTGGCGTCTGTGTATACTGTCTTGTTTTTTGTAGCCATACAGTTAATTATAGTTTTTTTTAGTTCTTGCTGGCCATTAGGGGTCTAGTTGTCATTTTATGTTGTAGAACTTTGCTGCGTTGTTATAAAAGATATCTTGTTTTTGTTCTTCGGTCAAAAACGGAGCATTTTCAATTGTTTTAATAGCAAGGGGAATCGCGTCCGGCCACGCCATTTGATCAGTACCAAACATGATGCGTTTCCCAAAGCCTGCTTCCATAAAGGATTTTAGATAACTGTAAAAATCGGTGCCGGCTCTGGTCCAGACGATTGCGCCGATGTCTGCATATACTTGAGGATAGATGTGCATTATTGCTTTTGTTTCCTCCGACCACGGAAAGCCTATATGCATTAACTGAATTTTCAGTTTCGGATGTTTTATTAGAACCTCCTCAATTAACTGTGGGTTACCTAAGTGCGTTCTGAACTTCGGACAACACTTATATGGCGTACCGGGTGGCGCTAGCCCTGTGTGAAGAGCAACGGGAACACCTAGTCTTTCACAAATGGCGAGATAAGGTTCGAATTCAGGATCTGCTAATGTTTTGCCGTAATATTGAAGAGCAAGCTCTCCAAAAACACTGAGCTTCCCTTCCTTGATGTACCGGACAAAAGTAGCGGTGTCGGGCAGCGAAGTATTCCCTTCGTAAGGATAATCAAAACCAGGAATGACCCTTTCAGGATCTGCCTTCTTGTAATTTTCAACTGTCGTTATATTTCCGGAAACGATGACCTTTACTATGTTATTAGCCTTGACTGCTCCTAGCATGATATCCATCATCTCTTTGTCGTTCTTCCATTCAGGTATTTTTCCTGTAACCGGATTCGCAGGTGGCGGATTGGAATAGTCGGTAAACAAACGCGCATGAAAATGGACATCAATGATTTTTCTTTGCACGACCTGCTCTCTATCGGCAGCTAAAAACAAAGTACAGACAATAATGATGCATAGAATACGCATAAACAGGTTCTTAAAATTGAAAACCCGGTTCAATTGTTCAGTGCAGGCAACGTTTGCTGATCTAAGTTAAGTAATCAAACGGAATCGATGAAACTGAAATAAGACATTGTCGGAATTAAACGATGGGGTTAACAAGTGATCGGAAAAATCAGCCGGGATAAAAGTTATTTATTAGAACGGTACGCACAGTTGTCTAGCCCTGTTCGTCGTGAATCGTATTAGTAGAGCGTCAATTCGACAATCTTGGTGGCTGAATGCGACACTTATAAGATGGAAAAGGTATAAGGTATAAAGGTATAGGGTATAAGGCTGATGCTGAAAGAGGAAAGTACTTATAATTGAGCAACATATCATTTGGGTCAAACCCCTACACCGCCCAGCTAGTCGTTAAGTGAATTCACACCTTGTGCTTTAAGTTGTTCAAGATGTTCTTTCATTGTCCTGACTTGCTCGGCGGAATGTCCTTGCCAAACCGAAACTTCTCCGACAACCTTAAAGGGGTGGGTTGAACGATAGGACTTTGAGGGATTACCAGGGAATTTCTTATCTGTCAAGTCCGGGTCATCTTCAATTGGTCCCGTGGGTTCCACTAAGTAAATTCTTTCTCGTCCTTCCCCCGCTGCAAGTTCAGCGCCCCAAATGGCAGCGTCTAATGTCGCACTGAGGAAAATGTATTTTGCATTTTTTTGTTGTCCATAGTTCGAGTTGAAGCCAACTTCAATTAGGTCACCAACTTGTAAATCAGCCTTTGTCCCGTGAAAATAAGTCTGAGCGAAAGGCGCCGCCCCTTTTCCGTCTGACTTCCGTTTCAATTCATCTTGTCCCATAGTAAGTTTCTTTAGTTTGTTAGCTCGTACGGCTTGCTGGTCTGGTCAATTGTGCGCTACTTAATTGTTAACGGGCTTTAATCTAAATTTTAGAAGTTTCTTTGCAATTATGTCACCTACGTATATGTTACCTTGTCCATCAACGGATATGTCATGATACCAGGACAGGATTCTATCATTAGCCCCTGTTCCGCCAAATTGTAACAGGGTGTTCCCTTGGGAGTCATATCTAATTATAGTTGAACCCTTCAATACGCTGTCTGGTTCGGTTTCGTAGTCAAAATCAATAGCAAATATATTTTGTGCCTTGTCAATGGTTACCGACGGCAGTTGAGGGACCGACTGGTTATTCTTTAACTCCTTTATAAATTGTCCTGTGCTGCTGAATACTTGAATTCGATTGTTCTGCCTGTCGGCCACATACACATTGTCGTTGTTGTCTATTGTTATGCCATGTGGTATATCAAATTCTCCGATTTTGTCGCCATGTGTTCCCCACTCAAGCAAGTATTTTCCAAGAGAAGAAAATTTAACTACTCTGCTGTTACCATAGCCATCGCTTACATAGATAGAGCCATCGTTTCCAATAGCCACGTCTGTAGGTAGAAAAAAATGCAGCGAGTCATTTCCGGAAACCTTTGGAACGCCAAGTTGCATGAGCAAGTTGCCTTCATGATTGAATTTGAATACTTGGTGCAATGCTACGTCCGTCACCCAAACATTGTTATTGCTGTCAACCGTCAATCCGTGAGGCATGATAAAGTGATTGGCTCCCCAGCTGTTTAATATCTTGCCCGACTCATTATCAAGCTCCAATATGGTATTCATTGAAATGAGTGAGTCTGGAAAAGGTTCGGTCCAACGCCTTCCAGTCCTATGAAAAACAAATATGTGGTCATTGTTGTC
>JGI10216J12902_102640690_pt1 | contig 10642 bp, 6 predicted proteins | sample KanNatreferecore_FD_12902 | JGI IMG/M metagenome (IMG submission 12902)
CGGGCGCGCAGCTCGCGCGCCGCGACCGGGTTCTCCAGGTCGCCCGCGAGCTGCGCCAGCGCGGCCCTAAAGGCCGATGGAAACGTACTTGGTCTCCAGGTACATCTCCAGCCCTTCGTGCCCGCCCTCGCGCCCGTAGCCGCTCTCCTTCATTCCGCCGAACGGGGCCTGGGCGGTGGCGGGGACGGTGTCGTTGATCCCGATGATGCCGTACTCCAGCCCTTCGGCCATGCGGAGAGCGGTCTTCAGGTCGTTGGTCATCACGTAGGCGGCGAGGCCGTAGGTCGGGTGGTTGGCCTGGCGGATCACGTCGTCGATGTCGTTGAAGTCCATGATGGGCATGATCGGCCCGAAGGTCTCCTCGCACGTCAGGCGCATGCGCGGGTTGATGTTCTCCAGCACCGTCGGCTCCCACCAGTAGCCCTTGTCGAAGCCGTCCGGGCGCTTCCCTCCCGCCAGCACCCGGGCCCCATGCCGGGTCGCGTCCTCGATGAAGCCAACCGTGTTCTCCAGTGAGCGCTTCTCGAAGAGCGGTCCGATGTCCGTTCCGGGCTCCCAGCCGGGACCGATCTTGAGCCCGCGGCTGTACTCGACGGCGGCTTCCGTGAACTCCTTGCGGACGTCCTCGTGCACGTAGATGCGGGTGGGGGAGATGCAGACCTGGCCGTTGTTGCGGAACTTCCCGAGGGCGGTGACTTTCGCGGCCTGTTCCGGGTCCACGTCCGGAAAGATCACCACCGGGGCGTGGCCGCCCAGCTCCAGGGAGAGACGCTTCATCTGCGCCGCCGCCTGCCGCATCAGCTCCTTGCCCACCTCCGTCGAGCCGGTGAAGCTGATTTTCCGGATGATCGGGTTCTCCATGATCTCCGGGGTGAACTCGTTCGGCGGGGTGGTGACCAGGTTGGCCACCCCCGCCGGCACGCCCGCATCCTCCAGGCACTGGAACATGATCATGGTTGAGAGCGGCGTCTGGCTGGCGGGGCGCGCGACGATGGTGCAGCCGGCCGCGAGGGCGGGCGCGATCTTGCGGGCCTGCAGCAGGACCGGGAAGTTCCACGGCGCGATGCTCGCGACCGGTCCGACCGGGTGCTTCAGCGTGAGGTGCCGCTTGTTCGGGAGCGTGTTGGGGATCCACTCGCCGTAGGAGCGCTTGCACTCCTCCGCCATCCACTCGAAGTTGTTGGCGCTCTGCGCCATCTCGCCGCGGGACTCGACCAGCGTCTTCCCCTGCTCTTTGGTCAGGGTCAGCGCCAGCTCTTCCGTGCGCGCGCGCATCAGGTCCGCGACCTTCTTCAGGATGGCGGCGCGGTCATAGGCGGTCGTCCTGGACCACGTCTTGAACGCCTCACCTGCGGCCGTGACGGCCTCGTGGACTTCCTCCCGAGTGCCGTAAGGGATCTCCTCGATCACCTCTTCGGTGGCGGGATTGATGACCCCGAGGGTCTTCCCGCTGCGTGCGCCGGTCCACCGGCCGTTGATGTACATCTGAAAGCGCTCAGCCATGGCGTGGTCTCCGATCGAAATCGTCCGCGGCGTCCACGGGTACCTCCCGGGGTAGTGGATGGAGCCGCACAAGTACTTTAACTTAGTGCGCCGAGCCGCTGCTCCGGTGAGCGATGCGAACCCGCATGCGGGCACTGCGATGAGCGGAGATGCCGGACGTTGTCCGAGGCCGCCGCGGTTGCAAAGTCGGACGGGCTAAACAGCGGCGCCACGCTACCTCTTGAGGTGGTCGTAGCCGCTCGAGCGCGGCGAGCGCGGCCCATTCAGCGCCGCATTCCTGGCTGAGCGTGCCTACTTGGGTCCGAACGCCGTCAACCGGTCCTTGGTCGAGACCAGCAGTTTGTCGCCCACGGCCACGACCGTGGCGGGGCCGCTGGCATCTTCCTGGGCGTCGCCCAGGTCCAGTACGGCCAGCTCCTTGCGGTCGGCCGCTCCCAGCACGTGGACGCGGTTGTCCACGGGCACGCAGATCCGGTCCCCGCAAAGGGCCGCGTATCCGACCCAGCTTCCGGAGGCAGGCGGGTCCCAGGTCCATTCTTGCTCGCCGTTGGTGAGGCTGATGGCGCGGAGCTGGTTGCCGCAGATGTACGCGCGCTGGCCGTCCACCGCGAAGAGGACGCCGGCGGTGGCCTGGTCCCGACCCTTGGGGGACGTCCAGAGCAGCTTCAGCGTTTGCGGGTCGATCGCCACCACGTCGGTCCCCCAGCGGGGCGCGAAGACGATGGGGCCGCCTCCGGCCGCCACCAGGCTGATCGGCTCGTTGGAAACGCTCGGCGTGCTGTCGATGCCGCCCCGGCGGTACCCCGTGCGGGTGCCGGGGGAGTAGCGGTAGATCAGCCGGATCTCGCCGGAGATCAGGTCGAGGGCGTTGAGCGTGTAGAGCGAGCTCTCGATCCAGACCAGCCCGTCGCGGACGGCCGCCGGGGAGCCGTCCACGGCCACCAGCGCGTCCGTGCCTGCGCCCAGGTAGGTGCTCCAGAGGGGCTCGCCGCTGCCCAGGTCCAGGGCTACCGCGCGGTACTCGGTGATGCCGCCGGTGTGAGTCGCCACGCCGGTGAAGACGATGTTCTTGTGGACGGCCGGAGCGTTGAAGTAGAGCCCGGCCGGGTCACCGCCCGCTACGCGCCGCCAGAGCTGCTTGCCGGTGCGGGCGTCCAGGGCCATGATAGCGTGGTCGGCCGGCCAGCGCGGGCTCTCCTTGCTGCCTCCCAGGAGGGGGGCGCGGAGGACCACGATGTTCCCGTCCACCACGGGGGCCACCTGGACCGGCCGGTTCAGCGGGATGTAGATGCCGCCCACGCGGGGGTTGGTGTTCTCGCGCGGCACCTCGTTGGGGTGCTGCAGGAGCTGGTCCTGCTCCCACTTCTTCTTGCCTGAGCCCAGCTCCAGGGCGGTCACCGCCCGGGGCCCCTGGAACCAGACGTCGTCCCCGCGGATGGCCGGGAAGGTCATAAAGCTGAACCGCATCCGGGAGCTGCCGCTGCTGCCGCTCACCACCACCATGCCCCGGCCCTGGTACTGGTAGCTGGACGGGGGCGGCGCCGCCTGCGGCGTGTAGGACCACAGCTTCCGGAGACTCCCGGGCACCTTCGCCGGCATGTTTCGCAGCCCCTCGCCCGCGTAGGAGGTCAGCGAGGCGGCCGCGGGGACGGCGGGCTTGATCGTGTCGGAGAGCATCGCCGCGGCGGCGGACCCGGTGCTCTGCTGCCCGGCGAGCTGCACCGGCAGGGCGCCGAACTGTTTTCGCACCCGCTCCAGCGCCTCGCGGGCTTCGGCCGGGTGGCCGGACCCGTCCGCGGCCATTGCGTAGCGCAGCAGCATGTTGGCGGAGATGCCCGGCTCCTTCGCCAGCCGGCTGTACGCGGTGCGGGCGTACTCCAGGCGGCCTTCGTCCAGGGCACGGTCCGCCAGCCATTGCAGGGCACGCGGCCCGAAGGAGGTGAACCGGTAGCGGCTGTAGACGTCCCGCATCACCACCGGGTCGTTCTGCTTGTTGGCCGTGTCGAACAGCTTGCGGGCGTCGTTGTCACGCAGGATCCGGTAGCGCTGGCGCGCCTCCGGGGGAAGGGCCGCCAGAAGCTGGTGGCAGTGGTGCCGCACGCCGATCAGGAACTCGTCGTCCCGCGCCATCACCAGCTCGCGGGGGTCGTCGACCAGCTGCTGGTAGGCGTTCAGCCACTCGTCCCAAAGCTTGGACTTGGCCAGGCGATCCATCCGCTCCATCTGCTGGCGCACGCGCGCGCTGGTGGAGAACGTCGGGACGAATTCGATGCGGGTCTGGGCGTGGGCAACCGCCGCCACGCCGAGAAGCACGAGGAGACCCACCTGCCGCTGTAGCCGCCGCATCGATTCCCCCTTCCGGGACCGGTCGCCTGCTCCTGATTCTTAACGGATGCCCCCACGGCTGTATAGCCTCACGGAGGGTCGACTAAAGCAGCCCCTTGCGCTTCCGCAGCACCCACTCACTGACGATAAGCAAGGTGAATGCCAGGAGTGGGAGTGGCGCATCCCACAGTTCGTGCTCGACGCGGCTCCGCACCTCCTGCGCGCGTGCCGGGATGAGCGTGGGCAGCGCCAGGGCTTCCGTCCACAGCAGGTACTTCCCGCCGGAAGCGGAAGCCACACGTCTAAGCAGCGGCTCGTTTTGTTGAGGTTCTTCCAGCTCCAGGCTTGATGCCTCGATCACCACGTTGGTCACGGATTCGGCGCGCTGGCCGCCCGGTCCCTTCAAGAGCGCCTTGTACGCCCCCGCCAGGGGCGGCAGCCACTCGCCGGAGTAAACGCCCGCGGCGCCCGGTACCGGGTCCAGCTTCACGGGGAAGCGCTGGCCGTCCGTTCGCTCCATCTCCGCCATCACTTCTTTGACGCGCACCGGCAGGAAGTTGGGCGTAAGAAGGCGCGCGCGGAGCACGACCTTTTCTCCCAGTGTATAGGTAGCGCGGTCGGCCGTCAGGCGGACGAACCGGTTGGCGCCCGGCAGCTCGTGCGGAGTGAGGGAGCCGATTACCTGTCCCCAGAACCGGTAGAAGTACTTGTCGCCCACCCGGTAGCGCCACTGCCAGGTGCTGTCCACCATCGTCATGAAGGAGGTGCCTTCGCCCACCTGCTGCTCCGCCATCAGCGGGAGCTTGCCGTCCGGTCCCCGGCGACCGGGGTGCTCCACCAGCACCTCGGCGCCCGGCTTCGCGCGGTCCGTAACGCCGCACCAGTACATCCCCGGCAGGGAGCTCCAGAGGCTGCGGTTCTTGGCCGGGTCGGAGGCCAGGAACATCATCCCCTTGCGCGCCCCGGCATCCGTGAGCTCCAACTGGAACGGCTCCCGGAACAGGATCTCCTTCCGCGAAGCCGGGATCACCACGGGCAGGACCGCTTCCAGGTCCGTGCCCCGGTACTGCCACGGTAGGGAGACTTCCCCCGCGATGGTGATGAGGCTCCCGCCGCGCTCCTCGATGAACGCGCGGATGTGCTTCAGGTCCACGGCCGTGAAGAAATCCCGCGGCACGTCGCCCAGGATGATGATGTCGTAGGTGAAGAGCGCCTTCTTATCCTTCGGGAAGCCGAAGATCGGCTGGTTCCCCTCGCCGCCGAGGGCGGGGTCCGCGTCCGTGAGGATGCACGCGAAGATGGTCCGCTTGTCGCGCAGAATGGCGTTCTTCAGGAAGCGGAACTCCCACCGCGGACGGCCTTCCACGTAGAGGATCTTCAGCTTTTTATCGACGATCCGGATCGGCCACGACTTCTGATTGTTGGCGACGGACAGCTCGCCCGGCTGGGCGGGGATGGAGACGGTCAGCGTCTTCGCGCCCACCAACTCGGGCGTAAAGGAGAGGTTCAGCTCCTGTTTGACGCCCTCTTTCGCCAGCGGTACGTTCAGCTGCCGCAGGACCCTGTCGCCCAGCCGCAGGGTCAACGGCACCGTCTTGCCCGGGAAGCCTCGCTGTCGCAGGCTCACCGAGACCACCACTTCGTCGCCCTTGCGGACCACCTCGTCCGCCAGCAGGCTGGACACGGCGACATCCTGCGGCGGCGTCGGATCGCCGAACCCGACCGCGAACACGGGAGACCGCGCCTCCCCCGCCCGCGCGGCCGCCAGGACCGGGTCTTCGCCGATGTTCTGCCCGCCGTCCGAAAGCAGCACGATGCCCGCCAGCGGCTGCCCGGCGGTGTCCTGGAGCACGTGGTCGATGGCGTTCCCGATGCGGGTCTGCTCGCCATTGGCGGCCACCGGCCGCAGCGGCAGGTTCTCCACCGCCTGCCCGGGCGTGTCCGCCTTCTTGCCCGGCGGCTGGAGCTCTGCCCCCCGGATATCCGTCCCGAACCGGTAGACGCGGATGGCGTGGTTCTTCAGCAGGCCGCGGAGCAGCGCCGCGTCATCCTTATTGACGAACCGGCTCAGCGCCTCGGCCCGGGACTGGCCGGTGGCGCCCGGGTCGTCCAGCGCGCGGGCCAGGTCCGCCTTGCGGCGCTGGTCCTGCCAGCGGTCCTTGATCTGCATGCTGGAAGAATCGTCCAGCAGCAGCGCCACCACGGAGGGGGTGCGGTCCGTGCGGTGGCTGCGGAGCATCGGCTGCCAGATCATGGCGATCAGCACCGCGCACGCCATCATGCGCAGCAAAACCATCACGGCCTTCCAACCCCACGAGGGCCGGCTGCCGTCCCGGTGGTAGAACGCGAGCACCCAGAGGGCCAGCGCGATGCCCACCAGCGAGGCGATCAGCGCCGGCCACGGCTGGACGAAGAACAGCCGGTCCAGGTGGAGGATGTCCTGGCCCGGGTCGATCCCCAATAGCGTGTAAAACCAGTCCTGCAACCGGCTACCTCACCATCCCGTTCCGTCCTGTAGCATAGCCCCTTGTGGGCGTTGTGTTTAGCCGCCGCCCGCGGGGCTGCGACCAAACATCCTAGGCACGTCTCCCGAAGAGCTGCGCCATCATCGTTTCCAACACCATCAACCCGAGCGCCGCGAGGAGCAGGTGGCGCCACAGCTCCACGCCCGTCCGGCTCTGGTTGAGCGCCGTCACCAGGTCCTCGTCCAGGTTGATCCAGGTCCACTCCCGGACCGGCAGCAGCCGCTTCAAGGCGGATTGGTCCAGCGATTTCAGGTCCGACTCCCCGGTGTTCCGGTTCACCGCGAAGACGTCGCTCGTCCCACCGTCCACGGCCATCCGGTAGAATCCGGCGCTCTTCGGCTTCTCCAGCGTCACCAGAGCGCCGCGCTCGTCGACAACCGGTTTGAGCGTGCTCTTGTCCCCGGCCGGATCGGTCACCGTCACGCGCCGGCTGGCCTCGGAGAGGGGCAGCGGCTTCACCAGCGGCTGGCCCACTTGCCCGTTGCGTGTGCCGTCCGCCCCGCTGGCGAGGTAGGCGACGAGCTGGTGGATGAGCGGTAGGAACACCGGCTTCAGGGGCAGGCTGTTCCATTCGGTGGTGGCCGTGCTGGCAACGAGCATGACCTTGCCGAGCCCGAACTGCTTCTCCACGATGGCGGCGCCGCCGTTGTTGAACTTCGCCACCACCTGAACCGTGCGGTCCTCGGTCTTCGGCGTCAGCGCGAAGTACTTCGAGAACTCCGCGGTGCCCACGTCGACGTCCTGGGCGCCCCGGAACCGCTGCAGGGCCGGGTGGGTGAAGCTCCCGGCGTCGAGGGACGCCTTCGCGGTGTCCACCTTGCCGATGCGCGCCGGCAGCAGGCTGGGCTGCGCATCGTAGAGGTCCCGGTTATAGAGCGGAGCGTTGACCCGGTCGCCGAGGAAGATGAGCGCGCCGCCGCCGTTCTGAACGAACTCCGCCAGCAGGCGCCGGTCCCCCTCGGAAAGGCTCTCGACGTCGGAGAGGGTGACCACGTCGAACCCGCGTACGTTCGCGCCGGCGAAACTGTTCCCCGGCACCACGCGGGGCTCCAGGGGCGTGGGCTCCGACCCCGGTCCGGAGATCGGCGGCGCCAGGGCGAGCTGGAGGAAGAAGGCGGCATCCTTCTGCGGGACCGCCGCGTTCGGCTTGCCATTCAGGACCAGCACCTTGACGCTGTCCCGTACCCGGAGCGCCAGGTAGCCCACGTCGTCGCTGGGGAGGCGGTCGCCGGTGATCCGCACCGCGCACGAGTGGACGCCCGGGCGGTCGAACATCTGGTTGAATGCGACGAGGGTGCCCTTCTCCGGATCGACCTCCACGCGCTGGGAGACGCCCTCCGGCTTGCCGTCGATCTCCAGGCTCACCATGGCGTCCCGCAGCGGCGCCGTGCTGTAGTTCACGATCCGCGCCTGCACGCGCGTGCTGCTCCGCGCCGTGGCCAGGCCGCGGACCGCCTGCACCCACTCCACGGCGGCGTTCGGAGCGTTCCCGTCGCGGACCGGCAGGAAGACCAGCTTCGCGAGACGGGCAACGCCCTCCCAGGCGGGAACGTCGCGCGCGGGGCCTTCCCACCCGGCGGCCTGGTTGTCCGCGATGAGGAAGACCTCCCGGTTCACGAACTGCGACTCGCCGAGAACGTCCAGTGCCAGCCGGGCTGCCTTCCCGTAGTTGGTCCCGGCGTCCGAGAGGCCGACCGAGCGACGCAGCAGGGCCGCCACGGAGCGAAGGTCCAGGCTGGGTTTCCGGACCAGCGCCTGGGGCGGGTCGGAGGCGAGGATCACGCTTACGGCGTCCCCCTGCCGTAGGCCGCGCTCCACGATGTCCAGGGCCCGCTTGCGGGCGCGGTCGAAGACCGTCTCGTTGGCGGCGCCCGCCGGGCGGTAGCCCATGCTGTAGGAGTTGTCCAGGATGATGACCGCGTGGACCTGCCCCCGCGACTGGGCGATGTTCATCCCCGCCAGCCTCACCACGGGCCGGCAGACGGCGAGCACCACCAGCGCGATCAGCAGGCATCGGATCAGGAGGAGCAGCAGCTGCTCGATCATCAGGCGGCGGCTGCGGTTGCGCTGGCTGAGGCGCAGGAACTCCATCGCCCCCCAGCGCACCACCCGGAACCGCTTCCGTTGAAGCAGGTGGATGATGATCGGGATGGCGATGAGCGACAGCGCGCCCAGTAACCCGCCGTTTAGAAACGATAGACCCATTAAGATTGGCGCCGCGATAGATACCGGGTGACGGCATCCGCGGGGTCCTCCGAAGTGACCGCCCGAATGAGATCGACCTGGATCTCCCCACACCGCCGCTCCAGCGCCGAGCAGAACAACTCGAACTGGCGCAGGTACTCCTCACGGATGCCCCGCGGGTCGACGAGCAGGTCCGGCTCCAGCTCCAGGCCCTCGAACTTGGTGAGGTCGTCGAACGGGAAGTTGACCTCATCCGGGTCCAGGATCTGGAAGACGATCACCTCGTGTTTCCGGTAGCGGAAGTGCTTCAGCCCCTCCATCACGTCCTCGAGGTCGCCGAAGAGGTCCGACAGGACGATGACCATTCCCCGGCGCTTGATGGTGTCCGCCATGTAGTGGAAGGTCGGAGCCATTGCCGTCTTCGGCCGCGTCTGCGCGGTCACCAGCTCCTCCAGGATCTGGGTGAAGTGTGTCGCCGTGGCGCGGGGCGGGACGTACTTCTGGACGCCGTCGTTGAAGATCACCACGCCGGCGGCATCGCGCTGCTGGATCAGCAGCGACGACATCCCGGCCGCCAGGATCTGCGCGTACTCCAGCTTGCTGTACTTGCGCCGCGGCCCCTTGTAGGTCATCGACTCACTCGTATCAACCAGGATGTACGCCTTCAGGTTCGTCTCTTCTTCGAACTCCTTGACGTAGTACCGGTCGGATCGCCCCGCGACCCTCCAGTCGATGTAACGGATCTCGTCGCCCGGCGTGTATTCCCGGTGCTGCGCGAACTCCACGCTGAACCCGTGGTACGGGCTCTTGTGCAGACCCGAGATGACGCCCTCCATCACCTCGCGCGCGTGCAGCTCCAGCCGCGTCACCGCGCCGATGACCTGGGGGTCGTTCAGTTGCTGCTGGGTGAGGGGCATTAGCTTGCACCCCGCGTGGTCCACGTCCGCCCAGGGGGAAACTGGCCGTGCACGATCTGAACGCGCCTGGCCTCCCGGCGTTCGGGGCGGTTCATCTGTAAGGCATCTACCGTGGCCCGCCCGACGGGAGTCCGTCCACGAATCAGGTCCAGAACCAGCTCGAAATGCGCCGAGAAGGGCTCTCTACGCGGGTTGTACAGCGGCACGCGCGCTCCCGTAGCCGGGTCGACGCCCTCGGTTTTCGCCGCCTTGCGTAGCGAGCAGGACACGCACGCCCACGCGAGGTTGCCGAGTTCAGTTGGCCCGTCTTGGGAAGCCGGCAATATGTGATCGATGTGGAAAATGGCTTCCTGTCCCACCTGCGCAATGCCGCAGTACTCGCACCGGTTTCGTGCACGCCGAATCACTTCCCCGCGCATCGGCGCCGGGATGGTGCTCACGCCGGCTGGGCCTCCCGCTCGGCAACGATCCGGACGCGACCACGAAGGATGCTCAGAATCTCCGCCAGATCGACGAGGTACTCCGCCTCGCGACGCTCCTCGTCGGTGAGAGGAGTGCCCGCGTCTTGCTTGTCGAGCAGGTCATGCAGACGCCTGTTACAAGCGGTGGGAAAGCGGAAGTCGTCGAGGCTTCCAGGCAGCTCAAGATCGATCACGAGTTGATGATTCATCTAAATCACCGTTTGGCGGTGGGTTTTGGCGTTAGATCCACCAGCTTCTCGATTACCTCGTCCGGAGTGATCCCCGCGGCCTCCGCCTTGTAGTTGGTGATGATCCGGTGGCGGAGCACCGGCCTGGCGATCGCGGCCACGTCCGAGGTATCGGGGAAGTTGCGGCCGTCCAGGGCGGCGCGGGCCTTGGAGCCGAGGATCAGGTACTGGCCGGCGCGGGGGCCGGCGCCCCAGGTGACGTACTCCTTGACGAAGTCCCTTAGCTTGGGATCGATCTTCTCCGCGCCCTCGGCGCCGCCTCGCGTGGCTCTTACGAGGGAGAGGACGTACTCGTAGACGTGCGGGGGTACGGGAACGTCACGGAGGAAGGTCTGGAGCCAGAGGATCTCTTCGGAGGTCATCACGTCGCCCACGGCCTGCCGGATGGAGGACGTGGTCCGTCGCATGATCTCCATCTCCTCTTCCAGGCTCGGGTAGTCGACCTTCACCATGAACATGAAGCGGTCGAGCTGCGCCTC
>JGI10216J12902_104022862_pt1 | contig 10640 bp, 4 predicted proteins | sample KanNatreferecore_FD_12902 | JGI IMG/M metagenome (IMG submission 12902)
TTGCGTGGAGTCATAGAAGGCTGTCCAATGAACCTGACACACACGAGACTGGCCAACGTCAAAGCGTCCTTCCGCGCTCTGTCCGAGGAGGGCCGCGTGGAGTACGTCAAAGGACTCGTCCTGGCCGATGGGTCCTATTCGCACCTGCAAGGCCTGGCGGTCGCCTCCGGGCACCTGCTGTTCGCTCATAGCGACGAGAACAGGGAGAGCGCCCGGCTTCTAATCGCGGACCGGGCCAGCAAGGAGATGACGGGGTGGTACACGCTCCCTCCGTTTACGATCCCCCCCGCCAAGCCGTTCTTTCACCACATCGGCGGCTGTCAACTGCTCGGAGAGCTGCTCGTGGTGGCCTGTGAGACGGGCCAGCGAGACGCGCCGCGGTCCGTAGTGGCCTTCGTGGACATCAGTGACCCGACTGGGCCGAGGGAACTGTCTCGCTTGAGGATTGCGAATGATCGCGCGCGCGCGATGGCCGCCGGGATCACGACGGTGGCGAGCGCGGGAAGGGAAAACCTTCTGGTCGCCGTCTACGAGCACGGACAAGTGGATTTCTACGAGTTCGATCCGCTCGGTGTTCCTCCAAAAGAGCCGACGTTCGGAGTGCCGATCGCCGAAGACGAACATCAGGGGTTTCAGCTGTTCACCGACCAGCAGGATGATGTGTTCGCGGTTGGCTTGAGCTCGGGGTGGGGCTTTGGCAAGCCGGAGGCGACGCTGTACCGCCTCGATCGCGGCACGGCCGGCCGCAAACCCAGCCTGAAAGTCGTGGCGTCGAAAGTGTTCAAGACGACGAGCGGGGCGCTTCTGCGCTGGGGTGCCACCATTGTCGTGCCGTCAGAAGATCGGATGGTCCTCTACTGCACGAGCAAGCACTTCGATAGAGACGACTTTGACGACAATCAGATCAGGGAACGTGGCTGCACGCTGAATATCTTCGAAGGCCGGAAGTAGGAGGGAGAGATATGGCACGACAGTCTCACCAGCGCGCGCGCGCCCGCCGAGTGTCGCGAAAGCCCGGCGGCAGTTTGAGCAACGGCGTGATCGTCGTTCTGTCCGGAGGGCCGTTCGACGAACTGAATCCCAGAGAAGTGCGCGACCGCATGAATCAGTTGATTGGAGACGTCAATCGGGACCCCTTTGTCGTCGAGCACACCAACGGCAAGGGGTTGAAGTTCAAGCTCCTCCCAGGGCAAAAGGACAAGTACCTGCACCAGACCACCTGGCGGAAGGTATGTGCAAAGTTGAAGAAGCTTCAGCCCTGGCCGCTGATCGTGGTCGGACACTCCAACGGCGGTGCCGCTGCGGTGAGCCTGGCACGCAGCCTGAGCGAGGCTGAACTGTCCATTGACCTGCTGTTCTCGGCCGACTCGGTCTTTACGCTCGACGATCTGGGCGACCCGAACGAAGTGCCCGCGAACGTGAAGCTGAATATCAACTCCTACGTCATTCCAACCGAGGAGTTCTGGATTTGTCCGTTTCCCATTGGCCGTCGTAACCGCCGTGAGAGCGGCCCGGCGCTCGAAGGCGTCGTCAACGTCGGCCTCGAGTATCACCTCGGGGGCTGTGTCGCGCATCGCAACGCATTCTACGAACTGGCAGGGGGGGATGAGACGGAGGGCGGGTATTCACGACCTCATCTGGTGTTCAATACGATCATCGCGGTGCTGCGCGGACAGGCACCAGCCGCAATCCTCGAGGCGACGCGGCTATCCTTGCAGGAGCTCGCCAAGAAGTCGAAGATAAGAATCGTTCTGGAGACGAAAGGCCTGAAGGAAATCATCGTGCCGCTCGCTCTCCGCTAGGGAGTCCGGCTCTCAACCTGCCAACAGGTCCCTGAGCGACATCGGGCCGGGCGGCATCAACGCCGGGTTCGGCGCGTGGATCTCGACGATCTCCGCGAGCGTCCGCGGCTCCGGCGGCACCGCGCCGAGCCCGCTGTCCTCGGCCTCCTTCAACTCCGCGATCAGTGCGGTGAGCACTCGTTTGCGATCGGCCTGCGTCAGATCCGGCGAGGTGTGCGCCGCGATCAGCGTCAGCTTGCGATAGTCGTCCGCCCGCTGCTTCTCCCCCGTCACGAGTGCCTTCTTCGCTTCGTCGAGCGGCTCCTGAATCGACTTCAGCCGCCAGTCGTCCCGCTCCTTCATCGTCTCGATGAAGAACAGCATGTAGTCGTACAGATCGAACGGGACCGGCGCCGCGCCGGCGATAGGCGCATAGTACAGGCGCGATTGCCGGACCGACAGACGATCCGCCGCGACGTCGTTCGCGGTGGCGCGAATGACGGCGACGTAGCCGGGCGCGAGGCCGTGCGGTCCGCCGGTCCGCAACGCGTCGTGGATGGCGAGATGGGTGCGCCCGTTGGCGGCGGCGACGATTTCCTGGACCCCGGTGGCGAGCCGTTCGGCGATGCCCAGCACCGGTGTCAGCGGCACGGTCATCATCCCCGAGAACAGCTGCAGGATCTTGATCGCCGGCTCGAGGCCGCTGCCCGTCTTCAGCGCGGTGAGTGCCGCGTCGATCTCGATCGTCCCGCCCTTGTAGGGCATCAGCTCGGTCAGCTTGTAATTGAGGAGGATCGTCGTCCCCGCCGGCGCTTGCGGCGGCTGCGCCACGGTCGCGAGCGAGACGCTGTCGCGATCGCCGTACTTGAGTTTGACGATCGAGTGCACCATCGGCTGAAAGTCGACGAACCAGTTGCGCTGCTGGTCGAGGAACATCTCCGACAGCCACAGCCGGAAGTAGCTGGCGTCCGGCGCGATCGGACCGAACGGCGCCACGTCGGTGCGGTCGGCGGGAATGGACACCCGCAGCTGCTGCTGGCCGGGCTGGTTGACCCACGCCTTCACCGAGTCGAAGAGTTCCTGCAGTCCCATGCCGCCTCCTGAACCGATTACCGTCCGATGTGCATCTCGCCGCCGGGGTCCCGCGGCCGCGCGAACAGGCAGAAGTCCCACGCGACTTCGCCCGCATCCGGACGGTCGCCGATGCTCATCGGACCACCACGAGCCTCGTTCAGCGGCAGCACGAGTGCGCGGGCCGCCCGAACGGCTGTCGCCAGCCGCACCAGTGCGAGCCGTCCGCGTCGTGGCTCGCTGTCCGGCAGCAGCCACCGGTCGAGACGATCGAAGCCGAAACGTCCAGCCGACAGCTCCCTGGCGAGACCCTTGACGAGGTTGTCCGCGAGCGCCGGCGGCAGTGGCGGAATCACGATGACCGCGTCACACGTGCTCTCGAACAGATCGGCGGCGACCTCGCGCAGCAGCGCCGCCTGCTCGCGATCGGTGGTGACGCGCGCCTGAGATTCGGTCGGCTGCTGCTGCAGGACGAGCAGCGGCAGGTCGGCGGGCAGATGGTGCGCGTCGAGGAACCCGCTCTTGTCGGCGAGATCGAGACGCGGGCCGTACGAGGTCAGGACCGGCGTGCCGACGGCGTGGACGATGGTGTAGGCGGGCTCGCGCATCGGCGACCCGATGTTCAGCCAGTTGACGGGCGGGCGCGGTGTCACACGATCGACCCACACGTCACTTGCGGCCGTCCCGAGGACCTGCACGTGTCCCGTGCTCCACGCGTCCGGCTTGTCGCTGCGCGGCCGCGGCGGTCCCCAGCGGTAGAAGAACACCGGCTCACGCGCGTCCGGCGGAAGTGTTGCGGACTGCGAGAGCGCGAGGCCGAGGATGCCTTCCCACGGATGATAGGCGGCGGCACCAGTATCGAGCGGCACCGGCCAGACCAGCCCACGGAGAAGCGGGCGAATTTCAGCGAGTGGACCGATCGCGTCGCCCATCCCGCTTTGCGCGCTGGTCTCGGCATATGGCTGCAGGGCCGAGATCTCGACCGTGCCCGTCCAACGCCGTTCACTGGGCTCCGCCGCGAAGGGGAGGCGCATGACGCGTGGGGTGCACGTGACGTGCAGCTGCAACGACGACGTGCCGCCGAGCTCGGTCCGCAGGTCGCCACGCGAGCTGGACGAGCCGACCGAGATCCAGGCGTCGGATCCGCGCGCGACCGCGGCGCGCGCACGCTGGACCAGTGGCCCGAGGGCCGTGAAGCCGAAGATGACGACGACCATCGCGACGACGCGCCAGCTCTGCGTCAGCCGACCGGGAACGACGCTGTCGGGCAGGAGCACGTCGAGCGTCGTGCCGATGAACCAGTAGGTCGAGCACGACATGACGAACAGCAACGCGGTCGACGCGATGATGATTCGTGTGTTGTAGTCGCCGGCCACGAGGCCGACCGCGGCGAGTGTTCCGGCGAGACCGAGCAAGGGAAAGAGGAACGGGGTGCTGTCGGGCGTCGGCGTTCCGGTCTCCCCGAAGAGGTTGATGCGCACGCCGTAGACCCACAGCGCGACCAACGCCAGCGCGAATGCGGTGGTGACCCCGACGCGTAACCACGCCGGTCGATCGGGCGCCGGTGCCGGCGCGTCCGCCGCCTCGACGCGGGCATCCTTCTGTAACACTCCGTCCGTCGCTGCAAGGACGGAAAGAACCTCCGGCGCCCGACCTGCGTCGGGGAAAATCCGCACCAGATTCACACCCGCTCGCACCCACTTCTCCGCATCGTCGCGCACGGTTCGCGCGAGGATCGTCAGGGCGGCGCGCGGCACCCACCCATCGCGTCCAGGAATGAGCGGTGGCCGCGCGCCACTGGCGCCGGGAGTGGAGGCGCCGGCAATGTCGGCCGCGAGTTTCTCGATCAGCCCCCAACTCTCCTCACCTCGCGCCGACACCCACGTGTTTCTCACCCGCTGCAGGACGGCGGCGTCCCGCTCGCGCACATCGGAAACCTGGAACAGGCTCGCCGTCGTCGCCGCTGCCATCGCGGTGTGCGGGTCCCCCGCCAATCCTGCGAGCTTCTCCGCCAGTTCGAGCAGTCGCACACCCTCACGCGGCAACCGCAGTGCCAGCAGTTCCCCCTCTTCCTGTGCGACGGCCGCGCAGCGTCTCAACCCGAAGTGTTCGATCAGGCGCTGTGACGCTCCTGCGGGCACGAACGGTGCTCCGGACGGCCGGTTACGGTCGATGTTCATGACCAGCTCGTCGACGAGACGGACGAGATCGCCGCGATGAACGACGCCGGCGTCCGGTCCGTCGGGTGGGTCCGGCAGCAGCGCGCGGAGCGGCAGCGATATCTGGACGCGGTCGGCGAGCTGATCGTCGGGGATCGGATCGAGCGCGTAGAGGCGCAGCGTGTCGCGGAGCAGTTCCTCGCCGATCCCGACGAAGACGGGCACCACCGGCCGGCGGTACGTCAGGACGCGATCGTGACGAGAGCCCAGCCGCTCCGCCTCGACGCCGTCGAGTGCATACTCGAGCGTCAGCCGCGCCCCGTCGACGGCATCGGCCCGCCACCGGCTATTGAATGCATCGAGTTCAACGGCAGCCCGTTCGGGCGTCTGGGCGGCGGTCGCCCGCCAGCGGTCGTGCCCCGAGCCATCGAAGCCCTCGGTCACGTCGACGCCGAGCAGCGCCTTCATCGCGTAGACGTCCCGCGCCGACGCGAGGTCCTTCGCGTCGCGTGGCAGGCGCGCGACGACCGACGCCAGATCCCGCGGCATCTCGCGGCTCCGACAGGCGACGTCGACCCGTGCCAGCGTCGCCGTCCAGACCGTCTCCGGATCCCCTTCCTTCTCCGCCACCAGAGCGCGTGTCTGCAGCGCGGCGTCCGCTTTCTCGAAGTCGCCCAGCGCGGCGCGCTTCATCGCCAGCGTAACGAACAACGGTGGCGTGCTGCGCTGCGCGCGCGTCAAGGGTTGCCGTTCGCGCACGTAGGTGTCGGCGACTTCGCTGATGCCAAGCTCGGTGGGCTCGGGCAGCTCGCGGTCGAGCAGACGACGCTCGATCGCCGAGGCCAGCCGCTCGCCGTCGATCGACGCGCTGCGCGAGAGCGCCCCCGCGAGCCAGGCCGTTGGATCGGGCGCCGAGAGGAGACCGGCGTCCTCATGGAGGCGCAGCAGCTCGTGCCGAATCCGATCGCAGGGCGCCTCCGGCGACCTCCAGAACAACCACACGCCGCCGGACTGGCTGTCGATCGAATTCGCCGTCTCGAGCGCCATCGCACTCCACACCGTCGCCGCCCCGATGTTCCAGGCCACCGCCCACAACCTGGCGGCCAGCATCTGGGCCATGCCCACCAGCTCCGCCGGGTAGTCGTGCGACTTCAGCTGCGTCGCCCACTCGCCAACTGCAGTGGCGAATTCCTCGACGCCCTGGAATCGAGGCTCGAGCCTCGACGGCGGAGGCAGGACTTCGGCGCGGTGTTCGATCGCGCGCACGATCGCCGCCGCTTCCTCCTCCGACATGCGCCGCGCCAGCACCTCGTCCGGGCATCGATCCGGCCCGGGGACGAGGTCCGCCGTCTTCGGTATGAAGCGGAACTTCGTGAGGAGCTCGTCGAGCGCGTCCGTCCGGTTCGGACGGATCGCCTCGTTACACCGTGCGATCCAGCTCGCAGTGTCCTCGTCGGGCCAGCCGGGTTGCGCGATCTCACGCGGGGCGCGGCTTCTCACGCTGCCCGACAGCAACGCGACGGCCGTCGCGGCGAGATCGAGTCCGCGTTGCAGCGGGCCGTGGCGCGCCGTCTCGGAATCGACACCCATCAGCCGCTCGGTCGTGGTCCGCAGCCAGTTCAGGTCGGCCTGCGGCCGGACGCGAAGCAGGACTTCGATCCACAGCCGCGCCGCGCTCGCTGCCGGCAGGATCGCGAGCGCCGCGCTGAGGTGCGTGGCTGACAGATCGCCAAGCCGCGTGCGGCGCAGGAGGGACGACAGACCCGGCGCCAGCCCGGCGCTCACCCTCGCGGCCTCCGAGCGCCGCGCCGGCTGGTCGTAGTAGCTGCGGATCCGCGGCAGCAGGTTGCGGTCGACCTCAAGGAACAGCTTGTCGGTGCCGGACTCCCGCTGCAGCTCGAGCCATTCATAGTCGCCGAGCTGACGGTAAACGTCCGCGTACGCGTCGTCGGTCAGCGCGGACGGAAACGCGCCGCGCAACATCGGGGCATCGAACCGTCCGAGCGCCGCAATCGCCGGGAGCGCGGCGCGAATCGCCGGCTGCTTGACCCGCTGCACGATCCGCAGGTCGACGTACGGGTCGCTCGTCCCCGAGGCGATCCGCGCCGCGTCGAGCGTCGGATCCTCCCGCAGCCAGTCACCGTACAGCGCCAGATCGAAGAGGCTGTACCGCTGTCCGTCGCTGGCCGGCGGCGTCCCTTTGTGAATGACGACGACATCGGCGGCGCGTCCCGGGTCCAGGCTGCGCGCGCAGACGAGATCCTCGAGATCCTGAGGAATCGGCCGCCCCACCCGCGCTTCCAGAAACGCGTGCGCCTCCGTCGACGTGACGCCACGCACTTCGTGCAAGGCGAGGTACGGTTTCTGCTTGAGGAACTGCCGGAAGCCGCGATCCTCCAGATTTCCGGCGTCACGAAGTTTCCACAGGTGACCGCTCGACGCGATCGGACGCCGGCCCGAGAAGATGACGCGCACCGCCGTCGGCACCCGCTCGTGGACGCGCTCCAGGATGCGGAACGTCGCCTCGATACTGGGAAGGATGCCCTGCACCACCGGCACCCGCGCCAGCTCCTCGCAGGTGTCGAGGATCAGGACGACGGGCGGCGGCAGCACCGCTACCAGATCGCAGAACGGCCGCAGAATGCGTTCGAACTCCGGACGCTCGACGTTGAACAGCGGATCGGACGGCGGCGGCGCCACGCTGAGCAGCGCGTGCAGATCCTGGACGGTGTCGTTGACCGCCTTGAACAACGACTCTTCCTGCGTCGATCGCCCGAACCGTCGCAGTTCGACCGCCAGGTCGAGCAGCAGCTGGCCGGGCTTGCGCACGGGGTACTCGGGATTGAGATCGTCGAAGTCGATGCGGCTCACGACCCGTTCCGGTCCGGGCGTACCGTCGGCGTTGCGTGGCGTCGTGATCCACCGCATCAGCATCGTCTTGCCGGCGCCGCCGACGCCGAGGTAGTGCAGCGCCCAGGCCCGGCTCCCCGGTTCGAGCAGCGCCGCGAACGCCTGGTGCTGTTCGTCGCGCGGAAAGTACCGCTTCAGGTGACGATCGTCCGCGGCCTGGCGATAGGCGAGGCCGATGCGGCGGCTGCCCACGCCGATCGCGGCGTCGAGGTGGGTGGTACCGAGCGTCTGCGCCAGCGATCGCACGGCATCGACGCGCCCCAGCGCTTCGCCCGTCTTCTTGTCGCGCGTCAGCGCGGTCACGTCGTCGCCCAGCTGGCGGGCCACGTCGAACGGCTCCCTGGCGCGCTTGGCGAGGTCGGACCAGTAGCGCAGTTCGTCGGGCAGCGGCGTCGAGGCTTGCACCTCTTCGAGCCGGCGCGCGATCTGCACCGTCACCTCGGTGAGCTTCGCGGCGCCGAACGCCTTCTGGCGCCGCAGATAATCGAGCACCGGTCCGCGATCGTTTTCCGCGATCCAGAACGCCCGTCCAAGTTCGGGGTCGCTGCGGAGTGGAGGATCGCGGTCGACGAGGCCCTGGTCCGACGCCTCCTCGAGAAACTGCGCCAGCGGCGTGTCGTGGCTCGGAAAGGACGCCGCGGATGCGGCCGGCTCCGTCCACGTCGGCGTGACCGCAAGCCACGCCAGGGCGTCATTGCCGAACTTCGACGCGAGCCCCTCGAGGCGCTCCTCGACCAGATGCGCCAGGATCTCGTCGCGCGTCGACGGCCGGGACTCCGCGCTCACTCGAGCAGCTCCTTGAGAACGGCCGTATCGTCCGCCTCGACCAGGTACTGCTTCTGCTTCGCCTCACGCGCCGCCATATACAGGACCCGCGACTTGAGATTCGTCGGCCGTCCCTCCAGCGCGTTGCGGAGGTACTCTTCCGCGTACCGAACGTTGGCGGCGGACGCGGCGCCGTCGACGGCGAGCGGCATCGCCGACGACACGTCCTCCCATTTGAACAGCTGCGGGTCGAACGGGTGCAGCAGGACGCGGTGATAGCAGAGGATGTCCTCTCCAGGGGCGAAGGCCTGGAGGCGCAGCACGCTGGCGTATGCCTTGGACATCAGGGGACGCAGCACCTGTGACGCGGGCCCGTTGTCGAGCGTGAAGGACACCACGAGCGGAATGGGATCCTCCGCCGGTCCGAGGCCCCCCTGGTTCGTCAGTTCCAGCAGAGCGGAGATGAAGCTTTCGTCGAAGAGGTCCAGGTTGTCGAGCAACACCACGCCGCGCGCGCGATCCGGATCCTCGAGCCACGGCGGAACGCTGCGATTGGCGTCGACGCGATTCTGCCGCAGCGACGTCAGGACGTCCCTGAAGGCGTCCGCCAGCGCCGACATGTCGTACTTGAGGGCGTAGATCACGGCGCGGCCGGTCACGGCGTTGGTGTCATCGAGTTCCGCCTTGAGGGCGTTGATCGTTCCCAGGCGCAGACGAATCCTCTCCTGCGCGCCGCCGGCGGCATTCTGCGCGGCGGCCGCGTCGGTGGCCGATGCCGCGTCGAGTGCCAGCTGAGTGTCGGGCAGCGCGGTCGTCCCGTCGAGCGCCTTCTTGAGCTCCGCAATCAGACGGTGGCGCGGCTGCTGCAGTCCCAGATGGGTGACGACGAACTGCTCCTGCTTGCGCAGCTCGTCGACCAGCTTGGCCAGCGTTTTCGGCGCGGCGCCGCGCTGTTCGGTCGAGAGCACCAGCGGCAGTTGGCCGTCGCGCAGTGCGCGGAAGGTCAGCTGCTCCAGGATGCGGGTCTTGCCGTATCGCGCCCGCCCCTCATCTGTCTGGTCCGGCTCCGCGTAGGCGATGAGCACGCCGCGTCCCTTGCCGCGGAAGAGATCGTCGAACGCGTCGAAGAAGCCCAGGCGGCCGCAGAACACGGGCTGCTTGTCGGCCGTGATGCGAAAGCTGGTGACCCACTGGTCCTGCTTGCTGGCGCCATCCTTCTCGCCGATCTTCGGCGTCGGCGCGTACTCAGGATCGACCGATTCGTCGAGCAGCACGGTGGGATACGCCCAGTCGATCGAGGACTCCTTGATCCGGCTGGCCAGGAACGGCGCACGCCGGGCGTCCGCGGTCGCGGCGACGAGCGGCTGCCCTTCGAGCAGGCAGGCCTCGAATCGCCGCGTGAACAGGCGGGCCGCCACGTCCGAGACGCGTCCCGACATGCCGATCACGATCGGCACGCCGCCGAACACGAGCTGCGCGCCGAGCGAGGTTATCGCGACGGGTTGATTGGGAAGCGCCTCGAGCTGCTCGCGCGACATCATGGGGGGATCGTCAGCGGCATCCGACGCCTCCGCGGTCCGGCAGGCGCTCAGGACGACGATGGGCGGCGCCGTCCGGCCGTCCGGCCGCAGACTGTCGAGGAGCGTCTCGGCGTCGCATTCCGTCGTTCCGCCCGGATCGTCGGGCTGCAGTTCCAGCCACGATTTGCCGCCGCGGGTATCGCCGTGACAGATGAAGTGCACGACTTCGGGCCGGAACGTCGTGACGGCGTCCTTGATGCGCTTCGGCGAGGCGAGCTGCAGGACGCGCGCATGGATCGTCCGCTCCGGGCTCTCGAGACTGCGAAGCAGCCCGAGCACTTCCGCGGCGGCGCGGACGCGCGGATCCTCCGGCGCCGCGCCGATCACGAACAGCACGCGCGGCGGGAGGTCGAGCGGGGCGGGCGACGGCCGCC
>JGI10216J12902_101000315_pt1 | contig 10639 bp, 3 predicted proteins | sample KanNatreferecore_FD_12902 | JGI IMG/M metagenome (IMG submission 12902)
AACGTCAACGAGAGCGCTCGTTTCTACCGCGTGCTCGTGCAAAACCAGTAGTCCTACGGCCTGATCAGCCGGAAGAAGCGCATGCCCGGGCCAATCGGCACCGTCGCATTCGCGCAGTCTGCGTTCACCCCGCTTACGGGCTGCCAGTTCGGCGCCGTGAGACTGGGTGACGCTTCGAGCAGGTAACCGGTCAGCCCCAGTGGCCATACGATTGAAAGCGTGTTGCCCAGGCGTTGGATGTCCAGCGCCGCCACAACCGTCGGCGCCGCGGCCAGGACCAGCGGGATTCCCGATGCGGTCGGAGGGCCAAGCGCCGCCAGTTCCGCGTCCGATAACCTGCCATCACGCACCTGGATGCTGCTGACGTAGGCCGCGTGCCGTTCGCCGTCCTCATCGCCAAACAACACAGCGCCGCCGACCGGCATCGTGCGCCGGTCGCCATCGAGCACGTTGTTGGGCGCCACCTGGTCCGCGTGTTTGACGCCATCAAGATATTTGGTGACCACCGGCGGCTGCGCGGCCATATCCACGGCGAAGGCCACGCGATGCCACGTGTTGATCATCATCTGCGTCGCGCCTTCATAGCCGCCGCCTCCCTGCCCAAATCCACCATCGGCCGCGCGATAAAAGAAGTCTCCGTCCGAGTTATTGCTCAAATCGAAGTTGATAAACGAAGCGAAACCCGGCCCCGCGTGCCAATAAATATCGTAAATTAAAGTATATTGGTTGACACGGGTGCCGCCGCCATTGGCGCCGAGACCATGGCGCATGATGTAACCGAGCTGCCGGCTGGCGCCGCCGGGCACGAGCATGACGCCTGCGGGTTGGCCGCCAATGTCCGGAATCGCAAAACTCGTCGTAGTCCCGAATTGCGTTCCCGCGGCCGTGGTGCCGGCGGGACCATCGAAATACTCAAGGGGTTCGCCCACCGTTGGCCCGAGTCCGTTCTTGCCCGCGGCGAAATTGAAGTCCCATTGGCCGCTGACCGTCGTGGCCGGCACCGCCACCGGGATTCCCCGCGCAGTCGGCCCGCCCATCGCCGCGATTTGCGCGTCCGTCAGCGTGCCGTCGCGCACCTGAATGCTGTTCACATACGCCGCGTGCCGCTCGCCATCCTCATCGCCAAACAAAACGGCGCCAGCGACCGGCAACGTCCGGCGATCGCCGTCGAGCACGTTGTTTGGCCCGAGCGAATTGGTGTGCTTCACGCCGTCGAGGAACTTGGTGACCGTCGGCGGATTTGCCGCCATATCGACCGAGAAGACAACCCGGTGCCAGCGCCCAACCTGCATGACCATGTTGCCCTCGTAGCCGCCGCCGCCCTGGCCGAAGCCGCCGTCGGCAGCCCGGAAGAACAGATCCCCGTCGGAGTTGTTGCTCAGGTCGAAGTTGATAAACGAAGCGAAACCAGGCCCGGCTTGCCAGTAAAGATCCATGATCAACGTGTATTGATTCACGCGAGTGCCGCCGCCATTCGCGCCGATCCCGTGGCGCATGATGTACCCGAGCTGCCGGCTGTTTCCGCCGGGCACCAGCATAACCCCCGCGGGTTGCCCGGCGATGTCCGGAATGCCAAAGCTTGTAGTGGAGCCAAACTGCGTTCCCGCCGCTGTCGTGCCTGTCGGGCCATCGAAGTACTCAAGAGCCTGGCCGACCGTCGGCCCGAGGCTCTCCTTGCCGGCGGCGAAGTCGAAATCCCACTGCCCTTTGACCGTTGTCGGCGGAATCACCACGGGAATCCCGCTTGCCGACGGCCCTCCCAAGGCGGCCAGCTCCGCCTCTGTCAACTTGCCTTCGCGCACCTGGATGCTGTTGACGTAAGCTGGATGCCTCTCGCCGTCTTCATCACCGAACAGAACGGCGCCTGCGACCGGCAACGTCCGGCGATCGCCGTCCAGCACGTTGTTTGGCCCGAGTGAATTGGTGTGCTTCACGCCGTCGAGGAACTTCGTCACCACGGGCGGGTTCGCTCCCATGTCGACGGCAAATGCAACCCGGTGCCAGCGCCCAACCTGCATCACCATGTTGCCCTCGTAGCCGCCGCCGCCCTGGCCGAAACCACCGTCTCCAGCACGGAAGAAAAAGTCGCCGTCGGAATTGTTGCTCAAGTCGAAGTTGATAAACGAAGCGAAGCCCGGCCCGGTTTGCCAGTACACGTCCATGATCAACGTGTATTGATTTACGCGCGTGCCGCCGCCATTCGCGCCGATGCCGTGGCGCATGATGTAACCGAGCTGACGGCTGGCGCCGCCGGGCGAGAGCATCACGTGGGCCGGCTGGCCGTTGATGTCGGGTATCCCAAATGAGGTTGTCGTCCCGAATCGCGTTCCGGTTGCGGTCGATCCGGTCGCTCCGTCAAAATATTCCAACGGCTGTCCAACCGTCGCCGAAAGGTCGCAGTGATCGAAATCCCATTGACCCGTCACGTTGATCTGCGGCACGTCACGCCGGCGGATCGTAAACTGCCATTCGTTTGTGAACGAAAGCGCCGGAGTTCCGTTGTCACTGTAAATCAGGCGCCAGCGATTCGTCACTTCAGTGCGAGTCACATTCGGCTGATAGGACACAGTCGTGCGGCCGTCGGCTTGCGTGGCCGTTGCGGGCACGGAAACATCGTTGAGAAACAGGCGAACCGAGTTCAAGACGACTTGCGTCGCGTCATCAATGATCAGCGCTGCCACGGGTGTCGCGGCATCAACCCCGGCGCTGCCGGCGGCCGGATTGACCTCCGCGATGTAGGGCCGGTTGGCAAAGCTGGCGGTGCTGACCCGGTAAGCAGGGATGGCGCCTGCCTCCGTACTGTTGACCAAAAGACGTGCGCCTGTTTCCGGATCAATCGAATAGAATTCCAGGCTGGCATCCTGCAGCGTCTGGTAATGGACCAGCCGGAATGGATAAACCCCGGCGACCGGCGCGAACACGGTAAACTCATTCGTATTGAAGGTTGAAGCAAAAGCGTTCTCGACTGTGCGGCTGAAACTTCCAACGACGGTTGACAGAATGTTGCGGGCGTCGCGTGATGTATAAAGTTGGAAGCCGTCATCCGTGCCCGTGTCCGTGCGGTCGACACTGACGCTGACGCCGAAACGGTGCACGCCCTGGTTCAATTCCAGGAACCCGAGCACTTCGGTCGCAAACAGGTCGGAATTTCCGGGACCACCGATAATCCCGGGGAACTGCACGTCGGCAGGAAACACTCCGAAATCACCAACACTAACGTGAAAATTGATCAGATCGACGTTGTAGCTCCCGTTGGCGTTGGGGCCGGGACTGGCAATGTTTGCGACGAGCACGCCGCCGGTGTCGGTGAGCGTGCCGTTAAGTTGGCGAATGGCGCGTGGAAAGCTGTTGACGTTGGGGATTTGCGCGTCCGCCGGCGCCTGGACGGTCCGCACCAGGAACCCGGGCGTGTTGGCAGAGCCGACCGGCGCCGCACTCTCCGCATTGAGGGGTGTATAACGGCCCACCAGGAATTGCCATTGGACTGAATACGATGTGCCGGACGCGCCCTGGTAATTGATGCGCACGGTATTCGTGGAGAACGCCGCGAGTTGCGCAAGCACCTGGTAGCTGATGGTGTTGGTTTCGCCTTCTTTGACGACCGTCGGGACGACAGGCTGGCCGTTCAACAGCATCGTAACGGTCGCCGGATTCAGCGCGTTCGTGCCGTCCTTGATGATCGCCCGGATGAGCGGCAGGGGGCTAACGGTGGAACGCTCGAGAAAAATCAGGGAACTCGCATCGGGCTCGAGTTTGAGCACATACGGGTCCGGCGGCGCTCCCGTAAGAATACCGGCGGCGGACGGGCCGCCCAGCGTGGCGATCAGCGAATCCGCCATTCGGTCATCACGAAACTGCATTGCGGCCAGATACCCTTCCTCGGTCTCAGAATCATCGTCATTAATCAGATAAAATGCGCTCGAGGAAATTGAAAATCGGCCGCCGACGCCGCTCCCGGGGTTGCCTTCGAACACTTTGTTGCCATTAACGAAATACGCAACGCTTGGCACGGTGAGGTCGACCGCGATCGCGAGTCGATACCACGTGTCGGGCAGGAGGTTCCCCGCGAAGGTCGAGCCGTCTGCGCCGATCCGGTTGAGTTCGTCGATGAAGAACTCGGCATTGCCGATGAGATCCGTTTGGATGAGGGCGCGTCGTTTGCTGGATGACGCGGCCGGGAACAAGACGTCCATGATAACCGTGTACTGATTGACGCCGTCGCCGCCGCCATTCGGCGCCGCACTGTGCGGGACATTGTAGCCCCCGGTTGGCAGCGTCTTTGGAAATTTCAGGAATGTTGCCTGCTGTCCGTTGATGTGCGGCACAGCGGCGAACGGCGCCTGCCCGGTGGTTCCAAACGCCTCCGTGTTTGCGGTTTCGGAATCCAGTTCCCACATGACCTGCCCAATCCGGGCCGAAAAGAACAGGTCCTGTTGTTCGAAAGTCCAATAGCCGGTGATCGCACCGTGCGATACGACTGCCGCGCAACACACGAGAGAAGTGACGAGAGTACGTTGGAGAAGAAACTTCCGCATAATCGTAAGGGGCCGCCAACGGCCGTTTCAGATTGAAACGACCCTGAGTCCGGGTCACGGCTCGGTCAAGCTCGTTTTTTGGGAGATACTTGCTTTGCATTCATGGTCAGCCGCACCGCTTCTCATCGAGGGAGTTTTTCGCGCACATTTCAACCTGGATTTCGACGAACCGATAAAAGCGAAGAGACCGAACGTGCGTCCGGTCTCTCGCCAGGGTTGCGCAGTGGTAAAAGCTACTGCACCCGCACACGATAGAACCGCTTCGAGGGCAGGGGCCCGGCGTCGTTGATCGTATACGGATTTCCGTCGCCCGGGACTGTCGCCAGCGTTTGCCAGTTCGACGTGTTCAAATCATTGTTATACTCGACCACGTAGGTCGTTCCCGCCTGGGTGTTGAAGGAAGCGGTGAAGCTGGAACCTGTATAAGCCGGATTCAAAATCTGCGGTTGGGCGACCCCCTGTGACACCGAGAAGTCCGTGAACGTCACCGTGATGGTGTGCCCTGCTCGATGCGAAGCCACACCCATTCCCACTTCGGCGGTTGGTCCCAGCGCAACCGTGGTCGAGCCGAGTTGGACCCAGGCGGTTCCGTTGGTGCTGCGATAGGTCGTGAAAACGTCGCCTTCGCGAGTGATGCGCAGCCAGGCGTTCGGCAGCCCGTTTCCGGGTGCGCCGCCAATGCTGTTGGTGGTGGTGCTGCCGGTCGTGGGCCGCACGCTCGCGATCACGTTGTCATCGGCCGGGTAGGAAGGATTGATAAATACATTTACCGCGGCCGAGGCTGGATCGGTCGTGGCCCGCGCCGAAAGGATGGCTTTGGAAGTTGTTTCAAGGCGAGTTCCCCGCTCAAGCGAAGTCACGCGTACGCGGGCGTCGAAATCTCCGGTCACTGTTTCGTGAAGAAAGTGAAAAGTGTCCGCCGCGGCGGTCATGTCCACGCCTCCCGCGGTGATCACGAACACGTTGGAGGCGCACGAGTTGTTCGTCCCCGGTGGGTTGACGGTGCCAATGGACGTGCTTGTCAGGCCGTAGCGCACGCCCGTGAGTTGGACGGCCGGGCTGATGCTGTTGCCAAGCACGTCGGATATGAACGACACGTTCAATGGAAACGTCGGGCCAGCCACCGCCTGGGCGAGCGTCAGGTCAACGGTCCGGCGATCGGGACGCAGCAGTGCGGTCAACGGGAATTCTCCCGCGATAGAATAGTTGAACTCTTCCTCGGCGGATAATGGATCCAGCGCTTCGTTGAAGCATACCGCCACGTTGATGCCGTCAAAAGTGCTCGCCAGCTGAGGCACCGGCGCGGCGGTGTCAGGCGTCACCGTCAATGTGGCAACGGCGCTTGCCACTACGCCGGGAATGTTGGAAGCCTCCACGCGGAAACGTGCGTTGTTATCATCGGTGGTCAGGTTGCTGAGCGTAATGCTCGTGCCCGTAAATGGCGTAACAGCATCGGGAATGTTGGTGAAGGTGACCCCATCTCCCGTGTCCCGCTGCCACTGGAGTGTGCGCGGAGCCGCGCCGGTTACGATGGCCGAGAATGTGACCGACGAACCCTCGAGCGCGGTCGCGTTGGCGGGCTGTTGCGTGAAAACGATGGGGGCGTTGGGATTTGTTGCGGGCGCGATACCGTCGTTGATTGCCACTTGCACCGCGCGCAGGAAAATGCCCTCGCCGACCGGCGACAAATTCTCGCGCGCCGTATAAAGGGGAATGGAATTGGGCGCCACTGATGATTCGCGGCTGCCGGCGGCGAAGAACATTCGATAACCGCCCAGGATGTCCGCACCGGCGCGAACGGCTGTTCCGGCCGGGAAACCCACGATGAAGCTGGCGGAGGCCGTCGCCCCGCCGTCGGTCGCATACGTGGCGGCGGAATGTGTCGTTCCCCCGGGGGCTGGCGTTCCCAGCACAGGCGTTGTGCCGCGGTCCATCCATTCGTCAAAAGGCAGGGCCATGTTGGTTCCATGCATTAACACCCCGCTAAAGAGGTAGTCTGTAACGGCATCCGCCTGCGGTTCTCCAGTTAATGCTCCGCCCAGGGTCGTCGGCGTGTCGTCGGCGGCTTCAGCGCCGGTAAACCATCCGAGGCGGCTGGAGCGCACGTGGAAGGCACTGATATCGATGAGCGGTGCGGTAATACTCGTGTTCCACTGCGGCCCTTGCACAGGCTGCAGTGCCCCGCTGGCCACTGCGCGGCTGAGGATTATCAAGTCGTTTGTGTTCAGGGCGTCTAATTCCTGGGGCGTTAGTTCGGTCGCCTGGGTATTCGGTTGGTTGAAGCGAATGACGGTATGCCCGGCATTCTGAAGCAGCGTAACGAATCCGGAATCGGTATAACCTGATCCAGCCGGAAAAAAACCAACCGCAGGATCGTTCGCATCACTGACCCAAACAATGTTTGCCGCGGGCAGGCTGAAGGTTGCGGCAGTGAGAAAAAAACCGAAGAGAATAGAGGTCGACTTTTTCATAGTTTGCATGGCCACGCAAATGACAGCATCGGCTGCCAGGACTGAATGGAATACACAACCTCTACTACAGCACCCTCGCCCGAGTCAAGTGCCCGACCATCGGAATATGTCGGATAAATCGCAGACAAACGCCTTTTTCGGAACAAGCAACCCCCATTCACATTTCGTTGATTTCGCGATATGTTATGCGCGTGCATACGCTGGCCGAACAGCTTGCCGATACGCCAACGCTCCATCAGGTCACCATACCCGATCTCTGGCAGCAGGAGGCCGTGACTGCCTTGCGCGGGGGAAAAGACGTGGTGGTCCATGCGCCCACAGGGGCCGGCAAAACGCTCGTTTTTGAACTCTGGTCAAACCAGGGCAAGAACCGGGGCCAGGCTATTTACACCGTCCCGACGCGCGCCCTGGCCAATGATAAGCTCGCCGAATGGCGCGCCCGCGGCTGGGATGTGGGTATCGCGACCGGCGACCTCGCCGAGAATCTCGGCGCGGCGGTGATCGTCGCGACCCTCGAAACGCAGAAGAACCGGCTGATTCAAGGCGATGGCCCGGTCCTGCTGGTCGTAGATGAATACCAGATGCTGGCGGACCCCGACCGTGGCCTGAACTACGAGCTCGCCATGGCCCTTGCGCCGCCGCGGACCCAGTTGCTTCTCTTGAGCGGAAGCGTCGGCAACCCTCAGGACGTCGTAAAATGGCTGCGCCGCCTCGGGCGCGATGCCGTTCTCGTGCGCCACGACCACCGCCCGGTCCCGCTCGAGGAAGTCAACGCGAACAACCTGAATTATCACGTGCCGAGTAACATTCGCGGCTACTGGCCGCGCTTCGTGGCCAAGTCCCTCGCCGAGGACCTGGGCCCAATCCTGATCTTCGCTCCGCGCCGGCAGGCCACCGAAGCATTGGCCGGTGAACTCGCGCGTCATCTCCCCGTCACCAACCCGCTGCAATTGCGCCAGGACCAAAAACTGGCCGTGGGCGAACACCTCGCGAAGATGCTTCGCAACCGCATCGCGTATCATCACAGCGGGCTGAGCTATGCCGCGCGTGCCGGGGTTATCGAGCCGCTCGCCAAAGCCGGCCAATTGCGCGTGGTCGTTGCCACGATGGGCCTTGCCGCGGGAATCAATTTCTCGCTCCGCAGTGTTGCGCTCGCGGGCGATTCGTATCGTCGTGATTACGTCGAGCAACCGTTGCGCCCCGACGAGATCCTCCAAATGTTCGGCCGCGCGGGCCGGCGCGGCATCGACGAAGTCGGCTTCGTGCTTGTGAGCGCGAACCAGATTCGATTGCGCGAAGGCTATCCCGCCCACTTGTCGCGCAGCGGGATGGTGGATTGGGGCGCGCTTCTTTCGCTGATGGCTGCCGCCGCCGGGCAGGGCCGTGAACCCTTTGCCGAGGCCGTGCGCGTCCAGGAACGCCTGTTCACGACGAAACCCATTTTTCTCGGCGTGGAGGAATCGCTCAAGCATCCCACCGTCCCGTGCGGCCTCAAAACCGACGCCGAACGCGCGCGTCACGTCCGCAAACGCGTCCGTGAAATGCTCAACAGCCGCGGCGACTGGGAGTTGATGCCCGCGCCGACCGAGAAGCCACTGCGCGACGTGGTAATCATGCCCGGACCAGAAGCAGGTCGCGCGGTCCCGGCCGCGCCACAGTCGCAGCCACCGGGCCATCGCGGCGCGCCGGAGACCCCGCTGGATCGGGACTTGTCGGCCCCGGTCCGTCCCGTGCTTTCCGAGCCGGCGGCCCTGGAAAAAATCGGGCACGGTATCCTCACGGTGATCACGGAGAAAGACGGCATACCCATCTACGGACGCAGCGTCACCGTCGCCGAGCGTCTCAACGCCGACCGCATTCTGCTCGTCAAATGGATTCGACGCCTGGTGAATTGGAATGGCCGCCAGACACACGAGGCCGTCTGGAGGGAGAAACTGGTGCCGCTCATCGAGCAAAAGCTCGCGCATCAAAAGACACCCGTGGTGCGCTTTGAAAAGCAGGAGCACAAAATCGTCGCCCTTGTCAGCCTGGCTGACCTGACCATGCGCGTTCCCGTGGACTCCTACGGGGTCGCCATGTGGCGTCCGACAGAGCGTGATGTCCTTCCGCTGGATTGCGCGCGTTGCTCGCTCGTGCCGGCTTGCCGCCAACTCTCCACTGCGACGGGTGTGGCCATGCTTTGGCGCCGCCTGGGGCTTGTCGATGCCGCGGGCGTGCCGACGCACCGCGGCCGCATCGTCAGCTTCTTCTCTCAGGGTTATGGGCTTGCGATGGCCGCTGCTCTGGAAGATACGACCTACCCGCTCGATGAATTGATTTACGACCTCGCGAACCTGGATGCCGGATTCCGTTTTTGCGGCGAAGAAAATCGATGGGCTGGCCGTATCCCCATGGCTTGCCACCAGATTTTTGGCGTTCAGACGATCCCCGGATACCTCGAAAGCGGCGTGCCTCCGAAGTATGGCTCGGGTGCGGAGCAGATCGTCGCCTCGGTCCACAAAAACCCGCTGAACAAAACGGCCTGGATCACGGAATTCCTCGGCGCGGGCGATATCGACCGTGTCATCATTGAATGGCGCAGCATGCTCCGTCAAATCGCCCACGCGCCGCCGCTCGAATGGGCGCGCTGGACCGCCCTTCAGGCAATGGCCAAAGGCATTCTCAAGGAAACCGAGTCGCCGACCGAGACCGACCTGCCCCCGCTGGATTATCATCAGACGAAGCGCGTGGAACACCGTCTGGTTTTTCGCCGTCACTGAACCGACCTGACGGATATTCGATCACCTGGATTATCTCATTCGGCTTCCGCATAATCCGAACTGCCGTTCGAGGTGTTTTTTTGATGAACTCCAAACCTTTCTCGGGACCCAAAACGCTGACCACCGTTTCCAGCGCATCCGACGTCATGGCGTCGCGGGCGATCACTGTGACCAGGCTGTGGTCGGTGAGGCCCACGCCTGTGTGCGGATCGACAATGTGCGAGTAACGCACACCGTTTAGCTCCAGCCGCTGGAACACGTCTCCCGCGGTTGAGACGCCTGCGTTTGCAATGGTGACGAAGCACGCAGGCGGTGCGTTCGTAATGTCGAGTGATGGAATCTCAACCTTCCAGCCGCGTTGGCCTGGCGGCGCGCTGCCAAGCGCAATGTCACCCGCCGCGGCCACCAGCGCGCTTTGAATGCCATGCGCTCGCAAAACTTTCATCGCTTCGTCCGCCGCGAAACCTTTCGCGATGCCGCCCAAATCCAGGCGCATTTCGGGAACGCGGAGCAACGCGGTTTTCCTCCCGGGATCGAGCACCAGGTTCGTGTAGCCGACGCGCGTCCGCGCTTCCGCGAGGCGGTCAGCACGGGGAAATTGCTGGAGACGCCGTGCGTGCCGCCACAGGTTAACCACCGGCCCGACCGTAACGTCCAGCGCGCCATCTGACTTGCGCGCCCAGTCTTGCGCCGTCGCGAGCACGCGCCACAGATCGTCGCTTACCTTGACTGGCTGCCCGGAAGTGCGCGAGAGCTTGCTCAACTCGCTCTCAAGGTCGTAATCGCTCAGCGTGTCATTAAGCTCTTTTATCCGCGCGAACGCGGCGTCTGACGCTACCCTGGCCTGCGTTTCGTTCGGGGTGTAAAGGACGAT